>Ga0247842_10006837_pt1 | contig 12665 bp, 7 predicted proteins | sample LaCruzMarch2015__3_FD_192411 | JGI IMG/M metagenome (GOLD analysis project Ga0247842, IMG submission 192411) | Freshwater microbial communities from meromictic Lake La Cruz, Castile-La Mancha, Spain - LaCruzMarch2015_19m | ecosystem: Environmental > Aquatic > Freshwater > Lake | place: Spain...
CGAATGCACAGGAGATAAATGCCCTTCGGGAACAATCAAAAAAGAAAAAATGGTCGAAGGAACTGGCAGAAACCTTCGAAAAGGAGATGAGTAAACTTCAACGTATGCATCCTGCTGCTGCCGAATATTCCATCCAGGTTAATTATCTTGAAACACTGGTTCAACTTCCATGGGGAGAATTTACGCGGGACAACCTTGATCTGAATAATACACAGAAAGTGTTGGATGAAGACCATTTTGGTCTTGAAAAGGTTAAAGAGAGAATCATTGAATACCTTGCAGTCATCAAACTCAAGCATGATCTGAAATCACCTATACTTTGCCTTGTTGGTCCTCCTGGAGTTGGAAAAACATCCCTTGGTAAATCCATAGCCAGGGCGTTGGAACGCAAATATACCCGGATGTCATTGGGTGGACTACGTGATGAATCGGAACTCAGAGGACATCGAAAGACCTATATCGGTGCCATGCCTGGAAGGATTATTCAAAGCCTGAAAAAAGTCAAATTTTCAAATCCGGTGTTTGTTCTTGATGAAATAGACAAGGTGGCCGGGATGAATATCAGTGGAGATCCCCAGGCAGCGTTACTCGAGGTGCTTGACCCCGAACAGAATGTTGCCTTCTATGATAATTTTCTTGAGGTTGAGTATGACCTGTCAAGGATCATGTTCATTGCAACAGCCAATACATTAAGTACCATTCATCCCGCTTTGCGTGATCGCATGGAAGTGATTGACATTCCGGGCTATCTCCTTGAAGAGAAAATTGAAATTGCAATTCGGCACCTTCTTCCAAAGCAATACAAAGAACATGGAGTAAAGAAAAATCAACTCGTTTTTTCAAGGGAGCTGATTCAAAAATTAATCGAAGATTATACCCGGGAATCCGGAGTCAGGGGACTGGAGAAAGCCATTGCCAAGATTATCCGGAATAAAGCCAAATCCATCGTTACCAAAGAAAAATACAGTAAAATCCTCGCTGTTGAAGACCTAAAGAAAATCATGGGGCCGCCAATTTTCCAGGCTGAACGGTATATTACCAATGAAATAGCCGGAGTTGTTACCGGGTTGGCATGGACGATGACCGGAGGAGAGATCCTATTCATTGAAGTCAGCCTTAGTCGCGGCAAAGGGGAGCTAACCCTGACAGGGAACCTTGGTGATGTTATGAAAGAATCGGCAACCATCGCGTTGGCCTACCTTAAAGCACATTCCGAGTCATTTGGCATTGACCCTGATATCTTTTCCAAATGGAATGTTCATATCCATGTCCCTGAAGGCGCAACCCCAAAAGATGGTCCGTCAGCCGGTATAACCATGTTTACAGCTCTTGCTTCTGCATTTACTCAACGTAAAGTAAGGAAACAGATTGCCATGACAGGCGAGATTACCCTTCGCGGGAAAGTATTACCGGTAGGAGGGATTAAGGAAAAAATGCTGGCAGCAAAACGGGCTAGTATTACCGATGTCTTTCTTTCATTGGAAAACCAGAAAGATATTGAGGATATTAAACCCGATTATATTGAAGGCCTGACATTTCATTATATCGAAGAAATGAAAGATATCAGTAAACTGGCTTTATTGAATGAACAGGTCGATAATCCCCTGAACCTGGAATATTCTTTGAAGTAATTTAACCGTACCTGTTGAATTCCTCCAATCTTAGCTTTGTCAGAAAACCACCATTTTTTTAATTTCCGAGAAACCATCCGCTTCCATTTTCAGAAAATAGAGGCCTGGTGTTAATGCATCATTGGAATAGGTAAACTTGAATACTCCAGGCTCATGATTTCTTTGAATGGGGACATCAATGAGTTTGCCTTGATTATTGAGGACCGAAATGGTCACTATGGAAGGAGTACCAACATGATATTCGATCATGGTCGACTTCGAAAATGGATTTGGCACATTTTGTATAATGCCAGTTTTATTTGATCCGGCAGGATATTCTGTCCCAACCACAAGGGTGGCCGTTTTTAACAATATATTCCGGAGTGGATCGAAAAGAACGTTTGAAGGTTGTTTCTGAAAAAGAAACTCATAATACTGGTGGTTGGTATCGTTCATCACCCGGATCAGCGTGTCGGTGGCATCGGTAAAATCAACCTGAATTTCTACCGGCATTTTAAAAAACAATGTATTGGTTTGGGTTTGATGAATTACAAATTTAACCTTCCAGGTGCCATTATTTTGATCCTCAATCTTAAAAATATTTTCATATTTCGGGTGATTTGGGGCGTATATCCATTCATCAAAAAACCAATTCAGATCCTGTCCTGAAATGGTATTGACCTTATCAATAAAATCAAGTGTCACGGCATTTTTAAACATAAAAATGGTATCGGTAGCGTAACTGTTCATGATGTTAAAAAACACAGTATCACCTACAACATACCGCAGTTGAAACAATACACAGGCTGCTTTATTATAGGTAAGAGGAACGGAATATAAGAGATTCGGATCCGGGGTTTGTATCGCCCACATGGGATTATAGATCGGAATACCTGGATTCTGGCTTAGGTAGTTACTGGCAATGCTGTTCATTTGGTTTTTATAGGCAGTATAACCGCTGTTGTGTTCCACAAAAAGTTTCTGGCAATAGGTACCGAAACCTTCATTCAGCCAAATATCGGCCCATGTGCCGCAGGTAATCATATCACCGAACCACTGATGGGAATGCTCATGAGCAATCAGGTCCAGATCACTGTACCCGCCGGGCATCAGGTTTACCATGGTTTGATTTTCCATTCCACCCCATGGGAAAAGGCTGCTGAGGGTGGCGAAACCTATTTTTCCAAATGGATATGGACCAAATTCTTCAGCAAAAAAATCTGAAATGGGTCCAATTGAATTGTTCGTTACATTTAAATTTTCACCGGTTTTATAATAAAGCAAAATGGGAACACTGTCATTCGGATTATTCAACTGGTGCCAATAGGTTTTTTGAATCAGGAAATTGGTTTTGGAGGTAAGGGTAAACAGGTAAGTTGATGCTACATCAGAACTTACCCAATGGTACCAAAGTGTATCGGCAGAAATCGTGGAATCGGCCAAAACGCCTATGGAACCCAATCGTACAATTGATGGAACTTTGGCCGTAATATCCCATAGTGCCTTGTCTGACGGACGATCCCAGCAAGGAAGCACCTTGCGGGCTCCTTCAGGAGGAAAATCCGTGAAGACATACCCGCTTGAGGCATAAAATGCCTGATCATTTATATTCTGATGATGGTAACAGATTTTTATACTTAGAAACTCACCAGGCTGGTAGGTTCTGTTTAATTGAACATTCAGCATGTTATTGATATGTGTAAATGAAACCCCTGACATCCTGACTGAATCTATCACCAGCGACGCATTAACGGCATTTAACTGAATGGAATTCAATGTTGAATCCACCCGGAGATCAATGGTCACTTTTGCAGAATAGTTCTTTGGATAGGGAGTAGTATAACATGCGTACAGATCAATATTCAAAGTGTACTTCTGAACATTGTAGCTGTGCAGCATATAATAATGGGCAGTGTCAACCGGCGCTGAACCATACGATGCATTGCAATGAAAAGTGCTGAAACCAATGACTGTAATCACCGCGAGAAACAATAGGTACCTCATATGAATTAAAATTTACATCCAAACTCTTGGACCGTTATTTGAAATAAAAACAGTAATTAACTTTCGATCTGACCGAGGACGATTTTACGAACTATTTAGTTACCACCAATTTTCTTGTCTGAATATGACCACCGGCATTGAGCCGATAGGTATAAACTCCTTGAGACAGGGTTGAACAATCCAGGTCAACAAAATGTTTACCCGCATCTTTATAGGACTTTACCGGGGTCATGACCACTTCCCCCATTAAATTCTTAACCTCAAGGGTCACCGGCATTGAACCACCAATTTCAAATACGATGCGGGTTGAACGAACAGCAGGGTTGGGAATATTTTGCGAAAGGTTAACCTTTGGAGAAACAGATTGATTTCCAGTAAATCCTACAATAGTACTTCCTTGTTTAAGAACAATGTTGTCTCCAGGGTCAAAAATCAAATCAACCGGTTGTCTTGAAAAAGTCCAATTGAATCTTTGATAATTCGTATCGTTCATGATGAGAAGGGTAGTATCTGAATTGTCAGCAAACTTTATTTGTATCTGGACGGGCATTGAAAAGAAAGGAGCATTTGTTTGAACCTGAGTGAGGAAAAGATTCACTTTCCACTCTCCACCAACCAGGTTCTCAAAATCGAAAGTATTTTGGTAATACGGATGATTGGGCTGATAGATCCATTCATTAAAAAACCAATCGTAATTATTTCCGGTCACTTCATTTACAATGGCCATGAAATCAGGAATAACAGCCGATTTGAATTTAAGGTTAGTATCGGCACAATACGTTTGAAGGGTACTGAAAAAAAGAGAATCGCCAAGAACATAACGCAATTGATGAAGCACGCAAGCCCCTTTACAATAAGTTATTTCCCAGTTAAACAGGGTATCACTGGTTGGTGTGTGTGTAGCCCAGGATGGGATGGAAATGGGCCATCCCGGATTTCCATTTAAATAGCTTTGAGCATTATAACCAATATCCTGTTTGTAGGCAGCATACCCGCCACTACTTTCATACCAGAAAGCTTCCGCCCAGGTGGCAAAGCCTTCATTCAACCAGATGTCGGCCCAGGTTCCGCAGGTGATCATGTCGCCGTACCATTGGTGAGCAAATTCATGTGCAATCAGGCTTTCTCCCCAACAGTCCGGACAAAGACTCGTCAGGGTTTGATTTTCCATTCCACCCCAGGAGAATTCGTCGTTGAGCGTGGCAAACCCGTTTTTATCGAATGGATGCTCACAGAACTTCTCTGAAAACCAATCTGTCATATCCCTGATGATGGCTTCAGCAGTACCAGGATCTTCTCCGTCATTGAAATAAAACCGGATGGGAATACTATCGGCAGGATTACTGGGTTTATGCCAGTAAACGATATCCAGATTATAATTGACGCGGGAAGATATCACCATCAGGTAAGTGGCAACATCCTGAAGGCTCACCCAGTGGTAGCGGATAGTATCGCCAGAAATCACAGAATCGGCAAGTAGTCCGTTCGACCCCAGTTTAACCGACAGGGGTACTTTGGCAGTGAGTTCAAATTTGGCTTTATCGGAAGGTTGATCCCAACAGGGAAACCATTTTCGTGCACCCTCTGGTTCAGCGTCTGTAAAAGCAAAGCCGTCCTTAGCATAAAAGCCATTATCCTGTACATCTTTGTGCCGGTATATGATTTTTACTTCCGCAATTTCACCCTGGCTATATGTTCTGTTTAACTGAATGGTCAGAATATCATTGGAGTGGGAAAATGATATCCCTGCCATCCTTACTGAATCGATTACCATTGAATAACCCTCAGCATTGAGCTGAATGGAATTCAAATTGGTATTTACTCTGAATGTAATAATGACAGAACCTGTAAAACTATTTGGGCATGTACCCGAATAGCAAGAATATAAATTAAGGTCAAGATTGTATTTTAAAACATCATACGAATGGGTAGGGACATTGTCAACAGCAGTGCACCTGTCTGGAACAACCCGTGATTGAGATTTCTTTTGAGAACAATACTGAGATCCTTTATATCCGGATTTCTCTTGTGAAAAGACAATGGAGATGAATCCGGAAAAGAAAAAAAGTAGCAAGAAGAATCGTTGCATGATGTAAAATTTCAGTTAATCAAATGGATAGACAAAGATATAATAAAATGTTATAAATAGCTGAAAATCCTTGTTATTGTTGAAAAATCAAATACTTTTGTTTCGTCGTTGAACATGCCATCATCCAATGAAAACCAACTTTTCGCGGATCATATACATACTTTTCCTGTTGACTTCCTGTTTGCATTATTCTGAAAAAGAGAACACAACACTTTTCCGGTACAATGAAGCCGCCAACATTACCTCACTTGATCCGGCATTTGCCCGTGATCAGGCAATAATTTGGGCAACCAACCAGGTTTTTAACGGGTTGGTCCAACTAAGCGACCGGCTTCAGATTCTCCCCTGCATCGCTTCATCATGGCAAATATCCGAGGATGGACTGCTATATACTTTTCACCTCAGACAGGATGTGTTTTTTCATGATAATCCTGCTTTCAAAGACAAAAAGGGGAGGAGAGTGGTTGCCCGCGATTTTATATATAGTTTTAACCGTATTCTCGATCCTGGACTCGCATCGCCAGGTGTGTGGATTTTTAATTATATCAATAAAACAAATGATGGTTTTGATTTTCAATCTCCCAACGACAGTACTCTGACGATTCGATTGAAACAGACCTTTCCTCCATTCCTTGGTTTGCTTTCCATGCAATACTGTTCAGTCGTTCCCTTGGAAGCAGTAGCTTTCTACGGATCTGAATTCAGGAGGAATCCGGTTGGAACCGGTCCTTTTATAATGAAAATGTGGAAAGAGGGAGTAAAACTGGTTTTATTGAAGAATCCACATTATTTTGAAACAGAGAATGGGAATCAGTTGCCCTATCTGGATGCAGTTTCTATTTCATTCATTGCAGACAAGCAGTCGGCCTTTCTTGAATTTATGAAGGGTAAACTTGATTTTATGTCGGGTATTGATCCTACATATAAAGATGAGGTACTTACCAAGGATGGGAAGTTAAGGGAAAAATATTCAACCAGGATACACCTGATCACTCAACCCTATTTGAACACTGAATACCTGGGTTTTATGGTGGATAATAAAAATTCCAACCCCAAAATGAATCCGGTCATGGATAAGCGAATCAGGCAAGCTATCAATTTGGCTTTCGACCGGAGAAAAATGATTCAGTACCTCCGGAATGGCGTTGGCACTCCGGGGATATGTGGTATTGTTCCCAAAGGATTACCATCATTCGATTCCACCACAGTATATTACGATTACCATCCGGAAACTGCCCGTTTACTGCTGGCACAGGCAGGTTATCCCGACGGGAATGGGTTGCCTCCCATTACCCTGACTTCGACATCTGATTACCTTGATATCTGTAAATATCTGCAACACCAGGTTGCGGAACTGGGGATCGACCTTCAGATAGAAGTCAGCCCGCCTGCTGCAGTAAAAGAGATGAAAGCACAAGCAAAACTACCATTTTTCAGGGCATCATGGATTGCTGATTACCCGGATGCTGAAAACTTTCTCTCCATGTTTTCAAGTAAAAACTTTTGTCCGGAAGGACCGAATTACACCCATTTTGCCAATCCGGAGTTTGACGGTCTTTACGATAAAGCGATGACCGCGGTCGACGATTCACTGCGCATTGAATACTATCGGCAAATGGAAAGGATTGTCATGGAAGAGGCTCCCGTTGTGGTGTTGTATTATGACCAGGTGTTGAGGTTTGTTCAAAAAGATATCAAAGGGATTGGAATCAATCCCATGAATCTGCTTACGTTGAAAAGGGTCCGGAAATGATTAAAAACAGGATGACCCATCCCAGCAATGGGTGCAAAGTTTTTCCTTTGGCAGACCAATTGCTTCAACAAGATCACCCAGTTCCTGGTACTTAAGAGAAGTAAGCCCGAGATTTTTCCGGATTTGTTCGACCATGGCTTTATATTGATCTGATTGCGGATCACTGTATGCTTTAAGGTCCACATCTTCTGTGCCTTCCAATTGCATTATGGCTTTTCGTGAAGCCAGGTCAAGTGTGCTCCGGGATCTTGAGAAATTGAGAAATTCGCAGGCATAGGTGAGGGGAGGACATGCAATACGCATATGGACTTCTTGAATTCCCGCCTCAAACAAATCCATTGTATTGTCTTTTAATTGAGTTCCCCTGACTATCGAATCATCGCAGAAAACGCCCTTCTTGCCTTTGATCAGGGCTTCATTGGGGATGAGTTTCATTTTGGCTACCAAATCACGCATTTGCTGGCTCTGCGGCATGAAACTTCGGGGCCAGGTCGGAGTATATTTAATATAGGGTCGTTTATAAGGGAGTTTTCTTGCATTACTATAACCAATGGCATGTGCAACACCGCTGTCGGGTATTCCCGATACAAAATCAACATCAACATCATCTTTCCTGCCTAAAGCAGCGCCACAACGGTAACGACAATCCTCAACATTAATTCCTTCATAAAAACTGGGAGGATAGCCATAATACACCCACAGGAAAGAACAAATCTGCATTTTTTCATTTGGCTTTCGCAATTGTTCATATCCATCAGCATTAAGTAAAATGATTTCACCCGGACCAATGAATTTTTCCGTCTCAAAATTCAGGTTGGCAAAGGAACAAGTCTCCGAGGCAACACAATAAGCCCGGTCCTTTTTGCCTATGATTATTGGATGTCGTCCCAGCTTGTCACGTGCAGCGATGATGCCTCGTTCTGTCAGGAGAAGCATCGAACAGGATCCTTTCACAGATGAAAAAACATTCTCGATGCCAGAAATAAAATCCGTTCCCTCGGTGATGAGCATGGCTACCAACTCGGTTGCATTGACACCACCCTGGCTTGTTTCTGAAAAATGTTGACGGTTTTTCAAGAACTTGCTTTCCAAAGCATCAAGGTTCGCGATCTTACTGACTGTTGCAATAGCGAATTTTCCAAGATGTGAATTGACCACGAGAGGCTGGGATTCACTATCACTGATAATTCCGATCCCGGAACATCCCGAGAAGTCAACAAGGATATCTTCGAATTTGCTTCTGAAGTATCCCTTCTCAAGACTATGAATTACATGATGAAAACCATTCTTGGTATGATAAAATGCCAAACCTGCTCTTTTTGTACCCAGGTGCGAATGATAATCTGTTCCGTAAAAAACATCCGAAACACAATCATCTTTTGAGATACTGCCAAAAAAACCACTCATAAAAAATCTGTTTTAGTATTCATTGAGGAATATAACGAAGTGCAATAATAGCTATAATTCCCGGGATTTAAATGGTTGCTTCAAGACCATCATAGGCAACCTTAACGAAATCCGGAATCTCATGACTGACATCCTCATGCCGTCCCATTTGATGACTGATATGGGTAAGAAAGCCCTGTTCAGGTTTAAGCTCTTCCATCAACGCGAGAGACTCTTCAAGGTTGAAATGAGAATAATGTTTCTTTTTCCGTAACGCATTTAAAACAATCACTCTCGACCCTTTGATTTTATTCTTTTCGTCTTCGGAAATACTTACGGCATCTGTGATATATGTGAAGTCCTTGATGCGAAATCCAAATACAAATCTAACGTTGTTATAATGGAAAGCTTTGATGGGTGTTACATTTAACCCATTGACATCAAACGAACTGTTCCTGAAAAGGTGAAGATTGATTTCGGGGACACCAGGGTATGCTTTTTTTTCAAAGGCATAGGAAAACTCATTCCTTATGACCCGCTGAACATCACGCGATGCATAAACATCCATGGGGCGTTGTAACGTGTAATTGAAAGCTCTTACATCATCCAACCCACCATAATGGTCCTTGTGCCCATGCGTAATCAAGATGGAGTCAATGGAACGTATATCTTCCCTGAGCATCTGCTGGCGAAAATCAGGCCCGCAATCGATCACAATGCGACAACCTTCGGATTCGATCAATATGGATGATCGTAATCTTTTATCTCGCTGATCATTTGATTTGCAAACGCTACATTCGCAGGCAATCACGGGAACACCCTGAGATGTTCCTGTTCCAAGGAAGGTGATTTTCATGGCTCAAAAATATTAAAATCCTTTATTGCTTACCTTTTCTCAGTAAATCTTTTAGCTTTTCTTAACGTTTTTCGGGCAATAGACTTCGTTGCATTCCGTTGATCAATCATACGGTTGTTGGTTGTTAGGGTCTATGGGATTTTCTTATCTTTGCAATGCGTTTCGTACTTTTTAATGCCGGGAATTATGTTTGGAAAGCTAAGAACGAAAATTGGGAAGTATTACTTCCGGAAAGATCTGACAAGGTTTGATCGCTTTCGCAAGATGACCAACCTTGGGGATGCTAAACGAATTGGTATTTTATATACCTTGAATGAGGTGCCGGATTATGATAAAATTTCGGAATTCGTATCCCTTTTACAACATGAGCATAAAGAGGTTAAAGCCTTGGGGTTTGTTAAAAATAAAAACTTGGTGAGCAGATTCTTGCCGAAATTATCGTACGATTTTTTCTCCAAACGTGACCTGACCTGGTTCTATAAACCCATCCATAACAAGGTAAAGGATTTTATCGAAAAGGAGTTTGATATTTTAATCGACCTCAGCCTTCAGGACAGTTTTCCTTTGAAATACATTTCTGGTTTATCCAACGCGTTTTGTCGTGTTGGCAGATTTTCAGATGAAAATTCGGAATATTATGATCTGATGTTCGACCTGAAACCTGCCATGTCATTTGACGATTATCTCGGCCATATCCGACACTATTTAACAATAATTAACAGCCATGCGAAAAGGCCATAACAAGTTCAGGGGGACAGGTGTCGCCATAGTGACCCCATTTAAAAAATCGGGAGCAGTTGATTTTGATTCCTATAAAAAAGTACTCGATCATGTGATTGATGGGGGAGTTGACTTCGTTGTTGCATTAGGAACGACAGGGGAGGCCTCTACCATGTCAAAACAGGAAAAAAAAGCCTTGATTGAATTTTCAGTTGAAATGATCGATAAGCGTGTCCCTTTGGTCGTTGGCATCGGTGGAAATAATACATCCGACGTGGTACTCTCCATCCATGGCACACCTTTTAAAGGAGTGGATGGTATTCTTTCAGTTTGCCCTTACTACAATAAACCCCAACAGGAGGGAATTTATCAACATTTCAAGACCATTGCAGATGCCAGTCCGGTCCCGGTTATCATATATACAGTGCCAGGGCGTACGTGCAGCAATATTAGTTTTTCCACAACTCTTCGCCTGGCAAAGGATTGCCCAAACATTGCCGGAATTAAAGAAGCATCTGGGAGTTTCGACCAGATTTTCCAGGTAATTAAAAACAGACCCAAGGATTTTCTTGTTCTGTCGGGCGACGATGGGATTACACTCCCACTGCTTGCCTCTGGTGCTGATGGAGTGATTTCGGTAGTGGCCAATGTCTTCCCAAAGGAATTCTCTGAGATGGTACATCTCGGTATGAATGGAGATTTCAAAACTGCAATGGAGCTTCACTATAAACTGATTGATTTCATCAATTCCCTCTTTTTAGATGGTAGTCCTGCAGGAGTTAAGGCAGCCCTCGAAATCAAAAAACTGGCAGGCAACCATTTGAGACTTCCCCTTGTCTCTGTCAACAAAGATGTTTATAAACTCATCCAATCCCTGATTTTAAAAATAGAGCAATAGAATGAAACATATTTACGCTTTTTTACTTCCTCTGATTGTGCTATTCTTTTGCAATGATCTGAAGTCCCAGGAAAACAATGCCAAATTGCTGGATCATCTTTTTTCCGGAACCGGAGAGCTTTATTTTAAATTTACGATTCATGACAAAGAGATTCTTCACGATCTGACCAGGATTATCTCCATCGACAATGTCAAAGGTCTTGAAGTTTCTGCCTATGCCAACAGGAAGGAATTTTCGGAATTTCTTAATTTCAAAATACCCTATGCCATTCTTCCATCTCCAGGCAAACTGTTAAAAGAATCGGATCTGATATCCGAACAGGTAATGAAAGATGGTATTCCCCTTACCAGTTGGAATTTTTATCCATCCTACCAGCAATACCTGGATTCATTGGTCAGTTTTGCAACCCGGTATCCTGAAATATGTAAAATAGATACAATTGGAACATCGGTGCAGGGTCGACTCATTCTGGCGGTAAAAATTTCTGACAATGTTGACCTGGAAGAGGGTGAACCTGAATTCCTTTATACTTCATCCATACATGGAGATGAAACAACAGGTTATGTATTGATGCTTCATTTGATTGATTATCTCCTCTCCAATTATTCATCTGATCCCCGGATTGCGAATATTGTCAATACTACCGAGATTTATATCAATCCACTTGCCAATCCGGATGGAACATATAGAGGAGGTAACAATTCAGTATATGGAGCACAACGGGGCAACGCAAATAATATTGATCTGAACCGGAATTACTGGGATCCAAAGGTGGGCAAGCATCCGGATGGGAATCCCTGGCAGGTTGAAACCATAGCTTTTATGGATTATGCCGAAAGAAGACATTTTGTTATTGGTGCTAATTTTCATGGAGGAGCTGAAGTTTTCAATTATCCATGGGATACCTGGGTCAAACTTACAGCCGATGATGATTGGTGGCAATATGTTGGTCGGGAATGGGCAGATACAGTTCATGCCTATGGACCGTCTGGTTATTTCACCGATCTAGACAATGGAATTACAAATGGATATTACTGGTATGAAGTCAATGGAGGGCGACAGGATTACATGAATTATTTTCACCAAAGCAGGGAAGTGACCCTGGAGATTTCGGATATTAAACTTCTTCCTGCAAGTCAGTTAATAAACTTCTGGAATTACAATTATCATTCATTCCTGAATTATCTGGAACAGGCCAACTTTGGAGTCCAAGGGATCATTTCCGATACAGTGACCGGAGAACCATTATCAGCGAAAGTATTTATCCAGCTTCATGATAAAGATAGCTCCCATGTATACTCTAAACTGCCTTCCGGTTTTTATTCCAGACTTCTCCATGAAGGCAATT
>Ga0247842_10006847_pt1 | contig 12638 bp, 9 predicted proteins | sample LaCruzMarch2015__3_FD_192411 | JGI IMG/M metagenome (GOLD analysis project Ga0247842, IMG submission 192411) | Freshwater microbial communities from meromictic Lake La Cruz, Castile-La Mancha, Spain - LaCruzMarch2015_19m | ecosystem: Environmental > Aquatic > Freshwater > Lake | place: Spain...
ATTAAAACTTAATTATTTACATTTTGATATATTTTATTATGTTAGTATTAAAAATAATAAAATACATTAAAATGAATAATTTGTGATAATTAGTAGTATCAAGAATTATCAAGTTTTAAATGACGGTCTTGACCTAATAAAAGAACTCGAATATCATTAACATCCATAGTAAAAACTTTAAATACATTTTCTTTTTTAGGATAAATGATATTAGATGAATATATTAAATCAATATTAAATTCATATTTATCAAATAAAATATTCTAAGAAGGATGAAAACTATACATTATTTATAATAATTAATAATAATAATAATTAATCATTTTTTATTAGAATTATTATAAAAAAATGAATTATTTTTATTATTTAAATTCATAAAAACTAGATGAGTTTAAATAGACCAGTTTGGAAATTAAGAGATTGGATAGATATAAATAAATTAAATTTTGAATGGTTATCAAAAAATGAGAATGCTATTAATTTACTTGAAATGAATTTAAATAAAATAAATTGGAAAATGTTATCAAGAAATCCAAATGCAATTGAATTATTAGAGAGAAACCAAGAGAAAATAGATTGGTATTGGTTATCTGGGAATAAAAATGCAATTAAGTTATTAGAGAAGAATTTGGAGAAAATAGATTGGTATATGTTATCAAAAAACCCAAATGCAATTAAGATTCTCAAAGAGAATAAGGATAAAATAGAATGGTCTGGATTATCATTAAATCGAAATGCAATTGAATTATTGATAGATAACCAAGAGAAAATAGATTGGAGTTATTTATCATCAAATCCGAGTGCAATTAAGATTTTAGAAGAGAATATAGAGAAAATAGATTGGAAATTCTTATCAATGAATGAAAATGCAATTGAATTATTAATGAAAAATCGAGAGAAAATAGATTGGTATTATTTATCAACAAATCCAAATGCAATTAAGTTATTAGAAAATAATGAAGATGATATTAGTTGGATTGAATTATCAAAGAATTGGAATGGACTTGGAATTCTTGAAAAAAATCAAGAAAAAATATTCTGGTTATATTTATCATTAAATAGAAATCCAGAGATAATGGATTTATTAAAAAATAATCAAGAAAGAATAGATTGGCATTATTTTTCAACAAATCCTCTAATCTTTGAATTAGATTATGAAACAATGAAAAGGAATAATGAGGAAATGGAGGAGGAATTAATAAAAGAAATAATGAAACCATCAAGAGTATTTAAAAATCCAGATTATGATTATATTGAGGAATTATTTGGAGATTAGAATAACTAGTATTAAAAAATACGAATTATATTAAAAAATGATTTTTTTGTTATATTATATTTATTACAAAACAATATTTCCTTATACTATGTCGGGAAATAAACATTGTAAATTCAATGTATTGGTTTATCGAGTCCTTGAAATCATCAATGGATTGCGTTATGATGATGAAGGAGAAATTGCAAAGAAAGCTTCAACAACAATTTTGACTAATAAGATTTTCCGTAGGAGGTTTCATGCATTAATATGGAAAATTGCCGAAACAATTGGATTCGACATATGTAGCATTTATGATGAAGGCGATGGTAATTATGTCATCTATCAGATTTTGAATTGGGAAGAAAACGATTTGGAGTTCGTGAAAATCAGATTCGAGGAAGATAAGAAGAAGGCAACGATTACCTTCTTCTCGTCGATTGATGAGATGAATTAGATATCATCATTTCGCAAAAAATAAGCAAAGATTAATTCTTTGTTTTTTATTCTAGAATAATTTTATTAGATTCTAAAGTATTTTTTATTTTATCATTAATAATAATCAAATTATTTATATTAACAATAGTTTTTCCTATCAATTATCTAATTTATTTATAATATAGCAATTAATTATTATATAAAGAGATAATAATATTTTTCAAAAATGGATTTAGAGGAGTTTATGAAATATAAGAGAATTATACCAGTTATTATATATAATGAAGAAATATGTATTAAAAATTATTTAAATTCTCATCTAAATAAATAAAGGATTTAAGGAAATAATAATAAAGCATATTATTATTGTCATTTTTTAGAAAAGTTAAGTTATATCTATATTTATTATTTTTAGTTAGTGATAAAAACATTGATATTTGAAAAAAGATTTTAATATCTCGTCAATAAAAACTTAAAAAAATAATAATATTTGTCAAATCTAGTAATAATGTTATTTTAAGTCTGATAAATTCCTTATTTCTAATAAAAAAATAATTTTTATAATGTATTTTAACAAATATTTATATTGTATATTATGGAATATATCAAAATTGAATTTGATAAGGAGTATTATATAACTGATACATTTTATTAATTGCATCAAATTTGTTTTAATAATAATTATTGTATTTAAAATATTGACTTATTTATTTTTATTATTATTTTAAGAAAGAAATAAAATGTCATCAAATAATGATTATTATACTGTGATTTCATCAAAATTCTATGATAAGGCTATTGATAAATTGTTTAATGATTTGACAGATGATTTATTTAATAATTATGATCGAAAGTTTGGAAAATTTACAGTTCCAATTGTTGATATCAAATTAGCAAATCCTGAGAATCTCAACTTATCTTTATTAATCCATGATTATTTATTCAATATTGTGAGTAAATTTAATGGATTTGAATTAATTGTAGCATCAGAAAAATTCTATCTTTTCTTAGCTAATACATTATATTATAATATTAATTGGCAAATCATGAATGATACAATTGAATTTTCACTAATCTATGGTTTTAATTATGAGATTGATTATGAAAGAGATTGTGCTTATGTCTATTGTGTCGGTGAAGATGATGACGATCGTTATACTCTCGTTGGCTGTCATATTTCTGATGTTGATTTGACTATTGAAGATAATGATTTTGATTATTGAAGGATTCGATAAAAAAGAATTAATTTGCTATTTATTGTATTTGGATTACATCCAATTATAGGTTTAGCTCCTGTAATTATAATTATAACTTAAGTATATATATTAAAAAAAATTAAAAACTCTTTATGAAGGAATTATAAGAAATAAAAGAAGAATTGTAATGTATTTATACAAAGTCTTCAAATTAAATAGATTAATTTATATAAAAATAAGTTATTATTTTATAGTTATGGATAAACTAGTTAATTTTGATAAAATACCTGAATGTAAAAAAAGAGTTAAAATTGATATAGGTTTATCATATAATGCACCACATACTCAAATATGGTTTGAAAATGATAATAAAAATAATGATTTATATGTTTTTGGTTTTGAACCAAATCCATATAACTATAAATGTATTTTAAATAAAAACATAATTCAAATAGAAGGACACGGCAAACCTTTAAATAATGAATATATAAATGATGATTATATGCAAATAATTCCAGTTGCTTTAAGTGATAAAAATGGAGAAATGGATTTTTATTGTATGAAAAATGATAGCGGAACATCTAGTTTATATTATCCGATTGATAAGAAAATAGGAGATATTAAAGAAGTGGTGAAAGTTTCTGTTTTTACATTAAAAAATTTTTTTGATATATTTGATTGGTATAAATTTCCAATAATTGAATATATTAAAATTGATGCTCAAGGTGCTGATTTAGATATCTTAAAAGGTGCTGGCGATTATTTAAAAGAAAAAGTTGTTTATATTACTGCAGAACCAGAAGCATCACAATATGATGGTTGTTGTCATAATAATATTTCAAATATAAAGGATTATTTAGAAAAACAGAATTATATATATATAAATAAACATCCAAATACAGTCGACCCAACATTTATAAATAAAAAATTTATTGATTTATATGATAAAATTTTTATTTATCAATATGGATAAAGTTCTTATTTATTTTTGTAAATATTAATTAAATAATAATATGATTAATAAGAAAACATTGGCATTAATAGTTATTATTTTTGCATCTTGTTGTAATTGGTTTATGAAGGAGGAATCAGAAGAAACAATAGATAAAAAAACAAAAAAGAATTATAATTAAAGAAGTCTTTAAATTATCTTAATCAATATTATTTAAAGCTGAAAAAAAAGAAATATTTAATTGGAAATTAACTAGCTTGAATTATCCGCTAGATTTTAAATTATAATTAAATTATTAAAAGATAAAATGATTATACATAAAGTTAATTCATTAGATAATTTAGAATCTCTTTTAACTCATTATAAAAATAATAATTATGGATATATTTCTTATATTACAGGTGAATATGGAATAACTATTAAAACGTATAAAACATATGTTTATAATTTTTATCAAGAATTAAAAAAAAATAATATTAAAACTGTTGGTTTTGTTTTTAAAAATACAACTTCTTTTCTTTATAATTGTTGTGATGAAATTATTGAATATCAAGATATAGAATTTGATAATATTAATAATGATATGTCTTCTTATGAAGGTAATAATGGATATGCGAAACAGTATATTATAGGAATAAAAAATTTTAAATATGAAGAACTTTTAGAAAAAATAAATTTTCAACATATATTTTATACTTTATTTGTAGATGGTTCTTATCATAATAATATAAAATCTAATCAAATAACATATAATAATAATATAATTTTATATAAAATTATGAATAATGACTGTTCAATATATATAACAAGTGATTATAATATAATAACACATTCTGAACCTTTTATAATAAATTCTAATAAATCTAATAATAGATGTATTGCTATTTGGATTAGAAATACAAATAAATGGAATTTTAGAAATACTCGAATAGAAACTTATCAATCTGTTTTTAATTATTGTATTAATAATAATATTACTTGTTATGTTTTTATGGATTTATTACCAATAGAATTACCAAATAGTAAATATATAATAAATTATACTAATAGATTTAAAAATAGACCTAATTGGGATAATTTTTTAAATATTTTAAGTAAATGTGATTTTTATATTGGTTCTGATAGTGGTTCAAGTGAAATGGTTTTTCTAAATATAAAAATTAATATTTTATTAGATAAATTAAATGAAATTGCTATTATTAAGGAAATACAAAATAAAAATAAAGAAGAATGTTATTATTTTGATGTTATAAATTTTACAAATCAATTTGCAAATATTATGAATAATTATTATAAATAATATTTATGATATAAATATAATCCATAATAAAATGATGTTATACATTTATGAATATTATTTTTATTATATTCAGCTAATCCAAACCAATGTATTATTATCATTTTTAAACATATATCAAAATCATTAAATTTATTTTTATATTGTAATAAATCTTTATTATTAATTCTCAAATTTATATTATTATTATCATATTCTAAATAATAATTATCATCTGTATTAAATTCATCATAACCTGATAATGAATATAAAACCTTACTATAATCATATTCTTTAATTCCATAAAATAATGAATTTCCAAAATAACCACGTGGATCTATTAATTTAATTTTATTATCATCTGTAATTAAAATATTACTATAACTACAATCACCGTGAATTATATTATATATTGGTTTTTTATTAAAATAAAATTGTTTTATATCATTAAATAAAATTTTAAAAATTTCTTGAAAGTTTTTTATAATTTTAATATTATTTACACTTGTTATATTTAAATAATCAATTATTACTTTTATTTTATCATAACGTTCTATTATTTTATCATAAAACTCTTTTTTAAGATTTATATCAAATTCTTCTTTTGATATTGATTTTGAATTAGAATTATGTAATTCATTAAGATTATTTAAGACTAATTCTAAATAATCATTATTATTAGTCTTATATAATTCTAATCCTTTTATTTTTTCCATAATAAAATAATTATTTTCATATTTAATAATTGATGGAAATAAATTTTTAATATTATTATTATCTATTAAAGATATCATTTTATAAAATTTTTTCTCATTTGATATTAATTTATATCCATAATTATTTAAAGCCTCTTTCTTTAAATATCCATCTGTAGTTTCAGATATAAAATTAAAATATCTTGTTTTATATTTATTTATATTATTTTCTCTATAATTATTTACTTTCTTTAAATCTCCAATATCTATTACATTTTTCAATTCATATATATCAAAATTTCCAAAATTTTCTATAAATATATCGCAAAAATCAAGTTTTGGGTCTTTTGTTTTAATTGGATGATAATCTTTAATATAAAAACAACCTATTACATTACCAAAAGTATTTGTTTTTATTAATTCATTATTTTTAGCTGTATATCTACAATCATTACCAAATGTAAAAATAATATTTGTATTTAATTTATTTAAATCTAATTCTTCTGTAAATAAAATATCACACCATGTAATAATCAAATTCTTATTTAAATAATCTTCCTTTAAACTTTCCTGAATTGTATATGAATTTTCTTGATTATTATCAATATTTACATTAATTATCTTATAATCAATTGAAAGTAAATTACAATAAAATTCAATTAAATTATTATACTTATTTTCTATAACTATTATAAATGAATTTGTGTATTTACTCCAATAATTTATTTGATTAGTTAATATATTATCATTATCCAAATTAAATAAACATTTAGGAAATTCTTTTGTATATGGTAATAATCTTGTTCCTTTTCCACAAGCTACTATTACAACACTATCTATTTTTTTTTCTAATCCTAATTGTCCTTCTGGATGATATTTAATAAAATCTTTTTTTGTAAAATGTCCTATCATTTTACGCATTTCTATACCTAATATATCTAAAAATGATAAATAGATTAATGAACTAGTTGTAGGACACATATTAATGTCATCAATTTCATAAAATAAATTATCATCTAAAATTGAAAAATTATAATCACAAAATTCTTTCAATTTATTATTATTATTATTTGAAATTAAAATTTTACAAATTTTAATTTCGTTTTTAATATATTTTGCTGTTTTTATTAATTCTTCTGTATTTCCACTATTACTCAGATATATGATTACACTATTATCATTCATTAATTTTCCATAATCACCGTGATGTAAATTAGTATTATTTATAAAAAATGCAGATATACCCATAGAATTCCAAGTTGAAATACATTTTTTTGCTATTAATCCTGATTTTCCAATACCTGTAATAAATATAGTTTTATTTATAATTAATGGTATTAAAGAACAAATATGTTTTTTAGAATGTTTTTTTAATAAATTTAATGCATTCTCATATTTATTAAATATTATATTATAATTATCATCTTTTATTTCTATACTAAAATCTGAAATAATATTATTATAATTTTTATAAATTAACTTGTAATTATAATCATAATCATTAGTATTCATAAAAATTTTAGTTATATAGGGAAAATTTTTAATACTTTCTAATCCAATATAACTATCTTCAAATATAACTATTTTTTCCAATTTATTATTATCTATTGTCAAATATTGAATAGCTTTAATATAACCTTCAGGATTTGGTTTAATATATTTAATATCATCTTTAGTAATCCACAAATCTATATAATTCAAAATAGGATGTAATGATTTTATAAATTCACATCGTTTTTTATTACTATTGGTAACTATACACGTTATTTTTCCAGAATTAATTAAGGATTTAAAAAAAACTTCAAAACCATCTATTAATTTTCCATTTAATTCATATAATTCCTTAAAATCTTGTTCTTTTTTAACTATATCTATTTTATTCTCTTTTATAAATTCTTCCTTTTTATTTGTATGAAATATATCACAATATGATTTAAAAGATAATGAATTATTTAATTGATTATTATAAGATTGATAATGTATTTTTTCACTATCTATAATTGTTCCATCTAAATCAAATATATATATATCATAATCATTTATATTCATCTTTATATTAATATCCAATAAATTCCTTAAATCTCTCTTTTTTAGCATTTAAATATAAATGATTGCTATTTTTAAATATTTAGAATTTACTAAATTATATTTATTTAATAATATGCTTATTTCTGATTTATTTTAAAAATACAATATTTGTATTTCTAATAAATGTATTTTGAGCACATATATGTGAAGAAAGAGATTTATAGAATTATATAAATATGACAGATAATAAAGTTTTATGATTTTAAACTATAATAGAAACAGTAATTACAGATGAAGATATTAATTTTATGATAACTAATAATTATGCATTTTCATCTATATTTAATTTTTAAACACATTTAATAGAAACAGAAAGAAGACATTTAAAATCAATTATTATGAATAACTTATATAAAATTTATATATTCTGAAGTAAATATTAAAAAATTAATGATTATGATGAATATGAAAAAATAACATATATGAAAGGAAATAAAACATTTGTTTCTTAATATAATGATGAAAATGAATGTTTAATTTTGGAAATAGTTGATATTGATGTTAAAACACTTGAAGAATTTATTAAATTTTTGAAAGATAATAGATTTTAGATTTTTTTTATTTAAAAATAAAAAATGATAATTAAAATGATCATTAAGTTATATTATATATGTATTTTTACATTCTAAATAATGAAGATTGGAAATATGAGGATAAACTGAAATATGGTTATACAAAAGATTATAATGATAGATTAAAAACAGATCAACATTCATATAGATGTGAATATATTGCATTATATAAATATGAAATAAATGAAGAAACATATAAATTAGATTATAAGGAAATTGATAATATAATTTCGAAACAAAGAAAAAATAAAATTAAAAAATTAATTGAAATCAATTATCCATTAATAACATTTGAATATTTATTTGAAATTAAAGATTATTTAATAAACCATAATGGAGGAACAGAATTTATTAGAAAAGATGGAATAGAATTATTAGAACAAATTTTATTAAATGATTTCAAAAAACTTGGTATTAATGTTTATAAAATTCCAAAAGAAGAATGGAATATTAATATTATTGATAGTGATAGTGATAGTGATGATGATAATAATTATAATAATGATATATATCAAGAAGAATTAAGAGATTATCAAAAGAAGATTAAAAATGAGGCATTATTAAATATAATAAAAGATGAAAGAGTTTATATTTCATTAGCAACTGGAGGAGGTAAAAGTCGTATTTCATTTGAAATTCTGAATGAAATAGCGAAAAATAATTCAACTATTATAATTTTAACACCGAGAATAAATATTTGTGAGCAAAATATTCAAAATAAATATCTTAAATTATTAAGTAATTTTTATAAAATTTATGATAAAACTAATATAAATGAAATTGGCAAAGATGCTAATAATCTTATTTGTTGTTGTATAAATTCATATAAGAAAATTGTAAAAGCAATTATTAACAAAGATTTAAGAAATGTTTTAATATGGTTTGATGAGGCACATTATGGAATTGATAATTGGATTATAGATTTTAATGAGGAAAAAGAATTTCTTATTAAAGATAATAAATATATCAGATATCGTTTATATACATCAGCATCACCTAATAAAGATTTCATTACTAAAAATAATAATATATTTGGCGAATTTGTGAATCCTATTAAAATTAAAGATTTGATGCGTGATGGTTATTTATGTAAAAAATTAAATCCTTATATTTATAAAGATGAGATTTATGAAGATAATAAAGATAATAAATTATTTATAAATTTCATTATAAATAATAGTAATAATAAAAAATTTGGATTATGTTTTACTAATTCTTGCGATAATGCATTAGAATTATTTAATATTCATTTAGATTTATATAAAAATGATAATTCAATACCTAAACCATTCTTATTATTAAATTCAAATAAATTAGGTGAATATATAAAAGATTTTAAGATTTTTAATGAAGATTCAGAATTATTCAGAATAGAAACCTTTGAAATAAATGGCGGAATTGCTTATATTGTTAAGATGTATTCGATGGGTTATGATAATCCTAAAATAGATTTATTAATTTTCAAAGATCCGAAGATGTCATATAAAGATATTATTCAATCTATTGGAAGAGGTATGAGACCTTATGGAAATAAAGAAACAGATATTATTATTCCCGTTTATATAAATCAGGATGATAATGCCAAAAGTTATGATAAAATAAAAGAAGTCCTTAAATATATTTTATTAGATATTGAGTTAAATATGACGGATATTAAGATTATTGATAAAAATGGAAAGAAAAAGAGTATAAATATTAGTATTGAAGATAAAAAAGAAGAAGATGAGTTTATAATAGAGATTCAGAGTATTTTATATGAAATACAAAAGGCTTATATGAAATGGACAAAAGAATCAATAATAAGACAATTAAAATATAATGATATTCATAATATTCATAATTATTTGATTTATATTAAAGAAAATCCATTATTAAATTTACCAGAGAATATCTTTGAAGATTTTCCATTATTTGATTTTAATGAAACTTATAAAAATAATTCAACTCCTTATTATTCACGAAATGAATGTATTAAAGCAATAGAAAATCTTAAATTAAAATTAATTTATAATAAAAAAATAAATAAAAGTAATAATAAAGATTTATTAAATTTCTTAATAAAAAATGATGATAAGATTCCAAATGAATGTTTATGGACTTATTATGGAGGAAAAAAGAAAGACTTTATAATATTTGTTTAAAGAATTCATCTGCCTTTTTCTTATTAAATTCAATTTCTTTTTCTAGATTATTAATAACATTATTATTATAATCAAGATATTCAACTATTTCTTTTTGTCTTTCCATTGAAGGAATAGGGATTTTTATTTTTTGTAAATCTTCATCTTCAATTGATTTTTGATTAGAACCTTTAAAATATTTTTCAATATTATTTAAATTATTTCTCAAATAATAGTAGACATATTTAGTTAATTCTAATGTATTTGCTTTGAAATGAATAGTTGTTTCTCCTACATTATATTTTCCAATTCCTAAATAAATCATACATTTACCACTTCCATTTGTTTTATTAATAATTATTCCATATCCATCAAATTTATAATCATCAACATATAAATTTCCTAAAATAGAACAATAATATAATGGATATAATCCTTGATTATTTCCCAATTTACTTTTAATTTTATTTCCTTTAATAATAGTTGCAATATCACCAAGTGTTTTAATTTCAGGTTTGCTAAAATTTAAATAATTCTTCAAATATAATTCATTAATTTTTTTAAGTTTATCAATTTTATTTTTAGTATCATTTATATTATCATTAATACTATCTAATAATTCAACTATTTCTTTTTGTCTTTCCATTGATGGAATAGGGATTTTTAATTCATTAAATTTTTCAATATCTAATGATAAATTAGCAGCGCCTTTTAAATATTTTGCTGTTAAAATATCTTTTATGTTAAATAAATAATAATAAATATATTTAATATTAATTTTATCTTTAAAATCTTGATTAACTTTACATAAAGACATTAAATTAGTATAATCACATTTACCATTATAATATGTAACTACAAATTTTTTACCGCTATCAATATTTCCAATGAATAAATTTTTACCATCCATAATCCAATTATTAATTTTCTTATAATCATTTATATTTTTTGATTGTGTAATCATAACACCATCGCCATCATTATCTTCAACTACTTTAGATGATTGAATAGTTCCTTTAATTAATTCAAATAAATCACCAAATTTAATAGATTTAATATCATCACTATATTGAATTTCTTCTTCAATAATAGTTATATTAAAATCATATTTATTATTTAGTTTTTCAAATCCTAAATTATTAATTCCTGATTGTGATATATCAATATACTCTATTTCTCGATTATAATTATTATTTTGGATTTTCTTAATTATAAGTGCTTTAGTTTTAATACCAGTATTTGCAAATGCTCCAGAATTAATTGTAATGATTTTAAGGATTTGGCAATTATCAAGAATGAATTTACGGATATTTAAACAACTTTTACCATTCATTAATTCACCATCAGGAAGAATAATACAAGCAATTCCACCATCTTTTAATAAATGAATGACATTTTGAATAAATAATTGAATTCCGGAATTTGCTTTAATTTTATAAATATCTTTAAATTCTAATAATGATTTTGGATAATAATTCTTTTTAAAGTCATTGAAGCCTTCTTCTAATTGTTTATAATCTGTTTTTGTTCCAAATGGTGGATTAGTGAAAATAATATCAAATTTCTTATCCTCAAATAAATAAGGATTTTCAATAAGACTATTACATCTCTTAATATTTTTATTACAATTATTAGTAGAAATCATTAAAGAAACAATTCCTAATCTCATAGTATCATTTTCAATTTCACAACCATAAATATTTTCAGGTTTAACTTGATTATTACAATGATTATAAGTATAACATAATAAACCACCTGTTCCTAAACAAGGATCGTAAATACTTAAATTATCACCTTCTAAACTTAAAATTAAATCTTTAAAACCACATTCATTAAGAATAGATTTAACTATTCCACGAGGTGTGAAAAATTGACCCAATTCTTTTGAATTTTTGTTTCCTTGATATTTAAGAAATTTTTCGTGAATATCTCCATTAAAAGCTTGAACTTCATTTATAACAAGACTATTAATATCAAATTTAGAAATGATAGAAATCAAATCTCTTATAATAAATTTTGATTTACAATTGAGGATATAATCTTCCTTTG
>Ga0247842_10006849_pt1 | contig 12636 bp, 7 predicted proteins | sample LaCruzMarch2015__3_FD_192411 | JGI IMG/M metagenome (GOLD analysis project Ga0247842, IMG submission 192411) | Freshwater microbial communities from meromictic Lake La Cruz, Castile-La Mancha, Spain - LaCruzMarch2015_19m | ecosystem: Environmental > Aquatic > Freshwater > Lake | place: Spain...
GGTGGGTCTCGTCCGGGAACATGGCGCCGACGTCTGGTTCGAGCGCGAGCCGAAAAAGCTGATGCCGGCGGGGACCCGCTGTCCGAAATGCGGCGGGGAGGACTTCAATAAGGAGACGAACATCCTCGACGTCTGGTTCGATTCCGGCGTAAGCCACGCCGCCGTCCTCGAACACCGGTCGGATCTCAACTCCCCGGCGGACATGTACCTCGAGGGGAACGATCAGCACAGGGGCTGGTTTCACTCTTCGCTCCTCGAATCGGTGGGGACGAGGGGGCGGGCGCCCTACCGGAACGTGCTGACTCACGGCTTCGTCGTGGACGGCGAAGGGAAGAAGATGTCCAAGTCTGTGGGGAACGTGATCGACTCACAGACGATCATTGACCGGTACGGGGCCGAGATCCTCCGGCTCTGGGTGGCCGCCGAGGACTACACCGAGGATATCCGGATCTCCGAGGAGATCCTCAAGCGCCTCGTCGAGGCCTACCGGCGGATCCGGAACACGAGCCGGTTCATCCTGGGGAACCTCTACGACTTCAACCCGGCGACGGACACCGTCCCGTATGGAGAGCTGGCGGAGATGGACCGCTGGATCCTCCATCGGCTCCAGGAGGTGATCCGCCGCGTACGCGAAGCGTACGAGCAGTACCAGTTCCACGTGGTCTATTACACCCTCTACAACTTCTGCACGGTGGACCTTTCCGCCCTGTACCTCGACGTCCTCAAGGACCGGCTCTACACCTCGAAGGCGGGATCCCCGGCGCGCCGGTCGGCGCAGACGGCGATGAAGGAGGTCCTGGAGGCTATGGTCCGGCTCCTCGCGCCGATCCTCACCTTCACGGCGGAGGAGGTCTGGCTGGCCCTGCCCGCCTGTCCCGGGAAGGCGGAAAGCATACACCTGACGCAGTTTCCGGAGGTTAACGGGACGCTGCTCCAGCCGGAGTTGGCCGAGACATGGAAGACGCTCATCGCCGTCAAGGGGGAAGCGGCCAAGGCGATCGAGACGGCCCGGCAGAACAAGGTTCTGGGACACTCGCTGGATGCCGCCGTCGCCGTCGCTGCGTCGGAAAAATTCCGGTCCCTCCTGGAGACGCATGTGGAAGACCTGCGGGCGCTCCTGATCGTCTCCGACTTGTGTGTTGTGGATGAGCAGGGAATCGGCGAGGCGTACCAGAGCAGCGAGATCCCCGGGCTCCTGGTCGGCGTGAACCGGGCGAAGGGGGAGAAGTGCAACCGCTGCTGGAACTACAGCAAGACGGTGGGCGCAAACGCCGAACACCCGACGCTCTGCGCGAGATGTATGGGAAACCTGTAACGGGTCATACGGCGGACCGGCCCGGCAGCGGGTGGCGTGCAGCAATGATTGATGAACTCGTAAAAAGTCAAAAATGCTCGTGCAACCGTCATTCCGGCGAATCCCGGATCGGAGTCTGGAACAGGCGCCGGAATCAATAAATATCTAATAGTTACAAAATGTCTGGACACCGGTTTTCACCGGTGTGACGATTTTTTACGGGGGCGTCAAGGAGTGATGAGACGGATTTTGCGGAAGAAGAACATCATCTTTCTGGCGATCACCGTTCTGGTGGTTCTTCTGGATCAGGCGACGAAGGCCTGGATCATCTCGACGATGCGCCTCTACGACTCGTTCGCCGTGATCGGGGGGTTCTTCAATATCACGCACGTCCGGAATCCCGGCGCCGCCTTCGGCTTCCTGGCCGGCGCAACGCCGCTGTTTCGCTACATCTTCTTCCTGACGGTGACGGTGGCGGCGATCCTTCTCATTCTCCACTATCTCCGCGTCAGCCGGATCGAGGCGCCTTCCCTGGTTTCGGCGCTCGCGCTCATCCTGGCCGGGGCAGTGGGGAACCTCATTGACCGGATCCGCTTCGGCGAGGTGGTCGATTTTCTCGACGTCTATATCGTCAGCTACCACTGGCCGGCCTTCAACGTGGCCGATTCCGCGATCACCGTCGGCGCGGCGATCCTGATCGTAGTACTCCTCCGAAAACGGAAGGAACGGACGGACGGGAACTGAAGCGGGAAATCTCCCGGCACGGGGACAGATTTGAAATCTGTCCCCGTGGACCTTTGAAATCTGTCCCCACTGGCGGACGGTATGGACATCCTTTTACGCATCCGAACATCGATATCGCGGCGCTTGACGCCGCCGCGGATCTTCATCCTCAGCTTCGCGCTGCTGATCCTCGCCGGTGCGATCCTGCTTTGGCTTCCCCTTGCGGCGGGCCGGGGCCACCTGAGTTTCACGGACGCCCTCTTCTCCTCCGCCTCCGCGGTCTGCGTGACGGGCCTTGCCGTCATCGATATCGGAAAGGATCTCTCCTTTGCCGGCCAGATCGTGACGCTCGTACTCTTCCAGATCGGGGGGTTGGGGATCATCACCTTCTCCGTCGTCCTCTTCGGCCTGATGGGGCGGGGGGTCTCCTTCAAGGGGCGGGAGATCGTCCAGTCCACCTTTCTCCACACGCCGCGGCGCGACTTCATCGTGATCGTCAAGGGGGTCCTCCGGCTCACCTTCATCAGCGAGGCCGTGGGAACGATCCTTCTGTTCGTCCGTTTCGTACAGGATTTTCCGCCGCCGACGGCCTTCTATCACGCCCTCTACAACGCCGTGTCGGCCTTCAACAACTGCGGCTACTCCCTCTTTTCGGACAGCCTGGCGGCGTACCGGGGGGACTGGATCGTCAACCTGACGGTGATGGGGCTCATCGTCCTCGGCGGGATCGGCTTCATCGTCCAGCATGAGGTGATCGCCCGGTTCCTGGGGGGCCGGAGGAGGCTCTCCCTGCACACGAAGATCGTTCTGCTGACCACCGGCGTCCTGATCCTCGCGGGGGCGGGTCTCTTCTATCTGTTCGAGGCGGATCACATCCTGAAGGGAGTTTCCGGCCCGACGCAGTTCCTGGATTCCCTCTTCCAGTCGATCACGCCGCGGACCGCCGGGTTTAACACGGTGGACATCGGCCGGCTGACCAATCCGACGGTTCTGGTCATGATGATCCTCATGTTCATCGGCGCCTCGCCCGGCTCGACCGGAGGCGGGATCAAGACGACGAGTTTCGCGCTTCTGCTTCTGATGATCTGGAACCGGATAAAGGGGCGATACCATGTGAACGTTTTCAACCGGCGGATCCCGCGGGAGATCATGGGCCGGACGATTGCCATCATCTTCGCATCGGCCTTCTCTATAGTTCTGATTACCTCGGTTCTCCTGTTCTTCGGCGGAGGGGAGGCGGTTCCCCCGGAACAGAGCCGCCATTTTTTCGTGGAGTATCTGTTCGAGACGGTCTCCGCCTTCGGCACCGTCGGACTCTCCATGGGGATCACGCCGAAACTGAACGATATCCAGAAACTCGCCATCGTCCTGATGATGTTCGCCGGTCGGGTGGGACCGTTGGCGCTCGCTTTTTCCTGGTATGCCGCGGGGAAAAAGGAGATCAAATACGCGGAAGAGTCGGTCATGGTGGGTTAAGATGGGCTACCAGATGGAGGTTTGAACCATGCAGCAGCGGGTGGTTGTCATCGGGTTGGGGATCTTCGGCTTCAATATCGTCCGGGATCTCTATGCGGGCGGTTTCGAGGTGATCGCCGTCGACAAGAACAAGGATGCGGTCCAGCGGGTGCGGGACTGCTCCACCAAGGCGATCCAGGCCGACGGAACGGACAAGGAGATTATGGAGGCGATCGGCATCCAGGAAGACGATGTTGTGATCATCTCCTTCGGGGAGGACCTGGCGGCGGCGACGCTGACCACGCTCCATCTGAAGCAGATGAAGGTCAAAACGATCATCGTCAAGGCCCCCAATGAAGAGCACAAGCTGATTCTCGAGAAGGTCGGGGCGACGGAGGTGATGATCCCGGAAAAGGAGATCGCCCACAAGGTGGCGAAGGGCCTCATCTCCCCGAACGTTCTCGATTATCTACCCCTCTCGGACGATTACATGATCTCGGAAATGGCCCCGCCCAACAGCTTTCTCGGCAAGTCCATCGCCCAGCTCCAGCTTCGGAGCCGGTACCACATCGAGGTGATCGCGATCCGGGACATCGTTTCCGACAAGATCAACATGGTTCCCGGGGCGGACTTCGTCATCAAGGACGGGGATGTGCTCGTCATCCTCGGCAAGGAGAGAGATATCCAACAGATCAAGTAATCGCAATCTTTCAGATAAACAATATTATCGACAATATAAAGATTTAGCAATTTGGTGCAGGAGCGTAAATCTTGAAACATCATAAGAAGGACCCTTTTGGGGTCGGCGTCATCCGTTCGATGGGGATCGTGTTCGGCGACATCGGAACGAGCCCCATCTATACACTGACGGTCGTGTTCACCCTGACGCCGCGGACGGAGGCCAGCGTTTTGGGCATCCTTTCCCTCGTGGTCTGGACGCTGCTGATCCTCGTGACCGTGGAGTATGCATGGCTGGCCATGAGCCTTCCCTACAAGGGGCAGGGGGGGGAGATCATGCTGCGGGAGATCCTGCGCAAGACGGTCAAACCCGGCCGGCAGCTCGCCATCGCCGGCTTCCTCACCTTCGTCGGCGTCTCGCTGCTTTTGGGCGACGGCGTCATCACGCCCGCCATCACCCTCCTGTCCGCAGTCGAGGGAATGCTGCTGATTCCGGGGCTGGAAAACCTCCGGCTGGAAATCCTGATGCTGATCGCAGCCGTGATTGCCGTGGGGCTTTTTTCCTTCCAGTCCCGGGGAACGGACCGGGTCGCCGGGGCCTTCGGCCCGGTCATGCTGGTATGGTTCCTCTCGCTTGCGATCACGGGACTTGCATCCGTCGCCACCATGCCGGGGATCCTCAAGTCTGTCAGCCCCTGGTACGCCTTCCAATTCCTGAAGGAAAACGGGCTGGCGGGATTCTTCGTCCTTTCCGAGGTCATCCTCTGCGCCACGGGCGGGGAGGCCCTGTACGCCGATATGGGCCATCTCGGCAAGAAACCGATCCTCCATGCCTGGTACTTCGTCTTCGTTGCCCTCCTTCTCAATTACATGGGGCAAGGCATATTCGCCCTTCAACACCCGGACACGAAGTCCCTCCTGTTCGGCATGGTCCAGCACCAGGCGCCCTATCTCTACATCCCCTTCCTGGTCCTCACGGTCCTGGCAACGATCATCGCCTCGCAGGCGATCATCAGCGGGGCCTTTTCGGTCGTTTACCAGGGGATTACCACACGGATCATGCCCCTGCTGAAGGTCTCCTTCACCTCCAGCCAATTGAGGGCTCAGATTTACATCCCCTTCGTCAGCTGGGGGCTGATGTGCGCCGTCATCTTCATGATGCTGACCTTCAAAAAATCGGAGAACCTCGCCGCGGCCTACGGCATGGCGGTCACCGGTTCGATGACGATCACGAGCCTGATGATGATCCTGGTGTTTTCCCACATCCGGAAGGTGCGTTGGAAGCTTCCCATCGCCGTCGTGGTCAGTAGCATCGCCTTTGCCTATTTTATCGCCACCCTGAGCAAGATCCCCCATGGCGCCTACTGGTCGCTGATCCTGGCCGCCATCCCCTTCACCGCGATGATCATCTGGACCAAGGGTCAGCAGCGGCTGTACGACGCCCTGCGCCCGCTGGAACTGAAAACCTTCCTCGTCGGTTACGAGCAGATCTACTGGAACGGGAGAACCATTGCCGGAACGGCCCTGCTCTTCTGCCGCGACTACCGGATGATCTCACCCTATATCGTCCATACCATGTTTCGCAGCAACATCATCTACGAACGGAATATCCTGATCTCCATCACCCGGACCGCGGAGCCCTTCGGGGTTACGGCGCACCTGAAACAGGACCTGGGGCCGGGTCTGGAGTCCTTCGAGGTTCAGGCCGGCTACCGGGAAATCGTCGATATTGAAGGTCTGTTCAAAGAGCACGGCATCCGGGAAAAGGTGATCTTCTATGGGGTTGAGGATATCGTCACGCGCAATCCGATCTGGCAGCTGTTCAGCCTGATCAAACGGGTCACCCCCAACTTCGTGCAGTTCAGCAAGCTGCCCCCCAGCCGCCTGCAGGGGATCGTAACCCGGGTGGAGATGTAAAGAAGCGGGAAACCATCGGGGCTTCCGGTGGTGTCTCAGTTAAAGCACACAGATGTCCCTCAGATGAAGGAGGTACGATCATGAAAACAAAAGAGAAACTGACACTCGGAATCGCGTTTCTGTTCATCGAATTCCTCGTCATCGCTCTGTTTGGCGCCTACAGCATCTACACGATCTCGCAGCAATCGGAAAAAATCATGAAGGACAACAACCTTTCGATCCAGTACACCGAAAATATGCTGCTGGCGATCGATCAAATCAACGCGCTGCAATTGGCCGTCCTGTTCAATCCCTCCCAGCCGAACGGCGAAAGCGAATTGGCCGGTTTGTATAACACCTTTGAAGAGAATTTTAAAAAAGAGGCGAAGAACGTCACGGAACCGGGCGAAAAGGAATTGCTGCAGGCCGTGGCCGATGAATACAAAAACTACAAAGTGCCGGTTGCGAAGATCCATGCAATCAAGGATAAATCCGGCTTCTATTTTCAAAAGCTCCTGTCGGAACATCAAGCCCTGAAAGCGAAGCTCTACCAGATTTCGGATCTGAACATGCAGGCGATATTGAATAAAAATGAGAGCGTCAACCGGTATGAGCGGCGTTCCTATGTCATCCTGACCATCATCGCTTCGATCTGTTTCCTGCTCTCGATCGTTTTCATTTTCAATTTCCCAAGCATGATCAGCAATCCCATCAGGCAGTTGTCGGAGAGCCTGAAAGGGGTGGCGGAGGGCAACTACGATATCTGCCTGGATTTCAAGCCCACCGGCGAATTCGGGGAAATGGGAAAGGCCATCAGGACGATTGCGGACCGACTCCGGCAGACGGAAGGAAGCAAGCTGGAAGCTGCCCTCCAGGCGCGGGAAGATCTCACCGGAATGATCGAGCAGACCCTGGAGAGGCTGCGCGTCAGCCACGAGCAGATCAGGAATCTGGACATCAAACGGATCATTGATGATCAATCCGGCCTGATCGAGATCCTGCAAGTCGAGCTGGAGCAGGCCAAAGGCCGGCTGACATAGGCCTCAAGACCAGCCACTTTCCCGGTTCAACCGGCGAAGGGTAACGGTATCGGGGCCGGGTTTCAAAAGGGCCTCCTGCCTGTCACCATTTTCAGCCATCCCGGTTTGACGTCATCACACAACCGATCCTGCTTTGGGAATCGGGACGCTCCCCGCGGCAAGCCGCTATGCCATGCTGACACATCGGACAACTTTTTGTGCGCAGGTGAATTCATGATAGTTGACTGAAGTCAGTAAACCGTCACCCTTGAAGAAAATGCTCGATTTCAAACAGAAATAAATGATGTTGTTTTCTCAGCGATTATGATAAAGGATGATCACGCTGGATTTTTTATTTACAATGAAGGCAAAATTTATTTATGGAGCAGGTGGGTGCATTCAGGTGGGTGCATTCAGGTGGGTGCATTCAGGTGGGTGCATTCAGGTGGGTGCATTCAGGTGGGTGCATTCAGGTGGGTGCATTAAAGTGTGGACAACTGAAGTCATTAAATTCTATCATCTCATTTTTATAATAGATTTCTCATGGAAATCGTGATAGTCAAAATAAGTATGATACGTTAGCGATTAAGATTCCTAACCCCCTTCAATCCTTTGATGAGGGTGCTATGGACTGATTATTGAAACCCCGTTACTCAAAAAGAGTGCGGGGTTTTGTATTTCAACCAGTCGGGATGATGATGCTTCTTTGCAGCGGCTCCGCGCCGTTAAAACTTTTGATGCGTCAGACATGAAAAAAGAAAGGAGAGTATCTATGAGCGGAAAAGAAAAAGATGTAACGGAAACGTCGGAAGCTGAAATTGCGGTACACTGGGGGGAAGAGGACTTCATTTATCCACCTGCATCGTTTATTGCCCAGGCAAATGTGACCGATCCAAGTGTCTATGATCGTTTTAGCCTGGAAAATTTCCCGAATTGCTTCAAGGAGTATGCAGACCTCTTAACCTGGTATGAATACTGGCACACAACCCTTGACACGAGTGATGCCCCCTGCTGGAAGTGGTTTGTAGGAGGAAAGATTAATGCAAGTTACAACTGCATTGACAGGCATCTTGCCAAGAACAAAAACAAAACAGCGATTCACTTCGTATCAGAGGTTGAGACTGAAAAGATAGAGCATATCACTTACCAGGAACTTTATGTAAGAGTAAATGAGTTCGCGGCAATCCTGAGGGACTTTTGCGGCCTGAAGGCTGGAGACACCGTCACGCTTCACTTGCCAATGGTGGCTGAGCTTCCTATCACGATGCTTGCCTGTGCACGACTCGGTATAATCCACTCACAGGTTTTCGGCGGTTTCAGCGGCAAGGCCTGTGCAGACAGAATCGTTGATTCAGGAAGTCATGTTCTGATTACAATGGATGCTTATTACAGGAGCGGGCAGCTTATTGACCACAAGGAAAAGGCCGATACCGCTGTTGCTGAGGCAGCCAAGGAAAACCAGAAGATAGATAAGGTTCTCGTATGGCAGCGTTATCCCGGCAAATATTCCGCCCAAACACCGATGGTTGAAGGCCGTGATTTCTTTGTCAATGAACTGCTTAAAAAGTGTTACGGAGCAAGGATTGATCCGGTCCCAATGCCGGCAGAAGCTGTTCTCTTCCTGATGTACACCAGCGGCACGACCGGAAAACCTAAAGGCGCACAGCACAGCACCGGCGGTTATCTTGCGTATGTAGCCGGAACATCCAAATATGTCCAGGACATTCATCCTGAAGATGTTTACTGGTGTATGGCGGACATAGGATGGATCACCGGCCATTCATATATCGTATATGGTCCGCTGGCAATATGTGCATCCACGGTTATTTATGAAGGCGTTCCTACTTATCCGGATCCAGGCAGGCCCTGGAGGATTGCCCAGGATCTGGATATAAACATCTTCCATACTGCGCCTACAGCTATCCGTGCCCTGAGAAAGTTGGGCCCTGATGAGCCGGCGAAATACAATTATCACTTCAAACATATGACCACTGTCGGAGAGCCAATCGAGCCTGCAGTGTGGAAGTGGTATTATCATACCGTCGGCAAAGGTGAAGCAGCCATTTGCGATACCTGGTGGCAGACGGAAAATGGCGGTTTCCTTTGCAGCACAATGCCGGCAATTAAAGCAATGAAGCCGGGCAGCGCAGGCCCGGGCGTACCGGGTATTCACCCTATCGTTTATGATAACGATGGTAACGTTGTCCCTGATGGCAGTGGAAAAGCAGGAAATATTTGCATCCAGAACCCATGGCCTGGCAGTTTCCAGACCATCTGGAGAGACCGTGACCGTTACGTCAGTCAGTATTATGAAAAATATTGCAAAGATCCAAACAGCAAAAGGTGGCAAGACTGGCCATACCTGACAGGTGACGCTGCAGTTGTGGCTGCCGATGGATATGCCCGTATTCTCGGTAGGATTGACGATGTCATTAATGTGTCAGGACACAGGCTTGGAACCAAGGAACTTGAATCCGCAGCGATGACCGTTGCAGAGGTAGCAGAAGCAGCTGTTGTTCCGGTGAAACATGAAATCAAAGGCGTTGAGCCGGATATGTATATTGCTTTAAAACCTGGAATTTCAGCAAGCGAAGAACTCGCCAAGAAAATTTCCCAGGCTATCGTCACGGAGATCGGCGCAATTGCAAGACCCAGAAATGTCTGGATTGTCCCTGACATGCCTAAGACCCGCTCAGGAAAGATTATGCGCCGCGTTCTTGGCGCCATTTCCAACAACACGGACGTGGGCGATGTCATGACACTGGCGAATCCTGAAATTGTCGTGGAAATAACCAAGATGGTTCACGGAAAATAAGGATCAGTCTAACCGCTATTGAAGATGAAGAATGAGGCGAAAAGAACGGAGATGCGAGGATGGAAGGGTAAAAAGTAAAATTGAGGATGAACGACAACGAACAAAAGGAGGACCATATGATGAACATGATCGTCGAACGCGTGGATGTGTGGGTTGCCGGCATCAAGGACGAACCCGGCGGCGTGGCGAAGATACTCTCCGGCCTGCGGGATGCCGGTGCGGATCTCGACTTCATCATTGCCAGGCGGGCGCCGGATAAACCCGGCAACGGGGTCGTGTTTGTTACACCGCTGCGCGGCGATGCCGAGGTCGCTGCAGCCGCTACCTTGGGTTTCAACGTAACGAGCAGTCTCCAGTCGCTGCGTGTCGAGGGAGAGAACAAACCGGGAGTTGCTGCGAAACTGACGGAAAAACTTGCGGCGGCGGGGATCAACCTCCATGGATTCTCTGCGGCTGTTATCGGGGCGAGGTACATCGTGTACATTGGTCTGGACACCGCCCAAGACGCCGCGAAGGCCGCCGCTATCCTCAAGCAGCTATAGAGCAAAACGGCATTCTCTCGATAAACCCTCAAGCCCTATCGGACACGACGAAGGAATGAACATATCACTGTCGTTCCGGACCTGATCCGAAATCCAGGAATAGGGAACTTGATTCCCGCTGCCGCGGGAATGACGTATGCGTGTGCCAGGCATGGGTGGTTGCCAGGAATGGATGCTCCGGAAGGCTTCCGGGCGGAGCAATCCTGTCCACCCCCCTAAAAAGGTCATGCAGTAGACAAAGGCCGCTTTTGGAATCCTTTGCTGCGATGGCTCTCGGAACTTCTGAATGGAATACTTTCAGGACATATTGATTCGGTATAATCTCATCTCATAGGTTAAGGACTCGTGAAGACGAAAGATCAGACGAACCTTGCTTTTTCAAATCCAAAACATGCATTCACCGGATTAGTCGTAACGCAGACTCAGGGGAGGGTTTCAGCGGGGAAGGCGTCCTGGTTGCGGTTCCGGTCGCGGAGTTCGGCGCGCTTGCCCCGGTTCCAGCCGGAGACCCGGCTGTAATACTGGGTGATCCGGGCGAGGCCGTCCACATCTGCGGAACCGCAATGTGGGCATTCTTCGAGGAGTCCCCGCAGGGTGGCGCCGCAGCAGTCGCAGGATGTGAACTCGGGGGAAAAAACGATCTGGTTGCTCTGCGTCTCGCGAAACGCCCGGACGACCAGGGCAGCCAGGACGCCCGCCGGGGGCTCGGCGGCCCCCAACTCGATGTGGGTGACAGCCCCCGCCCGGAAGAAGGGGTGGAAGAAGCCTTCCATCCTCACCCGGGTCAGTGGATCGACAGGCGCCGCCGGATGGAGGTGGGTGGCGTTCGTGTAATAGATCTCCCCTTTGGCGAGATCGCCCCGAACGTAACGGCCCGGCAGGGGGGAGAAGTGCTTCAGGTCAAGACGGGCGAAACGGTAGGCGGTGGTCTCCGCGGGGGTTTGCTCCAAGACGAATTTCATCCCGTGGATATCGCAGAGTTTCTCGACCTCTTCCTTCATGTGGCCAATGAGCAAAAGGCCGAAGGCCAGGGCCTCGCCCGACTCGTGCAATGGTTTCCCCTTGCGGATCTGGACGAGTTCGTTGAGCCCCGTCATCCCGATGAGATATGTAGCATCGGCCATCCGGAGATAGGGTGACCCGTCGTTTTGCATCGCCAGCATGGCGAGCGGTCCGGCGTCGCCCAGAGAGAGCAGATTTTCGATGAAGCCGCGCTTCTGGACGTGGGCCTTCGCCGCAAGGGCCATCACCTCATCGAGGAGAGAGAAGAGTTTGCCGTCGTCCCTCTCCCAGGACCGGTAGCAGAGGCGGGGAAGGTTCAGGGTGACGTTCTGGATAGATGCGCATCTCCTTTTCCAGGGCTCGTACGCGCCTCCCACGGCTTCTCCCTCGAAATCCATGCAGCCGCAGGGGGCGATGCGGGCACCCTGCCCACGATCCAAAATGAAGCAAGGATTCCCCTTCGCCGCGGCAACGCCGCAGACCTCCTCCAGAAACTCCCCGTGGCCGGGGGTGCGGAAGAACGCATCCGTGATGTGGAGAATCGGCCGCGGAAAAATGAACGGCTTGCCCATGGCATCCCCTTCCCGGTAAACCGTCATGAGCGCCCGGGCGAATCGCCGGGAATCCTCCCCGTACTCCCGGAAGGTCCGTCCGGTGGGCTTTCCGCCGGGACCGACGGCGGGCAACTCGGCCAGAAAGGCTGGGACCTCCCAGTAGAGGTGGATGTCGGTAAAGATCGCCTGACCCCCGCGGGAAGAGGTGAGCTGGGAGAATTCGTAAACCAGCATCTGGGCAAACTGCTCGATCTCCCGCTCCCCCATCCCCGCCAAATAGGGGGCAAAGGAGAGGTTGACCGCATCCCAGCCGATCACGCCTGCAAAATGTCCCTGGAGCGAGGCCCCGAAACGGACCATGTGGGCAAGGAGGACCTCCGCATGACGCGCCGGCCCGGCCACCGTCACGGAATGGGGGAGCTTCAGGCCGAAACGCTTGAGATACTCGAGCGACTGGAAGGCGCTGTAGGGCCGGTCTATGTACCCCAGGCCGTGGAGGTGAAGATCGCCGGAGACATGGGCGTCTCCGATCTCCCGAGAAAAGACGTCGTGGAGGGCATATTCCCGCTTGATCCCCTCGACGAGGGCCAGGCTCGTCCCCTCGGGGGCGTGGGGAACGTTCGCGTTTTCCTTGTTCTGGTGGAAGATGAGCTGCCGG
>Ga0247842_10006852_pt1 | contig 12631 bp, 8 predicted proteins | sample LaCruzMarch2015__3_FD_192411 | JGI IMG/M metagenome (GOLD analysis project Ga0247842, IMG submission 192411) | Freshwater microbial communities from meromictic Lake La Cruz, Castile-La Mancha, Spain - LaCruzMarch2015_19m | ecosystem: Environmental > Aquatic > Freshwater > Lake | place: Spain...
CTGTAAGGAAACTGCTCATGTTTACCAATTACCAATTACCAATTACCAATTACCAATTACCAATTACCAATTACCAATTACCAATTACCAATTACCAATTACCAATTACCAATTTTTGAGTAGACTTATCTGTTTACCAGCTTACCAACTTGCCAACTTACCAACTTACCAACTTACCAACTTCCATTTCTCCCTTGAAAACAAAACTTGCCGGGCCTTCAAGCCAGATATTCGTAAACAATTCATCATTTTGTGTAAAACTGACTTTTAAGCTACCCCCGCGTGTTTCGATGAGATAAAACCCTGGATTTTCAGGATATTCGCATGCTGCCGCAATGGCAGAAGCTGTGACCCCGGTACCGCACGAAAGGGTTTCATCCTCCACGCCTCTTTCATAAGTCCGAACGAAAAGAGTATCGCCTTTCAATTCAACAAAATCAACATTGGTACCTCCCGGCGCAAACCGGGCATCATTCCGCAAAGCCCTGCCTTCTCTGAACAGATTTATTGTGGAGGCATCATCCACAAATTTCACAAAGTGAGGTGAACCGGTGTTTAAGAACAAACCATCCGCAAACCTTTTTTCAATTTGTGTATCTTTTAACTTCAGGCGATAAATTAAGGAGGAGGCTTCGCCGGAAATTTCGGATTCATGGTGGCCGTCAACAGCCCAAAAACTGGCTTTATGTCCAATAAGCCCGAGCGATTTGGCGAAGGCTGTCATGCAACGCCCGCCATTACCGCACATCGTACTCTCATTGCCGTCGGAATTGTAGTATCTCATGGCAAAATCATATCCGCTCTTTTCGTTTAGCAGCATTAATCCATCGGCGCCAATCCCAAAATGACGGTTGCACAAAAGGGATACTTCATGCATTGTAGGCTCCCACTGCAGCGCCCGGTTATCGACAATGATAAAATCATTACCGGTTCCATGGTATTTCGAAAAAAGGATTTTCATAAGTTTCTTGCGTTTGCAAAACTAGCGAAAAGCAATTAATTTATTACTTTTGAAGCCCGATGATGAAAACTATTTTCCGCTCTCTTTTCATTTTCATCCTGATAGTGATGACAAGTTCTTCCTTTGGTCAGGAGCCCGGGAAGGAATTGAAGCGTGATTCACTGCCAGCCACTCCTGAATGCCAGCAAATGGACATCTTTGATGTCCTCTCAAAGAAAAAAATGCAGGCGCCCGAAATTCCCGCCCGTAAGGTGAGGGCCATTATCCTGCCCCTGATTGCTTCCTCTCCTGCAACCGGCTTGCAACTTGGAGCCGGTTCTTCTGTTTCCTGGTCTATCGGGCTCAATCCGCTTACCAAACTTTCAGCAGGATCGGTACAGGTGTTATGGACAACTAAAAAACAATTGATCTCCTATATCAGAACGACCATGTTCTTCAGTCAGAACAAATGGATCCTTCAGACCGACTGGCGGTGGTATCTTTTTCGTCTTCCTACCTATGGATTAGGGACAGGACCCGATGATAATATTCCCGTTATTCCGGATGAACAGAATTCGCCTGATAATCAGGTTTCTTACAATGGGGGCAAGTTCCCCATGAAATATAACTGGATTAAATTTCACAATATTCTTTTCCGGGAGGTTATCCCCCATTTTTATGCTGGTTTGGGGTATCACTTCGATTCTTACTATGATATTAAAGATGAACACCTGAACCTGGACTCAACTACCAAAATCATCACGCCGCATTATTCCTATTCTACTTTGCATGAATTCAATACCCTGGCCTATACAACTTCGGGGTTCAGTCTTAATTTTACCTACGACACCCGCGATAATATTATTAATGCATACAAAGGCGTCTATATCAATGCAAGCTATCTCTATAATGTTGATTTCCTGGGAAGCAGTCGCGACGGATCGCGGTTATGGACCGAATTTCGTACCTATGTAGGCCTGTCAAAGCGAGTTCCCCGTCACCTGCTGGCATTCTGGCTGTATGGCAGTTTTATCACCACCGGTGAAATCCCTTACCTCAACCTGATGTCGAATGGTTTTGACCAGAGCAACTCATCGGGACGTGGTTACGCCCAGGGCCGATGGCGGGGTGAGGATTTTGTGTATGGTGAAATTGAATATCGGTTCCCGATTTCTACCTGTACAAGAATAGTGGGCGGAGTCCTTTTTGCAAATGTTTCTACCGCATCAAACCGCGATATGAACGTTCCCCTCTTCGGGTATCTTAAACCCGGCTGTGGATTTGGTTTTCGCATCATGGTCGGAAAAATTGACCGCACGAACATCCTGATTGATTTTGGGATAGGGGAGGTGTCGCAGGGACTGTACTTACAGGCACAGGAGATATTTTAATTACGAATTACGAATTACGAATTACGAATTTTGGGATTAGTTGACGAAGGAAGATAACTATATCGAAATCACATATATCGTCAATCGTCAATCGTCAATCGTCAATCGTCAATCGTCAATCGTCAATCGTCAATCGTCAATCGTCAATCTCATCAATCTTCAAATTACGCATGATTATGAACGGTGATCCGCTGCTTTATACGATTTTGGATAAACTTGATGTCCACTATGATTATTATGAGCATCCACCGGCGCCTACCATTGAACTGGCCAGGGTGTACTGGAAGGATATTGAGGCAACCCATTGCAAAAATCTCTTTTTCAGAAACCATAAAGGGAACAAACATTACCTGGTCATCCTTGAACATAACCATGAGCTTGTTATCCGCGATCTCGAACAAAGGTTGAAACAAGGCAAGCTAAGTTTTGCATCCGATGAACGGATGAAAAAATATTTAGGCCTGGCCCCGGGTTCTGTTTCTCCTTTTGGACTTATCCATGATACAAACAAGCATGTTCACCTTTTTATTGACGAGAACCTGGTTAAGTCGGATAGGATCAGCTTTCATCCTTGCATCAATACTGCGTCACTGGTGGTTTCATTTCCTGATTTTGAAAAATTCCTTAATTTTACCGGAAATATCTTTGAATACATAAATTTGTACCAGGAAAAATGTTGATAATCAGTTGATAAGAGGTGGTGGGAGTCGATGTGATTTACAATATACGATATACGATATACGATTTCCGATTTAATGGGATTACTTGACGGTTGACGATAATTTTTCAAAACTGTAATTCGCTATTTGTCAATCGTAACTCGTAATTCGTAATTCGTAAATCGTAATTCGTACGTCCCCTTGTCTGTTTATCGGGATTTTGCCGTATTCTGTCGATTAATCGTTTGCAGGCCAGTCAAACGGGTATATTTTTGCTTCATCAAATAACTACTTTAAACTTCATCGCCATGGAACCAAATAAATCAAACCACGACAACGGCCCTCAAATGAAAAAGTATATTCTTGGAGTCATCGTCATTGTAGCAGGGTTTCTGCTACTGTTATCCAATACCGGATTTTTAAACGATTATCTGCGGCATGTCCTGTTTTCATGGCAAATGCTGCTCATTGGCATCGGTGTTATAAGCCTTTTCAGCAGCGAAAGCCGTACACCGGGCACCATTCTGATCCTGATAGGTGGCGTGTTCATTCTTCCAAAGGTTTTTGATTTCCCATTCAATGTGATGCACATTTTCTGGCCTGCCATTCTGATTGGCATCGGAGTCCTTCTTCTTACCAAACGCATGCCCCGTCGGCCATGGCAATCGCATGTTCCACATTTGGCCAGTCAGCACTTTGATGATGGGTTTGTGCATGAAGAGAATATCTTCAGCGGAGGTAAACAACGTGTTATTCACCAGGAATTTCGTGGCGGACATATCAACTGTGTATTTGGCGGATCTGAACTTGACCTTACACAGGCGACCCTTGCCGAAGGAGTCAGCGAACTTGAAGTCAATACCATTTTTGGTGGTGTGACCCTTATCGTGCCGGCCGACTGGCGGATACAGCTTAAGATGACTTCGATCATGGGTGGATTTTCCGATAAGAGGGCCTATATCAAAGAGAGCCCCGACCCATCAAGAATACTCATTATCAAAGGCAGCACTATTTTTGGGGGAGGTGAAATTAAAAGTTACTGAATATCAAACTGAGAACCATGCAACATCCGGTTTTTCTCGATAAAAGATCCGTTTCCGTTTACTTTGGTTTGTGGGCCCTCATTGCGGGGGTCCACTTTTCTATTTTTTACTTTATCTATTTGTTTCCAATAGAGGTAGCCCTGGCCGATAGCCTGGTTTTTAACACCCTCTTTTGTGGCGTTGGAATATCCATGTGGTTTATTGTAAGATACAGCATACCTGATCAGAACAATATCTGGAACGTTGTATTTAACCACCTTGCCTTTCTGACACTGGCGCTGGTGATTTGGAATGGTCTTGCCTATGCAGTGCTCAGTACCATATTCAGACCCAACAAAGTGTATATGGAAACCCTGATGATATCCATCCCGAATAAAATAGTCAGTGGCATCATCTACTATATCTTTATCGCTTTAGTCTATTATCTTTTCATTTACTACATCAAAATACAGGAAAAGGTCAAGGTTGAATCGCGGTTACGTGAGGTTCTCAAAGAGACAGAGCTTAACATGCTCAAATCACAAATCAATCCTCATTTTCTTTTTAACAGTCTGAATTCAATCAGCTCACTTACCATCACAAACCCCGAAAAAGCAAGGGAAATGGTGATAAAACTATCTGATTTCCTGAGGTATTCGGTTTCACACAATGCGACCAGTTTTACAACGCTTGAAGTTGAAATGGCCAATATTCAACGCTATCTTGAAATTGAAAAAGTTCGTTTCGGCGAAAAGCTCCTGTTCGCGTTTAACCTGCAGGGATCTTGCCGCCGCCATCAGATCCCGGTGATGCTGCTTCAGCCCCTTTTTGAAAATGCCATCAAGCATGGTGTTTATGAGAGCATTGAACAGGTTAGCATAGAAATGGACTGCGAATACAAAGAGGGATTTCTTGAAATCCGAATCGTAAATGATTTTGACCCCAACGCACATCCGCGTAAAGGGACTGGCATCGGATTGAATAATATCCGCGAACGCCTGCGACTGCTTTACAAAAACGACAAACTGCTCCGCACCAAGGTGGAGGGAACCAGATTCTTTGTATTTTTGAGTTTGCCAAATACGGAAAAATGAGAGGTGGCAAGGTGGTAAGCTGGTAAGCTGGTAAGCTGGTAAGTTGGTAAGTTGGTAAGCTGGTAAGTTGGTAAGTTGGTAAGTTGGTAAGCTGGTAAGTTGGTAAGCTGGTAAGTTGGTAAGTTGGTAAGTTGGTAAGTTGGTAAGCTGGTAAGTTGGTAAGTTGGTAAGCTGGCAAGTTGGTAAGTTGGTAAGTTGGTAAGCTGGTAAGCTGGTGAGCTGGTAAGTTGGTAAGTTGGTAAGTTGGTTTGGGTAGACACATAGATTTTGTTTAAAATTAATGGTTTATTGGATTAACATCTAAGGCTATAATGATATCTTTGTTTGTAATTAAAACTGGAGTATGATAATAAATTAAACTACTTCATAAGGATTTTTCTCGTAATTTTTAATTTTTAATTTTTAATTAATCATGTCTCTCCGTACCATTTTAATCGACGATGAGCAGCCCGCACGGGATGTCGTAAAGCATTACCTGAAGGATTTCAATGACATAGAGATCATTGGTGAATTTGCTGATGGATTCAGCGGACTTAAGGCGATCCAGGAGTTAAAACCCGACCTGGTATTTCTCGATGTTCAAATGCCCAAGCTTACCGGTCTCGAATTGCTTGATTTGCTGGAACAGCCACCCCTGATCATCTTCAGTACGGCATACGATCAATATGCCATCAAGGCTTTTGAAATGAACGCCATTGATTACCTGTTGAAACCCTATTCGAAGGAGCGTTTCACACAGGCGGTCCAAAAGGCGGTTGCGCAGGCCTCGGGCGGGATCAGGGCAACAGCGCCGGTGCAAAACCTGGTTAAAACACTGGAGGATAATCCGGAATTTTTGCAAAGGATCGCAGTTAAGTCACGTCACAAGGTGAGCGTGGTACCCATCGATGAGATCATTTACCTCGAGGCTGAGGGCGATTATGTGATGTTGCACACCAAAGATGCCAAACATCTGAAAGAGAAGACCATGAAGTACTTTGAAACCCACCTTGACCCAGCCCAGTTTATCCGAATCCATCGCTCCTTCATCGTCAATGCTAAGTTCATCGACAGGATAGAATACTATGATAAGGAAAATTATGCCGTTCTTACGAAAAATGGCGCTAAATTAAGGGCAAGTACCACTGGGTACAAGATTCTCAAACAGGCATTGAACATGTAGATTTGCTTAAGATCATTTCCCAGCAGAACTGAGAAATGATCAATGACAACTGACCAATGACATATGACAGGTGGAAGTTTATTTACCCAGTTCCAGCATTTTAGTGATCATTCCTTTTTGTGTTTCAATGCTTATAACATAACCTCCGTGCGATTTTGAGGAAAGATTTAGGTGCACAATCGGTTCAGCATTGAAAACGCCTGAAAAAACAAGCTTCCCTGTAAGATCTGTTATACTAACATGGTTAATTTTATTATTCTGATCCTGCGATTCAATCGTAAACCGGCCGGGAGTCGGATTTGGGTAAATTTTAAACAGTTTTGCCAGATCATCATCCAAGCCTGCCGGAAATGTTTGAATTACTGTTACTTTCTTTGGCATCAACGAGCCATCGGGCGTAAGGGTAATGGTTGCCTGCCTGGTGAGATGGGCTCCCTGTGCAGTATAGTTTGCCGTAAAGCTACCATTTCCTGTGCCGCTTCCTGTAACGGTGCACCAGGGGGAATCACTTGAAACAGTCCAGTTTATTCCGTTGCTTGCAACTACATTAAACACGGCAGTTCCTGCATCAAAGTTCACTTTACTGACAACAGGATTTGCTCCGGCATAGGAATACAAGGGCGATTGCCATTGGCCACGACCGTAAGTTGCTGCCGTGATCAGGCTTTTTGAAGGATCAGCGGGATTATGGTAAAATTTGAGGTCCCTGATATCCACCCTGGGAAGGTTGTTGCCGTATTCAATCCAGTCGGTCATACCGGCATTCCTGTAAAAGACCCCGAACTTATTGCCGATGTAAAGCCCTTCATTGGTACTTGTATCATACGCTATGCAATTGATGCTGACATCAGGCAGTGTACCTGAAAAATTCGACCAGTTTGCTCCCTTATCTTCTGATTTATAGACTTTTGAACCCGCAGTTGCATAAACCACCGAAGGATTTTTCGGATGGGCTTTAATGCCTGAAGGTGATAGACCTCCCGGTAACTTACATGCTGCCCAGATGGGCGAAGCGGCATTCACATTATCCGATCTGATCAGGGTATCGGAGGCTGAGGTGACCGAAAGTGGTTCACTCTTCTGTCCCTTCCTGGCAGCGTAAAGAATATCCGGATTGGCGATGGATTGTTCCAGCACCGTAAATGTTTGTGTCGTATCAAGTGAGGAAATTTTTGTCCACATGATCAAATTTGAAGAATCAACTTTAGTATTGGTTGAACGCCAAACATTCTTCCTGCCCATAAACATGGTTGAAGGTATCTTAACATGTTGTATAAATGGCGTGACCCAACCTCCCATATCAGTCAAACCAAAATATTTGATTACGGCCGCGTATTCATACCCCTGATTTGGAACTTTCCGGAATATTTTTCCATCATAGATGGAGCCCCATCTGTAACTCGTATCGGAATAATCAATTAAGCAATCCATTCCGTCTCCACCCCACACGGTAGTAAAGGATCCACCGTTATTTTCACCAGTTCCGTTGTCCTGGAACCCATTGATACAAAAAGATGGTACTTGACCGCTTTGACCGACTTTATAAATCTGGGCAATTCCCAATCCGTTGCTTATCTCGTTCCATTGCGTTCCTCCGTTGCCCGTATAATAAACACCTCCGTCGTTGCCGAGGTATAGATTTCCATTCAGCGGCGACCATCCCATTACGTGATGATCGGCATGAATTGCTGGAATGTTCCGGCAGTTCGTTGTATCGGGATACCATATGCCCGAAATCGCCCAGTTAACACCTGCGTTGGTCGATTTCCACATATTGATAGACCCTACGTAAAGGATGCTGGCATTCAGGGGGTCAACGGTCATGCACAGGTCATAATTTGACTGCTGGGTAACATCTCCGCCCAGGCACAAATAACCGGTGATCAGCGGAGAAGTTGACTGAACTTTGAAATTCAGCCCGCTTTCGGTTGAACGAAGCAGGCCTGCGAACACACCGCTTGTCTGACAGGCGTAGACAGTATTCGGCTGGTTGGGCGACACACCAATCACCACCCGTTCACCTGCAATCGGTAAAGCTACTTCGTTCCATATGCTGCCATAATCTATCGAACGAAAAAACCTGCCATATGCAGCGGCATAAACCACAGACGGATCACCTGGTTTGAATTTAATATCCTTGAAAAAAAGGGAATCAGTTGTTTTACGGTACCAGTTTAATCCCCCGTTCACGGTTTTATATACTCCGGTAGAGGTGGCCGCCAGGATTATCTGGGAATTTGTTGGATGCATAATCATCATGCCTATGGTGGTGTTGTTTGCAATTCCATTGTTTGCTGCGTCCCAGGTGGAGCCTCCGGTAATGCTCTTATAAATCCCGGTTCCCGCACAATCAGCGCCGTCGCGGTCGCCAGTCCCTGCATACATAATGTCAGCATTATTCGGATCAACCAGGATGGCTGAGATGCCTGAATTTGGCAGGTTCCCCGAATTGTTTGTCCAGGAGAGGCCACCGTTCAGGGTCTTCCATATTCCGCCGGAAGGAGCTCCGGCAAAGATGATGTTCTGATTGGACGGATGAAACGCAATTGCATTGATCCTGCCCATTCCTGTGGGTTGTGGAGCTGTATTGTTTATGGGATAGGTAAGTGGACCCACCTCAGTCCAGCTGCCCCTGGGGTTATCTGTTAGATGTGTGGCAAGATATAGCTGGTACTGTTCAACTTCATAGGATGGAAGGGGCAATACACCATTAGGGTCGGCACGGAATTGATTAATGTATTCCCATCTTTTGAAGATCTTGTAGGCGCCTTTTTTGCTTTTGTCTTTCGTCTCGGCACGGTATTGATAAAAGGTTTGCTGGGTTTCGTAGAAGTTTGATTGCGGATCCTGCATCCTGCGATACCATTCGCTCGGGTTGTAAACTTTGGGGGATGTCTGGGGTGTGTTTTGCGCATTCGCTGAAAAGGCAATTCCAGCGCAAATCCAAAAAAAGAACAATAGTCTTCTCATAAAATTTGATTTAACAGATTAAGCAAATATTAAGCAAACAAATTGTTTGCGTCATGAAAGGGCGTTTGATTGATTGCGAGTTTATTTTGAAAGCAGCACTGTATAGGATACCTTGGCGCCCGATTTGAAATATAGGGTTACGATGTAGTTCCCCGGTGAATTATCCGACAGATCAAGAGAAATTTTATCATTCCCGATTGTGGAATCAGATTCAAAAACGCGGCTGCCTTGCAGGCTGATCACGGTTATTTTCTGAAGATCTTTTCCCAGCTCTTTCTCAAAACTGATTTCCAGAGCCCCCTTAGTTGGATTCGGATAAAGCCGGATTTTTGATTTTAATTTATCTTCAATACTGAGGGGATTTCCGAATTTAGCGATAAGATTGCGGTTTTCCTGAATAATAAATTCATAGGTTGTTGCATCATGTACTTTTACCCCATCTTCGTACCATCCTAAAAATTCATTGCTTTTTGCCGGGGTTGCATTCATGGTGACCTTGCTCCCCGTTTGATACACTCCTCCTCCGGTTGCAACGCCGCCCTCTTTTGGGATCTCCTTTTCATTCACCTTGTTTGATCCTGGTGCAACATACAGATCCGACTCCCACAATCCCCGGCCAAATGTTGCAGCACGGATTTTACCGGTACCGTATTCAATCGAAAGATCTGCTATCATCACATTGGGCATGTTTTTATTGAACGGTATCCATTCCGTCATGAGGGAGTCCTTGTAAAACACACCGGCATCGGTCCCGATATAGAGCGCATCCCTGGTATCCTCTTCGTAAGCAATACAGTTCACGGGAAGTTTAGGGAGTGAGGTGCCGCCTGAAATATTATCCCAGGTTGCTCCTCCGTTATCGGTGCGATATACTTTTGATGAATCATAACCTGAGAAGGCAACAAACACAGTTCCGGGTTTCTCAGGGTGGATAGCAATTCCGGTGATCATATTTTTACTGACCGGCAGGAGCAGGTAACTGATCGAATCGAAGGTTTTCCATTCATTGATGGTTTTGTACAGTTTTCTCACCGTAGAGGCCCACATCACCTTCGGGTCACTTTCTGAAATGACAAGGATTTTCAGTTTTTCATCCCCACTGATGACCGGCAAATTCGAAATCGAATCCCAGTTGTTTCCCTGGTTGGTTGTTTTCATAATATTCCGGTACCCTGCATATAGTGTCTGCGGATACAGGGGGTGCATCACATAAGGGGTTATCCATGCCCCGCTTTGTTTGCCGGGGAGACTGTCGGTGATTACTTTCGTATTCGTTTTTGACCAGGTCCCGTCGGTTGTCCTTTTTATTACGCCATTGGAATATGATGCATACTTTACATCAGGATCGAGCCAGTCGATAATACAACCCATACCATCGCCCCCGATCGTTTCGGGTGTGACCCATTTAGAAGAATCCGTAAGAACCTGGGAACCATTGTCCTGGAATCCCGCGATGACAACATCGGATTCGATGTAGGAAGATCCTATCCTGTAAATCTGGCTTATCTGTAATCCGGCAGAGATATCCTTCCATCTTTTCCCTCCGCTATCGGTATAATAGATTCCTCCGTCATTACATTCAAAAAAGGTACCGGGCTGCAGGGGATGAAATGCAAACCAGTGCTTGTCGGCATGAACCTGTTCTACTATGTTGACAACTGAATCGGCCCAGTAATTTACGAGCCTGAACTCTTTTCCCCCGTCGCTGCTTTTATAGGCATTAACCCCTCCCAGCCAGCGCTCATTCACATTGACCGGATTGATCAGGTAACAAAGATCATAGTCCCCTTGTCCTGCGCATGAATCATCATGCATCTCGGGATCATGAGCAGAATTAAGATAGTTATTGCTGCAATTCTTGTATAGTTTTACCACAGTGTCGGTCAGCATAAATGTAGTGCCTGTCTCTTTAAACCTGTAAATGCCAGCCAGCCCTCCGGATTTGGCAACGCACAACGCTTCCACCATGTCGGTTTGTTGCGGTGTCACAGCAAGTTTGATCCGGGTAACATTGGTGAAACTGGTCACTGAATCCCAGGTCAATCCTCCGTTTGTCGACCGATAAATCTGGCCCCATCTGTAAATGTCTGGAGCTTTGATAAGCGTTGATCTTGTAGAGGCATACATAATCCTCGGATTACCGGGATTGAACACAATATCGCTGAAATTAAGGCCCCATTTGCATGTGTCCCAGGTAGTTCCATTGTCGGTCGTTTTATAAATGCACAATGAAGTTGCTGCAAACATGGTGTCAATACTGGCAGGATGGCTGATAAGTCGGGCAATGAGAGATTGCTCCTTGAGTTCCCAGTTCAGGCCTGTTTTCTGCCAGGATGTTCCACCATCAATTGATTTGAGAACACCGATGCTTTTGTTGTCGCCGACGCCCGAATTATTCATCTCCCCAACACTCCCGGCTGCATCTCCGTCGCCCGTGGCAATAAACATGGTGAGCGGATGCAACGGATCAATTACGATGTCGGTAACACCTAGCGAAGGTTGGCCATCCATGGCTGCGTTCGAAGTCCAGGTATTCCCAAAATCCGTTGTCTTCCATAGCCCTCCGGATGGAGTCCCAACCCAGAAGGTGTTTTTATCCTTAGGATGAAAAGCGATACAGTTAATACGTCCAACCCCAAAATAGCGGCTCTCCGGTTTACTGGGACCCATTGGAACCCAGTTTCCGGCTGCTGCCGCTGCATCGAATGCGTTTTCAGCTACATACTTATCCCACTCGTTAACAACTACATTATTCGAGGGGAATGTCCCTTCACGGTTCACGCGGGCTTCCCAATACCATTCCCAGCGTTTGTATGGCTTATAACCGGATCCTTTGGTGACCTTGCGGCCTTTCCATGTATCATTGAACTTTTTTTGGATCTCATAGAAATTTGTTTTGGCCGACTGCCGGGCTGCTACAGGTTTTTCCTGGGCTGAAACCGGATTGTTGGAAAATATAAGACAATAAAATACAATAATCGCAATGACGACCACCAATGGGTTTTCTGATACCTGACTGGAAAATGAATGTTGTTTTTTCATATTTGGAAAAGGTTTAAATGTCAGTTTTTTATGTTTTATCCGTTTTGTCCAGAGTTAACACTATGGTAATGTGACATGTGATTATTGAAAATTCCACAAGCTGTAAGTCAACGATCATACCAGGATATTAAATCACTAAATATTAATTGATTGATCGCAATCTTACCAGTGAAATTAAGGAACCTGCTTAGATGTCAATGACCCCACCCCGTCCCTCCCCTTGAAGGGGAGGGGGATGCTCTGCCAAGAGTGATATGTTGTATTCTGACAATCGTGATAGTATATATCATAAATGGTTTGAAACAAAAACATTAAAAATCAACGTCCTACGTCTCCCTCCCCTCCAAGGGG
>Ga0247842_10006853_pt1 | contig 12631 bp, 11 predicted proteins | sample LaCruzMarch2015__3_FD_192411 | JGI IMG/M metagenome (GOLD analysis project Ga0247842, IMG submission 192411) | Freshwater microbial communities from meromictic Lake La Cruz, Castile-La Mancha, Spain - LaCruzMarch2015_19m | ecosystem: Environmental > Aquatic > Freshwater > Lake | place: Spain...
GTGCCGAGTTGCTGCGATCGGTATATCGGCGGTATTTCACCATCGCAGGCAGGCTCCTGGGTAAACTGGCCGGCGCCAGGGACCTGGACGAGCAGGTGATCAAGGAATGGTATTACTACTTCTATCAGTGCTCGGAATGCAGGCGTTGTTCTGTCTTCTGCCCTTACGGTATCGACACCTGCGAGATCACCATGATGGGACGTGAGCTGCTGAACCTGGTGGGCTGTACCTCCGAATGGGTGGTTGGCCCGGCGTCCAATTCGTTCCGCACCGGCAACCATGTGGGCATCCCGCCGCACGCTATGAAACAGAGCCTGGAATCTGCTCAGGATGATATCAAATCGATCACGGGGATCGAAGTGAATGTACCCATCAATAAAAAGGGCGCAGAGATACTTTTCGTCACACCGTCCGCCGATTTCTTTGCCAGCCCGGCCTGGTACACACTGATGGGTTACCTCATGCTGTTCCACGAGATCCGCCTGGACTATACATTCAGCACCTATGCGTCTGAGGGTGGGAACTTCGGCCTTTTCCACTCGGCCGACCTCGCAAAGAGCCTGAACGCTAAAATATACGCCGAAGCCGAGCGGTTGAAGGTCAAATGGGTGCTGGGTGGAGAATGCGGACACATGTGGCGCGTTATCCACCAGTACATGGACACCTTCAACGGTCCACCATCCTTCCTCGAAGAGCCTGCCTCGCCTGTAACCGGCACCAAATTTGAAAACGCCAGGTCGACTAAAATGGTACATATCTGTGAGTTCACTGCAGACCTGATACACAGCGATAAGCTGAAGCTTGATCCCGGGCGGAATGATAAGTGGAAAGTGACCTACCACGATTCCTGTAATCCGGCCCGGGCCATGGGTCTGTTCGAGGAGCCCCGCTATATCATCAACAACACATGTAACCAATTCTATGAGATGCCGGAGAACACCATCAGGGAGCGTACTTTCTGCTGCGGAAGTGGGGCCGGGCTGGGTCCCGACGAGAATATGGAGGTGCGGCTGCGCGGCGGTTACCCCCGTGCCAATGCCGTGCAATACGTGCGGGAAAAGCACGGCGTGAACCTGCTGGCCTGCATCTGTGCCATTGACAAGGCCTCATTCCCGCCACTATTGGAATACTGGGTGCCTGGAGTGGAAACTGCTGGTGTGCATGAGTTGCTCGGCAATGCCCTCATCATGCAGGGCGAGAAACAGAGAGAGACAGATCTGAGAGGTGAGCCACTGAGCGCGGAACAATCTTCAGAAGGCGGACAACTGGGTGTATGATAAAGGCAAGATAATCGGCGGCCTGGCCATTTTCCTTTGCCTGGCCAGCTTCCCCGTATGGTACATGGCCGCCAGCGGTAAGGCCGATTACCGCCCTGATCCTGTTCTACCGGTCAGTGAGAACCAGTGCGTGGAGTCCGCACAATATATGCGGGAGTATCATATGCAGCTTATGCAGCAGTGGCAGGACCAGTCTGTCAGGCAAGGGGACAACACATACATAACCAGCGATAACCGGACTTTTGACATCAATCTCACAGGGACCTGCTTGAAATGTCATACCAACAAGGCTGAGTTCTGCGACCGCTGCCACAATTACACAGGCACAGCCCCCAACTGCTGGGACTGCCATAACGTACCGCCGGTGAATACTCCACCGCAGGGAACGGAATAAGCGATATGAACATCGACCGCCGATCTTTCCTCAAACTCACAGCGCTCGGTCTGCTTGCCCTGGCTGCCAAACCGGCCCTTGACCTCATATCAAAGCCTTCCGCTGCCAGGGCGCTCGACGGTCCGGTCGCCGCTAAACGGATGGCAATGGCAATAGACCTGAAAGCCTGCACGGCAGGAAACGGCTGCGTAGCCTGTATAGACGCCTGCCACCGCGTGCACAATGTCCCCGACATCGGCAACCGCAAGGAGGAGATCAAATGGTTATGGGAAGCTGCCTATAAGCAGGCCTTCCCCGATCAGGAGAACAAATTCGCTACTGTACCACTGCAGGACCGCAGGATGCTTGTCCTTTGCAATCACTGTGATAATCCACCCTGCGTAAAAGTATGCCCTACACAGGCAACATGGAGGCGGGACGACGGCATAGTCATGATGGACTACCACCGCTGTATCGGCTGCCGCTATTGCATGGCTGCCTGTCCCTATGGTTCGCGCAGCTTCAACTGGCGCGATCCTCGCCCCTATATCAAGGTCATCGATGACGGCTATCCGACCCGCACCAAAGGCGTAGTCGAGAAATGCAATTTCTGCGAGGAAAGGGTGGCCGACGGGCTGCAACCCGCGTGTGTGGAAGCCTGCAGCAGCGGTGCGCTGACATTCGGAGACTTGAGATCCGGATCGGAGGTGCGTCGGCTGATATCATCCGGGTTTAACCTGCGACGCAAGGCTGAACTGGGCACCAGTCCGCAGGTCTACTATTTGCTATAGGTCCGACATTGATAGAGAACATATTTAGAGGCGGAAAGAAATACTGGCTGCTGATAAGCGGCCTGCTCTTACTTATAGCAGCCGGCCTGGCCGCCTATATTCAACAGTGGAATATAGGCCTGGCTGTGACAGGCTTGAGCAGGGATATTTCCTGGGGACTTTATATCGCCAATTTTACATTCTTCGTAGGCGTAGCCGCCTCCGCTGTCATGCTTATCATCCCCTATTACCTGCATAACGGCAAGGAGTTTTGCCGGATCATGATCCTGGGCGAGTTTATGGCCGTAGCAGCCTGCCTGGTGGCAATAACCTTCATCCTGGTCGACCTGGGCCAGCCCGCCCGTGTATTCAATATCATTCTTTATCCTTCCCCCGGCTCGATTATCTTCTGGGACGTGGTAGTGCTCACGGTTTACCTGCTGCTCAACATCGTCCTCGGCTGGGTGGCCCTGGATGCAGAATACAAGGAAGTGGAGCCCCCAACCTGGCTAAAACCCATCGCTATCATATCTATAGTATGGGCGATCAGCATTCACACAGTGACCGCCTTCATTTATGCCGGGCTGGCAGCCCGCATCTTCTGGCTGACCGCACTGCTGGCTCCCCGTTTCCTGGCCTCAGCTTTCGCCTCAGGGCCCGCCCTCCTGATACTACTGGCACTGGCGATGAAAAAGTGGGGCAACTTCGATCCGGGCGACCAGTCACTGGACAAAGTGGCCAAAATCGTAACATACGCAATTATAATTACCGTGTTTTTCCTGCTCTTAGAGGTTTTCACTGTTTTCTACAGCCAGGTGCCCGATGCTATGGCACATTTTCAGTACCTGCTTTTCGGGCTGGATAATCATTACGGCCTCGTACCCTGGATGTGGACGTCCATCCTTCTAGCCTTTGCCGCCATCATTATGCTGGTCACACCTTCATCGCGTAAAAACCACGTTACCCTGGCGCTGGCCTGCGCGGCCGTTTTCATCTCCATCTGGATCGACAAAGGCCTGGGGCTGATCATACCGGGCTTTATTCCCAATCCTATGGGAGAAATGACCGAATATATGCCCACCATGATTGAAATACTCATAACAATGGGGGTCTGGGCAATGGGAGGACTGCTGCTGACTCTACTTTATAAAGTGGTGATGGGCGTCAGGCAGGGGAGGCGGTAAACCGACTTCCTTTGAAAAATAGCGAACTGATGGAGACAAGGAGGCTGCAGATATGTATCACCCTTTAAACGGCATACCGGGGAACAGGAGATTACGGGTCTTTTTATGGCTACTGGCCGCAACAATAGGGCTCAGTGTGGTATTCCGCTTGATCGGCCCCGTCAAGCCAAACATCGTGGACTTCGAGCTGGCAGGCAGCGTGGCGAAATCATCGGCCATCATCGGTGCCTGGGATACGCTGGCCAGGCTGCAAACCTGTTTTAACCTGGGCTTCGATTACCTTTACATGCCCGTATATTCAACTACTATAGCCCTGGCCTGCGTGATGGGTGCAGGGGTTATATCCCGGAGCGGCTGGAGAAATCTCGGCCTGCTGCTGGCATGGGGACTGTGGCTGGCGGCTGTTCTCGACGCCGTGGAGAACTACGCCCTGATAACCATGATGTACGGCAGCCCTGTTGACCCATACCCGCAGGTAGCTGCAATCTGCGCGGCCTGTAAATTCAGCCTGATCCTGCTGGGGATCGTCTACGCGGCTGTCTCTCTGGTTATATACATAGTCAAACTCTCCCGGAAGAAGCTTGTGCCTCTTCATTGACCGTTGAAATTAACGTCACAGGCATAAAGAACCCTAGTAGATAATATTAATTTTCAGGGAGGGCGTAATGGCTATAAGTGAAGATACCTGGAAACTGATTCAGAAGCACTTGGGCTATACAGATGAGGAGATGTCGATTTTCCGGGCCGATCCCAGGAACGAGGATGCGATATCTAAAACGATTCCCATGATTACCAAGACATTCGTGGCTGAGGTAGTGGAGTCACATGGATGTGACAGCGGGCACAGGGTGGGGGACAAGCTGTATTTCGACGGCCGTGGTATAAGCCTGCTGACCAAGCTGGGTCCAGGCCGGATATGCATATTCGCACTGCATTCGATTGCCCTGGCTATGCCTGCTGTTGCCGAATTGTTCTATGCCGGCGTTGATCCCAATCAAATGAGGTTTAGGCGTTTCGGCTGCCCCGATGTTGGGATAAGATGCGGCGGTTGGGGACATATTGTCATGGAGATACGCATGGAGGACCGGAAACGCTGAGGTTATAAGTTTGTATTACTGCTGATGAAAGGCCCGTCACTGGAAAGCGGTAACATCTGAGTATGAACCTTAAAGAATATCTCTAAGTGAGCAGCGTGGCGTCCGGCTTTCACTGTGTAGCGTAACTGTGCAGGCCTCCGAAGAAGTAATTGCCAAAGAAGGTAACCAGCACGGCCAGGAAACCGATGATCAGGAACCATGCGCTACGGCTGTCGCGCCACCCGAGTGCCAACCTCGTAACCAGATAACCAACATAAACAAGCCACGTCACAAGTGCGGCTGTCTCCTTTGGATCCCACGACCAGTAGCTGCCCCAGGCGATTTTTGCCCACACTGAGCCGACGACTATCACCAGCGTCATGAAGCAAAACCCGACCAAAGCCGACCTGTATCCCAGTTTATCAAGAGTCACCGGGGAGGGCATGAAGGAAGCTGTATACCTTTGACCGGACAGGTAGAGCGCACCGCAGACAAATCCCAGCGCAAATAAACCATAGGCAATGACGGCGCAGGATACATGAACAGGGAGCAGCCAGGTCTGGTTCAGCACCGGCGAGAGCGGCTGATGCTGATCAGGAAGCGTAAATGCATAAATGAGAATGGCATAAGTTACCAGTGCTCCCGCAGAGCTGATCACATCATTCTTCTGCCTCCACCTTAAAACCAGCACAGCCGTCAGCACACCCCAACCGAATGACATGGAGAACTCGAACATATTAGTAGCGGGTACATGGCCGATTTGAATAGCCTGTGTGACCACTGTAACAGTGAGTGCCAGCCAGGCCAACACCAATACAGGCATGGCAAATCGCGACGCATTCTTATCAGACGACCGCTTGCCCCATGTGACGGAGACAAAACCCCATATATATAAAATTAGGGCGAGCTGCAGCGACACCAGAGAGGTCACGAAGGCTATTATCTCAAGTTGCTGCATGTTTCTGTTATATAAATATCGGCGAATACCCGGATTGCTTATTGCTGCCGCCCCAGGTATGGCTCTAACATAAACACGAATTAATATCGTGCGCGGTGCGCTGTATAAGCTCGTCCTTCATCGATTCTGTCAGGTCGTTGAAATACGCTGAGTATCCGGAAACGCGCACCACCAGTCCCCGGTACTGGTCAGGGTGCTCCTTTGCATCAATGAGGATGGCGGGGTCAACGATGTTGAACTGAACCTGCATTCCACCGCTGGCGAAGAAACCGAGAATCAATGCTTCCAGCAGGTGGTTGCGTGAAGAGTCTTTAATCAGAGCAAGATCCAGCTTTTCGTTAAGCGCATAGCCGTTGGCGATCAGATTATTATCTATACAGGCTGCCGATGACATTGAGGCTGTCGGGCCGTTCCTGTCACGTCCATTGCAGGGTGAGATCCCATTGGCAAGCGGCTGTCCGGCCAGACGTCCGCCCGGCAAGGCGCCGGTGCGCACACCGAAGCCCTGGTGCGTAGTCATGGACCAGAACCCCGGGTAATATTTACCTCCGCGCGGATTATCGTGTTGTTTTACCAGCCGGGTATAAATACCTGACACCAGGCGGGCATAGTAGTTAGGCCTTTCCTCGTTTTCCCCGTATTTAGGTATCTGATTAGAAATATACGCATGAAGCTCCGGGTAACCAGCGAAGTTGCTATCTACAGCACCCACCAGTTCCCCCAGAGGCAGCTTTCCTTCTTTAAATACTATCTGTTCGATGGCCGTCAAGGCGTCCACTGTATCGGCCAGTCCTACGCACTGGCAGCCCGTGGAATTGTACTTGGCTCCACCAGCATTGATCTCCATGCCTTTATCCAGGCAGCCTTCCACCACGGTGGACAGGAATGGCGTGGGCCGATGCGCGGCGTGGGTCTGCTCGATGGCGTAGTTACCCTCCGTTGCACGTGTTATCACATGTTCAAGTTGCTCTTTAAAGGCGGCAACAACGGCTTCCATATCGACTATGGTCCGGATGTCACCTGTCCGCGGGCCGAACTGCACTCCGCCGCACATACCATTATGTAAAGCCAAGCACAGAGCCATCGGCATATTCAGGAAAATCGCGCCGGCTGCGGGAAAGCTCTTCCCGGGCACGCCCCATTCAACGCAGCCGACAATGGAATAATCCTCCGCATCCTTTCTGGAAATACCCGACCTCTCCAGGGCAGGTGGTATCTCATCGTCGTTGAAGAAAGCCGGCAGGCCGCCACCCTTCTTGAGCACCTCGCAACAGAGATCGATGAATTCGACGGGAGTGTCCTTGTTAATCCTGACATGGAAATTGGGCTGTCTGAGCCTTACCTGGTCATAAGCCTGCAGGAACAGATAAGTTAGTTCGTTTACACCGTCGCTTCCGTCGGTTACACGTCCACCCAGCGTTATGCCCGAGGCCGAGGACAAGCCGCTGAAATACTCTGTGGCGCGGTCGAAGAAAAGAGGCAGCAGTTCACCCGCTTTGGCGATAAAACATCCCAGCAGTTCGGCAGCCTGCCCGCGCGTCAGCCTGCCGGCTTCGATGTCGCGTTTATAGTATGGGTAAAGGTACTGGTCCATGCGCCCGAAGGAGATGCCGTGCTGAAAGTTCTCGTAGTGTAGCATGACGTAGGTGATAAAAACGCTCTGCAGCGCCTCGTAAAAAGTCTCGGCCGGCTCCGCAGGCACGCAGTTAAATATCTCTGACAACCGCATCAATTCCCCTTTTCGTACTTCATCACTCGATCTGCCGGCCGCCTGCTCAAGGAATTTGCTCCAGCGCTTACCGTAATCGGCAGCGGCCTCGGCACAGACCAGGGCTGCTTCATAAAAACACTCGCTCTGCTTTAGCTCCGGATTCTTGTCTGGATCTCCGCCTGACTCTGTAGCTGACCTCACTACATCCAACCGTTGGCGCATCTGTCGCGCGATGCCGTTGAAACCCAGCCTGAGTACGGCCGGATAATCGGGCGTAACATGCGAGATGCCTGAGAACTGCGTCAGGACAAAATACCTTCCCTCCAGCATTGAGTTAAACAGGCCGGGATCATTGCTCAAGAGGGGCGTCAGTGCTAGCACTGAACGGTTAAACCAGAATGGGAAAATCTCTCTTTCAAGTTCCTCGATTTGAGACGGCTCGATATCCATGGGATTCTGCCTGCGACGGGATATTCCTCTAATCTCCGGAAGCATGAGCAGCCCGCCCAGGTCGGGATGGATGGGAGCGCCCACCCGCCAGGCAGACGGATTGCCCGCTATCAGCTCACCTTCGTACACTTTCAACTCCATATTCTCAAGTACATATCTGAAGGCCATGGCATGATGCAGAATATAGTCACTTTTGGAGACACGCCGCCTCTTTAACAGGGCTGCGTTTAACATGTTGTTCAGGGATGCCTGCCACGTTTTTTGAGGTATGGACCTGGCGGACTTTTCCAGGCTTTTGCGGTAAAAGCGGTACTGGATTGCGGATAAAAGCTTATCCAGCTGATCTTGCTTGGTATTCCTGCGGAAATACCTGGTAATCAAAGACGCCTTCTGCGTGCAAACGTGATAGGGAGAGCCGAGAATATCAGCGCGCAACTTCTGCAGCCGCGGCAACGCTTCCAGCGAGTTCTTCCACCCCGTCACAGCAAGGGACGGTTGGGACATAGCACTATTGATCTCTACCATCTTTTGCAGCAACTCAAATTATAAATCGGGAGCCGGACAAAATGAAACAGGCAAGCCTATTATAACAGTTTACAAAATATACAAATAATGTATAATTTAACTATTAATAGGCGGGAAAAGGGTTGGGCATTATTATGTCTGCAAGTGGTATTATTTAGTATCGGCTTTAAGATGATCAAATAACCAGGAGGTGCAGTAAATGGCGGATAGAGACACACCTTTAATAAACAACCTCGAGAGCGGCCCCTGGCCCAGCTACGTAAAAGAGATTAAAAGGGCTGCCAAGAAGAATGCCGCGGCCAAGGACCTGCTGGGCGTGCAAGAACTCTCCTTTAAGGATAAGATCACCCACTGGAAGCACGGGGGCATAGTGGGCGTGACCGGCTACGGCTCGGGCGTCATCGGCAGGTATGTGGATGCCCCCGATAAATTCCCCGCCGTCGAGATGTTCCATACCATGCGTGTCAACCAGCCGGCCGGGTGGTTTTATACAACCGAGGCGCTGCGCAAGATATGCGATATCTGGGAGAAGCACGGCAGCGGCCTTACCAATTTCCACGGCTCCACGGGAGATGTCATCCTCCTCGGCACCACCACACAGCACCTGCAGCCATGCTTCGACGAACTGACCGAGGCCGGTTTTGACCTGGGCGGATCGGGTTCAGCGCTACGCACCATCAGTTGCTGTGTCGGTCCCGCCCGCTGCGAGTATTCTTGTATCGATACGCTGGACATCTGCAGCAACCTCACGCAGGAGTTCCAGGACGAGATACACCGCCCGCGCTGGCCTTATAAATTCAAGATCAAGATCTCTGGATGTCCCAACGACGGCGTAGCTGCCATAGCCCGCGCCGATTTTACTATCATCGGCACATGGCACGATACGCTGCGAATCGACCAGGACGAAGTCCGCAAATATGTTAAGAACGGCTTCGATATCAGGGGCATCGTCACTGACAAATGCCCGACCAAGGCGCTGTCCTGGGATGAGAAGGGGCAGAAGCTTAACCTGCGGGCGGCCGATTGTGTGCGCTGCATGCACTGCATCAACAAGATGCCCAAAGCGCTAAGGCCCGGATTAGAAAGAGGGGCCACCATACTCATAGGCGGCAAGGCCCCGATTATCAAGGGCGCTTACCTCTCATGGGTGCTGGTCCCTTTCATGAAGATGGAGCCGCCCTACGATGAGACCAAGGAACTGCTGCGCAAGATCTGGGAATGGTGGGATGAGAACGGACGCTCGCGCGAGCGTATCGCCGAGCTGATCGAGAGAATGGGCCTCAAGACCTTCCTGCGCGCGGTAGATCTCAAGCCTCTTCCGCAAATGGTATATAAGCCCAGGGCTAATCCATACGTATTCTTCGATTAAGCATATTGAAGGAGAGATTGAAATGGGAAAAAGCGATATCGGGCCCCCAAGCTATAAGAAAATGCTCCCCGCTGTTATCGAGAAGAACTACGGAAAATGGAAGTACCACGAGATACTCAAGCCAGGAGTGCTCAAACATGTATCAGAGAGCGGCGACGAGGTCTGGACCGTCCGTGCCGGCTCGCCACGCCTGGTCAGTATCGATTTCATCCGCGATATCTGCGATATCGCCGACAAATACTGCGACGGCAAGCTGCGCTTCACCAGCCGTTCCAATGTCGAATTCATGACGCCAAAAAAGGAAAACGTTGAACCCATCATTGCGGCCGTCCAAAAAATAGGCTTGCCGGTGGGCGGCACAGGAAAGTCCATCTCCAATGTCATTCACACCCAGGGCTGGGCGCACTGTCACAGCGCGGCCACCGACTCCTCCGGCCTGGTAAAGGCCATTATGGACGAGTTGTACCCTTACTTCATCAGCATGAAGCTGCCGGCCAAGCTGAGGGTGGCGCTGGCCTGCTGCATCAATATGTGCGGCGCCGTGCATTGCTCTGATATCGCCATCGTGGGCATACACACCAAACCACCCAAGGTCGACAATAGCAAGGTGGCCGCCGTTTGCGAGATACCCACCACCATGGCCTCCTGCCCTACCGGCGCCATTCGCAAGAGTCCCGATCCCAATGTAAAGGGACTGGTGGTCAACGAGGAGAAATGCATGTACTGCGGCAACTGCTTCACAGTCTGCCCTGCCATGCCGCTGGCCGACAGCGCGGGCGACGGCGTGGCCATCTACGTGGGCGGCAAAGTCTCCAATGCCCGCACCGCCCCCATGTTCTCCCGACTGGCCATCCCCTACCTTCCCAATAACCCGCCGCGCTGGCCTGAGACCGTAAGCGCAATTAAAAACATCGTCGAGGTCTATGCCAAGCATGCGCTACCCGACGAGAGAATGGGAGAGTGGATCGACCGCGTTGGCTGGGAGAATTTCTTCAAGCTGACCGGTATCGAGTTTACCGAGTACCATATCGATGATTTCACACACGGCGTGGACACCTACCGCACCACGACTCAGTTCAGGTGGTAGAAGGAGTGACAAGATGACTGAAGGCGTTAGCGAGGAGCTCAAAGAGAAAGTATTGAAATACCTGGGCACAGTCAGCAAGGCCAAGAACCGCGATGTGGCGCGTGCAGTTGAAGTCGAAAAGGCACTGGTGGATAAGACTATTTCTGAATTGGCCAAGGAAGACAAGATCGAGTACATCTACCTGGGTACATCCTATATACAGCTTAAGAAGTAACAGGGCACATTACATGCAGAAAGCGCGATTGATGATCGCCGCGCCCCAGGGGCGCTCGGGCAAGACGGCTGTGGCCATCGGACTGTGCGCCACCCTGAGGGAGGGTGGCATGAAGGTCAAGCCTTTCAAGAAAGGGCCCGACTATATTGATCCCTCCTGGCTTACAGCGGCCGCCGGCATCCCGTGCAGCAACCTCGACCTCTTCATGTTTGACCGCGCTGCGCTGTTGAAGGGTTTCCAGGAAGGCTGCGAAAAGGCGGACCTGGCGCTCATCGAGGCCTCCATGGGCCTATACGACAGCCCCCTGGAAGACGGCGAGGGCAGCTCGGCCTGGCTGGCGCGCGAACTGCAGGTGCCCATCATACTCGTCGTCAACTGCTCCCGTATGACACGCAGCGCTGCCGCTATGGTTTGCGGTTATATTAATTTTGAGCCCGGCACGCCTGTCGCCGGCGTGATATTGAACCATGTGGGCAATCCCAGGCACGAACAGACCATTGTAAAAGCGGTTGAGCACCATTGCGGTATACCCGTGCTGGGCGCAATTCCCCGGGATGATCGGCTGGTAATAAGGGAACGGCATCTGGGCATCGTCCCGCTACAGGAGCAGGCCGAGGCCGCGACCATCATCGACCGTATCGGAGCCGTAGTCAGGCAATATACCGATATCGACCGCATATTGGATATCGCACGCAAATCACCATACCTGCGGGCGATAACCTCGGGCAGTAATCCCACCGCTGCCAAAGCAGCAAAACAATCTCCCGCTACACAGGTCAAACTTGGCGTTCTGGCAGATAAGGCCTTCAGCTTTTACTATCCCGAGAACCTCGATGCGCTGCAGCAGTGCGGGGCGCAAATCATTTATATCGACTCTTTCAGGGATAACCACCTGCCTGTGATTGACGCACTGTATATAGGCGGCGGCTTCCCGGAACTGTACGCCTGCGAGCTTGAGGCCAACGCCGGCCTGCGGCAGGACATCAACGCGGGTATCGAATCCGGATTACCGGTCTACGCAGAGTGTGCGGGTTTGATGTACCTCTGCCGTTCCCTTCTCACTGAGGGAAGGGTCTACAAAATGTGCGGCGTGATACCGGCCGACGCGGCAGTCGAGAAAAGGCCGCAGGGGCATGGCTACGTATCGGCAGAAGTGACAGGCCGAAACCCTTATTTCCCGCCGGGTACACTGCTCAGGGGTCACGAGTTCCATTATTCCAGGCTGTTGAACATAGACGACGTGCACTACACCTACCACATCACCCGGGGCAATGGGATAGACGGTGAGAATGACGGCTTCATCTACAAAAATGTCCTGGCCTCATACACGCACCTGCATGCCCGCGGTATGGCTTCGTGGGCGCCAAACTTCGTGAGGTTGGCAGCTACAAGGCAACGCGCAGAAAAGAAAATCACAGTTAAAACCGGATAAATAAACAAAAGGAGAACTGAGCATGCCCATAGTAACACTTGGTGGGAAGGAACTCGAGATAGACGAGGATGGTTTCATACAGGAGCCCGATAAATGGGACAAAGCCGTGGCCGAGGATATAGCTAAGACCGAGGAAGCTTACCCCATGAGTGAGGACCACTGGAAAGTGGTGAATTACCTGCGCAACTACTTCCTCGAGTTCGAG
>Ga0247842_10006860_pt1 | contig 12622 bp, 12 predicted proteins | sample LaCruzMarch2015__3_FD_192411 | JGI IMG/M metagenome (GOLD analysis project Ga0247842, IMG submission 192411) | Freshwater microbial communities from meromictic Lake La Cruz, Castile-La Mancha, Spain - LaCruzMarch2015_19m | ecosystem: Environmental > Aquatic > Freshwater > Lake | place: Spain...
GCGTCTTTAGATAAATTACTTGTTGCTACCTGAATCTTTGGAAACTGTTTGAATGCCCGCATGTACGAGCCATTATATGATCCTTTCAAAACTTATCAACTGTACGGTATGTATCCCAACCTGGACAGGTCTTAGCCTCAATCTAGCCTCGCTTCCAATTCCTGTTCAACTTCCCGCTGAAGGTCTTTTTTCTTGATAGATTCCTTTTTGTCGTACTGTTTTTTACCCTTTCCAAGTGCAATTTCGACTTTTATAAAACTCTTGGTTGTGTACATGGAGATTGGAACAAGCGCCATATTTTGACCTTCAGTTTTAGATTTTAAAGCAATAATTTCCTTTTTATGTAATAAGAGTTTTCGGGTGCGTTTTTCATCATAATTTTCCGGTCTGGAGTATTTATAGGGAAATATTTTGGCGTTTATTAGATATGCTTCTCCTCCTATAATTCTGACATGGGATCCGCTTAAATCAGCGTGCCCCAGACGCACAGCTTTAACTTCGGCTCCATAAAGATTTATTCCAGCCTCAAACTTTTCCAAAATTGAATAATCAAAGAATGCTCTTTTATTCGCAATTTTCATATTTCGTTCCTCGCCACGAATAGCCTAATAATACTCTATTTTAAGCAGATTTGGTAGATTTATTTTCCGATGATGATTAAGGCATCAGTGGCAGAAGAGGAGGGAAGATCGGAGGAAGTAGAGCTGATGGTGTAATCTTTTGTGAGATCCTTTTTAAGTAGGCTCAAAAAGCTGGCGTTTTCGTTCTTCACGTTGATAGTGACCCCCTGATAATTATAGTTGTCGGCGTTTCCTGTTGAGGCAACATTGTAGCCGAGATTTTTGAGTACGCTTGCTGCTTTTCCCGCAGTTCCTTCAATGCCGGACCCATTTTCTACAGTAATTGATAATTTGCTTCTGTCCAGTCCGGATTTGTCAACTGGAGAGACTTGAACCAGCCCGCTGTCTATTTTTTTCAATAGATCCTGAGTTTGAGTAGCTTCTCTGGATTTTATCGGGAATTTATCTTTATTGTCATTTAAGATTTTCTGTGCGGACAAAAAAGAATTGCGTGCGTAAGTCTTATTCAAATCCACAAGACTTTGCCCTTCGTCATATTTTTTTAAAGCTTGAGGGTAAATTTGAGCAAAAAGCGCTTTAATTTTTGCATTATTTTGTTGTTGGATAGTTAAAAAAACACTAAAAATTAAGATTCCAACAATAATAATTGTCAGAGCTAAAAACAAATTTTTTGTTAGGTGAAATTGAATGTTAGGCTTGCCAAATTTTGATTTGAATAAGGATAAATATTCATAAAAACGGGAAACTGGCTTTTCAATTTTTTCTTCTTCTTGAACCATCTTTTCCGGCTGATTGACTTCTGTTCCTTCATCTAGGACTTCTTCTACCAATGGATTTTTATATTTAATGACAATTGCAGAGACCTTCCCATTTTCTGCTTTGTGTATTTTTGGAGCAAGAGATTCTGTTATTTCGGAGGGTTCAGTGTCGTTAAGGTTTGCATCAAGGTCACTTTGCGTAATAACTTGTGAAAAAGCGTCTGTTGTCAAAACTATTAAGTCTTTTTCTTTGAGAAATCCGGAGGAAGATACGATATCCTTTGAATCAATATTCTCCGGATTTAGTGCCAGCCCAAGAATTCCAGTTCTTTTTATAAAGACCTTGGCGTTTCCCAATCCAAATAAATATAAAATATTGTTTACTAGTGCTCCTGCAGCAAAAGAAATAGCTACACTCTCAACAGCGTTTTCAAAAACAGCAGAAACAGCTTTTTTAATTGATTCTAAATTTTTGTCTTCAATTGCGAAGAACTCCTGTTCTAAACGCTCCAGTAAATCTTTGCCAAGGATATTCAGAGATTCTATCTCGGTTGAGGTTTCTTGAATTTTTTCCAGAGATAAAACAGCAAAGAGCTTTCCGGCATTATATGCTTGAGACCACGAATTGAGAGTGGGTGTTGCAACTATTTTCGAGAAGGAGATATTGTTATCCATTTTCTAAAGTATAACAATTGCAAATAGAAAAAGCGAAATTGCAAGGACGATATTAATTACGGAAATAGTTTTAAAAAGTGCAGACGCATGAGGAATGCCGATAATTTCACCCATAGCTTTTATTTGGGTAAACACAACGAATGTAAAAATTATGTAAAAAGCTATAACAATAAGCGTTATTATTTTAATTAAAAAAATTGGCTGAAAAAAGCTAAAGTTCATAATTATTATTCATCTCCAATTAAGCTGGCAATTACATCTGTTGCCTCTTTTGGTTTTGGAATGGATCGGGCTTCAAAATTTTCCGTTGTCCCTGCTGTTTGAGCATATAGATTACCATAATTAAATAAAGTTGGAATAACTCCTGACTGACTATAGCGGACGTCTTCAATGTGGTGTAGATTAGTTTCTGAGACATTATGAATAACAATATCGGAATACCTTATGTCAATAATTCTGTCCGCAGTAACAATAAAGATATTGTAAAACCAAGTTAGAAAGTTTATCAGTATGTAAGAGAACACAATAAGATAGTAAAATACAGCATAAGTTGTTATAAAATGAGCAACTATATTGGATGAAAAAAAGTCTATTCCAAGCATTGGAAGAATTTGTGTAATTATTAAAGGAAAAAAGAAAAGAAAAATACCAAGCAGTACCCATGGAAGGTTTGTCAGATAGTGGGGGCGCAAAAATAAAATTATTGACTCATCTTTTTTTTGGGCTTGGAATGTTAAGCCGTGCGGGTTTCTGGAGAAAGAAGACAATATGTGCATGTGTGATTCTTCGATTGGATGCCGGTTCTTATGTCTATTTTTTATCGGTGCTATAAAAATATCGGTCATATTTAATGCTCGATGTCATTCCGAACTTGTTTCGGAATCTCATTTTGGAAACGAGATCCTGAAATAAATTCAGGATGACACGGACTGTTAATTTCTTTCAACATTATATAATGGTCCGACAATTTGTATATTAGCAGGTGCTCGCAGATTAAAATAGGTCTTGAAAAAATCTCCTGAGATGCTAGGATCAGAAGAGTCTCCGCTAATGTGCACAGTGCTTATCCTGCCTGCTCCCCAATCCACATCGACCTGAATCCCGGAAACAGAATTAAAAGGCTTTATTCCCTTGCTTTGGAGTTCGGTTTTGACGCGGCTTGCATCCCAGGTGTCAGTTCCTGCGGGATTTGACTTATCCGTTTGATATAAATGTTCATTTACCGATGAATCTGCACGTGCCAACATAACTACGTTTACAATATCTGCTACTTCATCAGATTTAAGCCAGGCAGTTTTATTGTAGTCGCTTCTTGAGCCCCAGTCGCAATAAAACCATGGAGAATCTTTATCATAGGCATTGTTTTTTAAATCAGAAAAACTTGAAACATTACCAGCTACATCTTGTGCATTTTTAGTCCAAGAAGTTCCGCTCCAGCCAATATCTCCCGAAGAATGAACATATCCACCATGAGTAGAGGAGAACCAAGCTTTAATTGGTTTCCCCCCCTGTATCATTACTTTTCCAGCAGTTTGACTTACTGCGGATCCCCAATTTCCGCCCTTTTCACCTGTTTGGAATACTTGGCATGAATCTGTTGGGCAAATAGAGTTTTTTCCGTTGTCGGTATAGGCGAGTACATATGAACGGGCTGCGATTGCTTGGGCTTTTAATGCAGCAGAATCATGGTCGGTCCATGAATCCGGTACTTCGTAAATTCTCTTGACGTAATTTTCTAAGGAGTCGGTCCAATCTATGCCATTTCCTACTACGTGGATTTGTATTGATTGGTCGGCATCCGATATGGAGTCAAAACTATAATAAGCACGAAGAATTTCATCATAATCTTGATTTGCTTTTGCTCTCCCCCAGGCTCCGTATTGACTTAACCCCACCCTGTTAGGAACACCGTACGTAAAAAATCCAAAACCCCCGCCAAATCCGGGATCTTTTCCTATATCACTTGAGCAAGCTCCAGGGGAACTAGCAAATAGGGGAATGCCCAAAGCAGACAATCTTTGGCTTAATATTTGTTGCTGTCTGGCGGACAAAGACGCAATTTTGTTAGAAAGAGTTGTCTGATATGCTTGGGCTTCCGCGACAACTTTATCCAATTTCTCCTTTACAATAGCTAAATTTACTTGTTCTGCTTGTAGATTTTTTTTCTTAGTTTCCAAATCCAAAATGGAAATGGCAATATTTGTAATGATTACTTTGTCTTGATCTGTTGCGGCTTTTTGATATGCCAAAAGCTGGGTAATTTCAGATGCGGAAGACGCAGACAAAAAAGCAACCAGAGGTGAATTGTAGTAACTTTTTATGTAAAAATCACGGATTGCCCGATTTAAAATTTGCTCAAGTTTTGCAAGATTTTTGTATCCGTCATTAATATTTTTTTGTTTTACAATAAGATCATTTTCAATAAATGCTACCCTTGATTTTATTCCATCAATTTGTTTTTGAACGCCTTGCGTAGCAGCTTTTGATTGACTCATTGTTTTGCTTAATTCATCGATACAGGTTGATAATTGGTCGTTGCGTATATCTTTTGGATCTTGATTGCAAATATTATCTTCCGCTTTAATTATTGAAGCAAAAGAACTTAAAAAAAGAATTAAGAAAATACCAAAACCTAACAGGCGAAATAGTTTTTTCATTGCAGTGGGTTTTATTATAGCAAATGTTGCAAAATGAAAAGAAAATTGGTAGAATCGGGGTATGGAAGACACAAGCTTTCAGTCGCCTATTAGTCAATATAATTATTCTTCTCCGGAAGTTCCAAAAAAACCAAAGAAATTTGTTTATATTGCCATCCTTCTGGTTATTTTGGTTATCTTCTTCTTAACTAAAAGTTTTCTTGGATCAAGTAAGCAAAAGGAAACGTCTAACATAACCCCAACTCCAACAGAATATCAGTTTCCGACAGATACGCCGGCACCAAGCGCTAATCCGACTACGGAAGCGGGAAAACCAACTCCAACTCCAACTGCCAAGTCAGTGAATCCGGTTGATGCGTCGACAGGATTGGACAGAAGTACTCTCTCGGTTGAGGTTCAAAACGGCAGCGGGGAAACAGGTGTCGCAGGAAAAGGGTCAGACGTCCTCAAGAGTTTTGGATATAAGGTTACAGCAACAGGAAACGCGGATAATTTTGATTATCAGGATGCAACGATAAAAGTAAAAAGCACAAAATCCAATTTTCTTGCACTTTTGAAAAAAGATTTAGGATTTAGTTATACGGTTGGAAGTGCCTCAGCTGATCTTGATTCCTCCTCAACCGCAGATGCACTTGTTATAATAGGAAAATAATGTTTGAAATAATTCCCGGAATTTTAGAAAAAGAGTGGAGTGAAATTGAAAGAAAAATAGAAATTGTTAAGCCTTTTGCCAAGTCAATTCATGTAGATATTATTGATGGAAAATTTTCTCCCAATACTACTTTTCTAGATCCAATGCCATTCTCAAAATACACCAAGGAACTATTTTTTGAAGTTCATATGATGGTTGAAAACCCGATTCAGTATCTGGATTCTTTTGCCAAAGCAGGATTTAAAAGATTCATAGGACACATTGAAGAAATGCCGGATCAGGCTGAATTTGTAATTAAGGCGGAAAATCTAGGAGAGGTGGGATTGGCCATTGACGGACCAACGTCATTGGAAAACATTAAAGTTCCTTTTTCTGATTTGGACTGCATTTTGCTAATGACAGTAAAAGCCGGACAATCAGCTCAAGCATTTAATTTGGAATATTTAAAAAAGATTGAAATTCTTCTCTCCGATCAGAATAATATTGCAATTCCAATAGAAATTGATGGGGGAATAAACAGTGAAACAATTCTTCTGGCAAGAAATAAAGGCGCAAACAGATTTGTTTCGACAAGTTTTATTTTCGGTGCGCATCCGCCAGCCGGCGGACCGCAGGATCAATTCAACCTTCTTAAAAAAAGCCTGAAATAGATAAGATACACCTTTCAACTTGACCGCAAATTAAAAAAGTGTAAAACTAGATTGGAAAGGGGGTGATTTTAATGGCGGAAGAAAAAATGACATGTGGAAAATGCTGTGGGTTTGCAGGTAAAAAATACATGCTCTTCGGAGTTTTGGCCATAGTTTATGGACTCATAAGCTATATGACAAGCGTAATGAACTGGCAGCCATACATGGCATGGATAGTGGGCGGAGTTATACTTTTATTAATTGCCTGGACAAAGGGATCAAAAAAGAGTTAGGGCTTAGGCGTTGGAGTAGCGGGGACATAATTACAATTAACAAGGCCTTCTGTGCCTTTGATAAAGTATTCTTTTCTTCCAATACAGAGTTTTTGAATTACATCCTGTGGTATAGATATGCCATTCGAGCTGTAATTAACAAGAAGATTTGTCATAATTGAATGCCAGATGGGTGCCGCCCCTGTAATTCCTGAAGCTAGGCTTTGACTCATTGGGCTATTATCATTATTTCCAACCCAAGCTGCGACTACGTAATCCGGTGTATATCCGATTGTCCAATTATCTCTTTTGTTGTCTGACGTTCCTGTTTTAACAGAAACATTGTGGTTCGGAATATTTAAAGGAGAATTTGTGCCGAATTCCATTGATCTTGCATTATTATCTGCCAAGATATCAGATATAATAAATGCAATTCCGGGGTCGATTACCTGTATTTTTTCAAAATTATCATCCTTTTTTTCTTCCAAAACATTTCCCGTAGAATCAGTAAGCTTGAGAATTGGATTAAGATTAACCCTTTTTCCCTCATTTGCCAATACTCCATAGACAGTTGCCATATCAGTCATTTTTGTCTCTGCAGCCCCGAGAGTAATTGCCAATCCATAATTTTCAGGATTATTCCAGGTTGTTATTCCCATTTTTTTACCCAAGTTAATCATATTTGGTACTCCGATTTTAGACAAAACTTTGACAGCGGGAATATTGATGGAATTTGCTAAAGCAATTCTTAAGCTAATTTTCCCGCGGAATTTTCCATCATAATTAACAGGAATGTATGCTGGGGAACCAGGAGAAATATAAGAAATAGGACTGTCATCAAGGATTGTTGCAGCAGTAAAGCCATTTGCAAGCGCTAGGGTATATGTAACAACTTTTATGCTTGATCCGGGTTGTCTTAGAGCGGTTGTTACATTAAAGTTGCCCGAGTTTAAGTCTGAATAATCTTTACTTCCCACCATAGCCAAGATGTCTCCATTCTTGGGATTAGTAACAATGCTTGCTCCATTGGTTAGATTAAGATATACATTGTTTTCCACTTCAGCAGTTACTGTTTTTTGTGCCATGTCTTGAGTTTTCAAATCAAGACTGGTTATTACAGACAATCCTCCTTTTTCAACCATTCCCAATCCATATTTTTTAGTCAGCAAATCTTTTATATACATAACAAAATGAGGAGCGTAAATAGGGGTTTGAGGATTTGAAAAAACAAGCTCTTCTTTTAAAGCATCGTCTTTTTCTTTCGAAGTTATGAATTTAAGTTTTTCCATATTTGTTAGAACTTCTTTTTGTCTTTGTTTCCATAAGTTTGGCGATTGTCCAAAGGGAGAATAATTAGTTGGGGCTTTTGTCAGGCCTGCCAAAAATGCGCTTTGTGCAAGATCAAGATCTTTAGCTTTAGAGTTGAAATAAACTTCAGAAGCTGCTTCAATTCCCCAAGCAGTTCCGCCATATGGCACCTGATTAAAGTACATTTCCAAAATTTGATCTTTTGTATAAACTTTATCTGCCCAGAATGCCAAAATTATTTCTTTAATTTTTCTTTTTATACTTATCTCAGGCGTTAAAAGTGTGGATTTAATTAATTGTTGGGTAATAGTAGATCCTCCCTGCAATGATCTGCCCGAAATATCGGCAATTGCCGCCCGGATAATGGCAGTAATATCCACTCCTGAGTTATCATAAAAATTTTTATCTTCAATCGCAATTGTTGCTTTCTGTAAATATTTAGGAATAGATGATAGAGGAATCAAGGTCCGGTTTTGCTGTGCGTATATCTGATACAAAAGGGTTCCGTTCCTGTCAAAGATTTTTGTTGTTAGGGATGGACTTTGAAAGCTTAATTGTTTTGGGTTTGGCAATTCCTGTAGGAAAATAACAAAAACTAAGGGAAGAAAAACAAAAACAAGAGAAAAGAAACAGCCAATAAAAAAATATTTTATCTTAACGCCTACAGGAAGAGGAAAAATTTTAATTGGCTTTATCCTTTTTTTCTTTTTAGGAAACTTATATTTTGGTATTTTCTTAATTATTTTTTTAAAGCTATAATTCAGTTTTTTAAGAAAAAGAGAAGCTGGATGTGTTATCAAAAAGATAATCATAAGGAAAATTTTGAGAACAAACCTACCTATTTTTGGAAGATTATTTCCTAATATTTTTGTGAATTTAGAAATTTGATGAATGATCCAAAGGATTATTACAAAGGGGATTTTGAGAATAAAAATAGTGATGTCTCCGACAAAAATTAGGCCTACTGAAATATAGTACAAAATTTGCATTATTAAGTTCATATGTTTATTCGGATAGTGATTATACTATAGGAGGTTTAGATTGGAAAGAGGGGAAAATTTTATTGGTTATCCGCCAGCTGGCGGAGGTGTGGGATATGAGTGGGGACAAGTTACGCAATAAGTTTGATTTGTTGCGTCCGTTATTACGACTTCAGGTCTTTGCTCGACATTGTCAGTTTGTCCTGGTTTTGCTAAATCATTTGTGGACTTATCAATCGCAACCATTTGAGTTGAAGCATCAACTTTGTTAGGTTCGGTACCCCTGATGAAATACTCAAACCTGGTTTCACAACGGTTAGGCGTTCCGTCCGGAGGAGGAATAAGTCCGGAGAGGGAACAAACTCTTTTCTGAATTACACTCGGAGGACGGGAAATTGGGTGGGGAGACTTGTCTTTTAAAAGATAAGTCATGATATCGTTCCAAATAGGAGCTGCTCCCGTAATCCCTGAGGCGATACTATTCATTGGGCTGTTATCATTGTTTCCAACCCAAGCTGCGACCACATAATCCGGTGTATATCCGATTGTCCAGTTATCTCTAAGATCATTGGTTGTGCCTGTTTTAACAGAAACTGTTTGATCCGGTATCCGCAGTTCGGAGTTAGAGCCGAATTCTAAAAGCCGTGCATTATTGTCGGCAAGAATATCGGAAATTATAAAGGAAACTCCCTCAGGCAGAATTTTTTTACCAAAAATGGGAGAGGGCGGAGGCTTATAATCATCAAGAACTTTTCCATGACTATCTACTATTTTGAGAATGGGATGAAGACTAATTTTGTACCCGTTGTTAGCAAAAACTCCATAAGCCTCAGACATTTCAAGCATGGTTACTTCTCCTCCCCCCAAAGTTAGCGATAAGCCGTATTTTTCAGGTTCTGTGAAAGTGGTGATGCCCATTGCAGATGCAGTTGCAATCATAGCGGGAACTCCGTTGAGTTTGAGCATTTTTACTGCAGGAATATTTATGGAATTTCCCAAAGCATAACGCATTTGTATTACTCCGCGGAATTTTCCGTCGTAATTAACCGGACAATATTGTTTGCCTTCAAATGCCGGGAAGCAGAGGGGGGCATCTATGAAAGCTGTTGCGCCGGTATATCCCCTGATCAGTCCAACAGCATAATTAACAGGTTTTATAGAAGATCCGGGTTGTCTTAGGGCTAAGGTAACATTCACATTTCCGTCAATTTTTTCATCAAAATAGTTTTTGCTTCCAACCATCGCCAGAATTTCTCCGGTTGCAGGATTTGTGATTAAAGCAGAGCCGTTGGTAGCATGATATCCTTGAAGTTTGTTAACATTTTGTGTCACAGCGTTTTGGGCTTCTTCCTGAATTTTGGAATCAAGACTTGTTATGACTTGCAGTCCTCCCTCTTCCACCATTTTTTCTCCATACTTTTTGATTAAAAGATCTTTTACATATAGGACAAAGTGTGGTGCAAAAATGTTGTTTGAAAAAGTCTGAAATTTCAAGGTTTCTTTTATGCTGTCATCTCTTTGTTTTTTAGAGATATATTTTTGTTCATACATTTTATTAAGTATTAGCTCTTGTCTTTTTTTTCCGAGTTCAGGATGTGAACCAAATGGGGAATTAGTGGTTGGAGATTCCGGAAGTCCGGCCAGCAAAGCCGCTTGAGCAAGAGTTAAATCTTTAGCTTTTTTACCAAAAAAAGTTTGAGCAGCCGCCTCAATTCCGTAAGTTGTTCCTCCATATGGAATTTGATTAAGGTACATTTCCAGAATTTTATTTTTTGGATAGATGGCCTCTGTTGCAAAAGCAAGAATTGCTTCTTTAATCTTTCTCAAGATTGTTCTCTCTGGGGTTAAAAGACTGTTTTTTACAAGCTGTTGGGTTAGAGTTGATCCTCCTTGAAGCTGTTGATGTGTAATGTTAGAGATTAAAGATCGAAAAATTCCTCTAAAATCTAGTGCGCCATGCTTATAAAAATCTTTGTCCTCAATTGCAATTGTTGCCTCCTGCATATATTTTGGAATTTGGGAAAGCGGTACGAAGTTCTGATTTTTTGCGGCATAAATAGTGTAGATTAGCTTCTGATCCCGGTCGAAAATCTGGGTAGATTGCGGGGCGCTTGAACTGTTTAACTTTGTTGGCAGAGGAAGATCTTTAAGTACAAAAAAATAGATGATTGCAGTTAGCCCAATTATAAAAAGAAGAGGAATTGAAAGCCAGGTGTATTTTTTTCTAAATTTTGTCTGCCAACTGGCTGATTTAAATCTTGAAATATCTAAAAATCTCATTCTAGTATAATAACATGATAAGAGAAATATGTTAAGTCTTAATCGGATTGATTAATGATGAAATTTATGGAGAAATGTTTTATCAGTAACTCACAAATTAATTATTTATTCGTTGTATAATGATTTTATGCATTTATTAAAAGAAGCTGGTGTGGCAGGGAAGACTGTTTTTTTGAGAGCGGATTTAGACGTTCCCCTCGTTAAAGGAAAAGTAAATGATGATACAAGATTACAATCTGCAATTCCCACGATTGAATATCTTTTAAAACAAGGCGCCAAAATTATTATTGGAGGACACCTTGGGCGACCGGAAGAAATTGACAAAAGTCTGAGTTTAGAGCCAATAGCGAAGTGGTTCAAGAAGATGCTGAAACAAGTTCAGCATGACATGAATAAAACAAGGCGGGGAGAATTTGAAGGATGGGAAATTGGGCCGAATATTTTCCTTTTGGAAAACTTAAGATTTTATAAGGGAGAGGAAACAAATAATCCGGAATTCTCAAAAAAATTAGCCAGTCTTGCAGATATTTACGTAAATGATGCTTTTGCAATCTGTCACAGGGAGCATGCTTCAATTGTCGGTATTACGCGTTTCTTGCCTCATTTTGCCGGATTTCATTTGGAAAAAGAAGTGGAAGTCTTAACAGAAGTTTTGAAAAATCCCAAAAGACCTTTGACAGTAGTCATTGGCGGGGCGAAATTAGAAACCAAACTTCCTTTGGTTGAGAAAATGCATAAAATAGCCGATTATATCTTGGTAGGCGGAAAACTGGCTCAAGAAGTAAAAACTCTGTTTAAATTACAGCAAGAAAAAATAATAGGCAGAAAATCAGCTCTTCTTACAGCAGACTTAAATGAGGATGAGACTGATATTACCGAAAAGAGTATTGAAAACTTCTTGCAAATTATTGGGCTAGCGAAAACTGTTATCTGGAACGGGCCTTTAGGGAAAGTTTCCGGCAGCAAAAAAGAGTTGGTTAAAAGCGAAGAAGGAAGTAAAAAATTGGCAGAAGGGCTGGTTAAAAGCAGCGCATATCTAATAGTCGGGGGAGGGGATACAGTTGGATTCTTGGATAAAGTATGTCTTTTGGATCATTTTGCCTGCATGCCAAAAACCAGATGTTTTCTATCTACAGGCGGAGGAGCAATGCTCAGCCTACTTTCCGGAGAGAAGCTGCCAGGCGTGGAAGTCCTTTCTTAATTATCTTTTCAGAATATTTTTCCAATTCTGATATAAGTTCTGGCTTTTGTCCTTTTGTTATTTTTTCTATTTGAGCATAGGTTTCAATGCTTTTCCCAGTATCTATAGTGTAAAATTCTCCCTTATCACTCCTTACTTTTGTAGGAAAAAGCATACGCCAGACAATTTTGAAAGAACCGTCCTGATTTTTCTCCCGACATTTCAATACAAATGCATCTTCCTCTAGCTTTCCCGTAACTCGGTTACTCTTTATTGTGCTGTATGGGTCTATTAGGTAGTTTACATTTGACCATTGTTTTATGCGGCGACAATCAAGAACTAAATTTTCAAGATTCTGATTAACTCCAGTTTTTTGTTCTTGTAGAGCAGAATTTTTGATCTCAGTCATTTTCCAAAGTATAACAAATAATGTTTCTCACATCAAACTATTGTGTTGGTTGGCTAGATACCGTACAGTGCTCCTTTCTGTTGTTGCATTAGCATATTAACATACTCTCCAGGTTTTCTGTAACCTAGGGATCGATGGTATCTTCTGTAGTTGTATTTTTCATTGAAAATAAGACACTGATCTCTTAAGAGCTCTAGTCCCGGATAAAGGTCTTGATAGTTAAGATATTCATATTCAACAG
>Ga0247842_10006872_pt1 | contig 12608 bp, 6 predicted proteins | sample LaCruzMarch2015__3_FD_192411 | JGI IMG/M metagenome (GOLD analysis project Ga0247842, IMG submission 192411) | Freshwater microbial communities from meromictic Lake La Cruz, Castile-La Mancha, Spain - LaCruzMarch2015_19m | ecosystem: Environmental > Aquatic > Freshwater > Lake | place: Spain...
AGCTTTGAAGTGATGCTTTGTGCAAGCATAAAGACTTATCTGCAAGCCATAAGCAGCCAGGTTTTTAAACATCTCATAGTCAAAATTGCCCCAAGGCTCCAAATCATGAATATCTTTGGTCAAAACAGAGCACTGGAGATGCAATCTTTCCCTTTCTGTATGAGCTTTGTCTATAGCTGTCCGCATCTGGATAGGTAGCATGGAAGTCTGTTTTTTTGAGCTTTTGTCGGTGACATACTTCTTCAAAAACTTGATGGAATTGGTATAAGCTTCGATTTCATGATGAGTTTCGAGCAGCTTTTCATTCTTTTCTTTGGTGCTTTTAACGATGTGCACCATGCCCAGTTTTTGCAAATCAACAAGAAAAGCAGCGTAGTCCGCATGATGCAATATGAAAGTATATCTGCGCATCTTTTCAATCATAAGGCTGCCTCATTCTGCATCCGGTTCTTGAGTATCTTTTGCCCTGATTTGGAGAGGTTTTCCTCGTCTTCCATGAAGCGTTTGATTTTACGGATGGCATCTTCAAAAGCTGGAATCTGGACTTTCTCATAAAGATTGACCTTTTGAGTGGTCTTCTTGCGTATAGCTTCCAAGATACGCATCTTTCTAAGGTAAAACTGACGCTCAATCTGAAGCTCTGAAACGGACTTGAGCTGGGTTATCCCATCCAGATACCAGCTCGGAGCATGAAACATAAAGAAAGGTTTGATGTCATAGTCAATCTTGCCCATCATGGGAATCTTTACGCCGGCAATCTTACGGGCGATGATTTCCACTTGCCTGATGGAAAGCAAACCGGCATCAAATTCCTGCCAGAGTCTCATAAACTTATTCAGTTCCTGAGTTTTCACAGCTACTTTCTGTTCCAGGTCGGCTGCCATGTCACGTGCTTTTTTAACTTCAACTCTTAGATATGATTCTTTGTTTTTCAGGGTAGGTAAGGCTCGTAAGCGTATTTTTAGCTGCTTGTCTATCTTTTGCAGAGCAGTCTTATTATATTGGAATTGGACGCCCATTTATTTTTTCCAGTATAGATTCATAAATTCTTCTTTTATACCCACTTCTGCCTTGGAAAAGTACTTGGCGAATAACTCCCAAGCAACATCCAACATACTATCAACATCGAGATTTACGTCTATTGCAAGCAATTGGGCAGAGTAATCCTTGGCATATTTTAACAGTCTATTATCATAGTCCGATAAGTCAAACCCGTTTTCCATCTTTATCTTTGCCAGAGCAGCATCAGTGTAAAGACGGACAGATGCATCCATAACTTGTGCATGGTCAGCTCTGGTCTTTTTACCCTGGACTAATTGTCTGAGACGAGATAAAGAGCCGATAGGGTCAACAATCACTTTCCCGATATCGGTGTCACGCAACAGGTAGAGATTACCTTCAGTAATATAGCCCGTGTTATCAGGAATAGCGTGAGTAATATCTCCACCGGAAAGTGAAGTAACAGCTACGATTGTAATTGAGCCACCATCGGGGAATTGCACGGCTTTTTCATATATTCTGGCAAGGTCACTATACAGCGAACCAGGCATACTATCTTTGGATGGAATTTGGTCCATGCGGTTGGACACTATGCTGAGAGCATCACAGTACAAGGTCATATCAGTGAGTAAAACTATTACCTTTTCATGTTTCTCCACAGCAAAATATTCTGCAGCGGTCAAAGCCATGTGGGGAACAAGCAAACGCTCAACAGGAGGATTTTCAGTAGTATTGACAAAAGAGATAATCCTGTCCAAAACACCCGCATTCTCAAAAGCACTTTTAAACAACAGATAATCATCATTGGAAAGCCCCATGCCTCCCAAAATTATCTTATCGGCATTTGCACGAAGAGCGATTAGAGCCAAAACTTGATTATACGGTTGGTCAGGATCAGCCCAAAGCGGTATTTTTTGTCCGGTAACAATAGTATTATTCAAATCAATCCCGGCAATACCTGTTGCAATCAACTCAGATGGTTGCTTACGTCGAACAGGATTTACGGATGGGCCACCAATCTCCATTTCTATTCCTTCCACTTCAGGACCACCATCAATTGGGTCACCAAAAGCGTTGAAGAATCTGCCTGACAGTTGTTCCCCGACTTTAAGCACGGGTGGTTTACCCATGAAGACAACTTCAGCATCAGTCCCGATGCCTTCTGTACCGGTAAAAATCTGCAAAGTCACATTATCGCCTAATATTTTTACTACTTGGGCAAGACGACCCGACACAACTGCCATTTCTTCATTACCGACTCCCGTTGCCTGCACCGTGACAGTAGCTTTTGTGACTTGATTCAATTTAGTATAAATGCGTTGAAAGGCTTGTGTAGTCATTATTTCACTCTCCTTTCAGCAATAATGTTACCTAACTCTGATTCGTAATTATTAAATGAGGGTGATTCGAATTCGGAATAATTCATTTGTTTGCATAAGTTCACTATCTTGATAAAGTAGGGTTGCACTTCTTCAAACATCTCAAATGTAAAATCTGACCTACATATCGTCAAGATGAGCTCAAGCATATATTTCTGTCTTTTCATGGGGGTGGACTGGTCTATCTTGTCAAAACCGTTCTGTTGAAGGATAATTCTATCGATGAGCTCACTCTTCCAATATCTTTCATGGTATGATACAGGAACCCCATCTTCACCCAGTATGTTGATTTGTTCATGTATTTCTCTGCCTCTGAGTAAGATATCTTTAGCATCCATGACATCAGACACCCAAGTGGGTGAGATAGTTGAGTTCAAATGGCTGATAACTTCATCATAATCAAGATATTTGGAATAACTTGCAATTGGGTCAACTGCAGGCCAGCGTTTACTATTTGCTCTGTCCTGTGATAGGTCATAAAAACAACGGGCAGCTTTTTTGGTAGCATCGGTCACAGGTTCTTTTTTACTGCCACCGGCGGGAGAAACAGTTCCAATAAAAGTAATGGAACCGGTTTTACCATTATTGAGTACTACGTAACCTGCCCGGGAGTAGAAGTTGGATATAATGGCAGGCAAATCCATCGGGAAAGCATCAGGACCGGGCAATTCTTCCATACGGTTACTCATTTCACGCAAAGCCTGTGCCCAGCGGGAAGTGGAGTCCGCCAGCAGCAATACTTTGAGTCCCATGGTTCTGTAATATTCCGCAATGGTCATCGCAGTATAAACCGAAGCTTCACGGGCAGCCACAGGCATATTGGAAGTGTTACAGATGATAATAGTACGTTCCATCAGCTTTCTGCCGGTACGCGGGTCATCCAGCTCGGGAAACTCAACAAATATTTCCACCACTTCATTAGCGCGTTCACCACAGGCAGCCACTATAATCATATCGGTATCAGCAAATTTGGAAAGCGCGTGTTGCAGAACTGTTTTACCACAACCAAACGGTCCCGGTATAAAGCCTGTACCGCCTTCCACAATTGGATTGAGAGTATCGATTGTACGTTGACCGGTTTCCATCATTCGAAATGGGCGGGGTTTTTCTTTGTAGTTTTTAATAGCCATTTTAACAGGCCATCTCTGTATCATATTTATCTCAAAGTCCTTACCTTTGGAATCCGTAACAACAGCGATTGTATCTGTGATTTCATATTCACCCTGAGGCACGATGGTTTTTATTGTATAGGCATCATCATAGCTGAAGGGTATCATAATCTGATGTTTTATCCAGCTTTCAGGAACATGTCCCAGCCAGTCACCGGCACGAACTTTATCACCCGGTTTTGCCGTTGGCGTAAACTGCCATTTCACACCTTGGTCAAGCGGGTCAGTATATTGACCCCTGATCAGGAAAATGCCGTCCATTTTATTCAAGTCGTTTTGCAGCCCATCATAGGTTTTGGAAAGCATACCCGGTCCCAATTTCACTTCCAGCATATGGTTGGTGAATTCTGCCAAGTCCCCCGGTTTCAAACCGCGAGTGCTTTCAAACACCTGAGCATGAGCCGTGTTTTTCATAATCTTGATGACTTCTGCCATCAGCCTGGTTTCACCCAGCAAAATGTAACAGATTTCATTCTGCGAAACAGGTCCGTCCACTTCAATCTGGACCAGATTAGCGATAACGCCTTTTACTATACCTTTGGTCATATTCATCACCTTTTATTAAGTGCAAATTCTTCGGGAAATTCAAAGCTGGTTTCCAAGTCATGTAAAACCTGATTAAACCGCTTTTCGCCAACTGACTGGCTCAGATGAATCCATCTATATACGATTTGTAGTTTTAAAAAATAGCCCAGTATACGGGGAATTGTAAAGTAATCAAAGAAAGTCCTGTTATCAATCCACTTCCAACGCAAAGCATCAAATCCCTTTTCTTTTTCAATAATATCAGGCTGGTCATTCAGTCTGGAGATGGTTTCAAACATAGGATACTCTCCGCCCAAACCAAAATCACCGGCTGTGCTCTTAATCAGTTTCTCTGTTAAATCATTGTTGCCAATCAATTGATCATGGTAAGATATTCCGTGTTTTCTGCAATTGATGGCTATGGTAATGTTCCTGATGTCCGAATCAAAGCGGAACCACTCTTTGATGAAATCGTTGTTGCTGGTCTTTATCCAGTCATAAAAACGGGAAAACAGTTCCTGATATAGAACATTCTCTGCTTTGAGTTCGCCGGATTTGACATACTCATGCAAGTAGTCAATCATAAAGGGGGGAATGTGTTTCTTGAAGAGTTTCTTATTGAGAGGATTAGAATCAACATGTTCTTTCAAAAGAGCCAAAACCTCTTCCCATTCTTCGCGAGAAACAGTATTCTCATCAGACCACTGGTCTTTATCATGCAGGATATGGACAAGATTGGTGATATCATTTGGCATCAACAGCAATTCCAACAGGTCAAAATCACTTTCATCCAGATGCTCTTCGGCAGCATGTAAAAACATCAGCGGAGTGAGCAGCAGTTTGGTATCATCTGCGCTTTGAGCCGGTAAGCCGGTTACAAAGTAATAATATTCTGTAGCCATCTTGGGGAGATTATTCTCCGAATAAGATTTGGGCTGCTTTGGGTCTTAAATAGGATTTGAAGAAATTGGCAAAATCCTCATCGGTAAAACTGAGCTTATAAGTTCCATCAGCCGGAGCAATTGCCAATCCGTTTTTCATGATCGGACTGTAATCAATTTTGAGGCTGCCGGCAAAAGCGGACTTCACACTTGTATTAAAGAATGTATCCAATTCTGCTTTTTTGCTTTCGGGAACAGTTAATACCAAAGACGATTGGGGAGACCATTTGCCGAGAACTTCCAGGATAAGCTTTTGCAGAAAGGCACCGTCTTGCATGGCTTCGGAAGTTTGCTTATTCATTGTTTCAACCATCAAGGTATTGATGATTTTATTCTTGAGAGCACTCATTGCCTGCTGGGCAGCCATCTTGAGGTCTGAATTGAGGTTCTTGTCCAGCTCTGCGGCTTTCTGTTTGGCATCTTTGATAATCTTTTCCGCTTCCTGAGTAGCCAAGGTTTTCTTTTGTTCAGCTTCCTGCTGCGCAGCTTCGAGGATTACCGCCGCTTCAGCTTTAGCTTTGTTCACGCCTTCTTCATAAATCTTATTCAGCATTTCTTGTAACTGGTCTGCCATAAGGACGCTCCTGAAAAGCTATATTTTTTAATTAGAAGCAACTTCTATAACTAATGTTTAAATGTCAATTGGAAAATTAGAATCAGTGTGTCCCACGTTCGCAACTTGCCATCCACGTGGCATCCTCCTGACATCCACCTGGGCTAACCCCAGGAAGATCCCGGGTGGATGCCGGGAGGATGGCAGGCAGCAAGCGTAGAATATGCGCCGTCCTTTAATATGCTCAGTATGAAAAGAACGGCGCTTACATAATGGTTACAGGTAGTTTAATTATTCTGTGTGGCTTTTACATAATAGAACTTCTTTAGACCTGTTGTATTATTACTTGTCCAGCTAACCCGGCTGCGGTTATCTTCAGACCGGTTATTTGAAAAAGACTCCAAAGGACGTGTGTCATTACGAATGAAAGACCCCTGTGACGTGACATCGACAAATCCACTATCAGGAACGTCGGAAGCAAAGACCTTGTAAGAAGTGGCGCCCGGAGTGGCGGCCCAACTTATTTGGACATTTGCCCCGGCAATTTCAATAGCCACGTTTTGGGGTGCTGTCAGCGGTAGATTCGGAATATTAAAGACATAGGGATTATTGGGATTTCCGGTTATCTGATTGTTGACAAACTGGAGTGTTGTGGAAATATCGATAGTGCTTTCCGAATCTGGAAAATAAGCTTTAAAAGTAATAGTTTCATTTGTTGGAATAGGATTGGCATAGACGGTAAGAAAATACATCCTGCTACCCATTACTTCCATGGATGAAACAATTCCCCGACATTGATTACCGACAAAAGCACCTATTATCACATCATCCAAAACAGGCAGACCGTTTATGTGCATTACACCGGTTACATTGGCAGAATACTCATAAGCCAGAGGATTGAGCTCCCAGCCGGGTACTTCTGGTAGAGGTTCAGTGTCCCTGAACCTTTGACCATCACGCGGTATCTGGTAATCAGGATAATGGAAAGAACCGGGATTTGCCATTTTAAGCAGGAAGCCTTCTCCGGGATTCATGAAACGAAGCCATAACCGGAAATGTATTGGGCATAAGCCCGCTGACTTTTAATGATATCTCCTGTTGCCAAATTGGAGATACCGGCAAGAGCTTCTCCAACACTGATACTTACATGCGGAATATAGCTAATCCAGTTCCAACCGCTACCATAAGTGATAGTTGTTGTTACAGGGTTTTGCAGCGTGCCTATCATCTCCAAATTGTCCGAATCTGCAAGTTTGAGCTTATACATCTGGGTGTTGGAGATTGTGTTAACTGCACCTACCCAGCCAACTTCAGTAGTGTATTGGGAATGCTGAGTTTGATTTCTAATCAGGTCATTAGGGTGAGGTGACAAACTCTGAAGTACATTGTTTGTGCTCATTGATTGGGTATTCAAGAGATTAGTAGAAATCCAGGTCCAGCCACTGCCACAATGAATATCTTGTACCAATTGCTGTGTCGTATGAATATTAGTTGGGGTAACCGGAGTGCCGTAGATTTCACCTGATAGAAAGGTATATTCTTCAATTATTCCATAATGCTCTTTGGCTTGGTCATCATCCCAAACCCTGAAAAGGATGGGTTGACTATTATCAAAGTTGTTGTAAATAGTCAGGAAGAATTGATATGAGCCACCCAGGTAACTCACATACTCGGTGTGGGCAACTCCCGAGCATTCATAATCACCGCTCTCATTCAGGATAAAAGCGCCGATGATATCGTTAACGTCGGTGGATGTCACGTTATCTATCACAAGACGCCCTGTAATAGTCATGGTAAATTCATAGTTATAGTTTACGTTTGCTGTCCAGGCAGGCGGGCTGGCAAGGACACTTACTTTAACCACTAAGGGTTCTCTGCCCAAGCCTGGAATATCTGCATACAGGGTATCGGTAAAAGTGCCGAAGCCAAGCTGGGAACTGACAGTGAATGTGATTGTACGTGTATCCAGAGCCAATAGCGAGCCTGTCATGGGAGTAGCAGTCATCCACAGAGGCAAATCCTGGAGCGTGAAAGACGAGAACTGCCCACCTGTATTAATCAAGTTGGTGGAGAGCGTCATCTCTTGTCCCAAAGGTTTGATAACTTCAATCTTGGTAGTCTGCCAGTTCACTGGATTGGAATTGTCAAAGAACTCCCATGAGGTGGTACCCTCCATGGGGTTGCCATAAAGGTCGGTCAAGCTATGAACTTGCACCTCGATTGTTTCATTTTCCAGCCAGTAGTTGGCGATATTGGGCACTATCGAAATTGTATTGTCATAGCATTGAACCGTGGCATCCACAACCATGTTTGTGCTGACCACCCGCATTGCCACTCTGCCGGGAATAATGGACAGCGGATTAATCTTTTCATTGAAAGTAAGGGATATCACATCACCAAGTTGCAAGATGCCATCTGACGGCTGTGGCAGTCCCCAAATCTCGGGTGAAGAGCGGTCTATGACTCCTGTTAAAGAGCCTGTAAACCAGTCTGCCTGAATACTATCTGTGGTAGCAGCCCTGATTTCGTAGATACCATCCGCCAGGGAAGTAACATCCCAGGGAACGGATATGTATCGGGGATGGATGACCAGGCTATCCCTCATTATTTCCAGGGCTGGAATCCAGTCCAGATCGGCAGGATGCTTGTATTGTATCTTCACGCTGCGGAAATTCGGCTTGGTGAGGTCATAGTCACGCAACAGGATATCCAGGTTGTTACTGGAATTCTGGTTGATAATCCAGTTATCCTGGGGATAGCTTATAGCAACTCTGCTATATGGTGCTTCCCAATAGATGTTGAAAGATTTGAAGATGTCGAAGTAATGTCCATCCGGTCCGTTATTACCTCTGTCACCTAGTGTGTAAAACTCCAGAGTAAGACCTTCCAGTTCATAGCCAATAGGACCCTGCTCAACTGTCAGCACTGCCTGAACAGTAGCGCCGGCATCGATATCAAAAGCCATTTGATTTTCCAGTGTTACTCCGTTGATTTTGACAATTGCGCCCATGGAATTCGTACCCTGTTGAACTGCGAGATAGTACCTTCTGGGTTCATTTGACTGACTGGTGTTTGTGAGGTATAGTAAAAAGACAGCTGCTGAACCCATAGACAAGTCACTGGATGTATAAGTATTTGCCGTCATCATCACACCATCACGAGGTTGAGTATTTGGTTCCCATGGATTGGATGAAACACCGGAAATAAGATTAAAAACAGGTGTTCCATACACAGGGTCTTCCACTACATCAACTGTGAAATAATCTGAATTGGTTGTAAGTTCTGATGTGACATCATCATCTGCCAAAACAAAGGAAGAGGTGGTAGTAGTCTCAGTTGATGATGAGCTTGAATTACCGATAGTTATAGCAGATTTGAATCTAAACCCTCCATCAGCTCCAATGCCATCAACCGTCGCACCAAAATCCCCGGCAAATTCAGAGCTAACTGTAGTATCAAATTCAAATGTTTGAGACTGGGTTGATGATGTCTCCTCAGTGTAGGAATAGGAAGGACCTGAACAAAAAGAGACATTGCCGGGATGGTTTGGATTGCTAACAGCATGTGCTTTATTATATTCATTCATATCTAAGTATGATTGCCACATGGCAGCCGAGGTTGTATCATTAATGGCAAGCAGATTGGGGATAACTGAATTTTCTATCTGGCTTTGAGTATATATGTATCTGGTGGCAAAGCCATTGGGTGTTACCATAACGCTGGGAGTTATGATCGCTTCATTATTATCATAATCCCAAGCCAATTCTTTGGTTATTCCCCAGACTAAATTAACAGCACCACCCACAAACACATCTCCTCTTGCACTACCAATAATGCCGTCACTGTCTGAAGTTTTATATTCTTCTGAAGTTGTGAAAGTATATGATTGTTCCGTACTGATTTCCTGCTGCATTTCCACAGTCCATTCCCAGCTTAAATCCGCAATAATATCAATAGTTGTCTCAACATTGAAAAAAGCGCATCCTTCGGAAAATCCGATATCCGGTCCTAAGTGCAGGTTAAAAAATCTATTGTTTTCAAGATCAGAACAGGCTTGAACTCCAATGGCAACCGCATGACTGCTGGTTTGATCGAAAGTGGCATAACTTCCATCCCCGGGAGGGTCATGCAGGATGAGGAAAGGTATTTCCGGAGAGGTTGAAGCATAAGTGCTTTCCAGAGGTTTAACTCCTTGAGTTAATGCCCAGTCAGTCTGAGTGGCAAATCGTTGCAGGGTATTATCTCTGACTGTAAATTCAATAATCTTCTGATATTGCCGGGCATATCCGGAATCGATATTGGGCAGATAGGGAGCAAAGCGGTATTCGTATGCAGTGGAGTCTGCAAATGAGTCTTCTGTTTCTCCCTTGATACCGACTTCGTCATTAATCGTGATATCGCAACCAGTCAGATATGTTTTTTGATTGGGGTGACCCGTATAGCTGTAATCTTCAAAAGCTCTGACTATTACTGAGTATAATGTGTTCTGTGACAGAACATAGAACAAGTTAGACGGATAAGCCTCAAAGTGCTTTAGTGAAAGTGTATCAGGCCAGCTTGCCTGTATCTGGAGAGACGCCCTCCAGACATAACGAAGTGTGTCTAACGTTGCATCCGGGTTACGCAGATCTAAGTACTTGGTTTTCATGGACTGGAACTGGTCATCAATTGCCAAAGCAAAGGGGTCAATAGTGCCCGGATTGACAGTTACACTATATTCCAACGGTACGACATTGGCGATATTGATGTATCCACTCGACCAGTTCTGACCGGTAACTTCCCTGCTATATAAGCCATTTACTGAGTTTAAAGTAACGTTAAAATCACCTATCGGATAGCTGTCATTGCCACCCACAATATCAAGCTGAAACTGAGTGCGGAAAGTATCTTCAAAATTGATATTTGCCCTGGGATAAGTCACAGTTCCCAAATTCCAGACCCGGTTAAACGTCTGGTTATTGTAATCAACTGAGACTGTGCACTCTGTTCCATGTTCCACTTCTATCACATAGTATCCATCTGCATCTGATACTACTCTGGGCAAAGCAGCAGAACCATTGAGCCAAATAACTGCGCCTTCTACGGGCACGACTGTACTCTGAAACTTAACATAACCTGAGATTGGAATCATTGAGTTATCGGTAAAGTCAACATTATTAGCTGCAATATTGCTGGAACTCAAAGTGACCAAACGCTGTTGAGGCTGAAACAGGTGTCCTGTTTTAGCAGGCGTGACAGCAAAGGTAGTAGCCGAGCCATACGAGATCTGAGTGATAACATAGTCTCCCCAGGCATCTGTGATAGCCCCCAAGGCAAGGTCAGGGTCTGCTGCAGACCATGTACAGTTTGTTATTGTCCCATTATGTGAATTGTTGGTGGCATCAAACACACTGCTGCCGGTGCCTTCATTCATAGACCAGTAGCCTTTTAGTCCGGGTGAATCGTAAGGAACCACGATATTCATAGCTGCCATAACTTCTGATGAATCACGGGCAGCTTCCCATAAGCGCATATCGTCCAAGTAGCCTGTAAAACCAACCGGAACAATTAAGTTTGACTGTGTGTAGTTACCAAAGATAAAGGTGGAATCGATAGCTACTTGCAAACTATCCAAATACATGAATACACGGGCATCTGTGTAGTTATTGACTAAGGCAATATGATGCCAGTTGCCGTCATGTACATTTATTGACGTGTTCTGCTGAGTCAGGGTATGTATTCCATCGGCATATTGCACTAAGCCGGATGAATTAATATTCAGGCTATGTGTACCCGTAGTGAGAATATTTACGTTTTGGCCTGCTGTTTTAATCCATGTTTCCAAAGTGAAGTTCTGGTTCATATTTGTCAGAGGATTGGTGATGGTAATCGCAGAAGAGCCGGCACTGCTTAATTGCAGACAATAGCCTGTATTGGGCGAGATGGAAACCTTCACTCCCATTACCGGGTTATTATTGGTGGTCTTCACGTTGCCGGAGATAATGCCATTGGGTTTGATATAGCCTTCGTTTGTAGCAGAATTACCGGTTTCAGTGCCATTATAGGCTTGCACCTGATAGGTGTAAATCGTGCCGGGAGCTGCTTCGTGATCCGAATAGTTATAGGTCTGTCCATCCACCGTGTCCAAGCTTGTCCCGTTGCGCAATATCCTGAACCCATTGGGTTGGATATTGTAAGCAGGATTAAAATTCCAGGTCAGATAGACATAGCCGGGATAATCATTATTGCCATCCGTTGCAGTAAAATCAGCCGGAGCCAGATAACTCTGTATTTCATAAGCGCCCAGATCAACTCTGTTATTGGAAGGACTTGTATGAACATATATTCTATTATTGTTTTTCAAATCCTTTACCGGTAAACTAAGCCCGGTGGTGTCTGCTTTACCTGCATTTATACAATATGACCAGCCCTGGATATTATAAGGATGGCTGGTTTCTCCGGTAAAGCGGGGATTCACATTGATGTTGCCTGTGCCGGTATAGCCGCCTTCGATGTTGCAATACGTCAGATTACTGCAAACGGAACCACCATAATAAACTGGACTGGTTGTGTTGTTGTTCCAAACGATACAGTTAGTAATCTGAGGCAGGATTGCAGTACTTGTGAAATGAACGGGTGCCAGGTATGAAACATTACTCTGGCTCCCGGATTTGGAATTGCCAGCTATCGTACAATTTATTAGCTTGATTGTTGAGGCGTTACTATAGATTCCAGTTCCTCTGTCATTGCAGACATTGTCACTGATAACGCTGTTTAGAATATTGATTGTAGAGTTACGGGCATAAATTGCACCCCCGATTTGGGAAAGACCATCCCTGATTATGCAGTTTTTTATGGTAAGATTATTATAGTACCAAACATGGATATTTCCTCCCCAGGCTTCGTTGTCAGTCCCAACATTTCCTTTTTCCACGATGCAATATTCCATCCAACTGCTGGGAGTATAGGAACCGCTGGAAAAGAAGGTAATACCCATCCATCTGGCACCGGTAGTATATTCTGTGAATCTAATCATACTGCTTGCTGTGCCGATGGCAGTAAG
>Ga0247842_10006876_pt1 | contig 12604 bp, 21 predicted proteins | sample LaCruzMarch2015__3_FD_192411 | JGI IMG/M metagenome (GOLD analysis project Ga0247842, IMG submission 192411) | Freshwater microbial communities from meromictic Lake La Cruz, Castile-La Mancha, Spain - LaCruzMarch2015_19m | ecosystem: Environmental > Aquatic > Freshwater > Lake | place: Spain...
ACGCCACCTGCTACACTCCGCAATGTTTCCGGACGTTTCGGGACGCGAAAACCCTAATAAACAAGGGGTTTTGGAGCTTTTTTTAGGATTTTAAGTCCGATGCGTCTGCCATTCCGCCACCCAGGCGGGTGTGTATATTTCTCAGTTTATTTTCTTGACTGTGCCCATTTTGTGCTTAATAATATTCCCATAAGCAAATAGAACCGCACAAAACGAAAGGCAAGGGAATATGACAAAAAAAAGACGCACCGGCAATCTTTATCAGCGCGGAAAAACATGGTGGCTGAAATATATGATTGAAGGCCGACTGATCCGGCAGAGTCTTGAAACAACTAGCCGCGAAGAAGCGGAAGAAAAACAAAAAGAGATTATGCGTCCGTTCATGGCCGCCGACCGTGTTGACGCTCACGCCATAATGGAGAAGCGTCTTCGGGATGCTGTCATAGAACGCGACATGGCAGATGAAACCGCCCACCCGCCGCTTTCCGTGATTGATGCCTGGGATGCTTTTATAAAATCACCTAAAAGGCCGGACAGCGGACCGGCAACGCTGGGGGCTTATGCCTTGCAATGGGGAAGTTTTGCCCGATGGCTGACAAAAGAACATCCGGACATGAAACAACTGCGCGAAGTCACAACAGAAACCGCCGAAGAATATTCCACGCACCTGACCAGCCGTGGCATAACGCCGAATACTTTTAATAAACACGTCCGCGTATGTGATCTGGTTTTCCGCATCCTGAAAGACAAGGCAAAAATTATAGAAAATCCATTTTCCGGCATTACGCGCAAACATTTAACGACACAATCTCATCGGGAACTTTCCACGGAAGAATTGATCAGAATTTGCCGATCAGCGACCGGGGAGCTTCGTTCAATGCTTGCAATGGGGCTATACCTTGGCGCGCGTTTGGGTGATGCGGTAATGATGGACTGGGGATGCGTTGACTTGATTAAACGCCTGATTCGCTACACGCCGCATAAGACCGCCCGGCGATCTGGCAGGATTTTGACCGTCCCACTCCATCCGGTTTTGCTGAATATTTTTAATGAGATTCCCCTGGCCAATCGCAAAGGCTACATTCATCCGAATATGGCCGATCTATACAAACGCCGGGGCGCGTGTGCTGTAACCAACATAATTCAGGCGCATTTCAAAAAATGCGGGATTACAACTAATCGCAAAGGAAGCGGTATTCGCAAAGTGGCAAGCGCAAGTTTTCATTCATTAAGACATTCCGCTGTATCTCTCTTGCGCGAAGCCGGAGCGCCGTTATCCGTTACAATGGCCATTGTCGGACATTCCACGCTGGCAATCCATGACACCTATTCCCATGCCGGAGAGGCCGCGCTTAAAAAGGCTGTAGCCGCGCTTCCGTCTGTCATGGGGGAGCTGATTCCCAAAACCTTGCCAGCCCTGCCGGCGGCAACAGAGCGAATGATTAAAGCCGATAAAGTTCAGGCATTGGCAGAGCGATTGAATAGTAAAACATGGCGAATTGTCCGGGATGAATTACTAACCTTGAACTAACCTTGACAACACCAAAATCACTTGCTATAACGTCTGAAACGAAAGGATATAAACATGCCAAATAAAACAGACTTGCCTAGGCGAAGTGCTTTGACGAAGACTGGCATTATTCCGTCCAGTAATATTGAAAAGAAAATCATGCTTATTCGCGGCCAGAAAGTCATTCTTGATAGCGACCTTGCTGCGATGTATGGGGCAACAACCAAGCGGTTAAATGAACAAGTTAAACGCAATAAAAATCGGTTTCCTTCCGATTTTATGTTTCAACTTACGGCGCATGAAGTTATAAATTTGAAGTGCCAATTTGGCACTTCAAACCACGATAACAACCGGTCGCAATTTGCGACCAGTTCCCAGAAGCATCGTGATCCGCGTTTTTTGCCTTACGCTTTTACCGAACATGGCGCTATCATGGCCGCCAATGTCTTGAACAGCCGGCAGGCCGTCCAAATGAGCGTGTTTGTGGTGCGCGCGTTCATCAAGATGCGGGAACAACTTCTGAACCGCTCGGAAATGGAAAAGAGACTGGCCGAGATTGAAAAAACATTGATGGGACATGATACGGCATTAAGAGACCTTTATCAGAAAATCAGGCCGCTTCTTTTGCCGCCTCCGGAACCGCCACGGAAGCAAATCGGTTTTCACACGAAAGATTGAAATGAACATTATCCTCATCAGTACGGGGCATCCAGAACTTATAATTAGTAGGAACGGAAACCTTTACGGCATAAGCATTTTATTTGCGACGGCTTGAGAAAGTCCGATTTTTTGTTCTTCCCCAGGAACAGGTTTTTCCACGTTTTGGCTTTGTGACAAAGCCGCCCGTTCTTTTGCCGCCTTATCTTCCGCGATCCTGTCCCGGATTCTCTGCATGGCGGCCATGTCGGCAAGAACCATGTGCGGCTTTTTATCAAACCCCGAAATCAAAACCTTATCTTCATAACAGAAAAGCACTTTACCGAGTCGGCAATATTGCCCCTGAACATAACGATCATTTTCAGTTGTTATAACCCGGCCCCGTTCATCTTCTACGACTCCGAGAAACGCTTCATGCAGGACAACATCCACAGGCGGCTTGACATAACCTGGCGCGCCCGCCGGACCAGCCACAGGCCGAGCTGGACCGGCAGACGGCACAACCGCAGCCGGAACCGGCTTGTCTTTTACAAACCCAAACTTGGAGCCAAGCCGGGACCACGCCAGCCAGCCAAGCCCGATAATCAAAAGAATAAAGAAAATTAATCTCATAACGCGCCGCCCCTTCCGTTTAATCTTGCCGTCAAACTTTGCGCCATGCCCCTTAAGCCGGGTAAAAGTCCGAAGCAGGGTATATGTATTATAAAGTGCATATATTCCAACGTCCTTGAATTCAAACCGCTTGTCCAAAATTGTCTTGCCGTCATAATCATATTGAACCATCAGAAACTGATTGAGCGGCCAGCCGATCCCAAGCGCGGAAATCTTGAGTTTTTTAAGGTCCCGGAAACGCCAGATATACTGAACCAGCCGCATAATCTGCTTGTCCAGATTAAGCGCGGACTGGGAGATGAAAATAATATCCGTGAAACACTTCCGGGATTGAGAAAGGAAAATAAGCATTTCGCGCAGGACGTTCGCCCAATCCCGGGCGTTAAGCCAGATATGAGCTTCGTCAATAACAACCAGCGACGGGGTCCCGTCAATACCTGGAGGAGTATGCTTGTAGAATTGGTTGATCTGTTCATCTTCCAAATAAATGAATTGTCCTTTTTGATATTCCCAATCATACCGACTCCGCAAAAACGCCTTAACCGGCTCCATGTTCAACATGATATTTGAACACACGCAACCACCGGCGGCGATATATTCGCACATACGCCGGACAGCATGATAAGTTTTCCCGCCGCCCAAACGGCCTTCATAAACTTCTATCACTTTCCACCCCCGCCGGGAAAAAAACACCCCTTAAAATACTCCACGTCAGGCGATCCCGAGTCAGTCCTTATCCCAGCACCCCCTCTTTTTGGACGATACGCCTTACCCCGAAACGGTAGGAATCCATGACTTGACAAGGCCATAGACTGCGCAAGCTATCCCGAGCGAAACAAGCGCAATCATCATCAGGAATGTTTCGGTCAAAGGGAAAAACGTGTTGGTAATCTCTAGGACGGACAAGACATTGACCGTGTCAGACAAGCCCCCGGTCACAGAGTCAGGAATTCTAAGCTTGTCAATCCATACCGCGATATAGCCGAGCAAATGCGAGGCAAACCGGATCGCGCTGGTCAGCGACATCATAAACGCGAGAATAATCGCAAAGCCGGAAGAAATCAGATAAGACAGAAAGCCCCCGGATATTTGAAGAAAGCGAATAATCGCGTCAAGCCACTTTCCGGCAAATAAAAATAATAATCTCAACATATTTTATACCCTCCCGAATGTTCTTTTAATCATTACGAAAGCAATCCAGAACGAAAGCAGAGCCATGATCCATTTCATGAACGTGCGGAAAACGCCAATGATCGGCCAGTCAGAGGTCCGTATTTCTACAACCTGGTCAAGATAGGGAAACGTAAAGCTGAACGATTCTTTAATGCCAACACTCGGCAAAGGCAAAGAAACCACGTCAAGAATTCCCTTTGCCTTGACAAAAAAGGCGTCAGCGTCAGCCTGAATTTTATCGGATTCAGCAAAATATTTCTCCGTATAATCATTAGCCGCGCGAAGCAGGTCATTTGAATACGTTAAGCCGTATTGCGCCGGGTCAGAAGGAATATAAGAATTTGCTTCATCACTTAACGCAGAACGCAGCATGTCATACCATTGCGCCAGCGTGTATCCGCCACCCCCGTTTGTGTTGCCAGGGTCCGGCGGCACATAATTTGTCGGATTATTCGGGTCCGGTGTAGGGTCATCCGGCCCGGGCGGATTGTAAGGCGAATTGGTATTATAAGGCCAGTTAGGCGGTGGATATTGCGGCCACTCCGTCAAAGGCGGCGGTGGATAATAATTCGGCGGCCAGGGCGAATAGTAAGGCGGCCAAGGTCCAGGCGGTGTTTCCGGGTCATAAGCATCATCGCCGGGATAAGGAATATAAGGGTCAGGCGGAGAGTTTGTCGGAGCTGGCGGCACATAAGGCGAATTAGTGTTGTAATCCGTGAAATCTAATTTCGTCACATAATGAAAATCATTCGGATTAGAAAGAGATGTCATCGCCATCGGCAACTGTTCCGGTAATTGACCAGGAACATAAATAATCCACTCATAAAAAACATTATATGCTTGTTCTACTGTCCCTAATTTGTAATGGACACTGTCCAAATACGCGCCTGAAGTCGTATGAGTAAAAACACCTTTGGACGACCAAGGTCCCGGATAAGTATTATCAATCGCAGACGCTACAAAAAGTTCAGCTTGAAAAGATTTATTCGTTTGACCGTCAAAAAAGGCCACGCCTTGCAAATCAAAATAGCAATAGTAATCCGGCGGCGGCGGAGGGCCATTCGTAGAATAAACACAATAAATCCATCCAACATCACTGTAAAAATGCCAATTCGCCCACTGATACTCAACAACAGGATAAGAATTATTCAAAACAGGAACATCACACTGAAAATAATAATTTGATCCATTCACCAGGTTCCCGGGAGGCTGCATAGAATTTGCATCCCCCGGAGGCGGGATATAATGAAAATCCCAGATTGAACTGCCTTCAATATTCTTAAACGTCCTGGACCAAAACGGGCCGATAGATGGTTTCGTTATTCCAACTGGCCAGTTTGACCAGACAACATTATAATATTGATCAACTTGAATGACACCGCCACAACCATTCCCCTGGCCCTGGCTAAACGGGTAATGACACCAAGGACGCTCTTCCGCCATCACAGGACGAACAAACCCGAATATTATGACCGCGCAAAGAAGCAAACCGCACATATAAGCGCGCATATTGTCCCCCAAATCCATAAATTAACTTTCAACAAAAACATTAAGGCTTGATTCAAAGCCAGAGACGACCCTTGAAAAACTAGGTTTGTTAGACCCGCAACTTGGACCGAAAGGTCTGAAACCTGGGAAGAAAGGTTTGAAACAGCGGAATAAACCTGCTCGTCAAAAACAGGTATCCCCTGAAAAGGCGCGGCAAGAACATCAGCCGCCAGAAACACGCTTAAAAGCGCGAATAATAACCTTAACCCCATAACACCCTCCCCATATAACGACGAGCGGTAGAAGAAATTGAATGAAAAGCTCATACAATCCTGAACAGATCGCCGTGCCGGAAACTTCTATTATATTATTCGTCATCGGAAACTGCCTTCCATTCGCAACGCTTTTCAAACAGATTCACCGAGTGAAACTGTTTGCAGCTTTTGCTCATACTCGCGCAATCATTACTTCATAAAACTTTCGTAATCATTGCTCCGTAACCAGACCCAACTTTTGAACCGGACAAGGACAGCCCCACCTATGCAGGGCTGTCCCACGACCCGGACGGATTATTTCACGCCTTTGAAAGCGCGGACAATTATCCGGATACCATACAGACCAAGGAATATGGCCAAAGCCGCACCGGCGGCGACGGCGATATATCCGGCCAGCGTCACGCCAGCCGCGGTCAGGTCAAGCGGAGGTGTGTCCTCTGCAAAACCCAGGACCGGCAAACCGACCGCAAGAGCGACCGGCAAACCGATCTTGATATACTTTCTGATTTTCTTGAACATCTTAGAAACACCTCCTCTCAATTTTTGATTTTTTCCCATATTGAAAATCACACAGCGCACAAAAGACGGTCCAATCACGCTTCCGCTTCCTGATAATTTTCAGGACTCCGGCGACCGTCAATACAGACAAACCAGCGACCGTCAAAAGTGCTTGTGCCATCCGGCAGAGTCATAGTTTCCATATCTTCCACGGTTTTAATTACTTCATCATGCACGCAAAAAAGACAGGCTTCCGCGCCGTTAGACCAGGCATAATCCTTCAGAATGTTCGCTTCATGCCTTTGCATTGATATATTTTTCTTTCCAAAGCCTGTTCGCCCATTGTAAAGCGGTAGATAAACCAGCCGGCGATTGTTCGCCATAGGCATAAACCAGCCAATCATGACGGTAAGACCGACGCCTTATCTCCAAATGCCGTTCAACAATCAAAGCACCCAAACCCAAAGCCCAAAAAGATTTCGCCAGTCTATACGCTTCATTTTTTGTCATAATCCGCCTAGCCAGAGTCCCCGACTGTTGAGAATGATTTCAAAACATACCGGAAGCCAGTTGCGAGAAAGGCAAGACTTAGCCCGATTCCAAAACCGAAAAGCAATTCAGTTAATACATTGATTTCCATTCTTCAAATCTTCCCTTCCGTTCTAAGGCATTAATTCCGGCTACTCCAAAGCGCGGAAGACTCAAACCGCAAAACCGCTTTGAATTACGAAGCCCTTTCCCCTTTGTCCTTAAACCCCAACCCCGCAGGACTGAATTTTGATAGACCTATATTCAAGCCACCAGCAGGCGGCGCGCTTCGCGCGCCTGCCTGCCGGAGCCTGATTTCACGCTCAGCCGATTTGACCGACCACGTGTCACATGTTTCCGTCCGTCCTGGACACCGCCAGCGTTGAAAGATCCCGGCGACGATTCGCCTTGATGACTTTCAAGACCGACTTGGACAACATCAGAACCGATCTTGCCGCTCCAAACTTGGCGGATTCATACGCCATTGCGCCGCTGGAGCCTATGTCAGAGGCCGAGCAATTAAGAAGCCCGGCAATATACGGCAACCCATGTAAACGGCTGTCGTATAAATCAATCCGGGAAACGCCGCCACCGATACGCTTCCAAAGCGCGCGCATGGCAAACCTGTTCCCCATACTGATGCCCTGTTCCGGCAAGCCGGAGATCAGAAAATGAAAATGCAAACGCCCGAGCAGATCACCACGCTCCAGACGCAAGACCCAAAGCACATCGTTTTTATAAATTTTATTATGCGCCGCTATTTGCCTGAAAAAAGCAAACCACATTGACAACCGGACCCGCTCCGGCAACTTAACCTGGCGGAAAGTCAGTCCGCCGAATAACTGCCACATAATAGAACTCAAAAAAAATGTCTCAGGGTTTTCCGACATCATGGTTTCAACATGATAAATATTTGAAAATCAATTTTCAGAAGAAAGCCGGATCGGCCAATCCCTATATTCTGATAAGGCCAGCTCCCCAAATCACCGACCCGGCTTCTATCATCACACCTTGACTGTTTTATCAATCAATCTGCCGCGAAAACGCGCCCGACCGCCGAATATCTGGCTTAAATCCGTCAGAGCGAATTCAACAATTTTATCCACAACGGAATTTTTGTATTCTTCAACCGGCATATCCAACGCCACATCAAACGTGTTCTTGAAACGGTGTTCCGTTAATTCCGATTTATCCAATGCGGTCAATAAGACCTGCTTGATTTCTTCGCCTTTGCGCGTCTTGAACGAATGGATTTCTTCCGCTATAACCAATGCCTTAACTTTCATGATTTTTATCTCCAGTTCTGATTGTTATGTTTTTTTCTCCGAACATGAATTTGATCCGATACAGGCAATCGCAAACCGCAGTCTCAAAATGCTCAAATACCGGGGTTTTCATGATAATCCGATCCAGCTCGTCAAGCTCCGTAACAAGACAGTAATACCCTTCCTTTTTCATGTTTTTGATTACTTGAACCAATAATTCGTCTTTCATGTTTATCACCGGAAAAAAGAGGGAATGAACACGCATTTTTATTTTCAGACTAACCGTCTTGGCTTGCGGACATCATGTCCCTCTATACTAAGAGGAAAATTGTCCCACTTTTTCGTATTTTTCTGCATATTCCCTTGATAATAAACGTTTTAACCTGTCCCACTTGCGGCACATAGTCATAATAGGAATTTTCAAAGACCTTGCGGCCGCACGCATAGAAGGCAAGGGAGCCCGAGACATAATTTCAAGAATTTGATCGTCTAAAACGCTCATTTTCCCAGTATGAAGAAGATCCTTCCGCATTATCCGGAATAATTCCACCCGGCTAATTTCATCATCATTAAAAGAATTTTCAGCCACAGATGAAATATGACCATGTAAAATTTCGTCATATTCTTCATTTGCACAAGACTGCACAAAATCAGGATCAATTTTAGTCATTCTTTGATCTTCAATTACACAGGCTTGACAAGGTGTTTCTTCAAAAGTTTTCCCGGCCAATTTTGAATTATTCAAAGGACTATATTTGCAACTTGAGCAATCTTTCATATTTTAATTACTCCCAATTAAATTTTATGAATTCAGACACTTTGCCATTCACAAAAACAAACCCGGACAATGATTCGTCAATTTTCAAAATTTGAATATTGATCCCTTGTTTTTTCAACCAGACAATTTCAGCCATGTTTCTCCTTAGCCTTTTGTTTTTCCCGACGTTCAAATTCAACTTGCAACTTAACCAACAGCCAATAAATCTTCTCAATAGATCCACGATAAACTTTTCGGCGGCCAGCTTCCCGAATCGCCAAGACATCGCCCGGCTCAAGCATGACAACCAACTTGCGATTGATAGGAGATCCGGCAATCTTGCATGTGCGGCGTTTAATAATTCTGTTTATTTCATTCATGTCTTTTTGCCTCCATTCCAAAAGTCACTTGTCAGAAAAAACCAAAGCAACACACTCAGAACGATAACCAGTAATAAAAATCCGTTCATTTCCCGCCCCCGGCCACAAGCGCGGCAACATCGCTTTCCCGAAAACCCGCAGCCCGGGTACGCCCCGGCAACTTTATCCGCTTCAAAATTCCTTGTTTCCCCCAAAGGTCAACTGCCCCGAGTGAAACATTAAATTGTTTTGCAACCTGGGCGCGCCTGAGAATTCTATCCGGCTGTAAATCCGCCGGCTGGCCGGTTAATTCACGCAATAAGGCTTGCCGATCCCTAGCCGATAGTCCGCTGATTGCCAGCTTTGCCACTTCATAACTGTTTCCCATTTTCATTGTTTTTTATCCTTCATTTCAAATTATTCCCCTTCACCTATAACGCTGAAATGTCCGTTTATTTCCTCTTTTTTGGATGTAATGCTTTCGGTATCAAATCTTTAAGGTGTCCGATTCTTTGAGATATAGTGTCCGGTGACAGATTTAAGGTTTTTGCCACTTCCCGCATTGACGGCATTGGCGATGAATCCCGCATTTCAATGATCTTCAGATCAGTGGCGTCAATTTTTTTATCTGCCGCAAGGCGAAGCAGGTTTTCCATAATTTCAAAAGCATCGTCCTTTGTTTTTTGGGATACGGTAATGTCAGGATTGCAATACTGTTCATTTTCATCCAATGGTACAGCCCGTTCAAAAATCTTATCTCTTTCTAAGTCAATGACTTTATGCCGGTTCTTCTGATCACAGGCAAAGAGCTGGCGGGCGTTCTTTAATTGCAGGTCTTTTTTCATAATATTTTCCCTTCAATAATTTTTTTACGTGTGCGGCCAAAAAAGAGGTTTTCTCTTTTGAAAAGAAAATAACAGAGGGGGAATGACAGACCGGCTGGGCTCGTTACGCAGGGATAAAAAAGGCCGGACTTATTATGTCCGGCCATTAAAAGACTTTTGTAACTATCCCGTCTGTTTAGTTACAAACATATCTTTTGATTTAATACGCATTAAAATTGACACAAAATGTTTTTTTGCTATTATCACGTTAAATGAGTTTTTTGATTTATCTCGATTATAACTGCTTTCAAAGAGGTTTTGACGATCAACGGCAGTCCAGAATTCGGATAGAAGCCGCCGCCTGCGAACGGCTTTTTCTGGACGCCGAAACAGGGAAAATCAAGTTGACCTGGTCTTTTATGCATGCAGACGAAAACGAAATGTGTCCTTTTCCAGAACGAAAACAGGAAATCAAACGCTTGTCTTCCTTGTGTTCTGTTAGAGTCGGTCCTTCGGAGGATATTCGCAAAATGGCTAAAAGGTTGCAGTTGGACATGGGAGTCAGCGCCAAGGATGCATTGCATTTGGCCTGTGCGCTTAAAGCCGAAGCTTCGGTTTTTATAACATGCGACGATGACATTATCAACAAAGCCGGCCATAAAATGGGTTTGTCGGTCAAGAATCCGGTAGAATATATTTATAAAGGGAAAACATTATGAAAAGCATTGCAGAATTGGATGAAACGACCTTGCGTATTAACGGCATTGAAGCGCTCAATAAGGAACTGGGCGCAACTGGCGCCTGGCGCTTTTTAACCATGATTTGCCGAGAACCTACGGATTATGTAAGTGTCTCCCGCCGCTTATACAAAGGCCAGAACGTGGATGAAATTTATGAGCGAGCCCGCCTAATCTGGAAAAAGAAAGCGTAAGAAATCTTTAACAAAAGTAAATTGGAGGAAAAGAATGATTGATGCCTGCTTGTCCACCGTAGCTTCATGAGCAAAGGTGGAAGCCGCGGTGACTTGTCCGCCATAGCTCCTTGAGCGACGGCGGAAATCTGCGGAGCCAGGCAAAAATAAACATAATTTTGCGTCTCATCCCGAGATAAGCAAAGGGCTATGTACTGAGCTTGTCGAAGGATTAACGCAGTCGTCGTTTCACTTGAAAACCGCCAAAGTTTTTTATCCGGAAATGACACTGACGGGGACGCGTCCGACTGGGCGCGGCTTTTGTTTTGTGTTTCTGGATAGGGACTTGGCGGTCCCCCAAGTGAGGCACGAGCAGGAGTTCGCGCCCTTTTTGTTTTTAAGGATCGTCATGTCGGAAACAGTCAATTCAACCGTCTCTAAAATCTTGCCTTCTGCCGGGGTATTGCTTGCCAAGCGATTGCGTTCCTGGCGTGAGCAACACGATATTCCGATCAAGCGCGCGGCGTATGAACTGGGCGTCTCTTTTGCGACCTGGGACCACTGGGAAAAAGGACGGCGGTTCCCAACCATGGATGATTTGGATCTTCTGGCGCAATATCTCCGCCTGCCGCCATGTCTTTTGTTTTGCCCATTCACGTGTGGTCAATGCGGCTATTGCCCAGACAAAAAAAACAGTAAAGCATCTTCTACAAATTGTAGAAACAGAATATTTGGTATTCCTTCCATAAATGACTAACTTCATTAAACGCAATTTACGCAATTTTTTTGCAAAATCATAATTTTAACAAAAAAGACAAGGAGAAATGACGGAATGAAAAATAACAAAACGACAGGTGCAAAGAACAAAAGTGTCTCAATGATTCATCAATATTGGAAAACGACGGCCATGAAAATCCATTCATTCTTGTCTGGAAAAAAATCCTTGTTGTCTCCAGCGCGGACGATGATTGCCGCGCTCGTTTTATTTGTGGCCCTGGGTTCGACCGCCATGGCGGCGGCAACATCGATCACTCTGGATGGGCCTGCGAGCGTGGTCGCCGGCGAGGTCAGCGGTCTTTTCACGGTAACGGCCGATGGCGCTGTCAGCGATACCACTGTCTTAACGCTGACCACCAGTGATGAAAGTGGCACGGCAACCTTTAATCCAATAAGTGTCAGTATTGTTCCCGGTGAAGTGTCCGCGACATTCACCTACCAGAACACGAAGGTGGGCGACGGCACGCATACGATTACAGCGACACAATCGTCGGGCGATCCTGTCGGGTTCGCCACGCATGCAATTACGGTGAATCCCGGAGCACTGGATTCTTTTACGGTGACTACGGAGCATGCCCAGAATGAAACAGCGGGCACGGCGTTTTCCGTGACCGTGACGGCTAAGGATGCCAACGGCAATACCAAGACGGATTACACCGGCGAAAAAACCGTGGCTTGGACTACGACAGCGACGGGTGCGACGCTTCCCACCGATGGAGCGCAGACTTTTGCGGCTGGCGCGGTGACGGTTGCCGGGGTTACACTAATACATGCCACTGAGACGCCGACGATTACGGCGACAGCGGAAACGAAGAGCGGGACGACCGCGGCAATTACGGTGAATCCTGGAGCGGCGAATAAACTTGGGCTTACGACGGCGCCGGTGGGCGGGCAGAGCGGCAAGGTGTTGGCGACACAGCCGGTTGTTACTATTCAAGACGCCCAAGGCAACACGGTAATCACTGACGACT
>Ga0247842_10006877_pt1 | contig 12600 bp, 8 predicted proteins | sample LaCruzMarch2015__3_FD_192411 | JGI IMG/M metagenome (GOLD analysis project Ga0247842, IMG submission 192411) | Freshwater microbial communities from meromictic Lake La Cruz, Castile-La Mancha, Spain - LaCruzMarch2015_19m | ecosystem: Environmental > Aquatic > Freshwater > Lake | place: Spain...
ATTCAGCAGCTTCGCCTGCCCCACGGCCTGGGTATTCGTGTCGATGAAGGGATCTATGAGGGATATACCGTTCCCATCCATTATGATTCCTTGATGCTAAAGTTGATAAGCGTTGGAAAGACACGCGGAGAAGCCATTTCCCGTATGAAACGGGCCCTTGGGGAGTTGGAAATGGAAGGAATCAAAACGACAAAACCATTTCACAGCATCATCCTGGAAGACGAGGACTTCGCCAACGGCGGCTATACGACAGACCTGGCAGACAAACCGGAAATCAAAGATAAATTAAAATCCCCCGGAGTTTAAAGTTGAATCGATAGGAACATTCTCTCGGCAATCCATAGGCCATCGATCCTCCCAAGCATTTAAACTCGCCACTCTGCAATACCCAAGCATTTTGGCTTGATATTCCAAGAGCAACTCGCCTATTTCGCCTAAAACTATGGTGGACTCATTAGCATGGTCTATGCTACCAATAAAACGGGATATATGAGTTGGTAGGAAGTAACTTTCTCTGAAATTTGAGAAAGAGGAAGTGATTGGGAAAAGAGTCATCGGGAGGCATTCAACCTTGTAGAACAATACTTATCGTAAATAGCAAAGATAATGTGTTGCCCCAAAACTGACAATATTTTCGGATTTTCCTTGCACCTAAACAAAAAGGAGATTTTGTATGTCCGGAGAGAGACCTAATAAAAAGAACGAGCAAAAGATTATGAGCTTGCAAAAAAGGGTTGCTGGTCTTAATCGTACAATCGATGAATTGCAGGAGAACGAGAAACTGTTAAGAATGATAGCAGAAAAATCCTTTGCCGGCGTTTATGTGGCACAGGATGGAGAGTTTAAGTTCGGAAACATCAACGCCGTTTTATATGCCGGGTATACGACTGAGGAATTAATCGGCAAAAAATCCGACAGCATTATTCATCCCGAGGATAGGAAGAAAGTTAAAATGAAGGCTCGTGCAATGCTCCGCGGGGAACGCACATCGCCATATGAATTTAGAATAATATCAAAGGAAGGGGAAATCCGTTGGATCGTGGAAACGGTAACCCCAATATCTTACGAGGGAAAACCCGCAATCTTGGGGAACTCGATGGACATTACGGAACGTAAGCTTGTGGAAGATGCGCTCAGGACATCGGAGAGGCGGCTGGCTGATATCATCGAGTTTCTTCCCGACGCAACCCTTGCTATCGATTTGGAGGGCAAAGTGATTGCCTGGAATCGGGCCATCGAGAAGATGACAGGAGTCAGTGCCAAGGACATGCTGGGGAAAGGAAATTTCGAGCATGCCATGCCGTTTTATGGCAAGCGCAGGCCGATCATCGTTGATCTCGTGCTGAAACCCGACGAAGCGGTTGAAAAGACTTATTTGCTACTTGCTGGTGGGCAAAAAAAGAAAGAGTTAATAGCGGAGACATGGGCTTCGCGCTTAGACCTTTTCCTCTGGGGCAAGGCAAGTCCACTTTACGATAGCAAAGGCAATATTGTGGGCGCCATCGAAGTCATTCGCGATATCACCCAACGGAAGCTCACGGAGGATGCGCTCAGGACATCGGAGAGGCGTCTGGCTGATATCATCGAGTTTCTTCCCGACGCAACCCTTGCTATTGATTTGGAGGGTAAAGTGATTGCCTGGAATCGTGCCATTGAGAAGATGACGGGAGTCAGCGCAAAGGACATGCTGGGAAAGGGAGATTATGAGTATGCCCTACCGTTTTATGGCAAGCGTAGGCCGATCATCATTGATCTCATGCTGAGACCAAACGAAGCAGTTGAAAAGACTTATTTAATTTTTGATAAGCAGGAAAACGAGTTAGTGGTGGAAACATGGGCTCCATGCATAAATGCCTTCCTCTGGGGCAAGACAAGCCCCCTCTATGATAACAAAGGAAACATCGTAGGTGGCATTCAATCGATTCGTGACATTACCGAGCGTAAGCGTGCAGAAGATGCTTTACGGGAATCTCAGCAGCGACTGGCTGACATCATTGAATTTTTGCCAGACGCGACCTTTGCCATCGATCTGGCAGGAAAGTTGATTGCTTGGAACCGTGCCGCCGAGGAGATGACAGGAACAAAGGCCAAAGATGTTCTGGGGAAAGGTAATTATGAATACGCTATACCTTTTTGGAAGACCAGCAGGCCTATGGCCATCAATCTAGTGCTTGAACCGAACAAGAAATTTAAAAAGACCTATTCAGTTTTCAACAGAGAACAAAACCTTCTTCTCGTAGAGACTGAAGTTCCCGGCATTCAGATTAAAGGAAGAAATGCATATCTCTGGGGGAAAGCCAGCCCGCTTTACGACAGCAAAGGTAACATTGTGGGGGCTATTGAGTCGTTAAGGGATATTACCGAGCGCATGCTGGCAGAAGAGGCGATAATGAAGAGAGAACAGGATCTGCAAATCAAATCCAAAGAACTGGAAGAACTCAACACTGCATTGAATGTGCTCCTCAATCGCCGTGATGTGGACAAAGGTGAGCTTGAAGAAAAACTGCTTATTAATATTAAAGAACTTGTTTTGCCGTACGTTGAAGAGGTCAAGAAGAGTAAAATAGATGGCAAGACCAAGTCATATATAAATATAATCGAGTCCAACTTGAAAAATATTATATCACCTTTTGCACACAAATTGTCCTCTAAGTACATAGACCTCACATCTAGGGAACTTCAAGTCGCCGATCTTATCAAAGAAGGAAAAAGTTCTAAAGAGATAGCCGAGCTTCTGGGCATATCGGGAAGTGCAATTAATATTTACCGATACCGGATTAGAAAAAAAATGAAACTCAAGAAAAAACACAATCTCAAAGTTTACCTTTCCTCGATTTCCTAAGTATTTAATATAACAAAACATATTTGAAAGTGCGCTCGAAATGATATATACACAATTCGTAATTCCGCGCATATATCATTTAATATTGATATTCGCTTCTTGACCTCTTATAAGCTACTTAAATCCGTAAAAAAATATGCCTCTATCTATGGTATCTGAATGGCTCTTATGCGAAGACATATATCATGTGCCGCTCCGAAAGTAGTTATGATTGGCAAAAGTCAGGGAATTCAACAGGCTATTAGACTGGCCAGCAAGGCTGCAAAAAGCCCTGACACAACAGTCCTGATTGAGGGCGAGACTGGTACAGGCAAGGAGCTAATTGCGAAGATAATTCATGAATATAGTTCAAGAGCGGGGAAACCTTATGTCTGCATTAATTGCGGGGCAATCACCAAGGAACTGGTTGAGAGCGAGCTTTTCGGCTACGAGAAAGGGACATTTACCGGCGGTTTGCATGACGGGAAAAAAGGTAAATTTGAAATAGCACATGGTGGATCGATCCTGCTTGACGAAATCAGCGAAATAATACCGACTACACAGGTAAAATTACTGCGGGTTATTGAAGAAAGGGAATTTTATCCTGTAGGCGGAACGGTTGGAAAGAAAGTGGATGTGCGGATAATTGCTGCAACGAATCGAAGTCTTGAAGTTGGTATTCAAGAGGGCAGCTTCCGTAAGGATTTATATTTCAGATTGAATGTGGTAAAAATACAACTTCCGGCTTTGCGCGACAGAAAACTGGATATCATACCACTTGCATCATTCTTCATGAACACTTTTAATAATAAATTCGGCAAAGCATTTAATGGTATTTCAAATGGAGCAGAGGATATATTGGTCCGGTATCCCTGGCCCGGCAATGTGAGGGAATTAAGAAATGTAATCGAACGGATCATGCTTTTGGAAGATGGCAAGGTCATTCAACCTTGCCATCTTGACTTTTTGTCTCTTCAAAGTAGCACCGTTTGTCAGCCTGCTTACATAGAAAAGGAATTTCATATCCCCGATCTTAAAAAACATACATTTGCATATTCAAAGCAAAAACCGGATGCGGGAGTCGAAATTTCCACACCCGGAATAACACTGGATGAAATGAATAAACAAGTCATTATACACGCTCTTCAATTGGCTGGCGGAAATCGATCAAAAGCTGCCAGAATGTTAGGGATTTCAAGGGCTACCGCTGTTTATCGAATCAATAAGTATACAAACACCGTTTAGCTTAGCGTACAAACACCCCCTGATTAAAAATACGCACCACAACATATCATATAGTTGTTGTCTACAAGCTCTAAATACGTTGTCTTTTTTTCAATTTTCTTGGTAGCCGGATTGGTCCATTTGTAAGTTAACCATCCTTTCCCTTTTGTCTTGGCTATGTCGATCAAGCCTCTGATGATTTTTACGCCGTCAGGATCTTGCAGATCAATAAAGCCTTTTCCAATCATGGCTGAATTAGCACCGCTCGAGACATTTATACCACTTAAATCATAAACAGAGATATAGAGTCCTTTGTTCAAGTTGGAAAATTGTCCATTAGGTTTATTGAACTCTGCAAAGGCCTTCTCTTTACCGACAGATTTGTAATAAGCAACCGCTTTTTTAGCATTTGCTTCGGCTTCCTTCTGTGTGGCCAGTTTCTGCTGCGCATAAGCGACACCGCATACCAATATAACCACTCCCCAAAGCACTATTACTCTAAATAAGATTTTTCTCATCACTTGTTTCCCTTTCTTTATGGAATCACTGGTAGTATGAAGCAATCTCAAACTACCTTTATAAAATTCTAAATAAAGAGGGCAGTAGTAAAACTGCCCCCTTTTTATGTAGGTTTCACACTATTTTACCAAAGGCCCCGGCACGAAGAATATGGGTTTTCCATAAACCGTATTGCATACAATGGCACCAGCAAGGTAAAGTCCAAGACATCCGGAGGCGATCAGAAGATAAGCAACGACCGGTTTGAATATTGCCGGATCACCATACCAGCCCGTGTCCAATCCCACAATGATCCACAGCAGAATGTCAATGCAAATCACCAGTAAGAAGAGAAAGAAATTACTCTTTGCGTATGCAGGAGTCAGCAATGTCAAGAATGAGGCGCCTGCCAACCAACACCAACCTTCAACGTATATGGCAGGTTTCATTCCAAATTTGATCATCATAAATTTAGCAAATACGCTTAATGCCGCACCAAAACAGAAAAATGCAGCGAAGAAAGTGAAAACGTTGCCACCAGTAATATTATGATCTTTCAACTCAATGGCACCAGCCGTGTATTGGACAATACCGGCGCCAACCAGCCAGGCTGCAAGTAAAGGCAGACCTTCAAGTGCAACATTGCCAAGAAATACAGCACTAAATCCAAAGCATGCAACTGCAAGTGCCCCCAGTCCGGCTGGAGCCGGGGTGGCAAAACTATGTTCTTGTGACATAAACCCTCCTATTGGATTAAATTAATTAACTTACTTAATAAACACTAATTGATTCCTAATAGTTTTTCACCCCCTTTCTCCTGTTTGGAATATCAGCTCGCATACGATCTCGATATGCTATTGCCTCCGGCAATGCTGCCTACAGGATTTAAATAAAATTTTCTTCTGGACAATTATCTTTGCAAGAGCGCAGCAGCTGATATTTGAAAGCTTAGCGGCAAAAGCTATGCCATAGAAAGGAAATAACCATAAGGCATTGGATATATTGAGAATCTAACCTTGATTCTGATGAGTTTCCTTGTGGTCAGGAAAATATATTGAATCATATGAATTATATTTGAATCATTATATTAATTAAGCTGCGAAAACACTCATAATTAAGCACGCATTCCACCTTCTATCTGCTAAATGTCTTTATAAAACTAGACGTTAACTGTCTGGCATATCCGTTGCTAACGCTCATAAAACAGACAACGATAGGTGATTGATTCTAATGACCATCTTCTCAGTTACGCTGGTTTGTTAGGGAGTCTAATAAAACAGGCTTTACTGCTTCAAAGTAACTTCTGCAGCCTGTGTGATTATTTGAAAGGAAACCAAGATATGAGGAATCGTTTGGCGCAGTTGTTTGATACTAAATTCCCGATTGCCCTGGGCGGCATGGCAGGGATTACTGATGCCGCGCTTGCCGCGGCAGTCAGTGAGGCCGGGGGACTCGGCACGATCGCCGGTGCAAAGGAATCCGCTGAGACGCTTAAAGAGGAAATTGACCGTCTGCGGCGTCTGACAGAAAGACCATTTGCAGTGAACATTCCTCTCGTGGTTCCCCAGGTTCAAGAATTGATTTCCGCCGTAATCCAAAAGAAGGTGCCGATCGTAATTACGGCGGCTGGTAATCCGAGTCTTCATATAGAGACCCTGAAAGCAGCCGGAATAAAGGTACTTCATGTCGTTCCCTCCGTGGATTCCGCCAGGAGAGCAGAAGATGCGGGTGTCGATGCAGTTATTGCCGAGGGGTTTGAGTCAGGGGGGTTTGCTTCTCCTTACGAAATTGGGACCCTTGCCCTGATACCGCAGGTTGTCGATGCAATAAAAATACCGGTAATTGCAGCGGGCGGTATCGCTGATGCCCGTGGGTATGCAGCATGCTTGATCCTTGGGGCCGAAGGGGCGAGCATTGGTACGGCTTTCTTGGCGACGAGGGAATGCTCCCGTATCGGAAGTGCCTGGCGATCGCAGCTCCTTAATGGAAACGACTTAGCCACAAGGATCATAGCAAGGGGAGTTATGCCGGTACGTATGCTGATAAACGCATCGGCTGAGAGACTGGAAAAACTGGTTGCTGAGGGTGCATCAAGAAGAGATGTTCTAAGTTATATTTTCACAACGGACACGATGGACAGCCAGGATGGGGCTTTCCCCTGTGGTCAGGCAGTTGGATTGATCAAGGACATAAGGACAGTGAAGGAGGTGATAGAAAATATTGCCCACGGTTCAAAGGTACTTTTTAGCCGGATGCATACTGAAAGTGCAATTTTTTAAAATGGAAAGATCATGGAATTAAGCAAGTTTTTTAATGTGTTATAAAAAATAGGAGGTGTTATGGATTTCAAGGAAGAATATAGTAAAAAACTCGTTACTATGAAAGAAGCAGCGGCACAGGTTAAGTCTAATGATTGGGTGGGTACGGGTCTCGCGTTTGGAGCCTGTTCCCCGGATTTGTTCCATGCCATTATGGATCGTGCGTCTGAACTAGAGAATGTCACTCTTAGCGATTGCGTACCCGTTCGGCCATCTAAGCTTTACGATTTCGATTATATGCTGAAACTTGACGGTCGTGTAAATTATCACCCGAGCTTCGGCACGCCCTTGTCACGAAAAATTCTTGAACCTCGTTTCTGCGATTTTTACATCGAACAAAGTCATGACCTCGGGGATAGGTATGGTCATTGGTCGGATGTCTATATCACCCAGTGTCTACCGCCGGATGAAAATGGCTGGGTAAATCTCGGGTTGACAAATTTTTATACCATGGAGGCAATTCGAATAGGAAAATCTCTGGGCAAACAGCGCCTAACCATTGGCGAAGTAAATGATAAACAGCCGATGGTATATGGCGATAACTGGCTACATATCTCTGAATTTGATCTTTTTTATGAAAATCCGGTTCCTGTGGCTGCTTTCAGCAGGGCTGAACCCGGAGAAAGAGAAAAGAAGGTAGGTGAACATGTTTTAGAATTAATTAATGATGGGGACACTATTCAGATGGGCATCGGACAAATTCCTGAGGCGGTCGTTGCCGGGCTGGACGGAAAGCATGATATCGGTGTGCACACGGAGATGTTCCCGATAGGTCTTCCACAATTGGTGGAAAAAGGAGTTGTGACTAATGCAAGGAAACCATTCCACAAGGGAGTTACCATAGCCACATTCTGCATGGGAGATCAAATAATGTACGACTATGTGCGAGAAAACCCCGCTTGTCAGTTTTATCCTGTTGGTTACACAAACAATCCTGCCCGTATTGCCACAATACCGAACATGGTTGCCATTAATATGGGGCTCATGGTGGATCTCAGCGGTCAAATTTGTTCCGAGGGGTTAGGGCACAGAATGGTGAGTGGTTCGGGAGGCCAATTGGATTTCCAGTTTGGCGCCTTCCATTCTAAGGGTGGTAAAGGTATTACCTTATTATACTCGTCAAGAAAATTAAAGGACGGCACTTTGGCTTCGTCCATAGTTCCAGAACTGCCGCTGGGCTCTCCTGTTACGGTTCCTCGTACTTATGCACATTATGTTGTGACCGAATATGGAGTAGCGGATTTAAGGTATAAGTCAAGAAGACAGCGCGCCGAGGCCCTGATCAACATTGCCCACCCTGATTTGAGAGGAGAGCTGCGAAGTGCCTTGAAGAAGAACTTCTATATGCAAACAAAAATTTAGTAGAAGAATATTTAGATGAATTGACGATAAGCGGGAAAGCGATGGGTGTTTAGGATTTGAAAAAGTGGACCGGGTACGCCATAACCCGGTCTGTTCCTCCTCTCATTGTCCAAGTATAAAGAACATAGGCATTTGTTGAGTTTTTCGTCGGGGTGCTGCTACATCCTTCTCGATGCTGTTTCAGGGATGATATTCTTATTGTTCATCCCTGAAACAGCTTTTATTTAATGGATGTTTTCGGAGCAATCAACGTGGTTGTCAACTGCGTCGGTATTGCTGATCCTGGAAAAGTTCTCCAAAAAAGGTCTCATACCCTTGGCCCATTTCAACGTTGTAAACGGCTATTACGGTTCTCAATCGCACCGTATTAACCGTAGCTGTGAGAGGTTAAAGGGTCGGACTTGAATTGAACCTCCTCGGCCGACTCTTTAACCTCTCTTAAACAAATGATAGGCGGTTGAACCGGCAGTATGTAGGGTTAGGAGCTCTTATGTTTTGTGGGAATATCATTTGACTTAAATGTTTATGTCCCATCAATTTCATATCATAATGGTTTTGTCTGGCTGGGAATTTGTTGCAAAGAAATCATTTACAACTCTGATCAGCCGCCTACAAATATTGGGGACTACGAAGTTGAAACAAAGGGATAAATAGCTGTTGCATGAGCAAGAAAACCTCCCTCTCGGTGCTCAACGCCATATTGGGCACATGCTCTTTGCAACGGCTATTTATTGTAAACGGTTAACACGGCTGTTGGGCGCATCCGTGTTAACCGTTGCTGTGAGAGGTTAAAGGGGCGGGCTTGACTAACCCTCCTTGACCGACTCTTTAACCTCTCTTAAACAAATGCTGGGCAGTTGAACTGGTAGAAACTGAATGGATTTTTACGGTGGATTTGTTTGTTTACGCTGGCAGGGAGTATTAACAATTAATAGGCGGCGTTTGTTACGGTATCTACGAATCCACAGACTTTAGGTTAGAATTTAAGTGGCGATTACCATTTGAACTTTAGTCACTGGCCGTATCTCCTTAATTCCTTGACATGAATAATTTCTTTCATTAATCTTAGCCTCCGGTTGAGAAGGGTCCTCTTTTATCAATTTTCGAACTTTAATTAAGGATAGGCTTCATAGTTGGAAGATCGGGTCAGGATGCAACAAGTCTCAAAATCAGAAAGTCAAAAACACAAATTTACTAAAAATCAATATGGAAAATGAAAAGCCTTTAGAGGGCGAGCAGTTATTCGAGACTCTGACTGAGCGGTCTCTTGCCGGAATTTACGTGGTACAGGATGGAAAATTTAAATCCATCAACCGCATCGCCGCCTCTTATGCGGGCTTTGAACCCGATGATCTCATAGGGGGGAAATCGGATGCTATTGTCCATCCCGACGATGTGAAAATGGTAAAGAGAACTGCTCAAGAAACGCTTCGGGGGCAACGAATAGGGCCCCAGGAATTCAGGATCATTACAAAAACGGGGGACATTCGGTGGATCATGGAAACAGTCACGGCCATATCCCACGAGGGTAGAAGAGCCATTCTGGGAAACTCCTTGGACATCACCGAGTCGAAACTTGCGGAAGAGGCTCTCCATGAATCGAGGCGGCGATTTGGAGATCTTATTGAATTCCTTCCTGATGCGACTTTTGCAATTGATCTCGAAGGAAAATTGATTGCCTGGAACCTCGCCGCAGAAGAATTGACAGGAGTGAAGGCTATAAACATGATCGGGAAAAAGGACTATGAATATGCTCTGCCCTTCTGGAAAATTAGGAGACCCATGTCCATTAATCTCGTTCTCAAGTCGAACAAAAAATACGAGAAGACCTACTCTGTTTTTAATAGAGCAAGAAATCTTCTGATCGTTGAGGTGGATGTTCCTGGCATCCAGATTACCGGGAGAAACGTCTATCTATGGGGAAAGGCAAGCCCTCTTTACGACAGTAAAGGAAACATCGTAGGTGCCATTGAAGTTATCCGTGACATCACGAATCGGAAACTTGCGGAGGAAGCCATCGTAAAAAGGGAACGCGAATTGGAGGTCAAATCTCATGAACTGGAGGAGTTGAACACGGCTTTGAAGGTTCTCCTGAATCAAAGGGAAAGGGATAAATCAGAACTCGAGGATCGGCTTCTGGTCACTGTCAGGGAACTGGTTCTGCCATACGTGGATGCATTGAAGAATAAGCAAACAGACGACAAGCACAGTGCCTATATCAATATTGTTGAAACAAACCTGAGAAATATCCTTTCCCCATTTACCCATAAATTGTCATCAAAATATCTGAACCTGACGAGCAGGGAAGTTCGAATAGCTGATTTGATAAAAGAAGGAAGGTCTTCAAAGGAAATAGCCGAAATCCTGAACGTCTCGGACAGCACCATCAACATTTATCGTTATCGCATCAGAAAAAAACTGGGAATGGAGAAGGAAGTTAATCTCAAAACGTACCTCTCATCTCTCGCATGACCAGCCCAGTCTATACGAGCGTTTAATAAATAGAATCTTCTTATTCATTCTTAGCGCTTCCTCTGCATATTCCCGGTAACAGCCATATGTACAAATTTTGTATATGTATAGTCGATATCGTTTAATATTGACTGTTTGATGGCTATCATTTAGAGATCAACAAGAATTATACTGCGACATTTCCTGCGTATAACCAGCGCGTATCCTGTGCGTGCATAAGAATGAACGATTCTCGGATAAACGGGAGTAGCGGGGCACGAGGCCATGATCCAATCACTCAAGAGGAATGAACAACAATTTGGCTCAGGCGATGCAGTCAGTCTCGTCATCGGAGAAAGCCCGAAGATGAAGGAAGTCGTTCTATCTGCTCTCAAAGTCGCAAAAAGCCGTGATACGACAGTACTTATTGAAGGAGAGTCAGGAACTGGGAAGGAGCTTATTGCCAGGATAGTCCATGACAGCAGCAACCGTGCCGATAAGCCTTACGTATGCCTGAATTGTGGGGCGATGAGCAGGGATCTCGTGGAGAGTGAATTTTTTGGCTATGAAAAAGGCACTTTCACGGGAGGTCTTCAAGATGGGAAAAAAGGGAAATTTGAATTGGCCAACGGTGGAACGATATTGCTCGACGAAATCAGCGAACTTATTCCCTCTGCCCAAGTGAAATTGCTTAGAATTCTGGAGGAACGGAAATTTTATCCTGTTGGAGGAACGGAAATAAAAAGTGTTGATGTGAGAGTTGTTGCATTGACCAATAAGAGTCTGGAAGAAGAGATAATAAAAGGTGCCTTTCGGGAGGATTTGTTTTACCGGGTGAATGTTGTGAAAATTTCTCTGCCTTCTCTGCGAAACAGGCAAGAGGATATCATATCCATAGCGATTTTCTATATGACCATGTTCAACGAGAAATTTAATAAATCCTTTCGAGGCATATCCAGAGATGCAATAGACATATTGATGAACTATTCATGGCCCGGCAACGTAAGAGAATTGAAAAACGTTATCGAGCGTATCATCGTCATGGAAGATGATAAAATCATAAAACCTTTGCACCTCTCGTTTTTTGAACCTCAACTGAAATCATCGGTCTCGAAAACCAATAAGGGTGCCGAGGAAACTGTTTCTCATCTTATGAGAGAAGCCTTTGAACATTCCAAGCAAAAAGGAATCTCCGAGATAGAAATTCCCGCCACGGGTATTTCTCTTGATGAGCTTAATAAAAGGCTCATTTTACAAGCCCTTCACGTAACCAAAGGCAACCGGGCCCAGGTGGCTAAAATGCTCGGCATATCGAGGGCCACTGCTATCTACCGCATCCAGAAATACGGTCTTGAAGACAGGGTCTCTTAGTTATCTCTCTTCAGCCTCCCCTGTGTTAATAATGAACCGCCCCGGGTTTTTCGGAGTGATTATTAGTTGAGTCCACCTTGGCCGGAGTTTTATGACTCCGATGGTAGATTTCCTCGAACTCGACGTGCTCATAGCTGCGCCAAGTCCCGATCAGTATTTCAACTACAAAACCTCTTAATACGTGACCAACTGAGCTTTGAAATTAGAGTCATTCATCAGTAACCCATCAGGAAAAGATGCCAAGACCGAATTGCCACGATTACTTTCCTAAAGAATCTTCACTAAAGAATCTTCCCTTGGCAAAATATATAAAATTGTATAAGATCTCCAATATGTAAATAAACCAGACCCTGTATCTTAGAAAGAAAGGCCATCAGTAATATAGCTTTAATGTACCTAAATTTTACCCCTTATAAAATCAGAGGGACTTTCTTTCCTATGCAGAATTTTAGGGATTGAGAATGAAAAAAGACTCTTTGAATGTAAAGCCCAAAAACACGTCGCTCGAACATAAAAATATCCCTAGCGTCATCGATAAGGATTCTTTTTATCTTG
>Ga0247842_10006879_pt1 | contig 12592 bp, 13 predicted proteins | sample LaCruzMarch2015__3_FD_192411 | JGI IMG/M metagenome (GOLD analysis project Ga0247842, IMG submission 192411) | Freshwater microbial communities from meromictic Lake La Cruz, Castile-La Mancha, Spain - LaCruzMarch2015_19m | ecosystem: Environmental > Aquatic > Freshwater > Lake | place: Spain...
TGAGACGCGTGAGAAATTTGTCCAAGTTTACGCCATAATGGGACGAAGTGAGAATTCACGAAATCGGATTTTTGTGATGGAAAATGGGGTTTTAAAAACCAAGGCTTTTGATGAGTCAAAAGTTCAGGATCCGTCCTTGATTATTTATGAAGCGATGGTTCAGAGCGGATCTTTTCATGTCGTGAGTAACGGAGTGCAGACAAAAGATATCGCCCAAAAATTAAATTCACAGATGGATTTTTTTGATACTTTGACCAATTGGAATTATGAGCCGGACGAGCCAAACTGGACGCCAAGAATTTCCGGATATTTTGATACAAAGACAAAAAGGGCAGCCTTGTCGATTATTAAAAAATCAGGTGATGCAACAGAAAGATTGGTTTTTGAGATAGAAAATGAGCCGAGATGTATCCATACGTACAAAGAAGATGGTAATCCCCTGCCCTCTTTTGAGGATGAACCTTATATGGTTCCGCTTGAAGGTAGCGCCAAAGAAATTGCCCAATTTTATTGGGATATTTTGAATGAAGAAAACAAGGTCGCTTTGGCGGTTAAGGTGATTGATCCAAAAACCGACACTTTTGAAATGGAAATAATTAATAAACTTAAGTAGTGGTTTTGACAAGAAGCAGGGTGCCGGATTTTAGCGAAACGGTGGCTTTGCTTGACAGCATGACGTTGCTAATTCCTCTTCCCTCTTTTATTGTCAGAGTTTCATCGTTGAGGGGAAATTTAAGATTTGAAGTGGTGACATTTTGACAGTCGGTGAAAAGCGGAATGAGCGAAATTAAATCATTTTTTTGGCCGATGATTTCGAGTTTATTTTTGACAAAATAAAATTCTTGTTTGTCGGTATAGATAACTATATTTGCTGGTAATGCAGCAAAAATCATTAAGTTGCTATCATATGATCAAGTCTGTCGCCGGCAAAAGCAAAAATAATAATTTCCCGATATTTTTTTTCGATAACAAATTTGATTGCCAATTCCGAGTCGGTAAAATCTTTGTCGGTGGGATATTTAATAACGGGAATGGTTTTGTTTTTTGGGGTATAGGAATCTAGATCGCCGATAATATAATTGGGTTTTAATCCAAGTTTTAAAATATGTTTTGTACCACCGTCAACACCAATTAGAAGATCAGTTTTATTAATGATTTTTTTTATTTTGGAAAAATTTTTGATTTTTCCGTTGAGAAATAAGAGAGCGCGTTTTGACGGCATATTACAAAAGTTTCAAAATAAATTTTTCTCTTAGCGGTAGTTTTAAAATTTTGTCGGGAGAAAACCATTTGACGTCGAGTAATTCATCTTTATCAAAATCAATTTTTCCGTCGATTATTTCGGCTTTGAAAACATGAACTTGGTGGGTTGGGCTCAATGGGAATATGCCGATTTTTTCGATAAGTTTTATATCATAACCGGTTTCTTCTTTGGCTTCTCTGACGGCGGCGTTTTCAATGGTTTCATCTTTTTCTACATGGCCGGCAGGAATATTCCAGAGGCCATAAGCCGATGGTTTTTTCTCCTGGACCATAATAATTTTGCCGTCTTTTTTTATAAAGACGCCGGCGATATCTACTATCGGAATATTCAGATTATTACTTTTTGGGACATCCGAAAAACAGGTCATGACGTTGAAGTTTGGATCGGATAATCTTAACATCTCAAAATTTTCTCTTTCGATTAATTTAAATTTTGGATTATTTTGATATTTTTTCTTAAGGTCTGGATAGTTGGTTTTGAAATCGGCGTCACCTCTTTCGGGGCGATTAATATCCGGTTTTCTGATTTTTACTAATTTTAAATCACCGGAAATTGTACAGATTTTTTTATCGAGAAAATAAGTAAAACCGGTAGGGGTGGTTTCGACAATTTTCCCCAGTGTTTCAATAGCGGCAGTAAATTGTCCATATTCCTTTTCGTTTTGGCAAAAAATGCAGACAAACTCTACGGGAGCCGGTAATTTATCGGTAAATTTATTTTTTAGTTCGGTACTACGATCGACGATGTAGGTGATGGTGTTTAATAATTTTTTCATTTGGTTGCCCCGCATGGATTCGAACCACAGTAAACAGCTCCAAAGGCTGCTGTCCTACCATTAGACGACGGGGCAAAGACTGAAGGAATTATATCAATTTTATGGTAAAAATGGCAGTGTTTTAGTGGATGTCGGCTTTTTTGTCCTTGAAGAATTGACGCCAGCTTTCGACAAATGAAATTAGAGAGATAATGGGAACTTCAATGGCAACGTTAAAAAAGATAGAAATTATATTGTACTCTTTCCATTTATTGGCAATCCAAGAACCGATTTCGGCCATAGGTAAGGAAAAAATATCCAGGATAAATTCACCAAAGGAGGTTTTTTCTTCGACGGTAATTTCTCGTGATTTATTTCTGATAACCAGAGCGGCAAAGACATTGAGGGCAATGGTAAATGTGTCAAAAATGACCGAAGTCATAGGTAGAGTGGCTTTATAAAAGGCCCAGGCGATGAGGCCGAACGAAGTGAGACAGGCGGCGAGATAAAAAATAGAAATGGTTAATCGGGTGATAAGGCCTTTTTTCTTTTTTATTTTTATTTCATAAATATCTTTATCTTCGTTGATATAAACGTATTTATTGGTAACGGCGAGTAATTCGGGAAGATTGCTTTTTCCTGGAGGTCGAATCATTGAAACAATGACAAACATGGCAAGGCTGGGGACAAAAAAGTCAACGGCGGTGGCGAAGGGATTGAAGCCTTCATAGAAAATGTGAGCCAAGGGAATTTCGACGATAAAGAAGGTGAACCAATTGGCAACAAAGACAGATAAGGTTGAAAATACCGCTAATTTTAGAAGTCGTTTTTTTAGTGATTTAAACCTTAAGTTGTAAAATTCGGTGATTAGTTCCTGAAGTTTTATTTTGTCGGCAAAAATTTCATTTAATTCATTGGAATTATTTTTGTATTTTTTAAAAATATCTTCGATGATAGTGAAGATAGTGTCGTATTTTTCACAAATATTAAAAAATTGTTTTCTAAGCGGATGTTTTAATTCAATAGATAAATCAGCTTGAATTTTGAAAATATTTTTGACGATATATTGGAGGGTGGTTTTGTCGGGATTTTGCCAATCGTTATATTTTATTTTTAGTAAATTATAAGAAATTATTGAATCATCAAGATCATATAGGGTTCGGTAAGTGGCAATATAGGTTTGGAGTCGTTGTTCTTCGGCCGTGATTGACTTAGTCGGAATTACTTTTATTCTTTGATTAATTAAATCCGTCATGGTTTCAATTAAGGCTTGTTCTTCGAGGGGTGGGGAGAGAGTGTCTTCAATTTCACAGGCGGCGATAGACATGGCCCAGTCATAGAAATTTATTTTTTTCTTGATATCAATTGATGGAATATCAGCATTTTCGATAATAAATAAGTATTTTTTGAGGATTTGTTTAACTTCTTTAATTTTTTCCTTGGGAATTGAATCGTTGCGAAGATGTCCGCCACGGATTAGTTCCAAAACCATGGTTTCAGAAAGAGTGTCGAGGTTTAAATTAGAAAGAAAGGTAATATTGGAAATTTTGCTGATCATTCCCCTTTTTATGATTCTTTCGATGGCACTACGGCGAAGTAAATTCTCTTCTTTCCAGTCGATAATTTTTCGTATTTGTTCGTAGATTTTGGCAATTTGGGAGGCGACTTCGTCAACGTGAATAGTGATACCGCCACTGTGGGCTCTTTTTTCACAGATATTTTGATATTTAGTGAGAAGATTACTTATTTCATCCGTTAAGATCTCTGATTTCGTTTCAATCTTAGTAGTATTGTCACTATTATTATTGTTTGTACTAAAGAGAATAGTTGATCTCATTTTGTGACTCCAGTGGGAGTCGAACCCACGATTGCCTGGATGAAAACCAGGAGTCCTAACCACTAGACGATGGAGCCTAAATACTTTGGTATTTTACCAATAAACAGCATCTTTTTCCAGGATAGGTATGGAGTTGACAAAATGATGTGTTAAAATAGCTTCATGGGAGAGAAAATAAGCTTGATGCAGGAGGCTTTGGATGTAGATGTTTCCAGTGAGGAAATATTTAAAAATAAACCAGGTGATTTGTTGGTGAGTTCCAGTGAAGAGGAACATCCGGTGATGATGGCTGAAAATATAGATAAAGTGGTACGATTTGACAAAATTCAAAGACGAATTGAGGGGTTGTGTGGTAATTATGGTAAAAAAGTTGGTGAAGTGGTACAAGTTACAGTAAAAGGTAGTAATGGTGTTGAATTAAATGCGAGTTATAGGAATAATCGCGGAAGAATTTGGGTGGTTAAAGATGGGATACCGACTGATTTAATTAGTGAAGTGAGTGATTATAGTGGAGAAATTGATAATCAAGCGACTTTCGATGGATTATGTGTGGTGATAGATTATACGAATGACTTGATCCATCAAGAAAATAGACCGATTAATTTGAATCAGAGACCTTTGATGAAGTTGATGAGGCAGCGGCGGTAGCGGCGGGGATTGGACTTGGAAGGACGAGTTTGGTATTTTCCAGTTTATTTAAGATTTTGTAGTCAATGCTTTTGTAGGAAAGGTAGGCGCCATAGGCGATGGCAACGAGTAAGGCGATAAAAATTGTAGTTCCCCAGATATCGAAAACATCTTTTTTCATATTTATTATTTTAACCTAGAAATAGTATAGGTGGTAGGGTAAGAAAGGAAAATAGCTGGACATTCTTCAAGGAGATATTTTTGAAAATCTTGATAAATTGTTTTTCGGGCAATCGGATCAAAAGTCTGCCTTCCCTCTTCTAGAAGTTTATCAATACGGGAATTATTGAATTTAGTCAAATTGGTTTTTGTCTGAGTACTGTGCCAAAAAAGATATTGGTCGGGATCATTAGGGATACCGCCGTAGGCTAAAAAAGCATCAAAATTTTGAGGGTCAATTTTATTGACGACTTCGGTAATGACGTTTGTGCCAAGATTATCGTGCCAGGCTTTTTTTATGTTTTCGGCGATATCTAATAATTGTCGATCAGTGACGGCAATTTTAATAGTACCCAAATCGGTATCAGCAAGGAGCTCTTTGGCACGGGTAGGGTTATAAAGGTATTCTTTAATAGATGGATTATATGCCCAAGAATTAGGAGAGATTGGTGAAAGTGCCCGTTCGTGTTTATCTTTTGACTTAGGTGTGGCATAAGCAAGTGCCTGACGAATTTGTTTGTCATTTAATTTTTCGGTATTAAAAAAAATAGCCAAATATTTTTTGTTAGCATCAATTTTTTGATCTATGGTGCTATGATTCCATTTTTCGGCATCGGCGGGTAAAAGGTTTGTTTCTATGATGCTGACTTCACCGAGTTTGTAGGCGGTGATTAAATCGGTGTCGGAGATATAAAATTTATAAATTATTTTGTTATCGGTTTTAATATTTTGTAGAACTAGAGATTTAATATAACCATCACGATATTCAATTTTGAGAATTTTATTTGGTCCGAGACCGATTAGGTTTTTTTTGAAGAGTGGTTGGTTGAGGGTGGAAAGTAAGGGAGCAAAGAGATTAGGAGTAGTGATCATGAGAGTGGTGTTGTCGACCGATTTGATAACAGCACCGGGGATTTCATAATTAATGTCACTGGTGGTTAATTTTTTGCCATTGTGCCAGAGAATATTGGATTTTAGTTTGATAAGATAACGATGATTATTATCTTCTTCCCGAATTGACTCAACGACGGGAGAGTTAATAGTTTTGTTGTTTTCGGTATAGGAAGTAAGGCCATAGGTGATTAGATCGGTAATATTATCCGGGAGGTTGGAAGTGGTATAAAGACCAGCGATGCCAATATATTTTGTTTGGAAAATTGGGAGATTTTTTATTTTTGTCAAATCATCACGAAAGACGACGAGTGAAGAACCGACAAAGGCGCCAAAGACCAAATAAAACCAGTTTTTTCTGATGAAATAATTAATTAAGGCAAATTTAAAATATAGTTTTTTGAACATCTTTAAATTAAGGTTTGGATGACGGAGGAAATGAGAAAAAGAACGAGGATGATAATGGTTAATTCAAACATCACTTTTTCCCAGCCTCTCTTTTCAAAGTTACCAGAAGAAAGAATATTTCCTCGAGATTCTTCTTCACCACCTGCTTGAAAAAAAATAAGCAAAGTTAGAGAGATTGCCAAAATAATTTGAATGGCTAAAAGTATATTGTTCATTTTTTACATTTCCTTGTAACTATATAATTAAAAATAGTAAAGACAAAGTTGATTATAGTGGAAGTTATCAGAACGGCAAGTATGCTTTGAAAATGATATGAAAAAATCCATAGGTCACCGGTAGTAAAGCTATTGATAAAAAACAGAGCCAGATAGATGCCAAAAGTATCAATAATAATTCTGAATAATCCCAAGGTAAGGATGTTTATGGGGAGTAATAGAATTTTGATGATTGGTTTGAGAATAAGCTCGAAAATGGTTAGAATTAAGCTGACGAGAAAAATGGTTTGAACACCGGCGGAAAAGTTTAAATTATGAAAAATTTCGCCGACAGTATAGAGAGAAAAATAAAACAAAAGGGTAAATTTAAGAAATTTTTTCATGTCTAGTTATGATTATACCGCAAATACAGAGTAATATAATGGCGCCGATCGAAGCAATAATTAGATTTTGATAATAGGGCATATATTTGACAGTATAAGGGGTTTCATTATTTAAGAGAATGATAACAGATTTGGTTAATAAGGGCATTTTTGGTAGAGGTAGGGTAATTTTGTCATAGGGTCCGATAAAATTTATGATTGTTTGCCAGTTGGTGGTGGCAATGCTTAATTTAGTTTGGAAGAGAGGATTGGAATTATTGTTTTCGATAATGATATTTTTGGTGTCGGTAGTGATTAAAGGTGCCTTATTTTCTGGTAAAATTTCAGTACTAGCAAAAGTAACCGTGGCTGAATCTGGAGTAGAGGGGAATTGACTGTCGAGGCCGTGAATAACAAAAATTAAATGGTTTAAGTCGAGGTCGTGGAAGTAATCGATACCATTGGTGGTTTTACCCCAAGTTGGATCGATGGCAATCCAGCTTTGTTTGGTTTTGTCAAAATATTGTGGCCAGGCGTGGAGGATATCGGCGGAAAGGCTAATCGGTTTTAGTTTGGGATTATTGGTGTAGGCGAAGCCTTCAATTTCGCGGGCAGGGATTCCTTTGGCACGGCACAGAGTAACAAATAGGTCGGTGAACTCAGTGCAGAGGGCTTTGGAGGGTTCCAAGAGGGCGTTTAAAGCGCCTTGACGGGTGGCGGAAGCGATCCCGTCAAAATTATACGAAAGAGTTTTAATGACATAATCGTAAATATTTTTTGGGGTGTTGAGGGTAGCGGCAATAGATTTAATGGTTTCGTCATCAACTGGCCAAAATTGTGATGAGACGAGTAGTTCTTTTGTTGAAGTGCCAAGGTATTGTGAATTAATAATTTTTGCCTGCCCATCGACAATAACATTTATTGTCTCCTGTGGCTTAAGGGTATATTGAGCGAGCCAATTACCATCTTGGTCGATGTCAATTTTTTCCGGTGGCGGAGCAATGGTTTTGAAAACTATTTTTTGACTGTCGAGATTTGGGGGGATGGCGATTTTGGTGGCAGTAGTGTCGGAAGAATTGTTGGTTAATTTATATTTGAGATTAAAATCGAATAATTGGTAATCACCAAAGATAAAAAGATTTTTTTTGTCTTTTATTTGATTTTGATTAAGGTGAATTTGATAATAATTTTGGAGAGGAGAGGTATCGGGGAGAGCGACGGAAGAAAAAGCAAGACGGCCGAATTTTGTGGGAATTTTTAAAGTGAGAGTGATTTGATCGGATTGGGTAATATTCTGATATTCCGGTAAATTTATTTCCCAGACATTTCCCCTATTTTCGGCAAATTTATTGATAATATAACGGATAGTGAAGGGAGTGGTTTGGCCCTTGCCGACAATTTGAACGTTAAATTTTAATTTTATTTTCGAACTGTTGTCGCCCTTTTCGATGGTCTTGAGAATATTACCGTTTTTGTCGGTGGCAGTAAATGAAGTAATATCAGAACCATAGGCATTTATTTCGTATTCTGTCGGATAGACTTCGGGCATGTTGTTGGTCAGAGTCATATCTTGCTCTACACTGGCTTTGCCATTTTGATCGACAGCATAAATAATATTTTGATTTAATTGAAAAGTATCGGCAGCATAGGCAGCTTTGGTGAAAAATAGCGAAAAGAATAAAAGCAAAAGCATATGAATACTATATCATCTCTTGACTTTGTGTAATGTTTGGGTAAGATATATAGTATATGGCATATATGTTGTACAAAAAACAAAAAAAGATACTTGAGTTTATAGAAAAGCAGATCGATAAATATGGTTGTGCGCCGACCTTGACAGAAATTGCTGAATATATGGGTTTATCGTCACTAGCGACAGTTCATGAACATATTTCGGTTTTGGAAAAGAAGGGCTTTATTAAGCGTTATTCGGGAGCGGTACGAGGAATTGAATTATTAAAAAGTATCAGAGAAAAAGTCAGTAATTTGATTGAATTACCGATTTTGGGGTTTATTGCTTGTGGAGCACCTCTTGAACCGTACACTGATCCAAATGCGACTTTGGGTGTCAATCCAAATTTGATACGATCGGGCGATAAGTCGTTTGTGTTACAGGCAAAGGGTGATTCGATGATCGATGATGGGATTTTGAATGGTGACTATGTGGTGGTGCGGGAGCAAAAAAATGCCAATAACGGCGACATTGTGGTGGCGGTTTTGGGAAATGGTTTTGCGACTTTGAAGAGATTTTATAAAGAAGCGACAAGAATCAGATTGCAACCGGCGAATTCATCGATGTCCCCTATTTATGTGACTGATGTAGAAATAAGAGGGAAAGTAGTGGCAATTATTAGACAATTTGCCAATTAATTATGCTTTATATAATCAGTACGCCGATTGGAAATTTAGATGATATTTCAAAACGAGCGATTGACACTTTTGAAAGTTTGGATGTTTTGCTTTGCGAAGATACAAGAAATAATATTTTGAATAAATTAGGGATCAAAAATAAACCAGAATTGATTTCGTTTTATGATGAGGTGGAAGAGCAAAAAATACCACAAATAATAAAATTGTTGGAAGAGGACAAAAATGTAGGTTTGGTGACCGATGCGGGAACACCAATAATTTCTGATCCGGGTTGGAAGTTGATCAAAAAATGCCAAAAGATGGGCATAAAATATACGGCGATACCGGGGGCCTGTGCGGCGATAAATGCATTAGTGTTGTCCGGTTTACCATCGGGCAGATTTAGTTTTATTGGATTTTTACCAAAAAAAGATGGTGAAAGAAAAAAGATTTTGGAAAAATACAAAAATATTGATGGGACAAAAATTGTTTACGAGTCCCCTTTTAGGGTCAAAAAATTAGTTGATGAAATCAAAGCTGTTTACGGAGATAATGCGGAGATTAAAATATGTCGAGAAATGACAAAGAAGTTTGAAGAAGTGAGCGATACGGTGATATCAGAAAAAGGCGAGATGGTGGTGGTGTTTGGCTAGGGGTGGCGGAGATATTTGATACGTTCAACCGGATCTTGGGCAATTGAGTGACGGTACGCTTCTTGTACAACACCATGACTTTCTCTGACGATTTCTCTTATTTCGACTTTGTCTTTGACACTTTCTCTTGGGATGTCTTTTGGTTTTTCAATATTATTGTTGGCCATAAGTCGATTTTAACACGTGGCAGTTTTAAAGGTGAGGTGGTGGTGTTTGATTAAAAAATCTCCCCTGTCAAGGGGAGGTGTCCGTAGGACGGAGGGGTTTGGAAATTGGAATATTCTTTTTTTTTATTGTAGAGATTTATAACAAACCCCTCTGTTCGAGCTATCGCTTCGAACTTCTCCCCTTCACAGGGGAGCTTTGTACTTTTTTGTTTTCGGCCCAGGCGATGGTTTCGCGAGTTCTGTCAATGGCATCGGGAGAGACGGAAATGCTGGTAATGCCCCATTTGACGAGTTTTGCCACAAGATCGGGATAATTACTAGGGGCTTGACCGCAAATACCGGCCATGATGCCGCGTTTGCGGGCTTTGGTAACTAATCGTTTGAGACTCCATAAAACTGCAGGATCCATTTCATTAAAGGTTGGGGCAACTTCAGCATTATCGCGATCGAGACCCAAAGTTAACATTGTCAAATCATTACTACCAATGGAAATGCCGTCAATACCAACGTCAATATATTTATCCAATAAAATTACATTGGTTGGAATTTCGGCCATCATTAATAATTTGAATGATGGGGATCGTAAAAGTCCCGCACTGGAAATTATTTTTTTGACTTTGATTAATTCGTCGGGAGTTCTAACGAAAGGAATCATAAGCCAAATATTTTTGTAATTATATTTATTGCGAATTAATTTGATCGCTTCGAGTTCCATCATAAAAACATCTGGGCAGGCAATATAACGGCTGGCACCGCGAAATCCGAGCATGGGATTTGGTTCTTCGGGCTCATACAAACTGCCATATTTGAGAGAGCGATATTCGTTAGTTTTGAAATCAGTGGCACGATAAATGACGGGACGTGGGGAAAAGGCTTTGCAAAATTTGAGCATGTCTTTGGCGAGAGTATTGATATAAAGTTTTTCTTTGTGATCGGCAATAATCTTTTTTGGATGGATGCCGATGTTGGCAATCATGAATTCAGCACGCAGCAATCCAACACCATCACAATTTTTTTGAGCGATTTCGGCGGCAAGATCTGGTTCGCCTAGATTGACATAAACTTTGGTGGCAGTATTGATTTTTATTTTATTTAATTTAAGAGGTTCGATTTTTAGGGTGCTGGTCAAGTCCCCCTTCCAGACTTCACCGGTGGTGCCGTTTAGAGTGACGATATCCCCTTCTTTGAAAAATTTGGTAGCGGTTTTGGTGCCGACAACACAGGGAACGCCCAATTCACGACTGACAATGGCGGCGTGAGATGTTTGTCCGCCTTTGTCGGTGATAATACCGTTAACTTTTTTCATGGCAGGGACAAAGTCGGGAGTGGTCATTGATGTAACCAATATTTGACCTTGTTTGACGCGATTAATTTCATTTGGAGATTTGATAATGATGACGGTGCCGGAGGCAGTACCGGGTGAGGCCTGTTCCCCGGTTAGGTCGGGAGCCTTGGTAATGGTTGATTGAGCATCGAGGGTTTTTTGATTACTAATGATGGTAGTAATTGGCCTGGTTTGAACAATATAAATTTTGCCTTTTTCAAGGGCAAATTCGATATCCTGGGCTTTGCCGTAATGATTGTGTAGTTTTTGAGCAATTTTGGCTAATTTCAAAGCAGTTTCATCGGATATTTTTTGAGCATCTTGGTCTCGTTTGGGGATTTTGATTTCCCTAGTTTCGAGAGCTGATTTAATTAATTTAATATCTTGATTGACATGATTTTTTTGAATTAGCTTCCATTCATTTTTGTCGACAATAAATTGATCTGGAGTGACAGTTCCCTGAACGATGTATTCACCAAGACCAAAAATTGCTTCAATAATAATTTGATTTTTTTCGTTAGTAACCGGATTGACGGTAAACATAATACCGGAAATATCGGATTGAACCATTTTTTGGACTGGAACGGCGACGCCAACTTTGAGATGGCTAATATTTTTCTTTGATCGATAATAGATGGATCTTGGGGTAAAAAGTGAAGCCCAGCAGTCTCTAATACGCTTTAAGACATGATTGGCGCCGATAACATTTAGGAAAGTTTCTTGTTGACCGGCGAAAGAAGCATCGATGCTGTCTTCGGCGGTGGCACTGGAGCGGACAGCGACAGGAATATTATTTTTTTTGTCTAATTTACACAATGTTTTATAAGCAAGAAATATTTCTTCGATATTTTGCTTATTGAAAGGGGTGTTTTTAATTATTTTTTTTATTTTTTTTGAAGCTTCCATTAATTGGTCGGGATTATCAGGGTTTAAATGGGTAGTGATTTTTTGAATTTCGGCGGTTAAATTATTCTCTTTTAGAAAATTAAAATACATTTCGGTGGTGACGACAAAACCATTGGGAACGGGAATGCCGAGATTAAACATTTCGCCGAGATTCGCACCTTTACCGCCAACTATAGGGACATCTTCATAGGCTAGTTCCTTAAACCATAAAATATTTTTGGGCATTGAAAAATGATATCACAAATCAGGAAAGGAGGTTTATCATGATGCGAAGTAAGGCAATTTCTTTGCTGATAGTGAGAGCGCCAGATTTGTTTTGATAGTCTAGTTCGATAAGTTGCAGATAGGCTTTTTTGTAAATATCTTTGCGAAGATTTCTTTTGATCATAAAAAATAAAAGATCGAAAGGAACGCTTTCTAGGGCAAGATAATATGATTTGGTAAAGTTTTTTATGTTGCGGGGACGGATTTGGTTAAGACAGGCAAAAAGGGCGTTGGGGAGAGGGAAATTATTAATGGTGGATTTTGGAAAAGATTTTTGATCGGTGGGATTAAGTTTTTTATCCTGCCAGATGCAGATATCTGTATTGGTTTTTTGGAAAATTTTGATTAGTTT
>Ga0247842_10006885_pt1 | contig 12576 bp, 13 predicted proteins | sample LaCruzMarch2015__3_FD_192411 | JGI IMG/M metagenome (GOLD analysis project Ga0247842, IMG submission 192411) | Freshwater microbial communities from meromictic Lake La Cruz, Castile-La Mancha, Spain - LaCruzMarch2015_19m | ecosystem: Environmental > Aquatic > Freshwater > Lake | place: Spain...
AACGCCATGCCGAACGCATGGGTGCGTGGTTGCAGGACGTGGACAGGGTGCCTGAGTGTTCTCCGGTTGGCGCTTTCGGGAGACGCTGTCTCCCGAATCGAGCGACGGGCCGGATGCGCGGGGCACCGTGGTGGGGAGCTGGTGGATTCGGAAGCCGGCGATTTCCGAATTGCCGCGCAGGTGTCAGCCTCCACCACTGCCGATGAGGGCGGGGACTGGCCGATCCGGGTACTCGTCCCACACGCGGCCGTCGAGGATCCGGCCGGCTTTCTTCTTGTGCACGCCTCCCCACTGCTTGAAGAAGAAGGGCAAAGACTGCTCCAGGCACTGGTCGCGGATCGCGAGCGCCCACTCGGGCCGCATCGGTCGTGCGCCGGGGCCGGATTCGCCGCCGACGATGGCCCAGTGGATGTCCGTCAGGTCGAGCTTGCCTGCATTCGCAAGCAAGGGCTCGAACGAGACGAAGCGCGTGCTGGCGGGGACATGGCGCAGGTGCTCGATGCGATAGGCGTAGTCGGCGCTCTCGACGCTCACACCGATCCAGACGTTGCTCGGCCACGGGAGCCTCTTCGCCAGCTCTTCCAAACGTTCCGACCGCTTGGTGAGCACCTGGAAGCTGTGCTGTCGGGCGCGGGACATGACAGCGAAGACCTTGTGGATGAAGTCGAGCGGCACGTCCTCGTGGAACAGGTCGCTCATCGAGTTGACAAAGATGAGCTGCGAGCGCGACCAGTTGAGCGGCGCGTCCAAGGCGGCAGGATGTAGCGCAACGCGGAAACCGTCGCGGTAGTTCGGCTGCCCCATCGCCTGAAGCCGCTTGGCCATTCGCTCGGCGTAGCAGTTGAAGCAGCCGGGGCTTGCCTTCGTGCACCCGGTGACAGGGTTCCACGAAGCTTCAGTCCACTCGATTCGCGACGGTCCCGCCATCCTCACTCACCGTAGTCAGCGTACTTCCCAGAGACGGCCTCCACAATCCCGGCAGCCGGGAAACGTCAAGAAGAAAGACGCGACCCCATCTCCCGAAGACAACGGTAGCCTCCGACCCCGCAATCCTCGCTCGCGGGCAGCGCCCGCTACCGGCCCCTACGCTCAGTTCTGAAAGCTGTTCCGTCAAGTGCTCGTCAAGTACGCCCCAGCTGCTGTACACCGCATCACTACGGGCTCCCTCGAGGCGAACCCTTGGCGGAGGCACCTCCCTATCAAGTGCCCGTCAACTACGGCCCCCTGATGTCCGCGCACCCTCGTTCTGGATGAAGTCGAGCGGTACGTCCTCGTGGAACAGGTCGCTCATCGAGTTGACGAAGATGAGCTGTGAGCGCGACCAGTTGAGCGGCGCACTCAACACTGCCGGGTGCAAGGCGACGCGGAACCCGTCGCGGTAGTTCGGCTGCCCCATCGCCTGGAGGCGCTTGGCCATTCGCTCCGCGTAGCAGTGGAGGCAACCCGGGCTTGCCTTCGTGCACCCGGTAACGGGATTCCACGAAGCTTCAGTCCACTCAATACGCGACGGGCCCGCCATCTTTCGTCACTGTAGTCAGCGTACTTGCTGAGGATGTCCTCCACCACTCAGGCACTCCGGCGGCGACCGTTTCTGACGGGTGGCCGAAGTGCAGCCGTTGCTGCTGCCGACGTCGGGCTTCCTTCGTCCGGCCGCGTTGCGCGTGCTGTCTCGAGGGACGGCGAGCGATTTAGTGTGGGCTCCCGGACAGCAGTTGACACTTCTGTCCCTGCATGTACGCTAGGCAGTATTCGAATCGGCTGTGTGAAAGGTGAGGCCAGAGGTGGAGGAGCTGACAGGGGCAGATAGCTGCATCGATGATGCCTCGGCAGGACAACGAGAGCCACGGCTTGTTCCCATGGCCCACTCGAGGAATCGGCTCGGTGAGCCCGACCCTCTGTCTGTTCATCTTGGCAAGGTGGCACAGCGGGCACAGGTGTTCGCGGAGGCCTTCGCGGCTGGTCACGAGGCACAGCTTGCAGGTCTGCTGCACGATCTCGGGAAGTACGGGGAGTTGTTCCAGAGAAGACTCCAGGGTCTGGAAAGAGGGATCGACCATTGGTCGGCGGGCGCTTGGGTGGCGCTGACGAACTACCAGCATCGCGGTCTTGCTTGTGCGTTGGCGATCCAGGGGCACCACATAGGCCTCCAGCGTGCGGCGAAGGATTCGTTGAGGAGGCTCGACCCTCGGGCGCTGCAGATGCAGCACCCAAGCGGATTGCGGCTCTCTGACCCGGATCTTGAAGGTCTCCTGCGAGCGATGCAAGCCGACGGGTTCACATTGCCGGAACCCTCTTCGATTAGAGACTCCATCTACGAGGGGCTGGGCATGCCACAGGCCGCTGCGATGCTCGACGTGCGAATGCTGTTCTCGACGCTCGTCGATGCGGACTTCCTGGAGACCGAAGCTCACTTCGGGGGAACTGCCGACGGCGTCAGGCGCGGCAGAGAGCCTGGGCCGCCGCTTGAGCCTCAAGAGGCACTGTCAAAGCTCATGGCTCATCTTGACCGTCTGTCTCGGGAGTCCACCGCTTCGCGAGACGTCAACTCCATCCGAGCTGACCTCCTGAGAGCTTGTCTGGAGATGGGCGAACGCCACCCCGGCCTCTTCACGTTGACGGCGCCAACCGGCGCGGGCAAGACATTCAGCATGCTCGCCTTTGCGCTCAAGCACGCCGCCGCCCACGGGCTGCGCCGCGTGATCGTTGTCGTCCCATACCTGACGATTATCGAACAGACCGTGCGGGAGTTCCGCAAGGCTCTCGGTGTAGAGTCATTCTCGCAGTACATCCTAGAGCATCACAGTCTCGCGGGCACGAAGCCTGCTGAGAGCTCCCTGGAAATGGACATGGAGGATGAAGGCCGGCGGAGAGCGCAACTGCTTGCAGAGAACTGGGACGCCCCCCTCATCGTCACGACCAGCGTCCAGTTCCTGGAGTCCCTCTTCGCCAACCGCCCTGGCGCCTGCAGAAAGCTCCATCGCTTGGCGCGAAGCGTGATCCTCTTCGATGAGGTTCAGACGTTGCCTCTCCCCTTGGTCATTCCCACGCTCGCCAGCCTGTCTCGGCTGGTGGAACGGTTCGGTTCGACTGTCGTCTTCTCGACCGCTACTCAGCCGGCCTTCTCTCACCTTGATCCAGGCGTCAAGCCGTACTGCGCCAACGGTTGGGCCCCCAACGAGATCGTGCCGGTAAGTCGCAAGCTGTTCGCGCGCGCCCGTCGTACCCAGGTCAAGTGGCCAGCCGATGACGCCCAACGAGTGTCATGGCCCGATCTCGCCGCCGAGTTGGCAAACCATCCACAGGTGCTCTGCATCGTGAACGTGAAGCGGCACGCGCTATGCCTGAGCAGCGATCTGCGAGAAAAGGCTCCGGGCGGCCTCTTCCACATGTCGACAAGCATGTGTCCCGCGCACCGACAGGCCACCTTGGATGAGGTTCGTCGTCGGCTCGAATGCGGCGAGCCGTGCAGGCTCGTGTCTACGCAATGTGTTGAAGCTGGCGTGGACATTGACTTCCCAGTAGCTTACCGGGCCTTTGGTCCGCTGGATGCCATTGCTCAAGCCGCTGGCCGCTGCAACCGACACGGACGGGCTCCTCTTGGAGTCTTGCATGTGTTTCAGCCCGATGAGCCCAACGAGAGCAGCTGTTATCCTGACGGAGCCTATCGCCAGGCCGCCGGGGTGACCCGAATCTTGCTCAAGCGTCACGCGCCTGGACAAGTCGACATCCATGACCCTGGACTGTTCAACGAGTACTACCGAGAGCTGTACGACCTTCTCAGGCCAGAGCAGAGAAACGCCGAACTGCTCGATGCGATCAAACGTCAGGACTTCGTTGAGGTAGCTCAACTCTACAGGGTCATTCCCACGGACGCGATCAATGTCCTTGTCCCCTACGCCCCCGACGTATTCAACGAGTTGGCAAGTGCCGCACGCAAGGATGGCGTAGACCGAAAGTGGATCTCCAGGGCCCGCGCCCACTCCATCTCGCTCTTCAGGCCGAGGCGTGACGCGGCCGTCTTGAACTACCTGGAGCCAATCGAAATGGGAAAGGGAACAGCAGCGGAGGGATGGTTCATCTACGTGGGGCGAGATCACTACGATCCCGCCACCGGCCTCGTTCCGCCCCAAGCCATGGAGTGTCTCATCGCATGAGTGTGACTATACAAGGAGGACCTGTGGAAGCTAAGGACCAGGCAATCGAGGTGTGGGGGGAGCTTGCCTGCTTCACGCGGCCGGAGATGAAGGTCGAGCGGTTCAGCTATCCGGTGATCACCCCGTCGGCGGCGCGGGGAATCTACGATGCAATCTACTGCAAGCCGGTGGAGTTTCGATGGCAGATCACGCGCGTCGACATCCTCAAACCCATCAGCTACATCGCGCTCCGCCGCAACGAAGTGAAGGACAAGGTCCCGCCGCAGCGGACCGTCCTCAGGTGGATGAAAGGCGAGGCACAACCAGAGCCGCTTTGGGCCGACGGCAACGAAGACATGAAGGGGCGCACTCAGCGTCAGACCATGGCGCTTCGAGACGTGCGCTATCACCTACATGCCCGGGTTCATCCGTGGCCTGGTTTCGAAGACAGGCTCCAGGGGTTGGAGATGCAGTTTCGCCGCCGCGCCGCCGCTGGGAAGTGCATCTATCAGCCCTACTTCGGATGCCGCGAGTTCCCTGCGTTCTTCAAGCTGCTTGAACCGAACGCGACGGCATCTCCTCCGCAGCCAGTCGAACTTAAGATTGGCCTCATGCTCTACGACGTCTTCGATCTGTCCCGGCCCGGTACGAACGAGGACAGGCCCTGCATCAGCCTGTTCCCGGCGGAGGTTCAGTCCGGCGTCCTGAGAATCCCAGACTACACAAGCGACGAGGTGCTCAAGGTTGCGGGGAGGGAACGCTCATGCTAGAGCTGCTCGTCAAGTACGCTCATGACCACGACCTCGTAGTTGAGCCAGGGTTCAAGACGAAGGATGTCCGCTGGGCCATCGTGTGCGACGAGAAAGGCAACTTTCTCGACGTACTCGAGCTAGGCGACGCGGCGCAGAAAAGCAACCGCGGCCGGACCTTCTCATGGTGCCCTGAGATGGACCGCGGTAGACTCCAGGCTGGTGGTAAGTCCCACTTCCTCGTTGAGACGGCCGCCGTGATAGCCCTCTACGGCCAAGGCGCCGATGCCGAGAAGATTCACCAGAAGCACCGCTACTTCATCGACCTCCTGCGCGCGGCTTCCGACGCCATGCCGGAACTGAAGCTTCTTTCGGCCCTGCTGGGCCACGAGGAGGCTATGGGCGCAATTCGGGAACGGCTTGCCAACCAGAAGGCAAAGCCAACGGACTCGATGACCTTCCGAATCGGTGACTCCTTCCCCGTTGACCTCCCTACGTGGCATCCGTGGTGGCGGAGCTTCCGGGAAGCCCTATCTGCGGGAGAAGGAGAAGGTCCTACCGTATCACGGAAGACAGCGGTGTCGGGAACCATGCGGTGCTTCGTCGGCGGGGAACTGGCTGAGCCCGTGCTGACGCATTCGAAGATCGAAGGTCTGGCCAGCGTCGGCGGCCGACCAAGCGGTGACGCGCTCATCTGTTTCGATAAGGAGGCCTTCCAATCGTACGGCCTGGAGCAGTCCGCCAACGCGGCCGTCTCCGAAGAAGCGGCGTCAGCCTATCGGGCGGCCCTCAATCATCTCATCCGGCACCGCAGCCGCAACCTGGCGGGCACAAAGGTCGTGCACTGGTTCAAGTGCCAGGTTCCGGTGGAGGATGACCCCCTTCCCTGGCTTGAGGAGGGAGGAGACGAGGAAGAGAGAAGCGCGCAGCACTTGGCTGAGAAGCTGCTCACCACCATCCGCAATGGGGAACGACCGGACTTGGCGGCCAACCACTTCTACGCGTTGACTCTCTCAGGCGCAGCCGGTCGTGTGATGGTCCGCGACTTCATGGAAGGCCCATTTGAAGATCTGGCGAGCAACATCCACACCTGGTTTGACGACCTGGCCATCGTGCATCGCGAGGGCGGCCGCCCCGCGCCGGACCCGAAGTTCTTGGCCGTCCTCGGCGCGACGGTCCGGGATCTCAAGGATGTCCCGCCACCACGCGCGACGAAGCTATGGCGCGTCGCCGTTCGCAATGAATCCATCCCCGCAGATGTCCTGGCCCAGGCTCTGTCTCGTACGAAGATGGATGTCCTGGCGGGGGGCGCGCTCAACCACGCCCGCATGAGCCTGCTCAAGTCGTATCACATCCGTCAAGCCAGACAGAAAGGAGGCAATGCTGTGCCTAGCGAGTTGACGCCGTACCTCAATGAGAAGCACCCGAGCCCAGCCTATCAGTGCGGGCGGTTGATGGCCTTGTTGGCCGGACTCCAACGGGCCGCGCTCGGAGATGTGGGGGCGGGAGTCGTGCAGCGCTACTACGCCGCTGCCGGTACGACCCCAGCACTTGTGTTTGGCCGTCTCACCCGCCTGAGTCAGTTCCATCTCAGTAAGCTCGACCCCGGACTTGCGCACTGGTATGAGTCCAAGATCGCTGGTATCTGGGGACACCTCAGAGACGCCCTCCCCGCGACATTGTCCCTGGAAGAACAGAGCCTGTTCGCCCTCGGCTACTACCAGCAGCTGGCTGAGATGAGGACTAAGAAGCCCAAGGAGGTGGCCCATGAGCCAACCGATTCAGAATAGGTACGAGTTTCTGTTCCTGTTTGACTGTGAAAACGGCAATCCGAATGGGGATCCGGACGCGGGGAATGCGCCGCGCATTGACCCGCAGGATATGCGCGGTCTGGTCTCGGACGTAGCTGTCAAGCGACGCATCCGTAACTATGTTCAGCTTGCGCGCGGCAACCAGATGCCCTACGCCATCTTCGTCGAGCACGCCACAAATCTGAACCGCCCCATTGCACGGGCGCACGAGGAGACGGAGGGCGGCCTCGACACAACCGGGAAGGGCGCCGGGAAGAAGAAGGTCGAGCAGGCTCGCCAATGGATGTGCCGCAACTTCTACGATGTCCGCACGTTCGGTGCCGTCATGAGCACGGGGCCGAACGCCGGGCAGGTCCGAGGCCCTGTCCAGCTCAGTTTCGCTCGGTCCCTCGACCCCGTGCTCTCCCTCGACGTCTCCATCACTCGCATGGCGGTTGCCGACCCAGTAAAGACCGCCAAGTCCCACGAGGATTATCTCCGCTGGGAGCAGGAACAGCCTGAGGATGAACTGAGGACCATGGGAAGAAAGGCCCTCATTCCGTACGGCTTGTACCTTGGCAAGGGATTCATCAGCGCCCATCTCGCTGAGGGAACGGGGTTCTCCGAAAACGATCTCGCCCTCTTCTGGGAGGCGTTGCTTCGGATGTACGAGCACGATCGCTCGGCATCAAAGGGAATCATGTCCGTGCGCGAGCCAGTCTTTGTGTTCAAGCACGTCGGTACTGACACGGACCCTGGCCAGCGCGCTCAGCAGGCGAAGCTCGGCTGCGCGCCGGCACACCAGCTCTTCGATCTTGTCGAGATCGAGAAGCGTTCCGAGGTGGCGGCCCCGCGGTTGTTCTCCGACTACCGCGTCGTCTTCCACGAAACCAAACTGCCAGCCGGCGTTGATGCGGGTTTCTTGGTTTCCGCCGTTGGCGGCGGGGCCGAGATCCTCTGGGACCGAAAGGGGCGAAGCTCCCCGCAACGGGCGCACTTGGAGGTTGACTAGGTGGGGGACTCACCGATGTACGATGAGGACGATCTTCTCCCGCTCTCCTTGCTAGCACAGCTAGCCTTCTGCGAGCGCCGTGCCGCCCTCGTCTATGTCGAACAGCTCTGGGAGGACAACGCATTCACTGCGGAAGGGCGGGTCCTTCACGACCGCTCTCATGAGCCCGGCACGGAGGTTCGCGGGAAGCTGCGGATCGCGAGGGGCTTACTCCTGCACTCATTCCGACTTGGCCTCTCCGGCAAGGCGGACGTTGTGGAGTTCCACCAAGTGGATGCGACGACCGCTGCCGGCGCCCCGCCGCCTCCGGCGTCGGTTGATGGGATGCGCCTGCCTGGGCTCCCTGGCCGCTGGCAGGCGCTTCCCGTCGAGTACAAGCGCGGGCAGCGGCGGCATGAAGAGGGATATGAGATTCAGCTCTGTGCCCAAGCGGTCTGCCTCGAAGAAATGCTGGGCGGGACAATCCCTGTCGGAGCTCTCTACTACGCGGAGACGGGCCGACGGCTTGATGTCCTCTTCGACAGCTCGCTGCGGCAAGCGGTGGAGACAGCCGCAACGCGCCTGCACGAACTCGCTCACGGAGGCGCAACTCCTCCGGCGCGCCTGGAGAGGAAATGCGAGAGCTGTTCTCTCCTGGACGCCTGCTTGCCTAAGGCCATGAGCGCACGAAAGAGCGCCCAGGAGTATCTCGCTCGGGCGTTCGAGCCCATGAGCAGCGCATGAGGATGACATGAAGCGCCTCCTGAACACCCTCTACGTGACCACTCAGGGCGCGTACCTCGCTCGCGAGGGGGAAACGGTGGTCGTCCGCGTCGAACACGAAACGAAGCTCCGAATCCCGATCCACACGCTCGACGGAATCGTATGCTTCGGCCAGGTGGCGTGCAGCCCCCCGCTGATGGAGCTGTGCGGCGCACGCAACGTGACGATCTCGTTCCTCAGTGAGCGCGGGCGGTTCTGGGCTCGAGTGCAGGGTCCAACAACGGGGAACGTCCTCTTGCGCCGGGAGCAGTACAGGAGAGCCGACAATGCGGAGCAGACGGCCCTCGTCGCACGAGCCATCGTGGTTGCGAAGGTCGCCAATAGCCGTACCGTGCTACTACGCACGCTGCGGGACCATCCCGACATTCCTTACGCGTCCTCCGTTGAGGCCGCAAGCGAGCAGCTCAGCCGGATCCTGGAGAGCCTTCGCCGTCCAGTACCTGTAGATGTCGTGCGTGGGCGCGAAGGGGAAGCGTCGCGGATCTACTTCAGCGTGTTCGACCACCTGATCGTCGCCCAGAAGGAGGAGTTCGCCTTCCGCGAACGCAGCCGGCGGCCTCCGCTCGACAACATCAACGCGCTTCTCTCTTTCCTGTACACGCTGCTGACGCACGACATGACCTCGGCACTGGAAGGAGTTGGGTTAGATCCCGCCGTTGGGTTCCTCCACAGGGACAGGCCGGGAAGGCCGAGCCTGGCCCTTGATCTCATCGAGGAGTTCAGGCCATTCCTCGCCGACCGTCTCGCCCTCGCATTGATCAACAGGCAACAGGTCAAAGGATCAGGGTTTGAGAAGGTGGAGAGTGGGGCTGTCAGTATGGACGATGCCACCCGCAAGAAGGTTCTCGTGGCCTACCAAGAGCGCAAGCGAGAGACGCTCCGTCACCCGTTTCTGGGGGAGGAGATCGAAATCGGGCTGCTCCCTCATGTGCAGGCCCTCCTCTTTGCGCGCCATCTTCGCGGTGACCTCGACGGGTATCCCCCGTTCTTCTGGAGGTGACCTCCGATGTTGGTTCTGGTGACCTATGACGTCAATACGGAAACCCCGGAGGGGCGCAAACGGTTGCGCCGCGTGGCGAGGGTATGCGAGAACTACGGCCAGCGGGTTCAGTTCTCCGTCTTCGAGTGCGTTGTCGACAATGCACAGTGGATCCAAATCCGCAAGATGCTCATCGACGAGATCGAAGAGGACGAAGACAGCCTGCGCTTCTACATGCTTGGCAACAACTGGCAGCGACGGATAGAGCAGATCGGAGCAAAATCCTCCTACGACCCCGTGGGGCCCATGGTGGTATGAGTTGGTCGCGCGAACGTGAAGCACACGCGGAATCGTGGGGGGGGTTCGCGGCAGGCCGAAGTGGTGTTCCACTGGGCTGTGTCGATCCTTGACATGTGAACTAGCTGTATCCACGGCGCACGTGGCCTGGGACTTCGCGGAATCGCCATCTTGAACCGAGTCAAGCTCTGCATTACGGTAATGCACGGTCGCCCCCCGCGCGGGGGGCGTGGATTGAAACTACATGTATATGAATCGGTGCTATGTGATTAGTGGTCGCCCCCCGCGCGGGGGGCGTGGATTGAAACCTGACCTCCTGAGCGCCGTTGACGGCTTCAGAGGTCGCCCCCCGCGCGGGGGGCGTGGATTGAAACTCTTTCACGTACTGCACATCAAGCATTCTTCACGTCGCCCCCCGCGCGGGGGGCGTGGATTGAAACTGTATGGCTTAGGATGGTCCTGTACTGCCCGGCGTCGCCCCCCGCGCGGGGGGCGTGGATTGAAACCCGTAGTGCGGCCGGACGAGTGCAGCACGTCGGCGTCGCCCCCCGCGCGGGGGGCGTGGATTGAAACTTCGTTCAGTTCCGCGATGATGAGAGCGAAGGCTCGTCGCCCCCCGCGCGGGGGGCGTGGATTGAAACTCGCCCATGCTCGGGACCTTGAGGTCGAACGCTCGTCGCCCCCCGCGCGGGGGGCGTGGATTGAAACGACGCACGAGCTCCGAACGTCGCGAAGGACACGAGGTCGCCCCCCGCGCGGGGGGCGTGGATTGAAACCTGGCAAGATCGGCTGTGTCGGTTCCGCGGTGCCGTCGCCCCCCGCGCGGGGGGCGTGGATTGAAACCCGTGTTCATGCTACTTACCTCCCCTTGTATCCCGGTCGCCCCCCGCGCGGGGGGCGTGGATTGAAACTCCCCGCTGGCGGAGTGACGTCGGGCGCCATAGGTCGCCCCCCGCGCGGGGGGCGTGGATTGAAACCTACAATGACACAGTGTTGCGTTACCCCTCCCCCGTCGCCCCCCGCGCGGGGGGCGTGGATTGAAACGAGAAGCCATTGTCCAGACTTGAGACTATAGGCCGTCGCCCCCCGCGCGGGGGGCGTGGATTGAAACTGCCTAGGGACAATCCCTAGCCCATCCCGCACTAGTCGCCCCCCGCGCGGGGGGCGTGGATTGAAACTCGCTGATAGCCTTGCCGATAAGGACCGCCGCTCGTCGCCCCCCGCGCGGGGGGCGTGGATTGAAACCGTGTCTCGTCGCAGATGCCCTCAATCTCAATCGGTCGCCCCCCGCGCGGGGGGCGTGGATTGAAACTGGCCGATCCCCTCCGCTGCCTCAGACACGACGGGTCGCCCCCCGCGCGGGGGGCGTGGATTGAAACTTCGGCGTGTAGGAGTAGTCAACGAGCGTCGATGGTCGCCCCCCGCGCGGGGGGCGTGGATTGAAACTTGCTCGGAGTCGCCATCAAGGGGTCGATCGATGTCGCCCCCCGCGCGGGGGGCGTGGATTGAAACAACACGAACGCAGCGGGAGACACACTCACCTGCAGTCGCCCCCCGCGCGGGGGGCGTGGATTGAAACCGGCGTAGGCGGCCTTGCCACGCGCCTCGGCCCGGTCGCCCCCCGCGCGGGGGGCGTGGATTGAAACGTTCGACCAGGCGCAAGACGCCGTGATGAACATGGTCGCCCCCCGCGCGGGGGGCGTGGATTGAAACCTTGTACGTCAGGCAGAACTGCCCTCGGTACGGGTCGCCCCCCGCGCGCGGGGGGCGTGAATTGAAACTATGTCATTGATGCGCCTGGCAGTGCCCTACACGTCGCCCCCCGCGCGGGGGGGCGTGGATTGAAACACTGTACGGCAGTATAGCGGAGTCGCATTCTACGCGTCGCCCCCCGCGCGGGGGGCGTGGATTGAAACCAGAGGTTCTCTAGGATCTGCGTCCAGAGCCGCTGTCGCCCCCCTTGTCAACGCCGGTGTAGAAATGACCCTGAGCGAAAGTGGTCTGAAACGAAACCTGCGTTGACAGTCCTGGAAGGCATCGACCGTCATCTCTACTGCGATGTTCACGTCCGTCATCTTCTCCTCAGGCAGCTGTCACTCCGCTCCGCACGTGAAGCACGTGACCGTCCTTTCCAGGTAGTGGCCATAGAATACGTCCACGTCCGCCAGCGTTCCGAGGGCCTCCAAGTACGCGTTCTGGCGGTCGCTCTTGTTCGGGTCATGACGTGTGGAGGAGACTCTGCTTGTGAAGTACTTTGTGCCGATGAGGGACTGCCCTGGCTTGAGCAGGTGCTGAGCCAGCAGTTGGACATTCAGCCAGTAGTAGCGATGCCAGCCCTTGCTGCGCATCCCGTAGTACAGGTTGAAGCCATCGATGTAGACCGTGACGCGCTCACTTGACATGAGGCATCCTTGTTGGGCCGCTCGGCCCGCCGTGCGGTTGCATTGCCCTCGACCCCAACTGTATACTGCTGCGAAGCTCCGCTGGCGATAGTATCGCTGGCTCGACGTCCCGCTCCGGCGGGACGTTTCTATTGCCATTCGCTAGTGTCTCGTCCGCCTGATGTATATACAGACATGGCATGGAGTGGTATGCTGTGTCATGGCACGCAAAGCAGCGGTTGTGACGTTGAGTCACGAAGAGCGGAAGACCCTGGAGAGGTGGGCGGCATCGCGCACCGAACCGTACCGGAAGGTACAACGAGCACGCGTGGTCCTGCTGGCGGCGGAAGGGAGACCCAACTTGTCCATTGCGGGCGAGGTAGGACTGGCGCGGCGGATGGTCATCCAGTGGCGGCAGAGGTTCATCAAGGAGCGGTTGGACGGCCTCCTCGATCGGCCGCGGCCAGGAAGAC
>Ga0247842_10006888_pt1 | contig 12570 bp, 9 predicted proteins | sample LaCruzMarch2015__3_FD_192411 | JGI IMG/M metagenome (GOLD analysis project Ga0247842, IMG submission 192411) | Freshwater microbial communities from meromictic Lake La Cruz, Castile-La Mancha, Spain - LaCruzMarch2015_19m | ecosystem: Environmental > Aquatic > Freshwater > Lake | place: Spain...
AGCCGTTATAAATCGGAATTTCTAGCCAATATGTCGCATGAATTGCGTACACCCCTGAACAGCATTATGGTGCTTTCAGAACTCCTGGCTACCAACAAAAATCAGGATATGAGCAAGGAGGAGGTTGAATTCGCCAACATCATCAACTCCTCGGGAAAAGATTTGCTCGACCTGATCAACGATATTCTTGATCTGTCGAAAGTTGAAGCCGGAAAATATGAGATTGACATTGAGGAAATGAACCTTGAAGAACTTCAGGAGTATGTTATCCAAAACTTTTCCCAGATAACCAATAAAAAAGGCATTACCCTCGAAACAAGCATTGCGGTCGATCTTCCGGAATATATCATGACCGATTCACAACGGGTGCTTCAGATTGTTAAAAACCTGATGTCGAATGCAATTAAATTTACAGAAAATGGCGTAGTCAGACTTCGTGTTTTACGACCTGACATAAAGACAAAATTCACCCAGCCGGGTTTGAATAGCAGGAATGCCATTGCCATTGAAGTATCAGATACCGGTATCGGAATTTCTGCTGAAAAAGCTAAATTGATCTTCGAGGCTTTCCAGCAGGCCGACGGCACCATAAGCCGGAAATTCGGGGGAACCGGATTGGGACTTACTATTTCGCGCAGCCTTTCGCGATTACTGGGTGGCGAAATCCAGCTCCGTAGCATTGAAAAAGAGGGATCCGTTTTCACATTATACCTTCCTTTAAGTATTACCGATAGTTCATCCGCTGAGGATAACACATATCCCATAGCCAAATCTGACCCTTCCCGTACTTTAGATCGCATTAAATCCGGAAATTCTGATAGCAGCTATCAACCTGAAATTACCCAGACACCAACGAATGAATTATTAACCACTTCAAGTTTCCTTCCGGATACTGTTTTTGAAAATAAAAAAATCCTCATTTGTGACGACGACATGCGCAATGTTTTCGTGCTTTCCAAGATCCTGGAAGAAAAAAAGGCGAATATTCTGGTGGGGAAAAATGGCCGTGAGGGGATCGAAAAACTGATGGCCAACCCGGATACCAACCTGGTGTTGATGGATATCATGATGCCCGAAATAGACGGATATACTGCGATGCGTGAAATCCGCAAGGATCCGCGTTTTCAGCAACTTCCGATCATTGCCGTCACCGCCAAGGCCATGAAGGGCGACCGCGAAAAATGTATTGAAGCAGGAGCAAGCGATTATCTTTCAAAACCAGTACAAACCGAGAAGCTTCTTACCTTGTTACGCGTTTGGCTGCACAAATAACAGTCCCCTTTTCACAGGTTGACATTTATTTTTTCGGGCCGGATGGAATACCCGTATGATCATCCACGGTCAGCATGAACGGTGCGCTTATGACTACTTCATGGTCATTGATTTTCTGTCAAGGCTTTTTTCCTGATCTGGGTCACAGACTTTACCAGCCAGCATCCCCTGTCGAACTGAAGGGTCAGGCTGAACAATGCCTGCTGAACGCCTAAGTCAAGCGATGTGTTTTTTTGAAAATAGTCCTTTCTGATTCGCTGCAGAAGATCTCCCTTGTCGGCCGTAAGCCTTAACACCATCTCCATCCCTTCCTGATCCAGGTCTTCAAAGCATTCAATGGTTGTATCGAGGATGGTCCTGAGCGATTCAATGAGGTTGATTGCGAATGGCAGGTTTACAATAGTTTCGAATGAGGTGTTGATCGTTGTCACAAATTCAAATAGGTTCGACTCCAGATCTTTTACAATGGCTGAAAAATGCTGAGCCAGATGAATTTGTTCCTGAAGGCTCAGCGCAACTGGATTTTTTAACAACTTCTCAAGGTATTGCGTAATTTGCTGATCAACCAGCTCGAAACACTCATGCAACACATCAAGTTTACTAACTTGTTTAGAATTCCTGTCTGGACTTACTGGAACAAGGTAATCAGGTAATATGCGAAGAAGGCGGATTTGCTCCCTGCCGACAAGGTAAAGTGCGGTTTCGGGTTCCTGAAGGGCAGGTTCACTGAGGAATGCAGCCTTAGATAATTCTTCATCGGAGGTTGGGGGCGAGATGCGTTGCAAGAGAACGGTCACAGGCCTTTGCATGATTGTAAGCAGGAACGCCGGCAAAAGCTGCATGATCAAAAACAGCCATGCGACCTGCTGTCCTGGATTGGCTGACAGCATAGATACAAACCTCGGCTTGTGATCGGGTGACCACTGGTAATCAATGAACAACAGCGCCGCGATGGTGATAACACCCACGGTTTTAAATAGTCCGAGGTAAAGGCTAAGTTGCTTTCCGGATCCTCTCAATTTAAATGAGAATAACAGGATATTTATTGCCGATCCAAAGCCGGTTCCAAGTACGATGATAAAAGTCTGGAGCAGGTCCATCAAACCCACTGAGGAAAGGGTCAGGGCTACCACTGAAACGGTGGCGCCTGATTGTGCTGCGACTGTAAGTAAGGTTCCGGCGAGGAAAAGCAAAAACACTGAACCCGATGACATTTGCAGTGCCTCCCTGAACCATGGAAGCGATTGCAATGGGCCCGCTGCGTTTTTGATGAATAAAATACCCAGGAACAACATCGAAACCCCCTGTAGAAAAAGAAACGTCAGCTGTGACCGGTTGGTTTTATCTAATTGCAGGAAGTACACCATCCCGATGATTCCGACAAAGTAAAAAATCAGCAGTTTAATGTTGAGTACTACGATGAAGATCAGCACGGAGGTACCGATGTTGGCCCAATTGATGATGATCATCGACTGGCGTAAAGTAAGAAGACGGGCCGTATGGAATCCTGAAGTGATAAAAACGGATGCCGAAGCGCTCTGGAAAATAACCCCTGATATAAAGCCGGTAAATGCTGAAAGCAGGCGGGTTCCGGTTGCTTTCCGGACCAGATTTTTAAACCGGGTTCCCGTGAGTTGCCTAAGGTTCCGGCTGATCATCCTGAACCCAATAAAGAATAAGCCCAGTCCACAGAAAATCGTTCCGATTATCTCCATCTCTTTAAATTAATTATGCGGACCTGGAACAACCAGAAACAAACCGTGTGATTATATCTTACATTAAAAATTCAGAGAGACCTGCCGTAAGGAAAACTTTTTTAATCTCGTCTGGTGCATTTTCGATTTTCAGGCTATGTCCCTGGCGTGCGACATCTTTATATGCGGTCAGCAGCATCCTTATGCCCAGGGAGGCCAGGAAACTGACCTCCGAAAAATCAAGAATCACCGGGCTGTTCTGATTGTTTATCAACGCATGGAATTTCATTTCGACATTAGGTAAATTGATAGCGTCGAGTTTACCTGTAAAGGCTATTTTCAAAAGGGTTTCATCCGACTGAATTATTTTCAAGGTCAAAGACATGCATAAGTATTTATGTGGTATTAATCTATTATTCGTCGACTTTTTAAGTTTGTAATTGAACGCAAATTCAAACGCTCAATATGACTGCATCTAGGCACGATTGCTTTTCCAATCCTTGCAAGATTTAGTATTTCTGTCAGGCTTCTGCCGGAGATTCAATATCGGCGTCACCGGGAATCGTATCTGAAACCGTGTCGTGTTTAAATACTTTCTTATGCTTGATCATCCTCCCTTCCACGATAAACACAACCGATTCGGCAATGTTCGTTGAGTAACCGGCAATGCGGTCGATCTGGGTCAGGATGATCATCAGGTTGGTGGCTACCACGATCACTTCAGTTTTATGCATCATTTCGTCAAGGATTCTTCCTGAAATGGCCTGGATCTTTGTTTCAATCGCATTGGCAGATGCAAAGATATCCTTGACAAAGGTGGTGTTGCGGGTATGGAGAATGGTGATGACATCTTTTACGATCAGGTCGGCCATACTGGCCAGTTCGTCAACATGCAGTTCGGTAAGGATTTCCTTGTATTCACTTACTCCTTCAATTTTAGATGAAATATTGACGGCAAGATCGCCCAGGCGTTCAAGGTCGTTGTTCATCTTCAATGCCGACATGATCAGGCGCAGATCAGTGGCTACAGGCTGCTGAAGTGCGAAAATACGCTGGCATAGCTTATCTATCTTTACATCCAGCTTATCCACCTTGTTGTCCGTGTCAACAACCTGTTGCGCTAGCTCAATATTGCAGGTGAGCAATGATTCCAGCGCGTTGTGGACCTGATCATACACCAGGTTTCCCATCTTGAGGATACGCTTGTTAAGCTTTTCCAGCTCTTGTTCAAAATGCCTCTCCATATTAATAAATTAAAAATTAAAAATTACGAATTACGTTTTTGTCACGCGTCACGCGTCACGTTTTTTTGTCACGCGTCACGCGTCACGTGTCACGTTTTGTTGTCCCGTGTCACGTGTCACGTTTTGTTGTCCCGTGTCACGTTTTTATCCAAACCTTCCCGTAATATACTCCTCCGTGTGCTTCTTATCCGGTGTGGTAAATATTTTCCTGGTTTTCCCGAACTCGATCAGTTCGCCCAAGTAAAAAAAGGCGGTGAGGTCGCTCACACGGGCAGCCTGTTGCATGTTATGGGTCACAATGACGATGGTGTAATTCTTCTTTAATTCGAATATCAGCTCCTCGATCTTGGCCGTTGAAATGGGATCAAGCGCGCTGGCAGGTTCATCCATCAGGATGATCTCGGGTTCTACAGCAAGGGCTCGTGCAATGCACATCCGTTGTTGCTGCCCTCCCGATAATCCCATGGCCGAATCGTGCAGCCTGTCCTTCACCTCTTCCCAGATAAATGCTTTTTGGAGCGAGGTTTCCACAATTTCCTCCAACTTCGATTTGTTGTTAATCCCGTTGATCCTCGGTCCATAGGCTACATTCTCGTAAATCGACTTGGTAAAAGGGTTTGACTTCTGAAACACCATCCCCACCTTTTTCCTAAGATTGACGACATCGATTTGTTTATCGTAGATATTCAGATTATCAACCAGTACCTCCCCGGTAATCTTTACGCTGGGGATAAGATCGTTCATACGGTTTAGGGTGCGCAGAAAGGTTGACTTTCCACATCCCGATGGCCCGATAAAGGCGGTAACCTCCTTCTCGGGAATATCAATGGATATCGAGTTCAGCGCCATCTTCGCACCATAATAGAGGCTCAAATCCTTTGTTTTAATTTTTGTTTCTTTCATGCTTCAGGTTTCTTCGAGATCATTTGGTTTGCCTGCGTAACCTCGAGCGGATTATAACTGCCGTTAAATTTAATAAAAAGGTGAGCATAAGCAAAACCATCGTTGTTGCAAATTGGATAGGTAGTGTTTGGTCTACATTTGCCGACTGGGTTGCCAGGATATATATGTGATATCCCAGGTTCATAAACTGGTCGCTGAGTGAAGTGGGAAGCGTGGCCAGGTAATATGCCGCCCCGGTAAACAGGATTGGGGCCACCTCACCGGCGCCTCGGCTGACTGCCAAAATAGTGCCCGTCATGATCCCCGATCGTGAGCCGGGAATGACAATGCGTCTGATCGTTTCCCATTTGGTGGCGCCAAGGGCCAGGCTCGCCTCACGCATTTCACGGGGAACGGTTCGTATGGCCTCTTCAACCGAAACAATAACAACGGGAAGGGTGAGCAGCGCCATCGTCAGGCTGGCCCAGAGTATATTGGGTTGTGCCCATTTCAGCTCCCCTCCCAGGAAAACGTTATCCATCCCTGTTCCGACAAACCGGATAAAGAATCCCAGCCCGAACAGCCCGAATATAATGGACGGCACGGTAGCCAGTGTTCTGACAGCAAAGCGGATGGTTTGCGCCAATATCGATTTTTCATGTGCATACTCTGTAAGATATATCGCCGTGATGGTACCGAATGGTACGGCAGCGATAGACATGATCAACACCAGTAGCGCTGTTCCATAGATTGCCGGAAAGATTCCTCCTTTCATCATGCCATCTTCTGGAAAGGCCGTCAGGAACTCCCATGAAAAGGTATCCTTTCCTCCTATAATGATCACCACCAGAAGTATAATGATTACGGCAATGATCAGTACGGCTGAGAATGCAGTAATCCCTACGAATAATCCTCCGGTTAATGCTTTTTTCCTGCTCATTACTGTTTCCCCTGAAAGCGTTTGACTAATTTCCCTTTGATGTAAAATTCGGCCAGGGCATTAAGGCTGAATGTAAAGATGAAGAGCAGCGATCCGATCAGGAAAAGGACGCTATAGTGTGTATCGCCAAATACCACCTCGGCCATTTCAGCGCCAATGGTGGCGGCTAAGGTGCGAACCGATTCAAATGGATTGATCCCGGTCATGGCAGCGTTTCCGGTCGCCATCAGGGCGATCATGGTCTCGCCGAAAACCCGGCCGATTCCGAGCAGAATAGCGGCAAAAATTCCCGGGGTGGCAGCCGGCAATGTTACAAATAAGGCTGTTTGCCATCGCGTAGCGCCCAATGCCAGGCTGGCTTCGGTATAGGTTTTGGGTACGGCAGTAAGCGCATCTTCTGTAATGGTAAAAATTATGGGAATCGCCGCCAGGGCCATGGCAACACCCCCAACAAATGCATTGAGCCGTCCGTCATATCCGAAAATATTCTGGAAAAAAGAGGCCATCACCATCAGGGCAAAGAAACCGATGACTACCGATGGGAATCCAGCCAGCAATTCGATGGCCGGTTTAATGATCTCTCGCATCCAGTAGGGTGCAAAAGATGCCGAAAAAAGGGCTGCAAGGATGGCAATGGGCGCTGCAAACAGTATTGCAATCAGTGTTATCTTTAAAGTACCAACAAATAATGGGATCAACCCATACCTCGGATTATCAGAAACAGGGAGCCAGTCCATCCCAAGCAGCGTTTCGGGACCGCCTTCTCCCTCCGCTTTTTGCACGGTATCCTCCGCAGGGGCCTGGTTTTCGGTCATAAGTGTATCTGTTTCCGTCACCCCATATTGCTCCTGCCCGGCTGCATTGGTCCGTGCTTCAGGTTCTGCACCGTATTGCTCCTGTCCCGATGCATTGGTTTGAACGTCAGACTCTACCCCATACTGTTCCTGACCTGAAGCATTGACAGCAATATCGGAATCGGTTCCGTATTGTTCCTGCGTTTGAACTGATTCAACCTGTGCAGATTTTTTATCCGGCGACTTAAAAATTGACAGCGATTCCTTGAAAACGAAGAAAAATATCAGCACGATGATGGTGATGGATAAAAATGCCACCCCGGTGATGATTTTTTCCGACAGGAACTCCGACAACCGGAACTTCTTTTTTAAAGATTCCCTGCTGAATACAAATTTGTTGTGGCCTGTTGATTCTTCCATTATTTCCTTTTAAATGGCGAAAGGCAACATTTAAAAATGCTGCCAATCACCTATTTTACACACAACTAACAAAATTATTTAACCGGGAAATAACCTACAGATGCGACCAACTTTTGCCCTTCAGGGCTTAGGATCCAGTCAATATAGTCTTTCATTTCCCCGGTTGGCCGGTTTCTGAGATACATATAAAGAAATCGTGTTATCGGATATTGTCCCTTTTTAACGGTTTCAGCATCGGCAACATATGCGGGACTTTTGTCGTCCTTTTTCACCGCGCAATGTTTAACACCGGCAGCATAAGCAGCGCCGCCATAACCAATGCCCCATTTGTCTTTCGAAACGGCATTTACAACAGCAGCGGTACCGGGCAGGGTTTGGCAGCTGGCAGCATAATCAGCCTTCACAACCTCATCTTTGAAAAAGACATAGGTTCCGGAACTGTTTTCACGGCCATACAATTTGATATCCTGATCGGGTCCGCCAACTTCTTTCCAGTTACGCGTTTTCCCTGAAAAGATATTGCTTAGTTGTTTCAGACTTAATTCTTTAATAGGGCTTGATTCGTGCAGAAAAATTGTGATACCATCCTTTGCACAAGGAATTTCAACACCGAGAGAAGCATAGCGGTCTTTCAACTTGTCCATTTCCGATTGTTTCATCGGACGACTTGCATTGCATATATCAGTAGCACCGTTAATAAGGGCTGCAATTCCGGTTCCCGATCCGCCACCAGTTACCTGGATTACCGATTCAGGGTGCGATTTCATATAAACTTCCGCCCATTTTTGGGCCAGAATGACCATAGTGTCAGAACCTTTAACGGTTATTTTCTTTGGCACCGGCATAAAAGCGAAACCCAACACTGCGATTATAACGATCGCTGCCATTCCCAATTTTTTCTTCATTTTTTTCATAATTTTAAATTTTATAAAATTTAGTAATTTTTAATTTTTAATTTTGAGTCTGCTCCGAAAAGTCCGATCAACTGGATCCTGCGCGTAGTCGAAGGATGCAAACACCTGATAATAAGAACACTTCGACTTCGCTCAGTGTCCGGTTTTCCGTTAAATTGACTTTTCGGAGTGGACTCAATTTTTAATTTTTTAAAATTTTGCCTGTAACCTTATCGTCAGTGTGTTTTGCTTGATCGTTTCGCTGTAATCATACATGCCAGGCTCTCCATTCACCGTATAGCTGGAGGTCAGGTTCCCGATGCCCAGATCGTTTACGCCAACTTTCTTGTTCATCGGAATTTCGTAACCAACCATGATCTTGATGTTATCATCAAAGAAATAGGTGTATGCCAGCGTTATGGTATTATATTTCAGATCACTGGTTCCGCTTTTCAGGCTGTTGTTTACAACTGTTTTTGATTGTACGTTTGTGGCAACAACGGGATCGCTGCCTGCATAGGTAAATTTGTCGGTTGTCGTGCTTTTAATACCTTCATCCCATTTTGCAAGACCAATCTGGTCGGACGACACTTTAGAATTTGGATTATAATAATCCCACCTGGCAGCAACCTGATGACGCTTGCCAATGTTCTTAATCAGGTATAAGTAAAAACCGCTGAAGTTCTTCTCAATGGCAGGCCTGCTATTAGAAGTAGTGGTCGTGAGAGTAGTCAGGGTGAGGGTGTCATTCTTAATGGCCGAAGTCATCGGGCTTACCACGACCGTTTTGGCAGTATACCCCGGGGTTCCGTTTACACCAAAAATATATTCCCCTTTTAATGCAAGACCACCGAGGAAGTCAAAATAAAGCTGAGCCTCAAATCCAACCCAGTTTTTCTTTAGCAGTTGGCCGATATTATCATTTGTTCTGTTTAAAGTGTAATCAGAGTTTAACACCGAGAGGGTATTGGCCTTGATTTTGCCATAATAACCGTGAGCGCCAATGCCAAGAGCGCCGATCTGGCCAAGTTTGATAGTGTATGTCACGCGACCCATGAAGTCTTTGTGATTGTCAAAATCTCCGTTCACCTGCGCTGTATAAGGGCTGCCGAAAACATCGGTTACCGTTATACCATCATTACCATTGAAAAGCGCCAGCTGCACCTTTAAAGGTATTTTCGGAGGAGCAATTTCAAGTTTGAGACCCGTAGCACGTTCGTCAGGGTAAATTGCGCGTATCACGCGCGAACGCTCAGGCACTTCGCGACTGCTTGATGAATATTCCACTTCATAGTTGGGTCTGTTGAATTTGCCACCCCACAAAGAGAAGGTCTTGATCCAGCGGTCGTTCAGTTGCACATAGGCATCTTTCAAGGTAATGTTCCCTGGAACAAAGTCAGGCTGCAAAACAAATACAACTCCATTGACCGGTTCGTACTGGAATTTGATTCTGACCCTGCGGAGCATAAATAAATTATTGGGATATGAACTTGATGCTTCATAGTTCAGCCACTGGGCCTGGATGTATCCAGATAATTTAATTTTGGTAAGCTTTGCAAGATCGCCTTCTGCCGTGGCAATTCTTTCTTCAACACCGCTGATCTTGTCGCGCAGGGTGCTTACATTTTCTTTCAGAGTGTCTTGTTCTTTTTTCAGGTCCTCAATTTGTTTTTGTGCTTTGATTCCGGTCGATAAAACCAACATTGGAATAACCAGGACAAGAATCAGGAGAGCATTTGTAATTCTTTTCATGTTCATAATGTTTAATTTTGCGGCAAAGGTATTTCTCCCATCCTCAGTCAATGTTAACAAATGATTACCTTTATGTTAAATAATTGTTAACGAAATTCAGAAAAATTAATGTTTATTTCTGATTTATAGCACATTAGCTTTTCTTGTCTGATTGAAAAGCAATGGTATAACTGGCCCCCGGATTATTTGTTAAAACCAGGCTTCCTTCGATCTGCTTACAAAGTATCTGAATGATCTGTAACCCCATACTTGTGGACTTATCAGGATTCACACCGGTCGGCATCCCGATACCGTCATCTTTCAATACCAATGTGTTCAAATTATTCTCAGGATTATGTTTGAAGGAGATTTGAATATTTCCGGACCGGTTATCCGGGAATGCATGCAAATAAGAATTACTTAAAATTTCATTTACAACCAAGCCAATCGGAATCGCCGCATCAATATCCATTACAATATCATCGGCTTCAAATGTCATTGAAATGTTGCGACGGTTATAGGTCCCGGCAATTACTGAAGAGAGTGAACGCAAATAATCGGGGAAGGAAATATTTTCAAAATCCTTCGATCGATATAGCATTTCGTGTACCAACGCCATGGTGCGAATCCGTAATTGAAGATTGGTAAGTGATTTCAACAGTTCCTGGTTCTTAGTCTGGGCCATTTGCATATTGATCAGACTGACCAGTATGGCGAAATTATTTTTAACCCTGTGATGAATTTCTTTCAGAAGATTTTCTTTCTGTCTGGTTCCCTCCATAATTTCTAATTCTTTGGTTTTACGTGCCTGAATATCCCGGGTAACGGCAACAATGCCTTTAAACTCCCCGGTGGTTTGATCGAATAAGGGGTTTCCGGCTGCTTCAGCCCAAAAAACGGCGCCATCCTTTTTGACAGCCTGGAAACTGAAATGCCGGGGCGTCCTCGTTACGATTATTTCCTTTTGAATTATTTCAAAATAAGCATGAAAATCAGGATGGATCAGGTCTGCTGAGGACATTTGTAAAATTTCATCCGGTTCATATCCATATAATTTAACTGAAGCAGGCGATGCATAAATCCTTTTATTCTGACTATCTATATGGGTAATGAATTCCCCTGAATTTTCCGACAGAAACCGGTATTGTCTTTCACGTTCGCTGGTTTGCTGCTCAGTTGCCTGCCGCTCAATGATTTCGGCAGATAATTTTTCATACAGTAACTGCAACTTTCTCCTGACAATACGATTATACAAAAGCAGAAATACGAATATCAACATTGAAATGCCTGCCAAAACATTGATGATTTGAATAAAAACACTATGTTGTACCTGATTCCCAATATTCAATGTCTGAATTTCAATATTCCTGAGCAGCCGGATTTCTGATTCTTTCATTTTTTGAATATGCTGCTTGGTTTCGAGAATGGATATGTTGCTCTCATTCCGCTCTTTGGCAATGATTTCACTTTCGGAAATATAGCGTGTATAATAGTATAACGCTTTTTCGAAATCACCCCGGTTTTGATAAAAAGTATACAGATGCCGGTAACTGTTTTCCACAAGATTTCTACGGTTATGTTTCAGCGCCAGGTTTAAACCCTTATCCAGGTAAAACAATCCCGAATCTGCCATCCCGAGCAGAAAATAATCTCCGGCAATATTAATCAGTGAGTTGTTTTCGCCTTCTTTGCAATTCACCTTTTGTCTAATATATAAAGCTTTTTGGTTGTATTTAAGAGAATTTGAATGTTTTTTCTGCATCGCATAAGCATGGGCTAACCGCGTGTAAAGCACACCCATTAAAAAACCATTTGTTGTATCAGCAATTCCTATAAGCTTGTCATAATGAGCTATTGCTTCATTATTTCGGTTTTGATTGATCAACACACCCCCAATATTATGTTGAACAAAAATTTCACCCATTTTGTCGCCTGTACGATTAAAATTTGAGGAAGCTTCTGTAAAAAAAAACATTGCTTTTTGATAATCACCTTGCTTTTCGTAAATTTGAGCCATCTGGTTTCGAAACATTCCCTGCGACTGCAAATCATTATTTCGCTGCGCCACGACCAGTCCTCTGCTACAATATTCCAAAGCATCAGCAAAATTGTTCAGTATGCTGTTAAGATAACCAATTTTTTCTAACGCATCTATCTCCCCGTCCTTATCAGAAATGTACTGAAATGTTTTCAATGCAGCCAGGTAATTCTCCTGGGCCTGGATGAACATGCGTTTTTTACTGAAATAATCCCCCAGCATCAACCGTGTCCGGGCTTTCAGTGCATTGTTTTTTTCTTCCATGGAAATTCTCAGGGCCATCACGATATAGTTCAAAGATTTTTGCGGAACTGTGTCCCAAAGCTGAGCAAGTTCCAGGTAAATTTTGCCCTGTTGAATCTTGCTTTCATGTGGCATAATCCGGTAGAGACTATCCTCGATACACCGGTCAAATGGGGTGTACTGGGCGATTGAAACCCGGGAAATAAAAATGATTAAAATTGCCGGGAGAAAAAAATGCTTTTGCATACCAGAGTGCTGGCTTTAATGCCAAAGATATATAAAAAAATAACCGCACTGGGAAACCAGTGCGGTTAAATTCGAGAGGCATCTCCCTGACAATAAGAATTTGCAGGGAGGTTTTAGCAAAAATTAGAGTTTTATAAGCTTTAAAATTTCAGGCCGCTCATTGGTAAACACAT
>Ga0247842_10006890_pt1 | contig 12570 bp, 15 predicted proteins | sample LaCruzMarch2015__3_FD_192411 | JGI IMG/M metagenome (GOLD analysis project Ga0247842, IMG submission 192411) | Freshwater microbial communities from meromictic Lake La Cruz, Castile-La Mancha, Spain - LaCruzMarch2015_19m | ecosystem: Environmental > Aquatic > Freshwater > Lake | place: Spain...
CAACTATTTTTTAACTTTTACTGTTTACCAATTACTATATACCCAATACCAAATACCATCTACCCAATACCACATACCCAATACCACATACCCAATACCCAATACCTACTCCGTGCTGTCTATTTCAATTTTATATATTTTCTCGCCTTCTTTTGTCATTCCGTACTTCTCCCTTGCAATTTTCTCAAACTTAAAAAAAGTATTTGTATCTGAATTATTTAACTCTTCAATTATTCTTTTCAGACTGTCATTTTTCTTTTGTTCATTAAGCAGCTGATTTTCGAATTTCTTCATATCCGATTGCAATTTAAACTTTGTCAGCAATCCCTTGCTTCCTAAAACAGCTAAGAAAAGATGAGCGACAATAACAATAATAAATAAAAATAAAAGTTTGTTGTATTTAATAAACCTGAAAAGTTTTTTTGCAAAACTCACTTCATTATCTTTATCAAATCGCATCTTGCTTCCCCATGGAAAAATCAGTAATTTTTTGGATAAGCTCGTTGAACCCTATATTTACCGCATTTGCCGCTTTAGGAACAAGGGATAATTCCGTCATACCGGGTAACGTATTCACTTCAAGGCAATAAAGTTTTTCATCATCCGACAGCAGAAAATCAACCCGTGAATAAACCGAGCACTCGAGAGAATTATGGGCATTAACTGCTGTATTCATAGCTTCCTTAGCCGTATCACCGCTTATTACTGCAGGGCATATATAATCAGTTTTGCCCTTAGTGTACTTATGTTCATAATCGTAAAAGCCCTCTTTCGGTATAATTTCAATAACCGGTAATGCCTGTGAGCCGAGAATTGCGACCGTTATTTCCCTTCCTTTTATATATTTTTCGACCAGTACTTTATCCGAATACCTGAAAGCTTTATTAATTGCTTCTTCTAATTCCGAAATTTCCTTAACTATCGTCAGACCAACTGTACTGCCCTCGTCATTGGGCTTCACTACACAGGGAATTCCGATTTTATTATGTATTATGTTTAATTCTGAATTCTTTTCATCCCGCTTATTTTTATACAGCGTTACCCATTCAGGAGTTTTTATACCGTTTAACAGGAACATAGACTTCGAAAAATGTTTATCCATAGCTATAACCGAGGCAGCGACACCAGAACCTGTATAAGGAATACCTCTTAATTCAAGTAAAGTCTGTATTTTTCCGTCTTCGCCGAATTTACCATGAAGACCGTTAAATGCAATATCTATACCTTCAAAAAGTGATGAAGAAACGCATTCCGTATATTTCACCGAAGCTTCCTTTTGCAGTTTTCTCAGCTTTTCAAGAGAAGGATAATCTTTTGATATAATATCTTTGAAAATCACATCTTCTTCTGTCATCTCACTCCCGTACATCGGATCTATAACTCTTACCTTATGTCCGTTTTCTCTCAGGGCTTTCAATATACACCTGCCCGAATTTAATGAAACATCCCTTTCAGCCGATATTCCTCCTGTTATTAACGCAATATACATTCTATTCTGATATAACACTTAATATAATCATTTAAAAACTGTATTTAAATATTGAATTTTTTCTTACTCTCTTAACACTTAACACTTAACACTTAACACTTAACACTTAACACTTAACACTTAACACTTAACACTTAACACTTAACACTTAACACTTAACACTTAACACTTAACACTGCCTATTGCCTTTTATTAAAATCTGAAAAGCAGTAGTTTCAACTTTCAGAATTATATTAATTTTGCTCTAAAAAGTTATCTATAAAGCAGACCTTCATATTCATACTTGCTGTTCAGACGGTAAACATAACCCTGAGGCGATATTAGCTCTTGCAGTTAAAGAAAATATTTCCTGCATCAGCATTACCGACCATGACAGCGTCTCCGGAGCTATTATAGCGGGAGAATTCAATGGTTATAAGGGAATCGAGGTTATCCCCGGTATTGAATTAAGCGCAGATTATAACGGCAAGGAAGTTCACATTCTCGGTTATTATATTGACCTCAGGAACAAATCTATTGCTGAACATGCTGATTCAATGAAAAATTTGAGGCTGATCAGGATTGGACTTATGATTGATAAACTTGAAGAATTGTATGTAAAAATTGACAAAGACGAATTCTTCGGAAAATATTCCGGTACGAATTCGATTGGCAGGCCGCATCTTGCACAGGAATTGGTTGCACACGGTTTTGCTGATGATTTTAAAACAGCATTTATGAAATATTTAGGTGATTATAAGCCGGCTTATGTTAAAAAAGACAACCCTGATTTTAAGCTTGTACTGAATCTCATCAAGTCAGCCGGAGGAGTCGCGATAATTGCTCATCCGGGAAAATACATTAAACATAGTGTTTTGCAGGATTTTATCGGTTCAGGTATTGACGGTCTTGAAGTTGTTCACCCTTCACATAAACTGAACGATTCCAAATATTTTTCCGGAGTTTGTCAGAGTCATAATCTTTTAACATCGGGAGGTTCGGATTTTCACGGTTATTTGGATGCAGATTATACAAATATGGGTAATTATTTTGTATCTGAAAGCTGCGTGAAAGCGATAGAAAATTTACATTCAACAAATATTAAAAATCAGGATAAATGAAAATTATTCAGGGTAATGCAGATACAGCGGGTGCAAAAATTGCGATAATTGCCAGCAGATTCAACCCGGAGATTACGGATAATCTTATTACCGGAGCACTTACTGCTTTGAAGACAAAAGGTGTCTCAGAAGATGACATCACTTTAATTAAGGTACCCGGGGCTTTTGAAATCCCGGCAGTCCTTGAGAAAATTTGCAAAGATAATAATAAGTATGTATTTGACGGAATTCTTACTATCGGTTGTGTTATAAAGGGCGAAACTGCGCATTTTGAGTATATATCCTCTGCCGTTTCCGGTAATATCTGTACAATTTCTTCGAAATACGGAATCCCGACAGGATTTTGTGTCCTTACATGTTATAATGACGCTCAAGCAGAAGAAAGAAGCCGTGTCAATCCGGCAACGGCTGAAAATAATAAAGGTTATGAATCTGCGCTGGCAGTTTTGGAAATGATTAACCTTTTAAAAAAAATCTAATACCTTTGTTGTTTCTCAATGTTCCCGGTGTTTTTTTGTGACTACTCACCACAGAGAGGCATAAAAAAGTTCTTTCTTTAATTCGTGTAATTAGAGCTAGTTCGTGTTAATTCGTGTCCAAAACTTGTTCTGATTTCAGTCTTAAACGGCGCTTCTTATAACAGCCATCATTTCATTATGTATCTTTCCGTTTGAAGCTAAAATTTCCTTTTTGTAAACCGAATATTCTTCTCCTTTGAAATCAGTCACAACTCCTCCGGCTTCTTTTATTATCAGGAATCCGGCGGCTACATCCCATGCATTCAGATTATATTCCCAGAACCCGTCGAATCTTCCGCATGCCGTCCAGCAAATATCAAGAGCGGCAGAGCCGAGCCTCCGAATAGGAATATCCTGTAAAAGAAAATTCGCAAATACGCCTACGGGATTATTCGGATTTTTACTCGTGTTATAAGGAAACCCGGTTACAAGCAGAGATTTATTAAAGTTCGATTCCTCTGATACCGAAATAGCTTTATCGTTAAGAAAAGCTCCCTGTCCTTTTTCTGCGAAAAACAGTTCGCCTGACATCGGATTATAAACGGCTCCCATAACAATCTCTTTATTCTTTTCAATTCCTATTGAAACACAGCACAAAGGAATTGCATGCGCATAGTTAATCGTCCCGTCAATCGGGTCAATTATCCATTTCATTCCGGAGTCTGAATCAATCGCTCCTATTTCTTCGGACAGTATGCTGTGACCGGGAAAATCTCTTTTAATTATCTGAATAATTGCATCCTCCGATTTTTTATCAACCTCAGTCACAAGATTCGAAACCGAATCTTTACTTTCAATTCTGAAAGTGCCGCCGAAATTTTCAAGTATGATTTTTCCGGATTCATAAATTGCTTTTAATAAAGTATTTTTCATTTTCAGTCGTCTATAATTAATTCAAGTTCGTCGTAACCGAGTTCAATATTCACGGGAAGAGTTTTATTAACCTCATCGTGCAGAAGGTCATGTGTAATATGCGTGAAATAAGTTTTCTTTGCGTTGATATTAATCGCCGTTGCTACAGCCTGTTCAACGTTAAAGTGGGTTGGGTGCGGCGCCTGCCTGAGCGCGTTCAGAACAAGAACATCAAGTCCGTGCAGTTTCCCGAATTCTTTTTCGGGAATAAAACTGCAGTCTGTTATGTAAGCAAAATTACCTATCCTGTATCCGAAAATCTTTATCCGTCCGTGATAAACTTCAATCGGAATTACTTCGCAGAACTCTTTTTCCGATGAGTCCTTTTCTTTTATCCTGAACGGTAAATTTTCCAAGTAGTTGAAATTCATTAATGGTACTGCCATATATCTGATGAGTTTTTCATCTAATGCGTAGCGAAACGTCAGTTTAATCTCATCCAATGTCATCTTGTTGCCGAAAATATCCACAAATTTGTTGTACTTCTGGTTGATTTGTCTCAGGTCATCAAGACCGAATATATGGTCAACATGATGATGAGTGAAAAGTATTGCGTCGAGGTCGGTTACATTGCTCCTTAACATTTGCTGTCTGAAATCTATTGATGTGTCAATGAGTATCTTTAGACCGTTTACTTCAATATATGCGGAAGTTCTTAATCTCTTATCTTTTGTGTTTTGCGAAATGCATGTATCGCATGTACATCCGATTATTGGGACTCCCTGAGACGTTCCTGAACCTAATAATATTATTCTCATCAGATTAATGTATTTGGGCTTTCTTTGTCAATAATATCTCTAATCTCAGGTTTAACAAATATATTCTCGGTTCCGAGCAAAGCGAGATTCCGTGCAAGAAAGCTGATTTTCTTAGAGGGTTCAATATTCCTGTTTAAAAGAAACAGCTTTTGCTCTTTTAAAAGACAAAAACCGCCTTTAAACAACCCTTTCTCCGTCCTTACGGAATACCCTATTCCGGAAAACACTTCGATAAGCTCATGAATAATTATTTCCTGTTTCTCGGATGCAGTCTTATTTTGTGATTTTTTAATTACTTTGCTCATCTCTCAGAATTAGTATCATCTTCTTCATGCATAAAGTATTTATACGAATACTCTTCATCTCTTTTCTTTTTCTCCTGTTCAAGCTGTTCTGTTGTTTTCTTCAGAGGCTGATATACCGAAATAAATATTATCGAGTAATAACTGAGTGTGGCAATCCACGGCACCCCTTTCAGGAATCCGATTCTTTCACCGAATATACGGAGGAGTCCGTCGTGATTCGGCGGGTTTTGCAGAAAGAGAAGATAAAATTTCAAATCAAGATATGAAGTGTAAATTTCCACCGGCACGAATACGAAAAATAAAATCGAGCACATAAGAAGCCATGGATTTTCTTTGAGATTGAGTTTGCAGTTCTTTAAAAAGAAAATTGCCGATACAAAGGTAACCGCATAAGCAATAATGATGACTAAGGAAGTATATGAAAGCATCCTGAAAATCCAGTTCTCTTCATCCGGCGGGATGCTGGTTCTGAAACTGAATTCATCGTAGTTTAACAGGTCATTCCCGATAAGTCCCCTGACGTTTATTGCTCCGAGATATACGGCTCCGGCAAGAATCAGTAAAGAAAGCCAGAATTTGGCGCTTTTATTCAGCATCGTGTATTTTTATTAGTAAAGCTAAAATTATTTAATTGATACGAGAAATTCAATTTAGTAATTTTTAAATCTTTTAGCAAAAATTTTTGTTGATATATTTTTAAGAAACTGTTTTGGGTTTATTATTTTATTCATTATCTGCATTTTGCTTTAAATTTAACGAAAGGGAGCCCTGTTTTGACTGAACAGAGAATTAACGATGTTTTAAGCAATATTCTAAGCAATATAAAAGAGCCGTTATTAAATAAAGATTTTATTTCATTAGGATTCCTTAAGGGAGTTACTCTTAAAGGAAATAAACTGAAAATATTTCTTGGAATTACGGATACTGAGTACAAAGATTTCCCCGGACTGAAGAATCTCATAGCAGGGAAAATTATGGAAGAGATTCCCGAAATTGAGAAAGTTGAAGTTGACTTTATGCTTGGTATTGTGAATCACGATAATAAGCAAAAGGAAGCGGTGCTTCCCGGGGTTAAGAATACGATAGCCGTAGCCTCAGGAAAAGGCGGAGTCGGTAAATCAACTGTAGCCGTAAATTTGGCAGCAGCACTGACTCTTGAAGGAGCAAAAGTAGGCTTGATTGATGCTGATATCTACGGACCCTCAATACCGTTGATGCTCGGAATTAATGAGAGACCCGGGGTTTTAAACTCAAACGGAAAAAATAAAATGCTGCCCGTTGAGCAATACGGAATTAAACTCATGTCCATAGGTTTCCTTATAGAAGAAAAAACTGCCGTTGTATGGCGCGGACCGATGGCATCAAGCGCATTAAAACAATTTATGACGGAAGTTGTGTGGGGTGACCTGGATTTCCTGTTCTTTGATATGCCTCCCGGCACGGGCGATATACAGCTTACTCTCAGCCAGACAATTCCTCTGACGGGTTCTGTTGTTGTTACTACTCCGCAGGAAATTTCACTGGCAGATGCAAGGAAAGGACATGTGATGTTCGAAAAAGTTAACGTGCCGAATCTCGGATTTATTGAAAACATGAGCTATTATTTACAATCCGACGGAACGCGGGAGTATATTTTCGGACAGGGCGGCGGAAAGAAAATCAGTGATGAATTCGGCGTAAATTTACTCGGAGAAATTCCGATTGATACCGAAGTGAGAATATCCGGAGATACGGGAAAGCCTGTTGTAATAAGCAAACCTGATTCCGAAGTCAGCCTTAAATTCAGGCAAATTGCTAAAAATTTGATTTTAGAAGTGAACAGGAAGAATATAGAGCCTTCGAAATCACACGGGCTTGAAATTATAATCTGAACTATTATTAAAGCTGAATAACAATATGGCATCGGCAACAATTGAACAAATAAACGAAGTTTTAGACCAGATTCGTCCGCATCTGCGTGTTGACGGCGGAGATGTTGAAGTCATCAGTATCAATACGGATAATACCGTTAGTGTCAGGCTGCTCGGCGCTTGTAATTGCTGTCCTTTGAATCTGATGACATTAAGAGCGGGAATAGAGCGAGTTATTATGAATAAGTTTCCCGAAATTGTAAGGGTTGAATCGGTTACTTAATGAGGCTCTCTGCGCTTTTCAGGTTTTCAGGTTTTCCTAAATCAAGAAATTTACAGTTACCTGTATCAATACCTTTGATTAAACAGCCCTTTTCGGACAATCCGAGATAAAGGTCAATTATATCGGAATACTTTTTTGATAATCCTTTGCTGAAAATTTCGTTTGATATAACGTGAATACCGTTAAAACCGTAACTTAATTTATTACTTCCGTCCGTAGTCCTTTTTATTAACATCATATCATCGTCGAACAGGAGGTATCTGCTTGTATTTCTTTTCTGAACGGTTACTAAAGCCAGAGGATTAAGTTTTTGAAAAGAATTTACTGCGTTCAAAATATTATAATCCGTGTAAACATCAACATTTATAACGGTAAAAAATTTATCGCCTGAGAGTAATTCCTCCGCATTCATAATACCTCCGCCGGTCCCTAAAATTGTATCTTCAACAATAACATTAACATTTAATCCGAAATCATTATCCCTGAAATAATCAATTATTTTCCGGTGATGATGATGCGCGTTAATAACAATACCGGTGAAACCGGCTTTCCGCAGTCTCTCAATCTGGTATGATATTATCGTGCCGTTCCTGAAAGGCACAAGAGCCTTGGGAATATTATCCGTTAGTGGTTTTAACCTCGTGCCGAATCCTGCGGCGAGTATCATTGCTTTCATACCGTAATTTAATAAAAGCATACCGAAAAATATACAAACAATTTTTTAATACATAAATTGTTATATTTTTTGTTAATAATAATTAATCTAATTTTGTCTGATTATAATTAACTGTAAATGCTTACAAGACTAAATAAGGGAAAAGATATTTTAACAAAAGAAATTACAGACATTGACTATGCGGCTGAAATAGACCGCCTGAGGAAAGAAATGAACGCCGTTATTCTCGCTCATTATTACCAGGAGCCTGAAATACAGGATACAGCCGATTACATCGGCGACAGTCTTCAGCTCGCCCGTGCGGCGGAAAAGACAAATGCCGATGTCATTGTTTTCGCCGGTGTTCATTTTATGGCTGAAACCGCTAAAATTATCAATCCGGATAAGCTCGTGCTTATTCCCGATATGAATGCGGGGTGTTCGCTGGCAGAAGGATGTCCCGCTCCGCTTTTGCAAAAATTCAAAGATAAACATCCGGGTCATATTCTCATTAGCTATATTAATTGCTCGGCGGAAGTGAAAGCAATATCCGATATTATATGCACATCCTCAAACGCCGGGAAGATAGTCGGTCAGATTCCCCCGGATACGAAAATTATATTTGCTCCGGATAAAAACCTCGGCAGATACCTGATTAAGAAAACGGGCAGGGATATGGTGCTCTGGCAGGGAGCTTGCATCGTTCATGAAACTTTCAGCAGTAAAAAAATATTACAGCTTAAACTTGAATACCCGGGGGCGAAAATTATAGCCCATCCCGAGTGTGAAGAATCAATTCTGGATAATGCCGACTTCGTAGGCTCAACGAGCGCCTTACTGGAATTTGCCGAAAAGAATGAATCCGCAGAATTCATAGTTGCAACCGAGCCGGGTATATTGCATCAGATGGAAAAGAATTGTCCGGGGAAGAAATTTATATCAGCTCCTCCCGAGTCTGCCTGTTCATGTAATGAATGTCCTTATATGAAACTCAATACAATGGAGAAACTATACAACTGCATGAAAAAAAGGAGTCCTGAGATAATTATGGACGAAACACTGAGAAGCAAAGCATATCTTTCTATACAGAGAATGCTCGATATGTCGGAATAAAATCCATTCCGTTAAATAAGCCGGATTTTGTGTCCTTCATTTTCATGAAGGTGACAATCATTTATCTTGGCATGTCATTACTGACATGCTCTTTGCATCCTACCCCGGGAGCGAAGCGGATAAGCAGAACCCTGTAACTCCCTGTACTTGGACTTGCTCCGGATGAGGTTTATCGATCCCGGAAATTGCTTTCCGGATGGTAGGCTCTTACCCTGCCGTTTCACCCTTGCTCTTTTGGAGCGGTATTCTTCTCTGAGACACTTTCTGACCGCACGACTTGCGTCATACAGTCCCGGGATATTATCCCGGCATCCCTGCTTTAACGGAGTCCGGACTTTCCTCACTCGGGGATTTTTCCCCGGCGCGATTGTCTGTAACGGAATGGATTATTTGTAAATAATAAAAAGAACTGAATTACTTAGTATTACTTAGAAGCGATTCATCAATCAGAATTCTTCCGCAGGACTGGCAAATAAATATGTGTTCAGCCATCCTGATTTCAATTTCCCTCTGCGGCGGCACCGAATTATAACAGCCGCTGCAGTTTCCCCTGCGCACTATTGCCGTAGCATCGCCCTTTAAAGAACCGTTTATTCTTTCATACAGGCTTTTCTGTTTATTGTTTAATTTATCAAGTATAACTTTTCTTTTTGCTGTCAGCTCTTTTTCTTCTTCCTCAAATTGTTTATTCAATGAGTTCAGCATTGAACGGTTTTCCTTGAGGTCGGCTTTCAGTTCTTCCACATTTCTGTTGAATTCCAATATTTGTTTAACTAAAGATTCCTGATAGGATTTCAGTTCTTTAATCCTTGCTTCATTCTTTTGTATTAATCCCATTAAGCCGTCAATAGACTTTGTAATCTCGTCGTATTCCTTGTTATTCTTCGCTTTATATTTCAGGTCATCATATTTAATCATTTTATCCTCGCTCGTTTTATTTTCTTTAAGCAGGACTTTTTCTTCGGCTTCAAAAGACTTGAGTTTAGCTTTGTCTTCCGTGAGATGTGAGTCAATTACGCTTAATTTCTGACTGAGTTCTTCAATCTTAAAAGGAAGGTCGCCTCTTTCATCGTCAATTTCCGCCAGTTCTCCGTCTATCTTTGTCAGTTCGAAAAGCATCAGTAAAATACCGGAATTATCGGATGCTTTCGCTCCGGTCTCGGTTTCAAAATATTCATAGACTGTAGCTTCTTCATGACGCTCATCACCCGCATCTTTTGGAACAGATTCTCCGTTGATTAAGTTTTCTTTATCGTCTTCCATTATTTATATTATTTTTAGTTTAATTGTCTGGCTGTTAATTATTAACAAAGCATTTGCGCCCATTTTCACTGCTTTTTCTTCGGCTTTCTGATAATTCAATCCGTAATACACAAGTAAGGATTTCAGACGAATAGTTGATTGATTGAAAACCGGATTCAGTTTTATGTTCAGTCTTTGTATTAATGTTTTTGCCGTTACGGATTTCCCGAGTTCGATAAAATAGCCTGACGGTTTACCCGATCTTTTAATAAAATCATATATTTCGTAAGCCGGCTCTTCATAAGGATGGCTTTGCAGAAGTGCTTCCACCACACCGTCCGTATCTATTTCGGCAAATTCCATTTCAAGCCTTATTTCCTCTTCAAAAGACAACTTTCTTTTCTTTCCTGTTAAGGGGTTTGAGCCTTTAACGGGCATGAATGTCCCGATTCCTTTTTGCCGGAATGAGCATAAAATGTAATTCCCGATAACACCGGCTCCCGATGCCGCCAGGTCAAAAGCTAATTTGTCAGCCCCGCTCAGCGGAACATAAGTGACAATTTTTTTCCTTCCGGAATATTCATAAACTGCAGGTATCGAATTTATTATTTCATTTTCATTGAAAATATCAAATAAATTTTTCATAAGGCAAAGGTATAAAAAAAAAGTGTATCATTTTGATACACTTTTTCAGACTTTAATGATTAAGTATGAACGAAAAAAATATTTCTTTGAAAGTATATGTCCGCTTCTCCATATAACGGAATATATACAACACCTTTCGGATTTTCAATACAGAAATTATAACTTAAGGGTTTTGTAAAGAATTTGTATAGGTTTTGTGTTCTGGAGAATATAAAAATGGACAGAAGGAACACCGCTGTTCATCAATTCCTCAACCTGCTTTCGTGCCCATTCTACACCTATATCAATTACATTTTTAGGGTCGGCTTCGGTTATTTCGTTATATAAATCTTCGGGGATGTCAATATAAAAATCTCTCGGTAAACTTGTAAGATGTCGTTTTAACGTAATAATCTTGAGTCCCGGGATAATCGGGACATTAATCCCCGATTCCCTGCAAAGTTTTACGAAGTCAAAATAGTACTTGTTATTATAAAACATTTGAGTTACAACGTAGTGAGCACCCGAATCAACTTTTCTTTTAAGTGTCACCATATCAGCTTTTAAATTAGGCGACTCGTAGTGTTTTTCAGGATAACCCGCAACTCCGATGCAGAAATCCGCGGAGGATGCATCCAATAAGTCCTCTTCAAGATACTTTCCCTTGTTCATTCTTGAAATCTGATCAACGAGTTCCGATGCGTTTTCATTCGTCGTTTTACCGTGCGGTGTGGGCTTTTTGTATCCTTTATCATCTCCCTGAATTGCCAGAACATTTTCAATACCAAGGTAATTAAGTTCAATTAAAGCATCCTCAGTTTCCTCTTTTGTAAACCCCCGGCACAGAATATGCGGAACAGTATCAACGTTGTATTTATTCTTAATAGCCACACTCAGCCCTATTGTTCCTGGTCTTTTTCTCTTGACTTTTTTTCTTATTTCCCCCGACGGTGTTTCCTCATACTGTACCTCTGCGGCATGTGATGTAACATCAATAAACGGCGGATGCAGGGGTAAGAGTTCTTCCACGATGCTGAAAATCTGTTTTATATCGCCGCCCCTGAGCGGAGGAATTATTTCAAAACTGAAAAAAGGACTTTTTGCCTTAGTGATGTGCTCAATTACTTTCATTTTATTGTTATTAGTTTTGTGCGTCCGGATGCATACTGGAGCCTTTTCCCGTTAGAGCTTCGCTTTTCCCTGATTTTATATTGAGAATTCCCACAGTGTAATGGTTTCCGTCTTCTGCATCATATAAAATCCTTTCGTCGTCCATCCATCTGTAATTCGCTACGCTTCCGCCGTTAACATTATAAGACTGTTTATTTGAGCCGTCAGTATTCATAGTATATAATTTTACACTCGAGCCGCTTATTGAAACAAAACCGATTTTTGAGTCGTCCGGAGAAAATTTCGGGAGATTAGCGCTCTCGATACCCTTTGTAAGCGCTGTCTCTTTTGCGGCTTTATATATGTGTATTGTTCCCTGAAGGTTTTGGTTGAAACTTGCCCAGATTACCAGCATATTATCCGATGATATATCCGGAAGGAGGTTTGCATTGTTGTTATCGCTGATTTTGTAAAGATTATTCTCCGTTGTATCGTCTAAATCAATCAGAATAATCTCTTTTCCCCCATTGTAAAAAGAAGAAAAAACTATTTTTGAGCCGTCTTTCGAAAGTACCTGCTGATTTGAATAACCTAATGATGATATGATAAAA
>Ga0247842_10006893_pt1 | contig 12566 bp, 8 predicted proteins | sample LaCruzMarch2015__3_FD_192411 | JGI IMG/M metagenome (GOLD analysis project Ga0247842, IMG submission 192411) | Freshwater microbial communities from meromictic Lake La Cruz, Castile-La Mancha, Spain - LaCruzMarch2015_19m | ecosystem: Environmental > Aquatic > Freshwater > Lake | place: Spain...
CGCGACAATCGTCTGCATGTACACCAGTTCAGTTTCATCCAAGAGGTATCCGTAATGGCTACAGGCACAGTCAAGTGGTTCAGTGACGAGAAGGGCTTCGGCTTCATCACCCCGTCGGACGGCACGAAGGACGTCTTCGTCCATCACAGCGCCGTCCAGGGCGGCGGCTTCAAGTCGTTGGCCGAGGGACAGACCGTCACCTACAACGTTGAGCAAGGCCAGAAAGGCCCCAGCGCAACCAACGTCGTAGCCCAGTAAACCTGGGGGCCGGGTGGCCCGCCGCCTGGTCTTAAGAAGCCCCGCCCTCCGGCGGGGCTTTTTTATTTCTGGGCCGTCGAATGGTCGGCGGCCGTCCCTTCCCCTTGCGTCTGACGGAACCCTGCCTTGATATCCACGGCCAACATTACCATGCAGTTCGGCGGCAAGCCGTTGTTCGAGAACGTCTCCGTCAAGTTCGGCGGGGGCAGTCGCTACGGCCTGATCGGCGCCAACGGCAGTGGGAAATCGACCCTGATGAAGATCCTGGGCGCCGACCTGGAGCCGAGCGCCGGCAACGTGTCGGTGGACCCGGGCAAGCGCCTGGGCAAGCTGCGCCAGGACCAGTTCGCCTTCGAGGACCAGACGGTGATCGATACCGTCATCATGGGCCACGAGGAACTGTGGCAGATCAAGCAGGAGCGCGACCGCATCTACGCGCTGGCGCACATGAGCGAGGCCGAGGGCATGGAGGTCGCGCACCTGGAGGTACACTACGCGGAGTTGGACGGCTACACGGCCGAGGCGCGCGCGGGCGAGCTGCTGCTGGCGCTCGATATCCCGGAGGCACTGCACGAGGGCCCCATGAGCGCGGTGGCGCCGGGCTGGAAGCTGCGCGTGCTGCTCGCCCAGGCCCTGTTCGCGGACCCCGATATCCTGCTGCTGGACGAGCCCACCAACAACCTGGATATCAACACCATCCGGTGGCTGGAAGAGGTGCTGAACGCACGCAACAGCACCATGATCATCATCTCCCATGACCGGCACTTTCTGAACAGTGTCTGCACCCACATGGCGGACCTGGACTACGGCGAGCTGCGCCTCTACCCCGGCAACTATGACGACTACATGACCGCGGCCAGCCAGGTGCGCCAACGCCAGTATGCCGACAACGCCAAAAAGAAGGTCCAGATCGCCGAGCTGCAGACCTTCGTCAGCCGCTTCTCGGCCAACGCCTCCAAGGCCAAGCAGGCGACCTCGCGCCAGCGCCAGTTGGAGAAGATCAAGCTGGAGGACATCAAGCCGTCCAGCCGGGTCAACCCCTTCATCCGCTTCGCCCAGGACAAGAAGCTCTATCGCCTGGCACTGGAGGTGAAGTCACTGGCCAAGGGCTATGGCGGCAAGCCGCTCTTCCGGGGCCTGGACCTGAGTGTGGCGGTCGGCGAACGGGTCGCCATCATCGGCCCCAACGGCATCGGCAAGACCACCCTGCTGCGCTGCCTGGCCGGTGAGCTCGCGCCCGACAGCGGCACGATCAAGTGGTCGGAGAACAGCAACATCGGCTATTTCGCCCAGGACCACGCGGCCGACTTTGCCGCCGACACCACGCTCTATGACTGGATGGACCAGTGGAAACAGCCGGGCGACGACGAGCAGGTCATCCGCGGCACCCTGGGCCGGCTGTTGTTCTCCCAGGACGAGATCAGGAAGCCGGTGAACGTGGTCTCCGGCGGCGAGCAGGGGCGGCTCCTGTTCGGCAAGCTGATGCTGCAAAAGCCCAATTGCCTCTTGATGGACGAGCCCACCAACCACCTGGACATGGAGTCCATCGAGTCGCTCAATACCGCGCTGGAGGACTACCCCGGCACCCTGATCTTCGTCAGTCACGACCGGGAGTTCGTCTCTTCGCTCGCGACCCGCATCATCGAGCTGACGCCCCAGGGAATCGTCAACTTCCGCGGCAACTACGAGGACTATCTGCAGAGCGAGCGCGCGGCGGCCTGAGGCGTCCGCAAGGAACCGGGGCGTCCCGCGCCGGGTCGTTCACGATCGGGGGCGGGTGCGTGCAGTCGCAGGACGCGGAGCGCCCGCACTGCATTCCCACGCTGGAGCGTGGGAACGAAATCACCTTAAGATTCAGTATCCAGCCGCGGGAGTTGGCGCGGCCGCTACCGGTGGGGCGACGGGGGCTGGTGCCGTCGTCGCTGCGGCCGACCCCTTGGCGGCGAGCTCCTGGCCCACCAGGGTATTGAGCACCTCGATGAACCGCTCCTTGCCACCGGTCTGGCCTGGGCTGGTGCGGTACTTGCCGTTGACGATCACCGCCGGGACCCCATCGATGCCGTAGCGCGCGACCAGATCCTGGGCCTTGCGGACCTTGGTCTCGACCGTGAAGGAGTTATAGGCATCGCGGAATGCCTTCTCATCGATACCGATCTCACCGGCGAACTTCACGAGGTCGTCCTCCTTCAAGATGGGCCGCCGGTCGATCTGCATGGCCTTGAACAGGGCCACATGGAACTCATCGAGTTTGCCCAGGGCCTCGGCGGCGTAATAGGCCCGGGCGTGGGGCTCCCAGCGTGGTCCGGTGGCCGGCATCCGGCGAAAAGCGATGCCCGCGGGCTGGGTGCCGACCCAGGTGTTAATGATCGGCTCCAGGTGCCAGCAATGGGAGCAGCCGTACCAGAAGACCTCCACGACCTCCACCTTGTCGCCAGTCGCGGTGGGTACGGCGGGCGTCAGCGTCGCGAACTCGCTGCCGCCCTCGGCGGCCCAGGCCGAGCCGATGGACAGCAGGAAGGCGGCCGCCACGCCGACCCGGAAGGACACACGCAGGCTACGAAACATTGTCTAAACCCTCAATTAATTGCACGCGTTTGCGTTCAGGCGCGGTCGACTGTTCACCCGCCGACGGCATAGTCCAGCACCAGGCCCACAAACACCGCCAGACCGAAGTAGTTGTTGTTGAGAAAGGCCTGAAAGCAGGCGCGGGGCTCGCGCCTGCGGATCAGCCATTGCTGATAGACCCCCAGGCCGGCGGCGAACGCCAACCCGCCCAGGTACCAGGCGCCCCGGCCGGCATCCAGGCCGATCCCGAGCAGCAGGCCCAGCATCAGGACCTGGAGCAGGCCGATCGCCAGCCGGTCCCAGACCCCGAACAGGATGGCGGTGGACTTGATGCCGATCTTCAGATCGTCCTCCCGGTCCACCATGGCGTACTGGGTGTCATAGACCAAAGCCCAGATAAGGGTGGCGATGAAGAGTAACCAGGCGCTCACCGGGATCGCGCCGGCGACGGCCATGTAGGCCATGGGGATGGCCCACCCGAAGGCCGCCCCGAGAAAGAGTTGGGGCACATGGGTGAAGCGCTTCATGAAGGGATAGACCAGGGTCAGGAGCACGGCCACGGTGGACAGGGCCACGGTGCGCCAGTCCAAGAGCAGCACCAGGGCGAAGGCGATGAGTGACAGGACCACGAAGACCCCGACCGCCTCCGCGGGGCTGACCGCCCCGGTGGCCAGCGGACGCTGATTGGTGCGGGCGACGTGTCCGTCGAAGTGGCGGTCCGCAAAGTCGTTGATCGCGCACCCGGCGGAGCGCATCAGCACCACCCCGAGGACGAAGATCAGGACCACGGACCAGGGCGGATGCCCCTGGCCCGCCAGCCACAGGGCCCAGAGGGCGGGCCACATGAGCAGGAAGGTCCCGATGGGGCGGTGCAGACGCACCAGGAGGTAGTAGTTGCGCAGGCGCCCGCGCCAGGCGGCCCGGTCGGGACCCGGGCGGTAATCACCGATCTTGGCTGGGGGAACGTCAGTGCTCGGCATGGTCTCAACGACTGGGCATCATCTCAAGGAACGCGACCGGGCCTGGGGCGGCCCCTTGAGATTATTGCACGATCGAGGGCCGGGCGCCCCGGCCGCGGTCCGCCGCAGTGCGCCCAGGGTCCGCGGCTCATACCACCCCGCACGCCTCGCGCCGCCCGAGCCAGCGTTGGATCAGCGGTTCCACCAGGTCCGGGTGACGCGCGAGGATCAGGTCGGCCGCGCGCTGGGCGGCACCGGTCAGGTGTTGGTCGCGCAACGGGTCGGCCACCCGGAACGCCAGGGTGCCGGTCTGGCGCGTGCCCAGCACCTCGCCCGCCCCGCGCATCTTCAGATCCTCTTCGGCAATGCGAAAGCCGTCGAGTGTTGCGCGGATCAGGGCCAGCCGGTCCCGCGCCTGGGCGCTCAGCGGTGCATGATAGAGCAGCACGCAATGGCTCTCGCGCGCGCCGCGCCCAACCCGGCCGCGCAACTGGTGCAGTTGCGAGAGCCCGAGCCGCTCCGGATTCTCGATGATCATCAGGCTGGCATTGGGGACATCGACGCCGACCTCGATCACCGTGGTCGCTACCAAGAGATCCAGGGCGGCCGCCGCGAAGGCGGCCATCACCGCCTCGCGCTCGGGGGCGCGCTGGCGGCCATGGACCAGGCCCACCCGCACCCCGGGCAGGCAGTCGCCGAGTTGCCGGGCGGTCTCCTGCGCCGCCTGGGCCTGGAGCGCCTCGGACTCCTCGATCAGGGTACAGACCCAATAGGCCTGGCGCCCGGCGGCGCAGGCGTCGTGTACCCGCCCGATCACCGCCTCGCGCCGGCCATCCGGCAGGGCCACGGTGACGATGGGGGTGCGCCCGGGGGGCGCCTTGGCGATCACCGACAGGTCCAGGTCCGCATAGAGCGTCATGGCGAGCGAGCGCGGGATGGGGGTCGCCGTCATGATGAGTTGGTGGGGCGCCCCGCCCTCCTGCACGCCCTTCTCACGCAGGCGCATCCGCTGGTGGACGCCGAAGCGGTGCTGCTCGTCGATGATGGCGAGCCCCAGGTCGGCGAAGCGCACCTCCTCCTGGATCAGGGCATGGGTGCCGATGACGAGCGGCGCGCGGCCGGCGGCGATGGCGGCGAGGAGCGCGGCGCGCTCGCGCCCCTTGTGCCGGCCGGTGAGCCAGACGGGCGCCAGGCCCAGCGGCTGGAGCCAGGTCGCCAGGCCCCGGTAGTGCTGCTCCGAGAGCAATTCGGTCGGCACCATCAGGGCCGCCTGGCGGCCGGACTCGATCGCCTGGAGTGCGGCCAGGGCGGCCACCACGGTCTTGCCCGAGCCCACGTCGCCTTGCAGCAGGCGCTGCATGGGCAGCGCGCGCGCCAGGTCGGCGGCGATCTCGGCGGCGGCCTGCTCCTGGTCCGGCGTCAGGGCGAAGGGCAAGACCTCGCGCAGGCGCCGCCGCAGCCCCCCGTCACCGGCGAGCACCGGGGCCGGCGTGCGCAGGTGGGCGAGGCGCAGGCGCCGCAGGCTCACCTGGTGGGCCACCAGTTCCTCGAAGGCCAGGCGCAGGAAGGCCGGGTGGCGGCGCTCCGTCAGGTCGGCAAGGCTTGCCGCCAGGGGCGGGCGGTGGACATAGTCAAGCGCAACGCCCAGGTCCGGGAGCGCGAAGCCGGCCAGGACCGCGGCCGGCAGGCACTCGCCCGGGGGGTGTTGCGCCAGGAGCGCCAGGGCCTGATCGGTCAGGCCGCGCCAGGACGACTGCTGCAGGCCCTCGGTGGAGGGATAGATCGGTGTCAGGCGCGGCGCGGGCGGCGGCGCTTCATCCGCGCCGCACAGGCGGTACTCCGGGTGGACCAGTTCCAGGCTGTTCGGCCCCTGGCGCACCTCCCCGTAGCAACGCAGCCGCACCCCGGGGCGCAGGGCGGCCACCTGTTGGGGCGAGAAATGGAAGAAGCGCAGCAGGACCCCGCACGTCGGCGGTTGATCGCCCGCCCCGGCCCCGTCGGTGAGCCAGACCTTGAGCGAACGGCGCCCGCCATAGCTGATTCGGGTCTCGCCCACCTCGCCCTCGATCTGCACCTCGGCCCCGGGGCGCAGGTCGGTGAGCGGCACCACCAGGCCGCGGTCCTGGTAGCGAACCGGCAGGTGAAAGAGCAGGTCCTGGACGCTGTGAATGCCCAGACGGGCCAGGCGCTCTTGGACCCTGGGACCCACCCGTTGCAGGTCGGTGACCGGGAGTTGATCCAGGGCGGGCGGCGGCGGGGGTGGGTCAGGGGCGGGGATCGCTGGCATTTCGCGGCGGGGGGCTGGACAATCGGGGGACGGTAGCATCATTTCTTCTTGGAGGCCCGCTGCGATGAGCGTCCCAACCTGTCATGTCACCACTGCGGCACCGGGCCGGTACCCGGCGGTCCCGGGGACCCGGCGATGATCGCCCAAGAGGTCCTGTCAGTCAGCACCCGCGGGCGCGGTACCTACGAGATCACCGCGGAGGTCGAGCGGCGCGTGCGGGCCGCCGGGGTGCACACCGGACTGTGCCATTGCTTCGTCCAGCACACCAGCGCGTCGCTGATCCTGTGCGAGAACGCGGACCCGACGGTGCGCCGCGACCTGGAGGCCTTCCTGTGCCGCCTGGTCCCGGACGGGGATGCGCGCTTCGAGCACAGCGACGAGGGGCCGGACGACATGCCCGCCCACCTGCGCGCCATCCTCACCAAGACCGAATTGACCCTGCCGGTGCGCGCCGGCCGCCTGGCGCTGGGTACCTGGCAGGGCCTGTACCTCTATGAGCACCGCACCCGCGCCCATCGGCGGCAGGTCGTGCTGACCATCAGCGGTGAGGCGGCGGGATGAATCGCGTTGCGGTTCCAACCGCGTTCCCGCGCGGCCCGTCGCGGCGCAAGCCGCTCCCACGGCGTCGCTGCGCGACCTTGGGGCAGAGCGCCTGCCTTCAGGGTCCAGCGGGCGGCGGCGACTCCGGGGGCGACTCCGGCGGCAACTCCGCGGGCGGGGCCAGGGTCAGCCGATAGCCGATGCCCCGCACCGGCTGGATGCAGAGCCCGGACATCCCGGCGTCCTGCAGCTTGCGCCGGATATGGCTCACATACACGTCGGTCGCCCGGTCGTCCGGGTTCCAGGCGTCGCCGCGGGTGAGGTCGGCGCGGTGCACCGACTCGGCCGGGTGGGACATCAGGCAGGCGAGCAGGAAACTCTCCCGGCCGGTGAACTCGACCCGGGCGCCGCTGCCCTCGAGGCTGAGGCAGCGCTCCGCCGTGTTGAGCCGGTACGGACCCACCACCAGGATCGGCACCCCGTCGCGCCCCCGCCGGCGACGACGCAACACGGCGCGGATGCGGGCGCGCAGTTCATCGTGATCGAAGGGCTTGGTCACATAGTCGTCCGCCCCGGCCTCCAACCCGGTCACGCAATCGGACTTGCGCCCGCGCCCGGTGACGATGATGAGCCCGGTGGCGCTGGTCCCGCCCAGTTCGCGTGCGATGTCCATGCCGTCCTCGGCACCGAGGTTGAGATCCAGCAGCACCAGGTCGACCTCGCCGTGCCGCAGCAGGCGTTTCAGCTCGGTCCCGTCGAAGGCCAGGGACACGTCGCAACCGTCGTCGACCAACAGGCGTTGCAGGCTGCGGGCCAGGGGGACATCGTCCTCGACGATAATGATGCGCGGGTTGTCGGTCATTGGTGAATAATCGCATAGTGTATCGGCCGGCCCCTCATTATCGCTCCCCCCGCGCGCTCGATCCCAGGAATTTTCAACAATTGACAGGCTGCCAGTCAGATTCAAGGTTGACGCCAGTGCCGAACCCGCCTAATTACACCCGCCCGGAGCGGATACCCGACCTCGCCCTGTTGGTCGGCCTCGCTGCCGCGGCCGGGGCCGGGAGCCTCATGCACCTGCCCATGGCCTATGGGCTGGACCTGGTGTTCGGCTCGCTCTTCGCCATGCTGGCGATCAAGTGGCTGGGCACCGGCGCCGGCGTCCTGGTCGCCGCGGTGGGCGGCGCCTACACCATCGTGCTGTGGCACCACCCCTACGCCTGGCTGATCACCCTGGCCGAGGCCTTGAGCGTGGGCCTGCTGCGGCACTACCTGCGTCCGCGCGGCGAGGTGCTGCCGCTGGCCGCCCTGGACGGGCTCTATTGGGTCTTCCTGGGGATGCCCCTGGTGGCGCTGTGCTACGGCGGACCGCTCGCCATGAGTATGACCGAGGTGCTGCTGGTCGCCTTCAAACAGGCCATCAACGGGGTGCTCAATGCGGCCCTGGCCGGGGCCCTGGCGATCGGCCTCCTGGGGCTGCGGCGCCGCCCGGCGGCCGCATCCTTCAGCGACTTCCTGTTCGTCACCCTGGTGCTCGCCGTCCTGATCCCGTCGCTCGGGGTCTCGATCTGGCAGAATCAGCGCCTCAATGAGGCCATGGAACAGGGGGTCGCCGATACCCTGAACCTGGCGCTGGGGCTCAGTCGCGCCGACCTCGCCGCCGCGGACCCGCCGCCGACCCTGGCGGTAGCCCGCGACGCACTGCCGGCACTGGTGACCCGGATCACGCAACTGATGCCGCAGGCGCAGGGGCTGCAACTGACGCTCACGGCGCCGGACGCCGCCGCGGGGCCCGACCGGGCGGAATCGCGGCCCCCGGCCGGTCTGCGCTTCCACCTTGCCCGGCGCCCCGGGTACTCGCGCATGGAGCGCTGGCGCAAGGGCCATTACCAACTCGAGGCCCCGCTGACCCTGGACGGTACGCCGATGCGACTGGTGGCCGAGTTCGCGGCGACCGGGCCGGTGCAGACCCTGCAAGAGGTCCAACTCGGGGTCTTCTGGCGCCTGGGTCTCATCACCCTGCTCGCCCTGAGCGGCGCCTTCTTTCTCAGCCGGCGGGTCGGCCGACCCATCGCCGCCCTGGCCGAGGCCGCCGGGCGCCTGCCCGGGCGCCTGGACCACGCCGACCCGACGCCGCCCCCCCGTCCGAGCCGCCTGCGCGAGACCGCCGAACTGGCCGCCGCCTTCGCCCGGATGGAGTGCGCCCTGCGCGAGAATTTCACGGCCCTGGCACAGAGCGAGGCACGCTTTCGGGCCGTCTTCGAACAGGCACCGCTCGGCATGGCCATCGTCGGACCCGACCGGCGGCCCCGCTTCGTCAACCCCGCCCTGGAGCGACTCCTGGGACGCGACGCCGCGACCATCAAGTCGCTGCGCTTCGAGGACTTCACCCACCCCGGGGATATGGACACCGATATGGGCCTGTTCCAGGAACTGGTGGCGGGCCGGCGCGACAGCTACCAGATGACCAAGCGCTATCTGCGGCCCGACGGCACCCTGGTGTGGGGCGAACTGAGCGTCGCCATGCTGCCGGAGCCTTGCGGCGGGCCCCCGATCCCGCTCGGTCTGGTCCAGGACATCACGCAACGGCAGCGTGCGGAAGAGGCCCGAGCCCAGGCGGAACTGGCCTTACAGGACTACAGCGCCAAGCTCGAGGCCTTCTGCCGCCTGGGGACTCGCTATCAACCCGCCGACCAGGACTTGGCGGAGCTTCTGCGCTTCGGCTGCGCCTCCCTCGGGGTCGAGCTCGCCGCCCTGGCGGAGGTCCGCGACGGGCGTTACCGCCTGATCGCCGCGGTGGGGAGGCTGGCCGGCGGGCCCACCCGCGAGGTCCCCCTGGACGGACCCATCGACCTCGACCAGCCCTGCCGCACCGAGCCCCAACCCCAAGGGGTGCACCACCCCGCCCTGGGCACCGGCCTGAGCTTCCTGGCCCGGGTGGTCCTGAACTGGAGCGACGCCGAAGGCCTGCCCCACCACGGCATCCTGGACCTGGCGGACCGTCGCCGACGCCCCGCGTGCGGCCAGCCGGAACAGCAGATCCTGCAACTGGTGGCAAGCCGCATCAGCGCCAACCTGCGCGAGCAGGCGGTCGTCGGCGGGCTGCTGCAATCGCGCCAGCGCGAGGTCATCGGCCACCTGGCGGGGGGCGTGGCCCATGATTTCAACAACGTGCTGGGGGCGATCGGCAACAACCTGCAATACCTGCGGCGCCTGCTGCCGGTGGACAGCGCCGCCGCCGCGGCGCGCGAGGTCCTGGACGAGACCCAGGCCGCCATCGGGCAGGCCAAGGTCGTCACCTCCGGCCTGCTCTCGCTCGGGCGCGGCGAGGACCGCAGCGTGGTCCCCTGCGACCTCGGGGCACTGGTGGAGGCCTTCGCGCCGCTGGTGAGCCGGCTGCTGCCGCCCGGCATCGAACTGGTCCTGGCGTTGGAGCCGGGCGTGCGCGCCCTGGTCAACCCCGCCCTGCTCCAGGCCGCGCTGCTCAACCTGGCACTCAACAGCCGCGATGCCATGGGCGCGCGCGGGCGCCTGACGCTCAGCGTAGCGGCGCGCACCGATCCGGACCCGGAGCCCCCGGACCTGGGTGACCCGGGGCCGGGGGAGCGGGCCGAGCTGAGTGTGCGCGACACCGGGACCGGGATGACCGAGGCGGTGCGCCGACGCATCTTCGAGCCCCTGTTCTCCACCAAGTCACGCGGTCGCGGGACCGGGCTCGGCCTCTTCATGGTGCGCGAATTCGCCCTGCGCAGCCACGCTGCCATCCAGGTGCGCTCGGTGCCCGGCGCGGGCACCTGCTTTCGTCTCTGGCTGCCCCGCACCGACCGACCCGCCGCCGCCCAGCCCCCGGGGGCGCCGGTACTGCCGCCCGTCCCCCTGGCGCCCGACGCGGCGCAGCCCCAGCCGGCCGGACCGCCAACCTGTCCCCAGATCCTGGTCGTCGATGACGACCAACGGGTCCGTAACGCCCTGTCCCGGGTGCTGGTCGCCGCCGGCTACCAGGTCTTTACGGCCGCCGACGGCGCCGACGCCCTGGACCGTCTGGCCTTGGAGCCGGCCGTCGCCCTGGTCCTGTCGGACATCGCCATGCCGCGCCTGGACGGTCTGGCCCTCTATGGCGCCCTGTGCTGCGACCGGCCGCAACTGCCGGTGATCCTCATGACCGGCGACCCCGCCGGCGCCGCCGACGCCGCCGCCATGGACCCGACGGCGCGGGTCCTGCGCAAGCCGCTCGATAACCGAGCGCTGGTCGAACTGATCGGCAGCGTGCTGGCCGGCTGATCCGCCGGGAGCCGAGGCAGCCTGCCCCGGTGCAGCAAGGCCACTCACTATTGCGTGTAGAATCCGCCAACCAAGATCAAGGACCAGCCGCTCGGCCCTTGTCACCGCCACGACAGACGGCGGCGGGCCCGTCGGAGGCACCATGGCCGCAACCAACTTCAAAACCGAGAACAATACCTTCCGCAAGCTCATCGGCAACGGCCTGAGCTACCGCATCCCCCGGTTCCAGCGCGATTACAGTTGGACCGACGAGGAATGGGAGGACCTGTGGCTGGACCTGCTGGGCACCCTGCAACCCGACGGTGAGCCGGCCCACTATCTGGGCTATCTGGTTCTCCAGTCTCCCGACGATAAGACCTTTGAGGTCATCGACGGCCAACAGCGCCTGACCACGGTTACCATCGTCATCCTGGCCATCCTCAAACACCTGCAACGTCTTGTCGACGCGGGTAAAGAGCCGGCGGACAACGCCCGGCGGATCACCCAGATCCGCCAGACCTACATCGGCTATCTCGACCCCGTCACCCTGGTCTCGCGCCCCAAGCTGATCCTCAACCGCAACAACAACAGCTATTTCCAGGACTACCTGGTGCCGCTGGGCCACCTGCCGAAACGCGGCTTCCGCGCCTCCGAGCACCTGTTGCGCAGAGCCTTCGAGTGGTTCGACAAGCATATCGGGGAGGTCCTCAAACAGGAAACCGGAGACCAGGGCCGGCGCCTGGCCCAACTGGCCGAGGACCTGACTGACCGACTGTTCTTCACTGTCATCACCGTCACCGACGAGTTGAATGCCTACAAGGTCTTCGAGACCCTCAACGCCCGCGGGGTGAGACTCTCCGCCACCGACCTGCTAAAAAACTACCTGTTCTCGGTGCTGGACCGGGGCGGAGAGAACGACCACGAGTTGCACAACCTGGAAGGGCGCTGGGAGGCCATGGTCGGGCGCCTCGGGGCCGAGAGCTTTCCCGACTTCCTGCGCGTGCATTGGAACAGCCGCCGCCCCTTCGCGCGCCAGGCCGAGTTGTTCAAGACGATTCGCGGCCAGGTCAAGACCCGCGAGGCCGTCTTCCAACTCCTGCGCGACATGGAAGAGGACCTGGATACCTATCTGGCAATGTCTTCCCCGGAGGTCTCCGACTGGCCGCGGGAACTCAAGGCCCTGGCCGGCACCCTGCGCACCTTCAATGTGCGCCAGCCCTTCCCCCTGCTCCTGTCGGCCAGGCGCCACTTCGCGGAGACCGAATTCCTCGGCCTGGTGCGCGCCTGCGTCGTCATCTCGCTACGCTACAACATCATCTGCGGCTACAGCCCGGCCGAGCAGGAGCGCACCTACAACGCGGTTGCCGAGCGCATCGCCCGCGGCGAGATTCCGTCCTTAAGCGTCGCCCTGACTGCCATGACCGGCGTCTACCCAAACGATGCCGCCTTTCGCGCCGCCTTCGCCGACAAGACCATTCGCACTACCCAATCGCGCAATAACCGCGTGGCCCGCTACATCCTCTGCGCCCTGGAGCGTCACCTGGCACCGGAACACGACTACGATTTCACCAGCGATGCCTTCACCCTGGAGCACGTCTTGCCCCAGAATGCACAGGCGGGTTGGGACGGCTTCACGGACGAAGAGGCCGAGGCCCTGGCCGACCGTCTGGGCAATCTGACCCTGATGCAGGCGGGGG
>Ga0247842_10006898_pt1 | contig 12560 bp, 9 predicted proteins | sample LaCruzMarch2015__3_FD_192411 | JGI IMG/M metagenome (GOLD analysis project Ga0247842, IMG submission 192411) | Freshwater microbial communities from meromictic Lake La Cruz, Castile-La Mancha, Spain - LaCruzMarch2015_19m | ecosystem: Environmental > Aquatic > Freshwater > Lake | place: Spain...
CCCTCGAGGCTCTTGATCAGGTGGCCGTGCTGGCCGCGGGCCATCTGGCCTACCTCGGGCCGCCCGGCACCGCCGCGCACTATTTTCGCGCCGACAGTCCGGAGGCGATTTTCGACCGTTTGCCCCAGCGCACGGGCGAGGAATGGCATGCTTCCTGGGGGAAGCACCGCGGGCATTTCGAACAGGACCGCAAGCAGCCGGAGAAACCGACGGAACCCGGGAGGGCGGACGAAGAGGACGAGCCGGAGCGGGTCGGCGGCGTGGCCGGCCCGGCCAGCCAGTTCGTCACCCTGCTGGCCACGCGGTGGAAAATTTTTTTCCGCCACAAGAGCGGCCTCGCCCTGCAGGCCGGACTGGTGCTGGGCTTTCCCCTCGTCGTGGCCATCTTCGCCCTCGACGGGCTCCCGGCGGTGCCCAGCCTCGATGCCGGGTTGAGCGGTGATGTCGTCCGGCAACTGATCGAAGCTCGCACCTTCGCCGAGGGAGCAAGCAAGGCGGGGAGCGCGGTCTCCGGACTCGTCCTGCTGCAGGTGATTCTTCTCGGTCTGCTCGGGGCGAACAACAGTGCGCGCGAAATTGCCGGGGAACGCGCGATCTACGAGAAGGAAAAATTCGCCGGCCTCAGCCCCGCGGCCTACGTCGCCTCCAAGGCCGCCTTCCTCGCCGTGCTCGTCGCGGTGCAATCCGCCTGGATGACTTGGTTCGTGCGGGCCGTGGCCGATTTTCCGGGTGATGGCGCGCAACAGTTTCTTTTCTTCCTTTTGGTCAACGCCGCTCTCACCGCGGTCAGTCTGGGGATCTCCGCCCTCTCCCGCACGGCCGACCACGCCTCACTGGCTTCGATTTATCTGGTTGGTTTTCAGCTGCCGCTCTCGGGTGCGGTGCTCGCCCTGCCGGCGGGGCTGGATGCCGCGCTGCGTCCCTTCATTGCCGCCTATTGGAGTTGGAGCGGTGCGCTGCAGAGCCTGCGCGAGACCCGCTACTACGACGTGCTCGAGCTGGTCGTCCCGACCACCCTCTCGCCTCAGGGGCTCTGCGCCTGGGTGCTCGTCCTCCACATCGTTCTGGGCATTTTTATCGCCTGGCTGGGTTGCCTTCGGGCCTCTTGGGATAGATAAGTGAAGGTATGTCCCGCCGTGCCCGTCGCGCCCCCCGGTTTGTCTGGCTTCTCGCCGCTCTCGCGGCCGTGCTCATCCTCATCGGTGCGGGCGGATATTATCTGGGCAATTCGAGCCAACCCTACCGCACAGCGCCGGAGTTCCCCGTCGCGGAATATCTGGCCACCTCGTCTTCCCTGCGCGGCAATACCTACCGCCTGACCGGCTCGGTCCTCAACTCGATCGCCTGGTCGCCCGCGGAAGGGCGCCTGATCTCCGTGCAACCGGCCGGCACCGACACGCCCATCCCGGTGGTGCTCCCGGTGGCGGTGAGCAAGGACGGACCGCAAAAAGGGCAGCGTTTCCACTTTCTCGTCGAGGTCCGCGACAGCGGTCTTCTTTACGTGGCCAGCCTGACAAAATCATGAAGAACCACACCCTCCTTCTTCTCGGTTTGCTCCCGTGTATCGCCGTCGCGCAAGAGCCGGGCATGGGCGACTCGCAGGCGGCGACCGGCGGAGCCCGGCCTCCGCAGATGAATGAGGGATTCATCGGGCGTGATGTCCCGGCGTTCGACCCCGGATCGGATGTGGCCGCCTTCGACGGCAAGGTTTGGAACATCAATGACAACCGTCTTTTCCGGGCGCGTTTTGAAAAATACCTCAACTCGTCGCCGGCCACGAGCAAGGCGGATGTGGCCTACCGGGAAACGATTGATCGCATCCTCGATCTGATTTCCCCCGGCAAAGCCACTCCGCAAAACATCGAGGCGGCTTTTTCCCTGCTGAAGAAGGCGTCCGAATACAAGGACGACGCCAACCTTTGCCGGACCATGTCAGACGCGATCCACGCCGCGCGAACGAGCCTCAAGACCGTCGAGCGGTTCAAAGCCGAGAATGCAATGCTGGAAAAAGAGCGCAAGGCGGCCGAGTGGAACAACCAGATGGCCGCGCGGACCTCGACCATGGGGATCAGCACCAGTGCCAAGGACTCCCCCGTGCTGCAGGAAAATCAGCGAATCGAGCGCGACGCGCGGCTCGCCTCGACCCGGCGGGTTCTCTCCGACATCACCCAGACGATCGAAAACAACAAGCTGCGCATCGCCGCCACCGAACTCACAACCAAGGCGCACCTGCAGGCCCTCATCATGCAGTATTTCGCCACCCGCCGCTTCGAGCACGTCATCATCGCCAACCGCTTCTACCGGGCACTCTACGCCGACGGCGACAATTCCATCGACGTTTACAAGCAGATGATCGGCACGATGCCGACCAACCGCGACGCCGGGCAGGCCAAGATCAACGCGGAATTCGACCCGAAGGTCTCCGCCGCCGGCGGATCGGCGGACGGCGGCACGGCGGTCGGAACCAGCGCGGGCTCGAACGGCGCCTCGGTCGGCGTCGGCCAGCAAACCCAATCGCCCGGCGGCAACGCCGGGGCCTTCGCAGCCAGCGGCATGAAGATGGGGATCGAAAACTTCAGCATCGAGAGCCTGACGGGTGGCGCCGCCGCGGCCGCCCAAACCATCAGCAAACTGGTCAGCTCGCTCAGCCAGATCGACAGCCTGGCCAACGAGGCCATCCGCGACATCAACGAGGGGGTGGAGGCCTACAAGTTTCTCCTCGAGCAGGGCGAGCTGAACAGCGCGACCGAGCGGCTGGCCGAGACGTTTGCCCTCGGCGAATACATGCCGAGCGTGCGGCTCCTCTCCCGCGAGGACAAACGCCGTGCGCTCAAATTCACCCAGATGAAAAACGAACTCCTCGCCGCCCTCGAGGTCAACGATCTGACCCGTGCGGAGAAGCTCGTGGGCGAGATGAGCGAGACGGCGAGCGATTTCAACACCAGCAAACCACTGGCCAAGATCGAGACGGCCAAGACGATGAGCGCGATGCACCTTTCCAAAGCCAAGAACGCCGCACTCTCGGGCGACCGCGCCGCGATGGAAGCCGAACTCCGCGCCGCGGCCGAGATCTGGCCGCGCAATCCCGCACTGGCCGAGGTCGGGAACAACATTTTCGCCCAGACCGACGTCCAGCAGCAGGCCTTGAACGAGCTCGACCGCCTGATCGAGCAGGGCGACCACCGGACCATCCTCCGGCAGAACGCGAAGTTCATCGCCGCCACCGCGCTTTACCCGGATCGTCAGGAGAAACTCGGCGCCATCCTCGCACAAATGACCGAGATCGAGGGCTCGCTCCAGCGCGCCAGGGAGATCCAGCAGCGCGGAGACGCAGCCGGGGCGTGGGAAAGCATCCAAGTCGCCGCCGCCAAGTATCCGACCGACCCCGAGATCAACCGCCTGCGTGCCGACCTCGCCAGCGGCGGGGCCGCCACATTCGTGCAAGCGCTGAGCCGCGGCGGGGACCTCGAAGCGCGGGGAGAATACGGCGCGGCCCTCGCTTGGTATCTCGACGCCCACCGCCAATACCCGCCGAGCCAGATGGCCCAGGAGCGAATCAACGCCCTGGCCGCCCGGATCCTGCCGGGCTCCTCACCGGACCAGCCCTGAGACACGCCTCAGTTCCTGTGATATAATCCAATTATGGACAGCGGTTTATGTTTGCAACATTTTGTGCCCAGTCTAGTTGTCTCGTTTTGGCATGCCTAGAAGCTCCAGCACCAGCGACCTGCCAGACGTAGCTGTTGAGACGGTCGAAATCTCGGCGGCCGAGCTCCACGGCAGCACGCTGCACAACATCGCGCGGCAGCCGTGGTTCACCAGCCTCCTTCTCTTCGCCGCCGACCTCGCGCTGGTCAGCGGAGCCTACACCATCAGCCGCGCCGTCCGCGTCAACCAAGCCCTCGAAATGTCCGCCGGCTACCTGCTGCAGGTGGGCGTGTTTTTTTTCTGCATCCTGCTCGCGGTGGCGCTGATTGGCGGATACAAGGCTCGCCGGACTTTTCGCCTGCTGCATTTTGCGACGGAGTTCCTGCTCGCGGTGGTGGTGGGGGCGGCAGCCGGGGCCTTTGTTCTCTTCGTCTTTTTCTCCACGACCGATTTTTACACGGCGCAAAGCCGGGTCGTGCTTTTTTACACGGCGGTGGGTTATGCCATCCCGGCGCTCGGTCTGCGCCTTCTTGCCGCCTCAACGTGGACCCGCCGCGCGCGTCGTGTTCCATATCTGGCCATTGGCGCACCGGCTGATCTGGCCCGCTTCGAGAGTTACTGCCGGAGCATGAGATTCCACAATCCGGTGGTGCTGGCGGATCATCATCTGCATGTGGTCAATGAGCTGATGGATGAAGAAGCCCGCGCCCTCGGGGTCTCGCCGCGCACAGTCCTGCAGGAGGCCTCCCGCCTCGAACCCTCCCCGAACCCCCGCACGGCGGCCCGGCGGGCGCAGGATTTCGAGGGCATCGTGCTGACCGACCAAACAGAGACCTATCCGCGCGACCTGCTGGAAAAATTGGCCCGTCTGCACTTCTTGCGCATCCCGGTTTACAGCACAGAAACGTTTTTCAGCGAAATCTGGCGCAAGGAATCGGTCCAGCGCCTCGATCATTCATGGGCCCTGCGCCAAAGCTTCCAGTTGGCCCGCCACTCGGCCTACCGCTATCTGAAAACCCTCACCGACTACGCGCTGGCCCTGCTGCTTCTGCCGCTCGCCCTGCCCCTCATGGCCATCATTGCTGTGGCTGTGGCGCTGAACAGTGGATTTCCCGTGCTCTACCGTCAGGAGCGTGTGGGCCGCGGCGAGACGCGCTTCACCCTCTTCAAATTCCGCACGATGTTCGTGCGGGAAGCCGAGGACTACCCCTACACGCGGGACAGGGACAACCGTATCACCCCGGTCGGACGCCTGCTTCGCCTCGTGCGCCTCGATGAGTTGCCGCAAATTTTCAACGTCCTCCGCGGCGAAATGAGCCTGGTCGGTCCACGGGCCGAGTGGTCGCGCATCGTGGCCGAGTATGAAACGAAGATTCCGAGCTACCACCTGCGGCATTTGGTCAAGCCGGGCATCACCGGCTGGGCGCAGGTCAACTTCCGCTACGGCACCGGGCTGGACGACGCGGTGGAAAAACTTCGCTACGACCTCTACTACATCAAGAATTACTCCCTCGTCCTTGATGTCGAGATTCTGCTCAAGACCATTTTGAAGGTCTGCTCGTTCGGGGGGAAATGACGCTCGGGTGAGGAGGCTGCCTTGATAACGATGCGTTCTGCTTCCTTGGTGGATCGTGATGTCCCCATCGCGATGCGTTCCGCTCCCGCCGCAGGCGGCCACCTTCTCTTTGCCCTGAGGCAGCGCAAGCGTCCCCGGTCTCATCGCGATGGGGACATCGCGATCCACCGTTGCTGCGCAACACGGCAGCCAGCGCGAGATCTGCTTGAGGGTTGACGCTTGCGGGTGGCGGGCGAAAATCCCCGATTCAGCTTTGTCTCCCGCGTCTCATCCCCACAACCCTCAACTCCCTTGCGCTTTCTGCCCAATCTCTGGCCCTGGGCCGCTGCCGCGCTGAGCGGCGGGCTGCTGGTCCTGTGTTTTGCCCCGTTTGATCAGGCCTGGCTGGTCTGGGTCGCTCTGGCCCCGCTGTTCACCGCGATCTGGTTCGGCCCGGTCCCGGCGAAACACGCTTTGCTGCGCAAGGCGGAACTCGGCTACCTCGCCGGGCTGGTCTATTTCCTCGGCTCGCTCTCCTGGGTGACCAACGTGACCGCACCGGGCTTGCTCGTGCTCTGCCTTTACCTCGCGCTCTACCCGGCCGTGTGGGCCGGGCTGGTGTTCGTCTTTGCCACCCCGCGCGACCCGGCGGGCGCCGTGCGGTCGGTCTGGCTGAGCTCATGGCGCAACCTGGCCGCGGGGCTTATGGCCGCGGCCGCCTGGGTCGCGCTCGAGTTTCTCCGCAGCACGGTCATGACCGGATTCGGCTGGAACGCCCTCGGCATCGCGCTGCACGAAAACATTCCCCTCATCCAGATCGTCTCCCTGACCGGCGTGGGCGGGCTGTCATTTCTCGCCGTCCTCGCCTCCGCCATTGCCGTGGCCACCGTGCGCCGCCTCATGCTCGAAGCCAAAACCGGCCGGGTGCGCGCGCATTTTGATTTCACCCTCACCCTGGCCCTCATCGTCGTCGCCTTCGCCTACGGCCTGCGGCAGATCTCCGCGAAGGTGGAAACCACGCCCTTGCGCGTTGCGGCGGTCCAGCCAGCCATCCCGCAAAACGAGAAATGGAACAGCGCATTCGAGGACCGCATCTACGCGACGCTCGAACGCCAGACCGCAGCCGCCGCCGCACTGCAGCCGGACCTCATTCTCTGGCCCGAGGCGGCCACCCCACGCGGATTTTTCGAAGACCCCGTGGCCCATGCCTTCGTCAAGGAATGGGCCGCCCGCGGTGACTTTTCCCTCCTCTTCGGCACGCTCATCCTCGGCCCGAAGGCGGATTACAACGCGGCCGTGATGGTCCAGGGAACCGGGGGCGAGCCGCAGGTTTACCCGAAGACCCACCTGGTCATGTTCGGCGAATACATCCCGTTCCGCCAAAGCTTCCCGCTTTTCGCCATCATGGTCGGCCACCTTGTCCCGGCCGATTTCGATGCGGGGGAGGGCCCGGTCATTTTTCAACTCGCCTCGCCGCCGATCACCTTGGCTCCGCTGATTTGTTTCGAGGACACGCTCGGCTATCTCGCCCGCGAAGCGGCGCTGCTCGGTGCCCAGATTTTCATCAACGTGACCAATGACGGCTGGTTCCTGCGCAGTGCCGGGTCGCGGCAGCATCTGGCCCACGCCGTTTTTCGCTGCGCCGAGACCGGACGTCCGATGGTTCGCTGCGCCAACACCGGAGTGACCTGTGTGATCGACCACCTTGGGCGTGTCCGGCAGACGCTGGTCGGGCCGGACGGCGATACGTTCGCGGAGGGCATGATGATGGCCGAGGTCGATGTGCCGGTGAATCCGCCGACCACGTTTTACATGAAACACGGGGAAGCCTTCTCGATGCTCTGCCTCGTGGTCACGCTCGGGGTGGCGGCGGTTTCGATCTTGCGAAGGAGGCCTTTGCTGAGCCCGCGTCTGCCGTGATCTGGAGGGCGAGCGGCCTCGCGAGCCGTCGGCCCTGCGTTCACGCGCCATGCGGATACCCACGGCGGCCGGGGACGTCCGCCCTCCGGCACCGCTTCCGACTTTTCAAAAGCCCGGGACTTGGCCAGTCTCTCCTCCGATGAAAATCCGTGTCACCGTCCTGCCCAAATCCTCCGTTCTCGACCCGCAGGGGGTGGCCACGGCGGAGGCCATGAAACACCTCGGCTGGGGGCAAACCGGCCGCGTGCGCATCGGCAAGGTCATCGAAATCGAGGCGCCGGACGGGCGGCCGGACGATGAGAAACTCCACGCGATCTGCCGCGACCTGCTCTCGAATCCGGTGATCGAGGACTACACGGTCGAATTCAGCGCCTGATGAAATTCGCCGTTCTGCGTTTTCCCGGGTCGAATTGCGACCAGGATTGTCTTCGCACCCTGCAGGACACGTTCGGCGCGCACGCCGAGCCGGTCTGGCACAAGGAGACATCGGTGGCGGGCTACGATGTGATCATCCTGCCCGGGGGATTTTCCTTCGGCGACTACCTGCGCTGCGGAGCCATCGCACGTTATTCTCCGGTCATGGCGGCCGTGCGTGAGGCGGCGGGCCGCGGGACTCCGGTGCTGGGGATCTGCAATGGTTTCCAGATCTTGTGCGAATCCGGCCTGTTGCCCGGTGCCCTGGTCCGCAACCGCGGCCTCCATTTCATCTGCCGGCAAGTGCACCTGCGGCTGGAGAACACCACATCGCCCTTCACCCGGGCGGGCCGGGCCGGTCAGGTCCTCCGTGTGCCCATTGCGCATGGCGAGGGATGCTATCTGGCCGACGAAGAAACCCTCGATCGTCTGGAGAACGAGGGCCGCGTCGCCTTTCGCTACTGCCTGCCGGACGGAAGCGTCGCCCCGGAGGGAAATCCGAACGGATCACTGCGGCACATCGCCGGAATCCTCAACGGACCGGGCAACGTCCTCGGCCTCATGCCCCACCCCGAGCGCGCCTGCGAGGAGCGTCTGGGCAGCACGGACGGCCAGCTTGTTTTCGCCAGCCTGCTCGAATCCGCCCTCACCGCCGTGTCATGAAAGATCCGACCATCACCCCGGAAATCATCGCCAAGCACGGCATCACGCCGGACGAGTATGCCCGCATCCAGGGCATTTTGGGCCGCGATCCGAACTTCACCGAGTTGGGAATTTTTTCTGTCATGTGGAGCGAGCACTGCTCCTACAAAAATTCACGGCCGGAGCTGAAAAAATTCCCCACGAGCGGGCCGCGCATCTTGGTCAAGGCCGGCGAGGAGAATGCCGGCGTCCTCGACGTCGGCGACGGCTGGGCCGTGGCCTTCAAAATCGAGAGCCACAACCATCCGAGCGCGGTCGAGCCGTTCCAAGGCGCGGCCACCGGCGTGGGCGGGATCATCCGCGACATTTTCACCATGGGTGCGCGGCCGATCTTCCTGCTCGATTCCCTGCGCTTCGGCCCGATTGAGCAGGGCGCCCCCGGCGCGGCAGCCAACCGGCATCTCCTCGCCGGCGTGGTCTCGGGCATCGCCCATTACGGCAATTGCATCGGCCTGCCGACCGTGGGCGGCGAAACATGGTTTGATGAGACCTACGCGGGCAATCCGCTGGTCAATGTCTTCTGCCTCGGCGTGCTCCGCCACGACCAGATCGCGCGCGGCGCGGCGCGCGGCTGCGGGAATCCGGTTTTTTACGTGGGCGCCGAGACCGGCCGCGACGGGCTGGCCGGGGCGGCTTTTGCCTCGCGCGAGCTGACCGAGGAATCACGCGAGGACCGGCCGGCCGTGCAAGTGGGCGATCCTTTCCGCGAGAAACTCCTCCTCGAGGCCTGCCTCGAATTGCTGGCCAGCGGCTGCGTCGCGGGCATCCAGGACATGGGCGCGGCCGGGCTGACCTGCTCGACCTGCGAAACGGCCAGCCGCGGGGGCACCGGCATCGATGTCGATCTCGACCTCGTGCCCAAACGCGAGACGGGCATGACCCCGTATGAAATCCTCCTGAGCGAATCGCAGGAACGAATGCTGGTCATTGTCCACCGTGGACAGGAGGACCGCGTGCGGGAGATTTTCGAGAAATGGGATCTGCCCCACGCCTGCATCGGGCACGTCACCGACGACGGCATCATGCGCATCCGCGCCGGCGACCGCGTCGTGGCGGAAATCCCCGCGGCCGACCTGACCGACCAGGCCCCGGTTTACCAACGCGAAGCCGCGGAGTGGACTCCGCCGCAGGAGGTGGACATCAGCACCGTGCCCGCGGTCGATTTGACCGCGGCGCTCCCGCGATTGCTCGCCCACCCGACCCTCGCGGGCAAACGCTGGATCTGGGAACAATACGATCACATGGTCCGGAACGGCGCGGTCGTCGGCCCCGGCTCGGATGCGGCGGTCTTTTACGCCCGCGAGTGCGACAAATTCCTCGCCGCCTCGGTCGATGGCAACGGATTGGTCAGCCGCCTGGACCCGCGGGAAGGCGGACGCCGCTGCGTGGCCGAGGCCGCGCGCAACCTGGCCTGCGCCGGAGCCGTGCCGCTGGGGGCGACGGACAACCTCAACTTCGGCAACCCGCACAAGCCGGAGATTTTCCGTCAGCTGCGCGATTCCGTCGAGGGCATGGCCGAGGCCTGCCGCGCCTTCGACACGCCGGTGACCGGCGGCAACGTGAGCCTTTACAACGAAAGCCCGGCCGGCCCGATCGACCCCACCCCGGTGGTGGCCATGGTCGGGATCATCGAAGAAGAGACGCACATCACGCGCCAGAGCTTCCGTCGCGCGGGTGATTCGGTCTGGCTCCTCGGCGACCGCGCCGCCGGACTCGACGCCTCGCAATTTCTGCTCATCCTCCACGGCCGCAAAGAGGGGCGTCCGCCGCAGACCGATCTGGAAGCCGAAGTCGTCCTGCACCAGGCCGTGCGTGACGCGATCCGGGATGGCCTCGTGCGCAGTGCGCATGACTGCGCCGAGGGCGGAATCGCGGTGGCGCTGGCCGAATGCTGTCTCTCCGGCGACGGGCTGGTCGGGGCGGAGATTTTTCTCCCGGACGACGAACGGCGCGACGACGAGTCACTTTTTCACGAGGCCCCCGGGAGGGTGCTGGTGACGATTGATCCGGCCGATGAGGAGGCGTTCCACGACCTGGTTTCCCTCTGTCGCGTGCCGGTCCGCAAGCTCGGAACCACCGGGGGCACGGAACTGGTCATTCACCTGCGGACCCAAACCTGGCGCTGGCCGGTGGCGGGGTTGTTCGAGACCTGGGATGGCGCGCTGGGAGCGCTGATGGGGACAGTTGCAGAACCGCTCGCGGCGCATTAATTTGTCGGCAAGATGAAACGCCTGCCCCAAGCGGGAGACCTCTCGGGTTCGCTTCTTGTGGCGCACCCCATGATGGCGGATCCCAACTTCCGGCACACCATTCTGTATTTGTCGCATCACAGCGCGAAAGACGGGGCACTCGGATTCATCATCAACCGCCCCCTCGGCCGCCGGGCCGGCGATTTGGATGCCGGCACGGGTCTCGGGCACATCGCGCATGTGCCGATTTTCGAAGGCGGCCCGGTCTCGCGCAACCAGGTCATCGTGGCCAGCCTCGATTGGGACGCCGAGGCCGGGGCCTGCAAGTTCGAGCCGATGGAACGACCCGAGGGGGAATTGGCACTGCCGGATTTCACCGATGACAAACTGCGGGTTTTCCTCGGCTATGCCGGTTGGTCCAAGAACCAACTGGAGCGCGAGATCGCGCTCAACTCCTGGCTGGTCGTGCGCCCGCATCCCGAGTTGCTGCGGGCTGATGCGGACGACGAAACCTGGCGACGCATCATGGAAGGCCTCGGCCCGATGTATCGGGTTTTGGCCGATGCGCCGGAGGATGTGTCGGGAAATTGAGGCTCCGCCTCGTGTTCATCGCGTTCGCGGGGTGACGGAGGTTTTTTCGTTCTGTTGGTAGGGCTGGCTGGCCTCAGCCGGCCGCTGCCTAGGTTGAAGAGAAATGGTGCGGTCGGCTGGGCCAGCCGCCCCTACCTCATCAAGGATTTGGGACGCCCTCGTCCCATTCCCAAACCAGCGCGCGGACCTTGCCTTCGCCGAGGCGGCGTTGTTTGCTTCCGTGATGAAATCCTCGGACGTCTCGCCGTTCGCCCGCCGGGTGTATGCGGCATTGGTCAAGGTTCCGGCTGGCCGGGTGATCACGTATGCGGCGCTGGGGCGGCGGATCGGCTGCGGATCGCCGCGGGCCATCGGTCAGGCCCTGCGGGCCAATCCTTTCGCCCCCCAGGTCCCCTGCCACCGGGTCATTGCGTCGGATCTGACCCCCGGCGGTTTTCAGGGAAAAACCGGCGGGGCGGCCCGCGCCCGAAAACTGGGCCTCCTCGCGGCGGAAGGCGTGAAGTTTTGTGACAACCGGTTGGTCGAAACGGACCGGGTGATTCGTTGACGCACACCGGAAAAGTTTTCAGTGTTTCAGTTTTCAGTGTTTCAGTTTCTGCTGTGCATGTAGCCACCCGACGCCGCACAACGCTCCGGCTGAAAACTGAACACTGAACCACTGAACACCTCCCCTCCCATGCTCATCCGCGGCCAAATTCTCGACATCCCCAACCGCCGCATCTTTCCCGGCGTGATCGAGGTGACTGATGGAAAAATCACCGCGATCCGCGAGGACCAGAGCGTGACGGAGTCCGGCTATTTGTGTCCGGGGTTCATTGATGCCCATGTCCACATCGAGAGTTCCATGCTCACGCCGCCGGAGTTTGCCCGCATCGCGGTCATCCATGGCACGACGGGCACGGTTTCGGACCCGCATGAAATCGCGAACGTCCTCGGCCTCGAAGGTGTGCGCTACATGCAGAAACTGGCGGAGCAAACGCCGATGAAGATCCATTTCGGCATCCCCTCGTGCGTGCCCGCGACCAACTTCGAGACGGCCGGAGCCACGCTCGGACCGGCGGAGGTCGAGGAACTCTGCCGCGACGAATCGCTCGTCTATCTCGCCGAGATGATGAACTTCCCCGGCGTGATCCATCGTGATCCGGTGGTGATGGAAAAGCTGGCCATCGCGAAACGTTACGGGAAGCGCATTGACGGCCATGCGCCCGGCCTGCGGGGCGAGGAATTGAAGGCCTATGTCTCGGCCGGAATCGAGACCGACCACGAATGTTTCCAGATCGACGAGGCGCGGGAGAAACTCGCGCTCGGGCAGAAAATTCTCATCCGCGAAGGCTCGGCGGCAAAAAACTTCGAGGAACTCTGGCCGCTGCTCGCCGAGCATCCGGACTCGTGCATGCTCTGCAGCGACGACAAACATCCGGATGATCTGATCGAGGGTCACATCAACCAGCTCTGTGCCCGCGCCGTGGCCCACGGGGTGCCGCTGTTCGATGTGCTGCAGGCGGCGTGCGTGAATCCGGTGACGCACTACGGACTGCGCT
>Ga0247842_10006899_pt1 | contig 12554 bp, 7 predicted proteins | sample LaCruzMarch2015__3_FD_192411 | JGI IMG/M metagenome (GOLD analysis project Ga0247842, IMG submission 192411) | Freshwater microbial communities from meromictic Lake La Cruz, Castile-La Mancha, Spain - LaCruzMarch2015_19m | ecosystem: Environmental > Aquatic > Freshwater > Lake | place: Spain...
GGTTTTGAACAATTGCCATGGTACAGCGTTTTAAAGGTTAATACTGAATTAGTGGACTTGGTACGGACTTGATACGGGTTTTGTACGGACCGAATGGGCACAAAGATACCATCAGAAGAAGATAATATTATCATAATGCATTGAATATCTATGCATTATGAATGATTATACATTCCTTTGCTCTGGTTTACCTGATGAGAAAACGTTGGCGGAACTTAAGAAGACAGGAAGGAGATCAATGGTCTTGATAACGATCACGTAAAACCGGAAGGTTAGTCCGGATATTTCAACTTGATAAAATTGAGATGTAATGCATTTCATTAAACAAAACTCCCCGCTGGATGGCGGGGAGGAAGCGCGGATGAGATCAATGCCTTTTCCGTTTGTGCCTGGTGGATATCTTGTCGGTTTCCTTCACTGTCGTTGAAGGATGTCTTTCGGCAAATTTCCTTGTGGTATACTCACCATTGTCGGCACGACGGTACCGGCTTTTCTTTTTAATTGTTGTCATGGCTTTGAGTTTTAAAATGGATGAATGAATAAACATGTCCGGCAAAGATACTTGCGTTCAGATCGATCCATTCAAAATCACCTGATTGATAGCTGTTTATGCATCCGGTTGCATTGGAATGATCCCCGGGATCATGGATACTCCGGTAAGAGGTTAAAATTGAATGAATGATTTATTTTGGTGGAAATAGAAACCCGCAATAAATCAAAATCTTAGGCGCCCTATACCGTAGTAAAATTTGCAGCGCAAGGCTGCTGGTCATTTTTTTACCCCAAAAAAATAAATACTAAAAAAAATGACGGCACCCAGCGGGCTTTGGCCTTGCGCTGCAATATTTTACGCAGGTACCTTTGAATAAGATTTGGATTTTTAACGCTTCCGACATGGCGAATGAATGACGGCATACTGGCCCACAGCATGAACGCGAAGGATGAGCGTGAAATGCGGTGGGGAAAATGGCCAGATAACCGCGGAACTCAATAAACCAACCGGCGTTTTTTCAACGCGGGTTGGTGGTGGTGAATGACAGCATACCATGGGCACGCCAGGAATGCGAGGAACGAGCATGAAATGGGGTGTCCAACGGGGCTGGCAAACTGGATTTGATAACAAGCCAACCGGTACCATTTTCGGTACGGGTTGGGGATGGTGAAGGCCTGCTGACCAACTGCCACTTTATGAGACCGAGGGACGAGGGCGAAATAAGGTGGCAGGAGCTAGCTGGATTAATGAAATACTTACTGACATTAACCGGCCACGCACTACAGTGGCTGGTTAATGGTGACGAATGTTTGTTTACCTGCTCAAACTTCTTAAAAGGCAATGCATTTACCGGTGCTGGAAACAGGAAAAGGGTTGGTAGTAACGCATTAAAGTAACTTTTATGGAGGGTGAGCGGAGCGCTCTTGACATGTACCGCTGGTAATCAGTATTGAAATTGTTTTAGGGAAATTGGTGCATGGCAAGGGCGCGTAGTGAAACCCGGAATAACAAGTTATCTTTAATGGGTTACAAATCGAGGTAAAAATGCTTTGCCGTCACTCGTTGGACTGAGCAACCCCGATTGTTGGATTAGCAGACTGGGCAACTTGCTGTACCCGAATGGAGGTGGATGCCGCTTTTCAGGCATCCGCCGGAATGAGTGGTGCAGTATGTTGACCAAACAGGATTTGCGGCAGGAAAAAGATAACTGATGCCTGCCGCCGTTTTTTCTTCAACGGGGGCAGGCAGTGATGAATGATGGCGTTCCTATGCTGCCGATAATTTCAGGTCAAGGGCAATGAGCGGCGGGGATTGGGCTGCATGAGGTAATTATTGAAATGTATAACCCATCAGCAGCCCAAGACCGTGCAAGCCGTGAATGGTATAGACCGATAATGCAGGCAGCAAACTCAAATTGCACGTTATACTGGTACCGGAAACAGATGGCAAAGCACCCACTCAAACCTCTCGTGCTACTAACGGGGATATTTAACATAATTTGGTTATAGGACAAGGCACACCCGAAAAAATAGATATGCAGTGCCTTGTACTATAACATCATGTTATGTTAATATAGCCCCTCTCGGCCTGCAAAGTGAAGAGAAATATTGGCAATTAAGGATTTAACCAGACCTGGGTAGACTGTAAACCGGAAAATGTGATTGCAAAAGAGAATAATAATTTGGATATCAGATCACTGTGAATGTGGCATTTTAATAAATTTGGAGTCAACCTTAAGAAATTTTTTAATATTTGGACTGAGCGTTAGAAGGGTAAACTATTAAAATTGTTGTGAATGAAAATATAAGGATACTTTAAACCCATTTAACAATGTCCAAACAAATTTTTTACTTGTAATTCATAATTTTTTTTTAACTTTCCGGCCTATTCCTATTTACGGCTTTAGATTTCCCAATCATAAACTAAATTAAGGATTGTGGACAATTTGCGAAATTATCTTCTTCCTCTCAAAACTTCAAAAGTTAAACCTGCAAACTTTTTTAACACAAGTAGTGATATGAGAATAGGGGATAGCGTTATTCCTATTGCGGTTTGTTTGATTACAAGAATAATGAATGACTCTGCAATAGAGTAGCGGAGTATCTGCGGGAATTATTTCTATTCACCGCAAGCGGCGGGGAACTAACCCCAGAAGAGATTAGAAAGTGCTTGACATAATGGCATTTATTCGTTTAACCACAGAAATTAGGAACGGCAATGAAAGTAAAAATTATCATCATTTTTCTTGTAGTTGGTGGCTTATCTATTGGTGGGTATTATTATTACGAACACAATTATATAGAAACATTGATGCTCTCAGAAATTGTAGGCCATTCCGATAATCCAATGGTAAATATTTTGGTTAACGCAGGAGATTTTGATACAGGATTAACCAGACATGACATAAAGCAGTTAAAAGATAATAAAGATTACTGGCTTGCAAGAATACAAGAAGTTAATGCTATTGAAAACTTTGATCTTAAACAGCAAGCAAGTATAAAACTACTGTCTGATATGATGGAAGACCCAACTTTAAAGAAAATTCTTTCAGGAGTTTTAACATTTGGAACTAGCACCGCATTCGGTTTATTAGAAATTCTTTTATAAACAATGAAACTTAACTATTATGGCTAATAATCACATTATTATCGGATTAGGAGGAGTCGGTGGAAACGTAATTAAAGTTTTCAGGCAACAAATCGTCGACAAGTATGGAGATATTAATGGAGTTGACGCATTAGAAAATATTGAATTCCTTTATATCGATAGCAAGCAAAGCGAGTTTGCTGATGAACAATGGGAATATCAAGGAAAAAGCATTAAACTTAATGGGCATAGTACTCTCCCAATGAGAGCCGGTATACTAAACGAGAAACTTGAAAATCGTTCAAACAGACCTGCTTTCTTGGGCAAAGATGAAGATTGGGGTGATCTGCGAAATGATCGAGATTTAGCAACAAAAGCTGGTAATCAAATGAGAAGGCTTGGCAGGGTAAATCTTATAGACAACATTGATGAAATTGTATTACGAGTTAAAAAAATGCAAGAAATTCTTTCTGCAAATAAACCTCAAGCTAACACACTAATACATATTGTAACGGGTTTGGCTGGTGGTACAGGTAGTGGAAGCATTGTTGATATTACGGCACAACTTATTAAAGCATTTGAAGAAGGCAGTATTGATGTGAAGATTAACTTGTATCTTAAACTTCCTGAACTTTCAATACCCCAAGGTTGGGGGGGAGTATATGCAGGAAGACTGCAAGGAGTATCATTTTATCAGTTGAATGGTTATGCCGCATTAAAAGAGATAAATGCCTTGGCTAATGGATATTTCTTTCCTTATGATATTAAAACAAAAAAACTAAGACTAAAAACAGACAAACTTTTACAATCAGTCTACATAATAACTGAGAGAAATGATGCAGGTGTAACGTTATCTGACGTGATCTCACCAATGGCATCCTTATTATTTTTGAAAACGATTACCAGCAAGGCAGATGTCGCTATAAATGACAATCTTTCGCTTACACAAATTTTAGAGGATTATATAGATGCAAACGAAAATACAACCATAAATCCCGCTTCATGGTGGCAGTTAGCCGCCAAGTATGCTATTCCTGGCATATATAAAATAGGAGTTCCTAAAGTTCAAATAAGAGAAAGCTTTGCTTATTTATTGGTACTACAAGCATTTAATAAATTACTTTATAAAAACTACGACGCAGTAGGCGTCGGAGGCTATCTTGGGAATCCCCCAGCAATTAATGAATCTAAAAAAGAGACAAATCAAATACTTACAAATTTACGTTCAGCTCTATTGGATGAGTGGTATCTAACTTTTGATTATTTAGTATTAGATGAGCCTATGCTTGATTTGGAAAGAATTGGTCTATTGACAAAAGATAGAGATGACTATTCCTTTAAGTCTGCGTTCAAAAAAGAATATAGTAAGCAATATCAGCTAATTTATCAAAATAATATTTTCAAAGGAAAGCATATTGCAGATAAAGAAAAGATGAAATGCCTTCAAATGGCAATTAATGATTTTTTCAATCGAGATTACAAGGCACTTGGCTATGAAAAGTATTATAATAATATGCTTGGTAATATGAGCAAAATTTCCGATTTTATCGCATATCGAATAAAAGATAAAATGTTTGGCAAAGAAGGTGGAGAAAAGTCAAGGTATTACCCATTAGAATCATACATAGATATATTAGAATGCATAGCAGATGGCTATAAAAAAAATCTTGAGACAGATTTTAAAAATAAACAGTTAGAATATTCAAAACTTATTGAGCGAAAACAAGCTGAACTCAAAACAATTAATCAAGAGTTTATAAATTCTTTTGGCTTTTTAGACATTAGTGTTTTTGACAGAAGTAAAAAAAGAGAAAAGGCTCTTCTGAATTTTAATGAAGCTATTGAAAAACTTTGGTACTACACGATTACACTAAAGGGTATAACATTTGCAATTCAACTGGTAGATGGACATTTGAAGAATGCGATATTAGATATCAAGAAAGAAATTGAAATTGAAATTAAAAAAATTGTAACCAGAAGAGATAGTCTAAACAAAGATTATTCTGACGAGATGCAGAAGTTGAATGATAGTAAGGGAGTCAAGGGTTTTGCATCTATTACAAATGACGAAGGATTAAGAAAATTTCAAAATGCATTGATGAAGCATGAAGGTAAATTCAGTGCTGTTATTTCTAGATTAGAGAATCTTATTTTCAAACATAAAGATAAAGTTCTTCAAAATATTGATAGCCTAAAAAACAAGGACTTGCCTATAATGAAGCTTGCTTATTCAGAAATAGATGACTTACTTTCAGATAAGAACTTTAAAGATTTATTAAATGAAGAGGACCAGTTTTATAATGCTCATGTAATTGAGGTACTTTTTAATAAGTTTGATAGAGATGCAGACAACCCTAAATTAAGAGATTTATTGGTTGATATTAATAAGATGTCAGCCCCCATGGCAAAGATAAATACATCAAAAAAAGGGGCTATAGAAAGAAAAAAGGAAACTATTGTTGTTCTTCCAGAATTACAGGGAATTAAGGATGGTAGTGATATAGATTCTTTTTATAAAAAGTTCAAAATAGTCGTAAAAAGAAATATAGAAAATTGTAAGATAATAGAAATATCGAACATTGAATTTAAAAACGAAATTACCTTTGCGCAATTCTACTATAGGGTATTGCCTGATATGATAGATAGTGTAGAAAAACTTAAAAAGCAATATGACGAGGTAAGAAATACACATGAAATCAGTTTTCTCATGCATACGGAAGATGTAAGCAATTTATCTGACTTAATTCCCCCAAAGTCAGCCGATGATTACAAAAATGCTTTATTACCATACTTATTGATATTAGATTCTGTTGGAGGTGGTTTTGAGTTTTACGGTGATAATAATTATTGGAAAATTTCAGAAATCGTTAATATGAATTCAACATTGAAAGGTAATGTTGCACCTTCAGAACATGACGGAGACACGATAGATATCTTTTTGGAATGTAATAATATAGATGGATTTTTAACAGTTGATTTTGATAAACTGGATGATAAAAACTCTCAAAGGGCAGAAATTCCTTCATTCATTAACCCGTTTATTTATACAGCATTTCGTAAGAAAGCGTTTTCTTATCTAAAAGATGAATCGGTTTCTGTTGCAATAATGCAAAAACTTCAAACTTTTCTGGACGATTGTCTTGTTAAAGCCAAAAAAGATTCATCTGATCCAAGATACAAGAGATATAAAGAAGCATATCTATCGGTTCAACGTATTATTAATAACCTCTAAAATTTAAATTGTGGAACATAGTAATAAATTGTATAAGTGTTACAAACCCGGCTGTAATAAAGCGGATGATTCAGACAATCCATACTTGACACAATCAGAATATGATGAGTTAATAGTAGATGGAAAGTTAATCTGTCCTGAGAATCATGAAGCTTGTGGTATTCAAGAACTAAAACCTGAAGACTACCCCAAACCACCAAAAGACAATAAAAAACTCTTTCTCATCGGGGGAGGTATACTGGTAATTTTATTAATTGCAATTGGTGGAATTTTATTTCTTAATAGAGGATCTAAAAAACTAAATAAGCCGGTGGTTGAAAATATAATTACTAAGGTTCCTGATAATAATGTAACGAAAGCGGAACCTCCCCCAAAGGAAGAAAAAAGCGTTGAAACGCCCAAAGTAAAAGTAAAAGAGGAAGATCCCCCGCCACCACCACCTCCTCCTCCTCCTCCTGCACCACCTACTAAAGGAAAACTCCATTTTCCTTATGGAGATTACATTGGTGACCTTAAAAATGGAAAGATGGATGGGCTTGGAGTACTTAAATTTACTGAGCGGCAACTAATTTCTAAAAAAGATCCCAAAAAACGCTTTGCTGAACCAGGGGATTACCTTGATGGTGTGTGGTTTGAGGGCTTCTTTGTAAATGGAAAAATGTTCAAACAAGATGGTACTCTAAAGGAAACTATTATAATAGGCCACTAAATTGATACGACTCCCAATAATTTTCTTGCTGTTTATTTGCTCTAGTGCAATCGCTCAAGTTAATTTCATTTCCAAGAGCGTTGAAAGTCTTTATTTAAAACTGCCAATTGATTGCCAAAAAGCCATAATAAATTCAGATATTATTGATTGTCATGTAAATGAAAAATTTATTAAATTAACATCAGTTAAGCATGATAATGTAATAACACATCTGGGTTTATCCATTTTCAACAGTAAATCTATCAATAATAGTTTTCCTGAATTAAATCAATTCATCGAACGGACTTTTCTTGACTATTTACTTACAAATTCTTTTGAGAAAGTTCTTCAAACAACCAAAGAGTCGTCAATTGAAATGTATTATAATCAAATGAAATATGGGAGTCCTCTGTTTAAGGATATACATATTCTTGAAGATTATTTTGAAGGAAAGACTGACTACAGCGTTAAACATGATAGCTTGTTGTATTTTGTAAAATTCACAAATGCAAATGGAGAGGTATTTCAAATCAACTTCCCCGCCAATAATACTCTTCTGACTGGTATGGATAAGGCTGAGCTGAGTGATTATTTATATAATGCTCTTACGCATGCAAAGGACTCTGTTGTTAAAGAATGGCCTGCTTACAATAATAGTTTAATTAAAGACAAAGACATATTTATCAGAAAGGGAAGCTCTATTTTTCCTGGAATAAGCTCTGATGTTTTCTATTTAAAGTATGAAGAGAAATATGTTCCTTTATTTGATAAACAATATCTTAAAGAATCGTTCAGCAATTTTTTTCTATGTTATCCAGTGAATGAGAAAAGATTAAGAATCCACATCGAATATAAAATGTACGGAAATATTTCTAAATCAATAGAAATTGGGGTAGCTAACCTATTAAATTTGTTTTCAAAGGATTATGAATTATATTTCGGTATCGAAGATAGTGCCTCAAATAAATTGCGTGGGACGTTGGTAATATATAACAGAAAATTAAATTATATACATATTTTAGACATTCAAACTGATGAACAAACGCTTTTTGGAGGTAAGTCAAGTATTTCTGGAAAATTATTTTCATTTATACCAATGGATAATATAAAATCCTTCTTTGGAAAATACAAGGGTGATCTAAATTGAAACTTTGGAATTTTATCGAATGAATAATCATTTGCTATGAAAACTGTAAAATCTATTTTCCCTTCGAATGTTTTTTTCGTTTATTTCCATTTATATTTCTTTTTTTTGTTGCTTTTCAACGGCGTTTGTCTTGGGCAAAATGCCACCAATAATATCAGTGAGAAGGAAATTAAAACTTGTGGGTTGTATTATTGGGGACAATCCATGGATTTCAATCTTGAACAGTGCAAACTTGACGCGCGTGATGATTTAATGCAGACTATTTCGCATGATATTCCAGGTTCACAAAAATTAAATTCTCATTCAGATATTCTTATTAAAGAAATTAATTATTTTGTTAAAGAACTTGGTTCAAAGTTTAAAGCTATAGCATACGTAAGAAAATCGAGTGTTTATAATATTATTGATCCAAACAAACAACTCGAAGTGCACGAAATGAAATATACTGAAAAGGATTCTGTAAATACAGAGAATGAAACTAAACCTGAAGTCAACACTCAACCTAATAGAGAAGAAAAGAAGGAGCCTGAATCCAATAAATTCCAACTTCCCCCAATCCTTCTCAAGGCCATAACATATAAAAATATAAATGATCTTTATCCTTTCCTTAAATCCGAGAAAACGAAAGGAACTCTCGTATACAGTTTTAATCAGAATTCTTTTAATTCAAGTCCGGATAAAATTTACACCATAATCTTTGATGTTGATTCAGGTGAAGTTTATGCTATAGTAGATAATAAATCAAATCCTCAGATTAACATAATATCTAATTCCGCATATAATGATACTGGTTTGAAATCTAAAAAAATTAACAACCTATGGATAATGCTCCTCTGACAAAAATCTGTTTATGTTTACTTTTTGTTTTATCTGGTATTTTTAATGCCAATGGTCAATTTTTAACTGATGTTACAATAATCGACCTTCCTGCAAATGCACCGGTCAAGAATATGCAGACAAATGCATCCCAATTACTTACATCTTTTAATGGTTCATATAAAAAGGGGACAACACCTGACCTTAGCAAAGTTAGTTTATCTGATGTCGCATTATCGTCCATTTCCTCATTATGGGAAACAAGTCCTTTCACATGCCTTGAGACAGAAATTATTGATAAAGGATTAGTCCTATCCTCTGGAGGTTATGAGTTGCGAAATATTCCAATTTTTATCAAAGAAGCAGATTCGTCTGAACGAAATCAGGAAATTGTTATCGTTTTTAGTAGGGAGGGCAGCATCGACAATGTATACATCTCAATTGGGAACCATTTGTATAAAAGTATTATATCACAATCAAATTCTGTTACGGATTTAAGACGAAGGGGAATAATTCTTGACTTTATCGAAAATTTCAGAACAGCCTATAACAGGAAAGACCTTGAGTTACTTAATAAAGTATTTAGCGAGGATGCTCTGATTATTACTGGGAAAGTCATAAAGGTAATGGAAAAAAATGGTGATTTTGCACAACAGAATTTGTCAAAAGAAAAAATTGTGTACCAGAAACAAACCAAAAATGAATACCTGGCGAAACTAAAACAGATATTTTCGAAAAACAGCTATATCAATATTAAGTTTGAAGAAATAGAGGTTGTTCAACATGGGAAGTATCCAGATTACTATGGAGTTACTATTAAACAATATTATAATACGAGTAGCTATCATGATATTGGGTATCTGTTTCTTTTAATTGATTTTCAAGAAGAAGCCAATCCGATCATCCATGTCAGAACATGGCAACCCGACAAAATTGGTGACAGACAAATAGCTAAAGATGAAATTTTCAATCTTGGATCCTTTGGTAACCTCAGATAACAATTCATACTCATGAAAAAAATCTACAAATCTCTGTTTTATTTAGTATTGTTCTTTTTATTGCAAACAAATCTTGGATTAGGTCAGAACAACATTAATCTAATCGAAGATCCTGGAAAAGCAAAAAAAATTACAGACGTAGTTCCTGACGGCAAAGCATTACTCGTTTTTGAAGCTAATGAAGATTTTAGTTTTGAATCAAGTATGGAAAACCTTATTCAGCCACAGAAAGAAGGAACTCTTTATAAATTACTTGTTAACACAGGATCAGTTGTAATCTCGATAAAATGGGGACCCTCTGTTACAAGATATTTAAATTTCGGACAATTGAATGAAAATTCCGACCCGCCTTTAAGGAGTAAAAATATTAAGTATTACAAATTGAAACTTTCCAATGTATTAGAATGGGGAGATCAGACAATGAAAATGAGTAAAGAAGTCATTAATACTCAGGCTACTTTTGAAAAAGAAGCATTAATAATTATCAATGTATATCCAGATGATTTAGCCGTGACATTTGAATGTGATGAGGGTATCAATCCATCTAAAATAGATTCTGAAGGCGGAAAATATAAGGTTTACATTCTCCCGAAAACAAAATCATTATCCATAAAGGCTGCAAATTATGATCCAGCGGTAATAACTTTTGATAGTTTACAAGTAAAAGCTGTAAGGTATTATTTTGTGCAGGTACCACCAACGGCCAAAGAAAGTGAACAGGTCGATGTGAATATAAAAGTAGGCAATTTTTCAATCGAAAGCACCCCTCCCGGTGCGACAATTCAGATGATTGGTAATCCGCCTTTCAATCAACAGCAAAACAAAACTCCATTCGCTTTACAAGGATTCAAGGAAGGTACTGAAATAATTGCTCTATCACTTAATAAATACGAAGATGTTACAGATACAATTACAATCAGTAAAAAGAAGGGCAAAAAAGCTGTTTATAAATTAATTCCGAAATTCGCATTTATTAGTTGCAACATAATTCCGTCATTCCCTGTTTCTGAGCTATTTGTTGATGGGAGCAAGGTCAATAGCATTGTTAATGACTCTCTGATTGAACTGCCTAAAGGGACTAGAAAACTTGAAATTAGGGCTCCACACTTTTATCCTGTAACGAGAATTGTAAATCTTGCAGCTGGAGAAACAAGCGAAATCAATATTAAACTTTCCCCTATTATGGGAACTTTTTCAATATCGCCAGGAACTTATGCGGAAAATGCTGATGTTTACATTAATGATTTGAAAATCGGCCAACTTCCAATAACTAATTTTCCCTTGCAAGAAGGAGATTACAAATTGGTTTTAAAGAAAAAGGGATTTGTGATGAAGAAAGAGGAAATGACATTTCAGATTCAGGAAAATACTCTTAATCAAATAAAAAATGTTGAAATGGTAAATCTGAAGGAGATTACAATTGAATCGTCTCCTTCTGGTGCCACCGTTTTTATAGATAACAAAACCGTAGGAACAACTCCGCTGGACATTAAAGTTGGAATTGGTGAACATTCACTTTCATTGGAACATGAAAATTATGATGTATTGGTTAGAAAATTTGAAGTGACGCCGGAAAATAGTTCATTTAGTTATACATTAAATCCTAGGAGTTATAACTTAGTTCTAAAGCTCAAAAAGCCATACAACATGCCTACTTTAAATGTTTTGGTTGATAACAATTCAATCGGCACAATTGAAAAAGACCCACTTACAGTGAATTTAAAAACAAAAACTTATTTAGTTACATTTCAAAACCCAAAGAAAAATAATAAAACAGTTTACAAAATAAAGGTACGTCATCCTTCAAAGATTAATGAAAGAACAATATGTATTCCAAGTAAAACGGGATGGTCTTTATTAACAACCAATATTGTAATGCCCTTGAATAGCGAAAAGGAATTTCAAGGTAATTTGAATCCTAAATTTGTTTTTGGAATATTACAATTTTCCTTTTTTGGAATAACACTTGATTTATTACAAATCCAAACTATTAAATCCTCAAATTTTTTCAAGGCTGAACAAACAATGGTCTCTTACCTAAATCCTGAATTTCGATTAGGTGGTAATATCGCTAGTTGGGCAGATATTTCGGGGTTCATAAATGGGTATTATAAAAATAGTGTCGCCAAATTAGAAAAGGATGTGCAAAATACTAAAGTGAATATGACTGGGTTTAGTTATGGAATTGCTTTAACTATGTATGCTAGAACTTCTATGCTTTTCTCATTTACCTTAAAAGCTGGCTTTAAAGATGATACTATTACCTATGAAAATTGGGATGGAACAAATTCTCTTCCATCCCAATCCTTCCATGAAAATAATTCGTTTGTTTCAGTAGGTATAAATATCTTGACATCGGGACTAGATGGTAAGATCTTAAGATTATGGAAAAGACCATTGTCACAAATTGGAGCATATTAAAATGAAAACAATTATACCTGGAGCACTCATAAGCACTCATAATGAGACTATTTCTTTATAGACCATTACTGGTGTAAAAAGAAATTAGAAATACACCCATTTTTTCTTAACTATTATTTCTCTCCTCGGGGATTAATGCTTCTTGTATTTTTATCCAACCAAATGGAATAAGT
>Ga0247842_10006903_pt1 | contig 12550 bp, 11 predicted proteins | sample LaCruzMarch2015__3_FD_192411 | JGI IMG/M metagenome (GOLD analysis project Ga0247842, IMG submission 192411) | Freshwater microbial communities from meromictic Lake La Cruz, Castile-La Mancha, Spain - LaCruzMarch2015_19m | ecosystem: Environmental > Aquatic > Freshwater > Lake | place: Spain...
GTTCCAGGAACTTTATTAACACCTGCAGCAACACCAGATTTAGCTCCTAAAAGTGTTAAATTTTGACAATTAGTGTGGCCGACTCTTCCAAGAGAAATAGATTCATTATAAGTTCCTGCCGCAACATTCACAATTCCGCCCACACTAACATTATTAACTGCGGCCTGAATTGTTGAAAAAGCATTAAATCCTATAATCTTTCCCGATTCAACCTCAGTGTTTGTTGAATTTCCTGCCCAATCATCATCAACATAAACTATTGATTTATTAATAACATTAAAATCATCAAATGCAGCACTTACATTACTCCAATTTAATGTAGGATATGTAGCCAACATAATGCCCTCTACTCCAGATGAATAACTGTTGTCTGTAGCATTAATCTGCCATCCAAGAGGCTCTGTTGTTGAAGAGTTCCAGACTTTTGCAAAGAGCTTATTACCAATTACAGCACATTTAAGATTAAAATCACTGGAATCATAATCAGGATTGTGACCTAACTTGGGCATTGGTGAATAAACCCCTCCAGCCAACTTTCCAAACCCAACATGATCATCTGAACTTGCTCCGCAAACATAACCGCTCATAGTAGCAGGAGTAACTCTTAAAAGAATATATGATAAGAAATTGTCAGAAGGATTGATTTTTTGAACTCTTGTCTGGGCAATAGAATCAGTAAATATAGTATTCACATAACTTCCTAAAAATTTAGCTGTAGCAGGATTACTGCTTTCAGTATGTAATTCGTATCTATCATTTTGAAATAAATAAGTGCTATTATCTCCATAATTTACAACTACCCACGCTGTTTGATTTCCTCCATCAAAATTATCACTATATCCTGTCGCCAGCATAGAATTCATAATAGCATGGCCAGTTATCCAGATATTTTATTAAGTACACTTGAAAAAAAGAAAATAATTTTTTGAAAAAAAGTTTTTTCAACAACCTGATTATCTACATAAAGAGTTGTAGCTGCGGTAAGATGTAGGGATAGAGGTAATAACAGAAATAAAACAATTACTAGACTAATAAATGCTTGATTTCTTTTCATTGTACCCTTTTTTTATAAAAATACTATCGCTAGCATCTATATAAATATTTGTATAATCGGGGGGGAGTTTAGTAATTTTTTCTTCAGTTTTTATGAAAGTAAATTTGATAAGAAAATATTTTTATGGAGATTATCTAACTCTTAATTACCAATTTAACATCAGTATGCATCAATTCAAACTCCCCATGTTTTGTCTCAAGATGATGTTTTGCACAGCAGCATTCATGCTCTATTATTTCATCGCATTCAATGCATTTGTAAGTTCCCATCTCAAAGCCACAGGAGAGATTTGCACTCTCGACCTCGGCATTACCAATGCCGTGCTCCACTTGCTAAGCTACTGTGGCAATTTATTTAAATGTCTACTATTAGAAAAGCCTATTTGAGACATCCATTTCTTTAGGCTATTAAAACCATAGACTTCAATAAAATAAATTTCCCTGTTTTTATATTTTCCGGAATAGAGTTTAAAGTCTTTAGATAGATAATCTTTTAATTGAATGTATAAAGCATTACTGGCAGTATTCAAGCTTATTCTTGGATAAGGACTTTTATAGCCCTTCCTCTTGTCAAAGAAAATAGTTCCATCAGTATCAAAGATACCTCTTATTGTAGCACGAATGTATTCATCTCCTGCAGAGAATATTCTTTTAGGAATTGAAACAGTATAAGTTTTAACTCCCGGATTAAAACCAAACTCTTGTTTTATAAAACAAAATAATTTTTTAGAAAAAAATCTTACTTTTAATGTATTTTTATCTTTAACAAAACTGATATGGGGATTTAATTCAGAAATTTCTTTTTTTATAATCGGAATAATAACCCGGGCATAATATTCAAGATCTCTCCTACTATCTCCTGAAAATTCTATGTGATAAAGCTTATTATTATAGCAATTAAAGAAACCATCCCCTATAAATGCCCCAATAAATTCACAGATATTTCTGGATAATTTAAAATTCGGAAAATCAAAGCTTTTAGGTTTTCCTTTGCCAAGTTTTATAGATTTCAAACCTTTTAATCTACCATCTTGAAAAATAGAATAATTTTTCTTATAAGCATTTTTACCTCCACGAATTAACCATTCTTTAGAATTTATAATTTTGATTTGATTTGAAACCACTAATTTGTCTTCCTTAGACAAATAATTTAAGAACTTATTGAAAACTATAATTGGAATTGAAACCGAACCATTTCTATATCGCTCTAAAGAACCCCGAGATATTTGGTTATCAAGCCTTATCTGTTTCCAGTTTTTATTAGCCTCTTTTTTAACATTATTAAAAAATTCTTGTCTAGATTTATCATCGATAAACTTTATAAAATCAACCATAATTCTATAAGGTGAAATGAGTATTTAAATATTGTGTTTATCTGAGCTACCGAGGCATAGGCAAAAATATTAATCTAAATTTATAAAACTATCTTATAGTAAAGGACGCTTTTAATTTACCGGTCGGCGCCTTTACTAGATAGTAAAAGACAAATAAAATGGTAGAATACTAATGTCTTTTACTATAAACAAATCCACTATCCTTACCAGCCATCGCCAGAACCGGAAGCAGCCGAGCCAGTCATAGAATTATTTTTTGGTATCCAATCCATTTTTATAACATTTCCGGAAATTTCTTTTACATTGTCAGCAACATGAACAAACCAAGAAAAATAGATTTTTGAAGCAGAAGAAATTCCCTGCGCAGTTCTCAAATCAATTGAATGACCTTTTATAACACTTGTAAATGAAAAAATAAGAAAAGCAATTAATAAAATTATCAGAACAGTAAATAGCCTATGCTTAGCATGCTTAAAATGTATGAGCTTAGATGTAACAACCAATGCAATCACCACTAAAGCTAGTAATAGCCAATCCATAAAAAATAAAAGGAACAGGTATATTTAAACATTACTTTTTCCCTCTGCAATCACACTTCTTAATACCCTGATATCTGGAGAAAGAAGAAATATATGGTCATCTTTTGCCCTAACACTGCGGTATATCCTCTGAAGAAGCTCCCGGTGTGCTTTATCCTTGTAAAATTCCCAGAAAATAAGGGGCCGATTTTTCTTTAATATTCTCCAAAAAAGCGACTGAGTATTTGGATAAGGAAATTTTGTTATCACAACACTATTGCACATTTCAAATGGGAAGTCTATTCCTCTGTTGCATCTTGTTGTAAAAAGCAGTTTTATCTTTCCTGATTTAAATTCATGGATATTATCTCCATGTTTATCGTTCTTCTGGCTTTCAATAAGCTTATCAGAGCTTACCAAATGTTGAATGTCAAAATCAAATATTTCTGCCTCAGAAGGCAAGTCTTGAAAACTATTGACCTGTACGACTGTTGGCCTTTTAGCCATTTCAACGCATTTATCCAAGGCAAGAAGATAATCTTTTCTGCTTACAATCCCCTTTAAAAAATTATCAAACTTAAAATCTTTTTCCATTCCAGTATAAACTCGGGTTATAGCTCCGAGATTTTCTTTTTCTGCTTCTATAATTTTAAAATCGTTTATTCCAAAGATTTCCTTTAAAATTCTTTCTGAATGAAGAGTTCCGGACATCATAACAAATGCTTTGTTTTTTTCCAGAAGCATTTTAAAGACTTTTTCCAGATTAATCGTAACTAATTTTGCAATAACATCTCCCTTTTTTTTGTCTTTATAAAAACTAAGATAACCGTCCTCAATCAGTTCTTTAAATTCATTGCATACTTCAAAACAATGCTCCAGATAAGAATCTTCATCATAATCCACAAGCTCCAAACAATCGTTTTTAGTAAATATTTTTATCAGCTCGTAAAATTTAGTCTTTTTAAGGGCAATTATCTCTTCATCTTTTGAATCAAGACTTTCTTTTATTATCTCTAAAACAACACCTAGTATCTCTTTTATCAAAACCTCTTTTGACGGTTCTTTGGAGAATAAAGAAAGAACTTCATTCTTCAATCTGGTTAAATTTACAGATCCCTCTATTGCAAAGTTATCTAAAAATTCATCACATTCATCTACTATCTCAACATCTGTTGCAGGTTTTCTTCCTATATACGTTTCCAAAATATATTGCTTGCTGTTGAATATTATAACGTCTGCTTCTTTATACGCCCTAAATTGCTCATAATACGGGCAACCCTCTTTTCTCAGGTAGATTGTTTGCTCTCTGCTGATAGAGTTGTATTTTATTTTTTGCGTATCAAATCCTATCTTTAATTCAGATGGAAAAACCGGACTCCAATAGGGGCATGCCGGAGCAACAGCCATTCTTTTTGCTGATTTTAAATCTAATAAAGAATTATCTTTTTTATCCGGATTATCAAAATAATACTTTTTCAAAAACTTGATATTTTTTTCTTTTATCTCTATTTTACATGGAAGTATCGGATTATCACATGAAAAATCTTTTTTTTGTTTTCTCTGTTCTTCTTCATCTTCTCTTTTCTTAAAAATATCATAGATACTTGTGTTTACTTCCCGTGTACTTGCTTCGCTTATCTCTCCATGATTGTCCTCGTAAAATGGGCATTTATGGTTATTTCTACCTGTAATCATGCTTATCTTAAGTTTTTGTCCGTTATTTTTGAGAACATATTTATTTCCCATATAATCATTTTCATATTGCCTCTGCAAATTTTTTATAGGAACAATAATGCTTGCTCTTCCAAGCTCTTTTGCAATATTGAGAGCAATTGAACTCTTTCCAGAACCGCAAACACCATGAATAAATACTATTTTTGTGCCCTTATTTATTTCAGAAACAGCTTCATTAACAATATCCTGCTGGTTTTTTCCGTTAGAAAAAACCAACGGCTTTAACTCTCTTTTTTTATCAAATAAACTCCACATAAATCAAGAAAAAAAGCTGTGCTTTTAAGGTTTGTTATAGTTATAGTAAATGCACCTGACCATGGCCAATATCCCCGCTTTATACAAAAATTCAAAAACGGACAAGTTTAAAAAGGCTAAATGTATACATTACATAGTAGTAAAATGGGACTATTAAGTATATTCGGCGGATTGAAGGATAAAGCTAAAGAGAAGTATGCAGACTCTCAAATTTCAATGGCAAAACAAGGAGATGGAAAATACAAACTTGTTCTAGTGGGATATAAAACACTCAAAAAAAATAGAAATGTTTCTCATGAATCGCCTAGAGATTTTGAAACATCCACTATAAGATTCTCAAGCGAAGAAGGTTTGCTTTCTCAAATAAGAGCATATAAAGACAGGGGGCAATTATTGGATACCGGCAAGCCAAAAAAGGAAGAATATACCTATTTTGTACAGGTTAATCCTGATTGTTTAAAGGAAAAAGATTTTCTATTCCCAATTAACAGAGAATTTGTTCCTCGTTTTGGAAAAATAGAGACGATAGTATTTAATTGGGGAGGGGTTATAGCCAATGACTTAAAAGCAGCCCATGCTGCAACAGACAAAACGCTCAGAGAATATGGGCATAAAGGCATGAGCTGGTATGAATGGATAGTCAAAAAAAATTCAGACCCGATAGTATTTTTAATCAACCAGGGAATATTGGGTAACCCGGAAATAGTTTCAAATCCGAGAGGCCATCTGATTAAAGATGGGACAATAGAAGAATCAAAAAATGAGTCACAAGAAATAAGACTTTTGCTCAATAGCGGGAGACTGAAAGGGTCTGGAGAAGCTTCAGATCCAATACAAGTTCTAATCAGCAGAGGGACAATAAAAGATCCAAGAGAAATGGAAAAAAAGTACAGGGAGTTTTATAAACAAGAAAAAGCGACATCAAATCGGCCGGTGTTATACCCGCAAGTAGAGGAAATTATCAGATATTTAAAAGAAAGGGAAAAGAACATTGCAGTTCTGAGCAGATATGAGAAAACTGACCTTATAAATAATCTTATTGGTTTTAATCTTATAACCGACATCCCTTACCCATTCCAAGATGCAGAAAATAAGGAAAAGCATATTCATCTTGCATGCGAAACGTTTGATGAAAAGCCACAGAATGTTCTTTATGTAGATGACACTGCTGATGGAATAGCTGCTGCATGGAAAGCCGGAGTGCATCCCGCAGGAATATTAACTGGCTACGGAACAAAAGAAGAATTAGAATCAGAGAGGCCAGAGTTTATGTTTTCTAATTTGAATGATATCAAAAAGTATATTAATTGATATCTTTTTCTTAATAATGCATGAAAAAAATCTATAAACTAGGCAATTTAACTTTGAAAAATCCCTATTTTCTCGCGCCAATGCATGAGATAAACGACATAGCTTTCAGAGAATTATGCAAAAAAGCAGGCGCAGGTTTAGCCTATACTGGCTTAATAAACCCACAATCAAAAAAGCCAGTAAATCTTGAGGACAAACCGGCAATACAGCTTACCTGCAACAAAACAAACGGACTAAAAGATTTCATAAAAAAGAATGATAAAAACTGCAGTTTATGGGACTTTAACCTGGGTTGCCCCTCTCTTCATGCAAAAAAAAGCAAAACCGGTTTTTTTATGCTGAAAAATCTGAGCATAATCGGAGAAATATTAAAAATAATAAAACAAAATACAAAAAAACCAGTTACAATAAAGATAAGAAAAGCAGACTTGAAAGATATAAAACCGATAATAACCCTCGCTGAAAAGTATTGCGATGCCATAGCACTCCATCCAAGAACACAACAGCAGGGGTATTCGGGAGAACCTGACATAAAATTCGCAAAACAAATAAAAACCATTACAGAACTTCCAATAATTTATTCTGGAAATGTAAATTCAAAACAAGAAGCAGACAAAATTCTTGAAGAGTTCAATTTTGTCATGATAGGCAGACAGGCAATAGGAAATCCAAATATTTTTTATGAATTAACAGGAAATAAAACAGAAGAACCATTAACTTTCAAAGATTATCTCCAACTTGCTGAAAAATACAAGCTAAACTTTCAGCAAATAAAATTTCAGGCAATAAACTTTACAAAAGGACTTGAAGGTGCTTCTAAAATTAGGCATAAACTTTCATCAGCAAAAAATATTAGTGAAATAAATGCTATTTTTGTTTAAGATAAGCTTTCTTTAAACTCTTTCAACGTCCCAAAACCAGACACGCTGCCTTTTTTCAAAATCTTCAAAGAACTATCAACACTCTTGCCACCCAAAAATAATGCAAAAACATTCTTCTTGCTCTTCTTCTTAAAATTCAAAACAACACCGGCAATATTCTCCAAATCAGTCATACTCTGGGGAGTAACTATAATCAGAACAGAATCAACCTCTTTCTTCTCAACAATTTCAAGAGCTTTTCTATAATCTTCAGATTTTGCTGTTCCAAGAATATCTTGGGGATTATTCATCCCTATATCTGCAAGATTGATTCCGTTTTCAGAAACATAATCTGAAGCAAGAGCTCCTGCTCCACCGGCATTAGTGATAATAAATACTTTTTTTCCAATGTCCAGTTTATTTCTAGCAGCAGAAACTGACTTCTTTTTACAGGCTTTCTCAAAAGCTTCTTCCAAACCAGAACAAAGCATAACTCCTGCCTGGTTAAATGCCCCCCGATAAATCTCATAATCAGTAGCCAAACTTCCAGTATGACTAAAAGCTGCTTTCTCACCTTCCTTTGAGCTGCCAGATTTTACTGCAAAAATCGGTTTTTTGCATTTTCTGCAGACGTCTATAAACTTTTTTCCCTCTTTCAACTTTTCAACATAAAGAACAATTGATTTTGTTTTCGCATCTTTTGAAAAATAATCAATAAAATCAGAAAAATTTAAATCCGCCATGTTTCCCAGGCTTGCAAATCCAGAAAATCCAAATTTTTCTGTTGAAAAATCAGAAATAAAACTCCATAATGCTCCGCTTTGGCTTATGAAAGCAATATCTCCTTTTTTGGGCATTGTTTTGGCAAAAGTCATATCCAGCCCTTCATGGGGATTGCAGATTCCAAAACAGTTTGGTCCAAGTATTCTAATGCCATATTTTTTAGCAACATCTAAAATTTGCCTTTCTTCATCAATATTTCCTATCTCTGAGAACCCTGCTGTTATGATTATAATATTTTTTATGCTCCTTTTTCCGCATTCTCCTATGCTGTTATTAACAAATTCAGCAGGTATTGCTATAATTGCAAGATCAATCTCCCCATTATATTCTCCCACAGATTTATAACATTTAACGCCAAAAATTTCAGAATGTTTAGGATTAACCGGGATAATCTTACCTTTAAATCCCCGTAGTTTCTTCATAAGAACCCCTCCAACTTTATCAGGATGGTCAGAAGCGCCTATAAGGGCTATATTTTTCGGTCTGAAAAAATTTGTAAGTTTCATTCTTTCTCTTTTACTAATGAAACAACCCAAGATTTATATATCTTGCCTAACTTTTTAACCAATGAGAACATTCACCGAAAAAGAGGCAGAAGATTTTCTTGAAAAGGCAAATTTTGAAGTAATTAAAAGAATTTTTGTAAAAAACAAAGGTGAATTAAAGAATGCAAGTGAAAAAATAAGTTTTCCATGGGCAATGAAAATATCTTCCAAGAAAATTATCCACAAGAAAGAAGCAGGTGGAGTAATTCTGGATATAAAAGACATAAATGAAGCACAAATCGCTTTTGCGAAATTATCAAAAATAGAAAATTTTGAACAAATTATAATTCAGCCTATTATCTGTGGAGAAGAGCTGATTATTGGATTAAAGAAAACTCCTGAATTTAATCTGGTTATAATGCTCGGCTCAGGGGGAAGCAGTGTTGAAGAAAAAAAGGACGTTTCTTTCCGTGTTTGTCCTATAAAAAAAGAAGATGCAGAAGAAATGATAAAGGGGCTAAAAATTTATAAAAGATTGAATGAAAAAGTAAATCTCGGATTAATTGAAAAAAATCTGCTGAAAATATCAAAACTTGCTGAAAAACATCCCGATATAACCGAGCTCGACATAAACCCCCTTATGATTGATTCAGAAAAAGCAATAATTGTTGACGCAAGAATCAGTTTTGATTAAATCAGTTTAAACCAGAAATCGCTTCATCTATTCTTTTTTCAAGAGAATTTTTCTGTTGAAAGCCGGTTGTTCTTGTTAATTCTCTTTGTCCTGAGACTATAATCAAACACGGCAAGTTTCTAACTGCAAAATCTTGAGCTATTTCAGGATATTTATTAACATCAATTTTCAAAAACTTAACTCTTCCCAAATATTTCACACTTAATTCCTCAAAAATAGGCAGCAGTCTTTTACACGGCTCACACCAATCAGCATAAAAATCAAGCATTACAGGTGTTTTAGAGGAATTTATTTCCACCTTTATATCTGTATAATCAGAATTCATCTTATTTACAGCCTTATATTGTGATCTAAAAAAGTCTTATCGTGCATATCTAATTTTCCATTTGCAAGACAATCAAAACATAAATGAACTGTCCCGTCTTTATCCTGTATTCTTCTTTTGCCGTGACATTTTGGGCAATCATCTTTTATTTCTGCCATAATAAAAAGAAAGAAGGTGTATATTTAAGCATTTCGTAAGTAGGAAAGATAGTTGATGCCAAACTTTAAAAGTTATAATTAATAAGATAAGTTATGCTCCCGTAGTCTAGTGGCCAAGGACACTGCCTTCTCAAGGCGGTAACCCGAGTTCGAATCTCGGCGGGAGCATAAGCCATTAAACAAAGTGAAATGGCTTTTGATTTTATAGAGTTAAATTAAATCGAGATGCGAACGAGGAGAGTAAGAACCGAGGCGGGAGCATAAGCCATTAAACAAAGTGAAATGGCTTTTGATTTTATAGAGTTAAATTAAATCGAGATGCGAACGAGGAGAGTAAGAACCGAGGCGGGAGCATTCTGCATTTAAGTAATATAAATATAATCTCGAAATGCAAATGCGATTTGGAGCAGTTATGAAACATATCTAAAAAAATTAAATTAACTTTTATCCTTGAAATGATGCTTCAAAAGATGTTCAAAGACTCCGAAATGAAGCATGACGACATGGTTTATGCCTTTTACCATATGATAGTTTACTATTATATCTTTTGTTCTATTTTTCATCTTCTTTATTATGTTTTTGTGCAGTTTTATCTTAAGTTCAGCCACTCTCCCATTACCAATTATTATTTCCTTTACATTACCTATAAGATGCCCTGATTCAGTATAAACTTTCATCCCATAAAGTCTTCTTAGTCCATTTTCATGCTTCATAACACGAAGCAAAAATAATAAAACTATACCCATCACTATTAACAACAAGATCAATACCCACCAGTACCAGCAGAATATAAAATTGAACCAGCATATTCCAAACAAACAGCATTTTTCTGAGACTGCTACCGGGGCAGGATTCTCTTCAACAGTTTGATTAATTACCCCCTCTTCAACAGGCATTTCTGGTTTTTCTCCTGCAAAAATACATGCCTGACTTTCAATAGGTTTTTCTTCTCTTATTAAACAACTATCTTTTATTTTTGTGCAGGTTCTTGTTTGCGCTGCACTTGCCGTACAAACACTCCAATTACTGCATGTCCAATTAGTATAACATGCTATTACTCCGCCCCCGCCACCAGAAGAAGATGTTCCAGAAGATTGAGTTCCCTTGATTCCTGAATAAGATAAATTTTCTACTCTTATTCTAGTCCCTTCATCATAACAGTTTATACTATTTATTGTGACTCCGCCCGAATTTCCCAAACAAGAAGTGAAATCAGTTTCATTGGCACCTGTGCAAGAATCACTTATTTCTGAAACAGAAGCTATTTCAGCATCTTTAACGCAAAGGCTTACAAAGCTGTTATCATCCAGGTAAAGCGTCTTCTTCTCTCCGGCAGCCAGCTGTCCAGATAAATTCACAACAATGCTGAGAGCTGTCTTTTCTATGCTTACTTTTGACAAATCAATCTTATTCAGGGAGAAATTATGGGTGAAATTCATAAAGAGCACATTATTGTCATAAAATGTTGCCGTATGATTCCCAAACCATCCATCACTATCTACATTGGTGTTATTATCCATCCTTATATCGAGAGATGTCATGCCGGTAGTGTTCACAGCAGATTCATTGTAATAGAGATTGTCATTAATATCTGAAATATTATCATTATCTATGTCAATAAATATATAAAACGTCACGTTAGTGCTATTAATATTTCCATAACTGTCATTAACATAAGCAATAAGAGTTACAGTGCCTTCTATAAAATTAATTTCTAGGTGAGAAGTATAGGTAATGTTAGTTCCATTCCAATTATACCAAACACTAGAGATATTAATATTATCTGTTGCAGAGATATTTACAAGCAGGGTTGTATAATTATATGTTGTGTTTAATGGAGATATAATCAAGATTGATGGGAAAGTTGTATCAAAAGCGCAAGATTCAGTTGATTGATATTCAAAGACAGTTGAATTTGAATCGCAAGCATAAATATCAAACTGTGTTGCATTTCTTGTCTGGTTCATTTTATTGTCTATCAAACAAGAAATGTTTGTCCAATTGCTGAATGTTGTATTTACAAAAGTTGGTCCGACTAATTGAGAACCATAAAAAGTTTCGTTTAAAATTTCTCCGCATGAGTTATTATCATACCGGATGTAGAATCTTGATTGATTCATCTGTGTTAGTGCACATGTTAAATTTGTCCAGTCGCTCCAGGTTGTGTTCAAAAGAACTGGTGTGCAGAAATCACATGCAACATCTTCGTTATTGAAGTGAGTTATATTAACAGATTCTCCGCAACTATTAGCATCATATTCTGTGAAATTGTTTTGTCTGTTTCTTAGATTGTCTAATTGACATTCTTCTGTAAAATACCAGTCTCCTACAGAAGAATTAGTTAAAGATGGTGTGCAGTAATCACATAAAGTAATGTTAGTTTCCCAATATGTAACATTTGCGATTTCTCCGCACGTATTATTGTCGAATTCAATCCAGCTTCTGTTTTGTATCTGAGTATTATTTGCTAAACATTCGCTTTCATTCTGCCAGTCAGAGACAGTTGTGTTAATTATGTTTGGAGTGCAGAAAGCGCATGATTCTGTTGCCCGGTATTCAAAGACAGTTGAATTTGAACCGCAAGCATAAATATCAAACTGTGTTGCATTTCTTGTCTGGTTCATTGTATTGTTAGACAAGCAAGAAACATTTGTCCAATCACTGAATGTTGTATTTGCAAAAGTTGGACCAACAAGCTGGTAATTATAATGGGTTATGTTTTCTATTTCTCCACAGGTGTTGTTGTCATATTCTACAAAATATTGTGACTGGTTCATCTGCGTCAGTGAGCAAGTTAAGTTTGTCCAGTCAGAAACAGTTGTGTTAATTATGTTTGGTGTGCAGATAGCTATAGAGAAAGTTACATTTGTACTATTTGTATTTCCTGCTGAATCATTCGCCCATGCATAAAGGGTGTTGCTTCCCTCGCTGAAGTTAAAGTAAGTTAGAGCAGTATAGGTTATATTAGCTGTTCCATTATACCACCAGACAGATTGTGCGTCAGATGAATTTGTCAGGTTGATAAGAATGTTTTGCGTTG
>Ga0247842_10006914_pt1 | contig 12537 bp, 7 predicted proteins | sample LaCruzMarch2015__3_FD_192411 | JGI IMG/M metagenome (GOLD analysis project Ga0247842, IMG submission 192411) | Freshwater microbial communities from meromictic Lake La Cruz, Castile-La Mancha, Spain - LaCruzMarch2015_19m | ecosystem: Environmental > Aquatic > Freshwater > Lake | place: Spain...
CGGCGTGGGCGACGGCGTGGGCGACGGCGTCGGGAGAACGGTGAAGCTCGTCGCGCTCGAGGCGGCGCCGCCGGGGGTGGTGACGACGATGAGGCCGGTGGTCGCGCCCGCCGGGACGGTGGCCGTGATCTGTGTGCTGGAATCCGCGGTGAAGCTCGTCGCGGCGGCGCCGTTGAAGGTGACCGCGGTGACGCCGCCGAAGCCGCCGCCGCTGAGGGTCACGACGGCGCCCACCAGGCCTGAGGCCGGGGTGAAGGCCGTGATGCTGGGCGCCATGACAAAGACGTAGGCGGCGCCGGCGGCGGCGGCGGTGTAGTGGCCCGGCGCCCCGACCAGGGCCGTCTCGCCGGAGAGGGCGACCGAGTAGCCGAACCCGTCGGGGGCGGCGCCGTCGGCGGCGATCAGCGTGTCCTGCTGCGCCCAGGCGCCGGCGGAGCGCGTGAAGACGTAGGCGACGCCGATCATGGACGGCGGGGCGCCCGACCTGCCGACCAGGGCCGTCTCGCCGGAGAGGGCGACGGAGTCGGCGAACACGCCTTCCGGGAGGCCGGCGGCGGTCAGCTCGGCCTCCTGCGGCCAAGAGCCGCCGGAGCGCGTGTAGACGTAGGCGGCGCGGCCCGGCGCGCCGACCAGGGCCGTCTCGCCGGAAATGGCGACCGACTCGCCGAACCCGTCGAGGGCGGCGCCGTCCGCGGCGGTCGGCTCGGCCTCCTGCGTCCAGGCGCCGGCGGAGCGCGTGAAGACGTAGGCGGCGCCGGCGTTGAACTTCCCCGCGGTGTCGTGGCGCGGCGCGCCGACCAGGGCCGTGTCGCCGGAGAGAGCGACGGAGTCGCCGAAGTCGTCATCGGCGGCGCCGTCGCCGGCGATCGGCTTGGCCTCTTGCGTCCAGGCGCCGGCGGTGCGCGTGAAGACGTAGGCGGCGCCGGCGTACGCCTGCCCCGCGGTGGAGTGCCATGGCGCGCCGACCAGGGCCGTCTCGCCGGAGAGAGCGACCGAGTGACCGAACAGGTCGGCCACGGCGCCGTCGGCGGAGGTCAGCGTGGCCTGCTGCGCCCAGGAGCCGGCGGAGCGCGTGAATACGTAGGCGGCGCCGGCGCGCCCCTTCCCCGGGAGGACCTTGAACGGCGCCCCGACCAGGGCCGTGTCGCCGGAGATGGCGACCGAGTAGCCGAGCTCGTCGCCGTTGGCGCCATCGGCGGCGGTCAGCTTTGCCTGCGCGGTCCAGGAGCCGCCGGAGCGCGTGAAGACGTAGGCGGCGCCGGCGTACGGCTGCCCCCCCAGGTCGTGGCGCCGCGCCCCGACCAGGGCCGTGTCGCCGGAGATGGCGACGGAGTAGCCGAAGTCGTCGCCGGCGGCGCCGGCGGCGGCGGTGAGCTCGGCCTGCTGCAGCGCCAGCCGCGCCAGGAAAGCACCAGCCGAGAAGTCCGGCGGCGCGGCGCTGGGAGCGGCGACGCCCGCCGGCGCGGCGGCGCCGAAGAGGCAGCAGAGCACGAGCAGCGTCGGCAGCGCCGCGGCGAGAGGGCCGCGGCGGATGCGAGGCGTTCGGCGCCCGCCTTGCCGCCGAGTGGAGTCTTTGCCGTCACGTGAGTCCATGACCGCCCCTTTCGCAGGTCGCGAGCGACATACCCCCGGGGGGTCGCCGATGACCCATCATAGTGGCTCTTCCTCGCATGGCAAGGCATGGCGGACCTGGATGGGCGGGCGTCCTCCCGGCGGCCGGCCGTCTGCTCGCCGCGGGGCAGCCGCGCGATTCCGTCGATGAAGCCGGCCGCGCCACCGAAGTCGGGAGCACGGAGCCTTCATCGCTACTACGAGCCGGTCCGCCCCTGTGCCCCGCATCGGTACTCTGCCGCTCGCGGTTCTCGCCGCTTGCGGTCCTCCCTCTCGCGCCGGCCGCGTGGCCGCCCACGCCCAACTGCACGGCCGAACCGGTAGCGGGACGACAGGTTCTCCTGCTTTCCGCCAGCGCCTGCAACGGGCTCACGCCTCCTCTACGCCGGGCACCGCCAGGACCACACGCAGGCCGCTTCCTGGCTTCCGGAGCGCCGCTATGGGCGCGCCTTTCTCCCGGAGGAGCGGCACGCCTCCGGTTTCGCTGCCGTCCTTTTCTCTTTCGGGCGCGTCGGCGGAGGGTCGCACATGCTCGTCTTCCCGTCGCTCACCGCGCCCGCTGAGAGGCGGGCTTTTCCGCAGTCGCTTCCCACCCCGGCTCTTGACCGGCATGACACTGCGGCGGTTTGGGCTCTCCGCCTGCACGGCGAACCCGGAGGGCCTGCCTCCATCACTGGCGCAGCACGGTCCGGGTCGATGACCTTCTACATCGTCACCCCTTTCCTTTCAGGACGCACTACTGTGAGGAAAGAGAAGGCATTCCGACGACATGACCGTCCCCGTCACTCAGGCGCCGGTGAGCCACGAATGGCGATCCCGGCGGGCGCCCAGCCGGCGGCGCTCCCCGCGGGCAGCCCTCCCCGGCGGCGGCGCTCCCCGCGGGCAGCCCTCCCCGGCGGCGACGCTGACCCTGTGGAGAAGGCCTCCTCCTCGACCTTCTCATCGTGCCCGGCCGTCCGCAGGCGCGGCTGCCGGGGGAAGAGAGGGAAGGCCGCCTCCTGAGGGAAGGACAGCCTTCCCGCCCTGCACCTTCAGCGGCCGGGGGCCGCGTGCCCGCGCGCCTCGTCGCGCGCTACCGGCGGCGCGGCTCCGGCGGCGCGGCTCCGGCGGCCGCGGCTCCGGCGGCCGCGGCCTGGTCTTTCCTGAGGCGTAGCCGCGGAAGGCCGTGGTCGCCGCCCCCGGCATAGTCACTGCGCGAGCGTATTCCGTTGGCGGTACTTCCAACGGTATCGTTGGAAGTACCGCCAACGGATCCGGCCATCTTCGACTATGCCCCCGCCGGCGGGCCACGCGCGCTGAGCGCGAACCTCAACGCTGAGGCCGCCGCCTCGTCGCGCCCGAGAGAAAGACAGCTCTGCCGCTCTCGTCTCTACCGGCCGCGAGTCGCGTGCCCGCGAGGGAAGCTTGCCGAAGGGGCGTAGTCGCTCAAGCTCCTCCTGCGCTGCGCCGCCTGCCGACCGGCGGGCGTGGCTGCGCCGCGTCCCCGGCGCCCCTGGGACCTGCGCGCCTCGCGGAAGCCGGCGGCGGGCGGCGCGCAGGCGGGCGGCGCCGGCGGCCGCGGCGGTTCCCGCGGCCTCGGGCGGGCGGCGCGGGCGGGCGCGCGGCTGGCCGCGGAGGCCGCGCCGCGCCATCACCGCCCTTTCGGCGCGCGTCGATCCGGAGGCTGAACGCGCAACCGGACGGAAGGGGATGGTCATGTCGCGCCGATCCTTATCTTCCCCTTTTCGCACTACCCCGGCGGCGATCTGGTCTTGATTCCGGATCGCCTCTCATGAGCCCTTCGGATGGCGCCCCGCCCGGCGCCACGCCACGCTCTGCGCCAAAAGGCACATCATTCCCGGAGAGTCCTGATCTTTCGGGAACAGCCGCAAAGATAGTCAGATGGACCGCGCGCTCGCCCCCCACATCGCGGCCGACCTCTCGCGGAAGATCGTACTGCTGACCGGCCCCCGGCAGTCCGGCGAGACGACGCTGGCGCGGATGCTCGTCACGGACTACGACTCCTTCAACTACGACCTCGCCGAGCACCGCGTCGCGCTCATGGAGAAGAGCCGGCGGCGCGACTGCGACCTGGTGATCTTCGACGACAAGGGCGTCTACGATACGCAGGGACCGGCGCCCGCCATGATGGTCACGGCAAGCGCGCGCCTCGACGCCGCCCGCAAGATGGGCGATTCCCTGGCCGGCCGCTTCTTTCAGTACCGCCTGCACCCCCTGGACCTGAAGGAGGTCAAGGCGGAGATGGCGCTCGAGGAGGCGCTCGACAGGCTCATGCGGCTGGGCGGCTTCCCGGCGCCGTTTCTCAACGGCGGAGAGGCGTTCTACGGGCGCTGGAAGAAGAGCCATCAGGACATCGTCCTGCGCCAGGACCTGCTCGATCTGGAGAGCGTCGGCAGCATCTCCGACGTGGAGACCCTCATCGCGCTCGTGCGCCGGCGGGTCGGCGGCCCGGCGTCGTGCGCTTCGCTGGCGCGCGACCTGCAGCGCAGCCCCAAGACCATCAGGCGCTGGCTCGACCTGCTCGAACGCATGTACATCGTGTTTCGCGTCACGCCGTACCACAGGAACATCGCCCGCGCCCTGCTCAAGGAGCCGAAGCACTACTTCTACGACACCGGCCAGGTGCTTGGCGACGCGGGCCGCAGGCTCGAGAACCTGGTCGCCGGCGCCCTCCTGAAGGAGCTTCACTTTCTGGAGGACGCCCTGGGGCGGAGCTGCAGGCTGCACTACCTCCGTGACAAGGAGGGCCGCGAGGTCGACTTTCTGGTGACGATCGACGAGCGGCCGGCGCTGACGATCGAGGTCAAGTGGGCGGAGGGCGGCCTCTCCCGGAGCCTGCCCGTCTTCGCCAGGTATCTGCCGGGCACGCCCGGCGTGCAGCTTGTCGGCGAGCTCGAGCGGGAGAAGTCGTTCGAGTCGGGGCTGCGGATCGTCAGGGCCGCTCCCTGGCTCGCCGACCTTGACCTGAGGTCGTATGGAGGATCGGCCCGCCTATGACAGCCACCTGAGATCCAGCCGCTTCTCGTGCACGGCGCAATCCCGCAGATAGAGGTTGATGAGGTTCTGGTACGGCATCCCCAGCTCCCCGGCGAGTGACTTGAAGTAGGCGACCGTCGCCGTGTCCAGGCGGATCGTGATGGGCTGCTTCAGTTCCTTGAGGTAGGGGTTCGGCTCACCCTTCATCGTGCCGAAATCGTAGTGCTGCTTCGTGGCGTCACCTCCGCTTCCAGCATTCGGCCTCCTCCGCGCGGTCGGCCTTCCGCGCGGAGACGATGCGGATCACGGCGTCGCCGGCGCGAAAACAATGGCAGACGACAGGCGTCCCCAGCTGAAAGCTCATGCCGAGCATCAGAAACCTGTCCTCGGTGGCCGCCTGATCGGGGTCAGCGAAGCGCACGGCGTGCTCATCCAGAAAGACCGTCTGCGCCTCCTCGAAGGAGACGCCGTGCTTGCGCTTGTTCGTGCGGCTCTTCGGCCCGTCCCACTCAAACCGAATCTCAGTCATATGTACACTGTACTTCTTCTTGGAGGGGCAGTCAAGGAGGTCATGGCGGTCCGCGGAGAGGAAGACGAGCGCTTCGTCGTCTCCCGGAGCCCCGAAGGCGCCGCGCGCGGCGGCGCCTGATCCGTGGTCGCCGCCGCGCGAGGCTGCGCCTCGCGGTGCAGGCGGCCGGCCCCGGCGCACGACCCCGGCGCCGGTCTGTGCGGGTCTGCGCCGCCTACAGATGCTTCAGCAGCGCGCGCCAGCCCATGACGCGCACGCCCCGCCGCAGGTGGTCGCCCTCTCCGCCGAAAACGAGCCAGGGGTCGCCTGTCGGCGCGCCGGCAAGGTCCCGCCCGGCAAGGTCCCGCCATTTCAGCAGCCCCTTCAGCATGTCGCCGGCCACGGTCTGGCCGGACTTGATCTCCACGGGCCACAGCACGCCGGCCTCGTCGCGCAGCACATCGACCTCGTTGCCCGTGCTGTCACGCCAGAAGAGGAGGTTCGACGGCATCCCCCGGTTCCACGCGGCGCGCAGGAGCTCCCCGACGATCAGCGTCTCGAACAGCGCCGCGCGGGCGGCATGGGTATTGAGCTGCCGCGGACTCTGGATGCCGAGCAGGAACGCGGCCAGACCGGTATCGTGAAAGTAGAGCTTCGGGGTCTTGATGAGCCGTTTGCCGAAGTTGGCGAAGTGGGGGGTCAGGCGAAAGACGATGTAGCCGGTCTCAAGGATGCTCAGCCAGGCCGTCGCCGTACTCTGCGAGACGCCGCCGTCGGTGGCCAGCGACGAAAGATTGAGCAGCTGCCCCGTGCGCGCCGCGCAGAGGCGCAGGAAGCGCTGGAAGACGACCAGGTCACGCACCGCCGTCAGGTCACGAACGTCGCGCTCCAGATACGTGGCGACGTAGGCGGCCAGCCAGTCCCGCGGGTCGAGCGGGCGGCTCCACAGCTCGGGGTAGCCTCCGCGGAACATCACTGCGTCGACCTCCGCGACGAGCAACCCCGCGGCGTCCAGCTCCGCCGCCGACAGGGGGAGGAGCTGAGCGACCCCGGCGCGTCCGGCCAGGCTCTGGCTGATGGCGTGCGACAAGGCGAAGTTCTGCGAGCCCGTGAGGATGAATCTCCCCGCGCGGCGATCCGCGTCCACCACCGCCTGGAGGTACGAAAGCAGGTCCGGCGCCCGCTGGACCTCGTCGAAGATCGCCCCGTCGGGATAGCCCGCGAGGAAGCCGCGGCCGTCTTCGGCGGCGTACTGGCGCACGTCGGGGTCTTCCAGGGAGACATATGGCTTGTCGGGGAAGGCGGCGCGCACCAGCGTGGTCTTGCCGGACTGGCGCGGACCGGTCACCACCACCACGGGGAATCCCCGGGCAAGCCGGAGCACCGTCGCGGTCATGGCTCTGGGGATCATGAGACTGGCACCCCTTCAGGCTGAGTGTCTTGCAGACTAACGATTCTATCGTGAATCTGCAAGATAGCTCCTCGTAGCCGCAGCGCCATCAACCCAACGTCGGCGCGCGTCGGCGGCTGATCGCCGGCGCGCGCCCGACTCCAGCTCGACGCGGCAGACGGCAGACGCCTCTCACCAGCGGCACGTCATGGCAGCGAGCCATGGAGGGGGTCAGAAAGCCCGGACGGCCCGCACCGCGTACGCATCGGTCTTGTAGAGTGGGTTCTGCCACCCGGGATCGTAGGAGCTCTGCTGCCAGACGAACCACTGATGGTACTCGGACGAGCTCCAGCAGCCGCCGCCGGCGTAGGCTCGCGCCACACCTGCCGCGTAGTCGGCCGTGGTCGCTCCCTGGACGGCGATGATCTTGTCGGTAGTGGCGGACCCCGTGCCCAGAGCCATCTCTGTCGCGCCGGTGATCACGAAATCGCTGTTGCGCCATCTGATCCCCAGGCTTTGGTCGGCCTCGGCGGCGATCAGGCCGTGCTGCACGGTGGGATCGTAGCCGGTGTCACCAGATTGCAGGATGTAGGCCACGATGCCGCCGAAGTAGGCTTGGCCGATCGTGAGCAACGGGGCCACCGTCACCGTGACCGTGCAGGCCTGGGTGGAAGCGTCGGCGGCGGTGACCGTGTCCAAACGGCGCCGGGCCGCGTTTGCGGCCCGGCGCCCGGGGGTCGTTCAGAGGCGGCGGCGCGCGCTCAGCGTGAGGACGGCGTGGGCGTCGGTGACGGCGTGGGCGTCGGTGACGGACGCGACCGTCACCGAGCCCGGGCTCGTGCCCCAGCTCGCCCAGTCGCCGCTGCCGGCGGTGGGCCGCCAGGCGACGATCGCCTCGTAGCCGCTGCCCGTGGGCACGTCGAGGGTGAGCGTGGAGGTGTAGGCGGCGAGGCCGCTCGCGGGCACGCGCTTGCCGCCGTACCAGCCGCCGGTGGCGGAGCGCGCCCAGAGGCCGAACTCACCGTCGGCGGTGGCCGCTGGGTCGGTCGTCCAGCTCACGGTGAGGATGCTGCCCTGCACGAGCGTCGTGCTGCCCGTGGGGGCGCTGATCGTGATGCTGAGCGCGGTGACCGTGAAGGAGCCCGGGCTGGTTCCCCAGCTCGCCCAGGCGCCGCTGCCCGCCGTGGGCCGCCAGGCGACGATCGCCTCGTAGCCGACGCCCGGGGGCACGTCGAGGGTGAGGGCGCTGCTGAAGGAGGCGCCGGCGCCGGCGGGCACGAGCTTGGCGCCGTACCAGCCGCCGGTGGCGCTGCGCGCCCAGAGGCCGAACTCGCCGCCGGCGGTGGCCGCCGGGCTGGTCGTCCAACTGACCGTGAGGCTGGCCCCCACGGCGTAGCTGCCCGTGCCGGTGGGGGCGGTGACCGTGAGCAGCGGCGCGACGATGAAGCTGGCGGCGCTGCCGGCGGTGCCCAGGGGGGCGATGACGGTGAGCGTGCCGCTGGTGGCGCCGGCGGGCACGATGGCCGTGATCTGCGTGCTGCTGTTCACGGTGAAGGAGGCCGCGGCGCCGTTGAAGGTGAGCGCGGTGGCGCCGCTGAAGCCAGTGCCGGTGATGGTCACGACCGTGCCCACAGGGCCTGAGGCCGGGGTGAAGCTCGTGATCCGGACCGGGCGCGGCCGCGGCGGCGGCGGGGGTGAGGACCCGGGCGTGAACACGAGGTTCATCGAAGTGTCGGACTGCGTGACGGAGAAGTCGCCGCCCTGCAGAGAGTCGGTGAAGGCAGCGTGGTTGACGGTGAGGGCGCCGGCGGGGTAGCCTCTCGCGCTTCGGCGTCTGTCCGGAGGGTGGAAATCTGCGATCCGCCAGGTGTAGCTCTGGCTGGGGTTGAAGTTCGCGATGTCGCCCGCCGAGCCGCCGTTGAGCGACACGAGCGTGATGGTGAAGGGGTTGCTGGTGGTGGCCACCACGGTCAAGTCGTCGAGGTCGAGCAGATCCCAGCCTGGGGACGTGCCCTCGCTGCCGGTCGCGTCGTCGATCTCGAAGGTGTAGCTGCCGCCGCTGTTCCAGGTCTCGGACCCGGTGATGAGCTTGCCGATGCTGGCGCCGGGCGAGAGGATGCCGCTGGCGGTGACTGCTCCCTCGACGACGCCCGTGCCGCCGAGCGTGGCGCCGGGGGCTACGGTGACGGGGCTGCCTGCAGCCGTGGAGCCGGTGACGAGCAGTTTCCCGGCGGAGATCGTGGTGGCCCCCGTGTAGGTGTTGGCGCCGGAGAGGGTGAGGGTGCCGGCGTCCTCCTTGGTGAGGCCGCCATCGCCGCTGATGACGCTGCCGATCGTGGTGTTGCCGGCGCCGCCGATGGTGAGCAGGCCGCCGGCGGTGATGCCTCCGGTCTCCAGCGTCAGGGTATTTCCGGAGGTAGTCGTATCGAGGCGTCCGCCGCCGCCGGCGACCGTGAGCCCGCGGGTGAAGGTCGCCGTGCCGCCGGTGTAGGAGAGCGTGCCGCTGGTGGCGGTGGCGCCGAGGGTCACCGCCGAGGTGGCGTTGCCGAGGTTGCTGGAGCCGCTGGAGACGACGATGTTGGCGCTCAGCGTGCCGTTCTCGATCGCGGTGTCCCCGCCGTAGGTGTTGGCGCCGGAGAGCGTGAGGGCGCCGGCGCCGGTCTTGGTCAGGCCGCCGGCGCCGCCAATGATCCCACTGATTGCGGTGTTGCCGGCGCCGCCGACGGTCAGCAGATTGCCCCCGTTCGCGATGGCGCCGGTGAAGGTGAGAAGGCCGTAGCTCACCGTGAAGGACTGCGCAGCGCCCAGCGTGGCAGGGATGGCCCACGTGGTGTCGCCCGAGGCGGTGATCCCGCCCGTGACCGTCAGCAGGTTGCCGGTGACGCTGAACCCGGAGCGGCTGAATGTCACGGAGGCGACAGTCAAGCCCGAGATGTCGTTGTTGGGAGCCGGGTAGGTCGCAGTGTCGAAGACGAGGCTGTCACCGTTTTCAGGCACGCCTGCCGGGGACCAGTTGGCGGCTACATTCCAGGAATTTGGGGCGCCGGCGCTGCCAACCCACGTATGGGTCTGGCCTGCCTGCACCAACTCGAACACGATGCTATCCGAGCTCGTCACGCTCCCGCCGGCTGTCTTGTCGTACTCCACCGTGATGTGCCAGCCGGCGCCGGCGGGCAGCGCGATGAGCCAGTCCCAGCTGTAGCTCTTCCTACCGTCGGCCGCGAGAGTCTCGATGAGGTAGCTCACATGGGACTCCGAGTCGTTGGCGACCACGTTGAAGTGGCCGTCGCCAACGCCGACCGCCTCGGTCATCGTCCAGGCGATCGTCTGCGTGGTGCCGATGGTGAAGGTGGCGGCGGCGGCGTCCACTGTAGGCGCTCCGTTGAAGGCAGCCTCCGCCAGCGCCGTCCCCACACCGAGCACCAGGAAGGCCGCGATGAGCACGAGGACCGTGGCGCACGCCTGAGGCAGGCGGCGGCGGTCCGCGCTTGACGCCGCCGCCCTGGCCGCTGTCGTTCCCGTCCTGCCGATGTGACGAATGTCCATGAAGTCCCCTCCCCTGACGCCGGTCCGTGGACCGCGGCGCGCGCCCTCGGGCTCGACGCCCGGCGGTCCCCCTTTCCGAATCCTGTTGTGGCGCTGTTTCGTCACCGTGCTCCCGGAGCCTGCACGGGACATCCGTCCAGAGCGTGACACCCAGAGCAAGCGGGCTGGGCGATCACAAGCGTCGCGGGGAGCGGCCTGGGCATTGCCACCGATGGCGTGGGGCGGCGGCGGGCAGTGCCGCTCCGGCCGGTGGCGCGTCCGTCCTTGCGCTGTCACGGAAGTTCATGCGGCCTCTCCTGAGGAGACCGTCCGTTGCCCGGCGCATACCGCCTCCCCGGACGCCCCATCCCGCTGCTCGCGCACTCCTCACTCTCGACGATCATCGACCCGCACTGTCGTCGACCGCCGTCCTGTCGATCCTACCGGGCCAACGGGCGCCATGCACCCCACGCGCGCCCGCAGCACACAAGCGACGCGAAGCCGTGTGCGGTGACCACCACCAGCCGCAGCGGTCTTCGTTTCAGGAAGCCCAAGTACGACTCCACGACACCGGTCAGGTGCTCGGCGATGCGGGCAGCAGGCTCGAGAGCCTGTTCGCCGACGCCCTCCTGAAAGAGCTGCACTTTCTGGAGGACATGTTGGGGCGGAGGACAGCCTCTCCAGAAGCTGCCCCCCGTCTTCTTCGGGTATCTCCCGGGCACGCCTACGACAACCACCCGAGATCCAGCCTCTTCCCATGCACGGCCCGATCCCGCTTTCCGGCCCACGGTCGCCCGTGGTTTGGCCTCTTCGGGTAGTCCGCTGTCCGGAAGTCGGCGGCGTGGCGTTCCGCGCAGCGCTCAGCGGAGCCGCCTTGCGCGCGGCTGAGCGTGGACATCTGGATCCTCCCTCCCAGGTCGTCACGGCGGACGCGCGGCGTCGGCTCCCATGCTACCTTCCCGGGGCCGGCGCTGTCCGCGCCGGCGGCGCGCGCGTCTTCGCGCGCGCGGCAAGGCGCCCGCGGGGAGCGTGATGGTGGCGGCCACGTCGTCATAGGTCCTGGTGAGGACCTGCGCGGCCTGCGTACCCCGGTTGAAGGCGGCGTCGGCCAGGTTGATGAACGTGGGCGCGGGCAGGCCCTCGGACACGCCGAAGTACTCCTGGGCAAGGCTCTCGGTGCCCGCGGCCGGGATGCGGGCGGGCATCGCGTCCACGACCTGCAGCATGCCCTGCCACGGATGCATGCCCACCCAGTTGTCGGAGAGCTCGTCGGTGTAGTACCACAGCAGCATGCCGGGGCGGGCCTTGAAGAACGCGACGCGCTTGACGCCCACCGCGTTGGGCCAACTGTTCATACCCGCGTCGAAGCCGACGGGCGGGCGCCACTCGATCATGTAGTGGTTCGTGGCCATCATGTCGATGGCTCCGGTGGTGAGCTGCCAGCCATCCGCCGCCCAGCCGGGATCCGCGCTCGCGGCCGAGTCGGCGAACACCGTGACGCCCCCGGCGCCGATCGGCAGGTCGTCCCAGGTCCAGCCGTTGCCGGTGGCCCGCATGTCGGTGATGTAGCGAAAGCGCAGCTTGACGGCGCCGGTGTGCGCGGACAGGTCGAAGGTGGCCGGCGCCCAGCCGTCGATGTTGCCTGGGAACCAGATGCTGGGGCCGGTGATGCCGTTGCCGTCGTTGGCGAGGTAAGGATTCTCGTCGGTGGTGATGTTGCCCTTGACGGTCTCCCACGTCGCGCCGCCGGCGGACAGGACCTCCACGTAGCCGTAGTCGAAGTCCGGCTCGATGTCCCACCAGCTCCAGAAGCTGAGCACGGAGCCGGCGGGCAAGGTCACGCTGCGCGTCAGGGTGGTGGTCATCGTGGCGCCGTTGTACGCGGTGTTGAGCTGCAGCGTCCACTGGTTGTCGGGCAGATCGACGCGGATGGCGGTGGCGCCGGCGCCCGTCCTGGCCGCCGGCCGCAGCTTCACCGTCTTCTTGCGCTGCCCCGCCTTGATGACGACCAGCTTCACGAAGCCCAGCTGCGCCCGTTCCCAGGGGCCCAGGCTGGGAGGAGCGGTACCCAGGGCTTCGCCTGGGGCGCCCAGGTAGGAGCCGCTGCACATCAGCGTCCAGAACCCGGCGCTGGATTCACCGCTGTAGATGGTGACGTAGAGGTCCGGCAGCCCGAGGTCGTGGCTGAGCTCGTGGCAGAACACGCCGATGGCGCCGTTCTCCGGGTTGATGGTGTAGGGGCCCACGACGACGCCCGGATCGCTGGTCGGCGCGGGCGGGTCCACTGTGGACGAATGCGCCCGCATGGCCATCCGCTTCCCTCCGGTTGCGCGTGCAGCCTCCGGATCGACGAGCGGCGAGAAGGCGGACATGGCGCGCCGCACCCGCCGCACCCTCCGCGGCGGGGGTAGGGTGAGTAGCCGGGGGGAATCTCACCCCCCGGCTCTCGCAGAACCGTACGTGACAGTCTCCCGTCATACGGCTCCCACAGACCGGCCGTTGGTGGGCGAAGCAAGGAGCCAATGGG
>Ga0247842_10006915_pt1 | contig 12536 bp, 7 predicted proteins | sample LaCruzMarch2015__3_FD_192411 | JGI IMG/M metagenome (GOLD analysis project Ga0247842, IMG submission 192411) | Freshwater microbial communities from meromictic Lake La Cruz, Castile-La Mancha, Spain - LaCruzMarch2015_19m | ecosystem: Environmental > Aquatic > Freshwater > Lake | place: Spain...
GAATAGCAAAAAACGAAGTAGAAGTTGAAGTCAAACGGCTTGGGGGCGCTTTTGGAGGAAAAGAGACCCAGGGAAACCATGTTGCGGCCTGGGCTGCTTTGTTGGCACATCGTACCCACCGGCCGGTAAAGATTCATCTTTCGCGCGATGACGACCAGATCATGACCGGGAAACGGCACCGGTTTCTGTCGGAATATACCCTTGGGTTTGATGGCCATGGTAAAATTTTAGCCTACCAGGTTGAATTGAATGCCGATGCAGGTTCGGCTACCGATCTTTCGCCGGCCATTCTGGAACGGGCGATGTTGCACGCAGAAAATGCCTATTATATCCCCGATATCCGAATTACCGGAAAATTGTGGAAAACAAACCTTCCTTCGAATACTGCTTTTCGTGGTTTTGGTGCCCCGCAAGCAATGGCTGTCATTGAAAATGCTTTGGAACAGGTTTCAACCTTCCTGGGAAAAGACCCCGCCGAGATCCGGTACCTCAATTTTTACAGGGGGGATACCCACAATGTTACACCGTATGGCGAAAGGGTGGCCCGTAACAACCTTTCGCGTATATGGGACCAGTTGATCCAATCCTCAGGTTATCATGAAAGAAGAGAGGCAATATTGCGTTTTAATGAAAGCAACGAATTTTATAAAAAGGGTTTGGCGTTGACGCCAGTAAAGTTTGGAATTTCCTTTACCACATCCTTTTTAAACCAGGCCGGGGCTTTGGTTAATATTTATACCGATGGCACTGTTTTGGTGAACCACGGTGGAATTGAGATGGGGCAAGGCCTTTACACAAAAATATTACAAATTGCAGCGTTTGAACTGGGGGTTTCGCCCGATCATGTGAAGGTAAATGCCACCAATACCTCGAAAGTCCCGAATACTTCTGCTACCGCAGCTTCCTCGGGAAGCGACCTGAACGGGATGGCAGTTAAAAATGCCATTGACATACTGAAAGAAAGATTAAGGAAAGTGGCCATTGCCGAATTTGGCCATCGTTTTCCTGAGCAGGCCATCGTGGGTGAGAATATCCGTTTTGAAAATGGGTCGGTTGTTTGTGGCGATGCTCCCAACATGGCCATTTCCTTCCGGGAGCTTTGTGCCCTTGCCAACCGGAGTATGGTAAGTTTAAGCGCCACCGGCTTTTACCGTACCCCGGGGCTCTTTTTTAACCGGGAAACGGGACAGGGAAACCCCTTTTACTATTATGCTTTTGGAATGGCCGTCTCGGAGGTTATGATCGATACGTTGACGGGCAAGCATTGGCTCCTGCGAACCGATATTCTCCAGGATGCAGGCAATTCCATCGATCCGGCCATCGACCGGGGACAGGTTGAGGGTGGGTTTATTCAGGGGGTCGGATGGTGTACCAATGAAGAGATAAAATGGGACAGTCAGGGCCGTTTATTGACCTTTTCGCCCGACACATATAAAATTCCTGCCATCAGCGACATCCCGAAAGATTTCAGGGTTGACCTGTTACAGGATATTCCAAGCCTGGAAACAATCCACCATAGCAAAGCGGTGGGAGAACCTCCGTTTATGCTGGCCCTCTCTGTTTGGCTGGCGATCCGGGATGCCATTTCCGCCGTTGGAAATTCGAGGGAGGATTTTCAATATGTCTTACCTGCCACCGCAGAGGCAGTATTGCGACTTGCCGGTCAACGCCGGTGACCCTTCCCGCTTTGGTATCTGTACTTCAGGGAGATTTCTGATTCCAGGTATTCTTTTAGGGTCGGTTATGCCGGGAAGTACAGATGTTTATTTCTTTTCATCCGGTTCCGAACCGGCATAATAAGAGATAACCTCTGTAACTACTTTTTCGGTGGCAGGTTTAATTTGTTCCATGAACCCGCTGCAATCCTCCTGAATGCGCGCCTCCATATCCATGAGTGGCGCAGGGATTTTTTGTAAAAGTTCCTTTTTTTTCATACCGGTATCAGAACGAAAGTGGCCGATGGATTCCAACAAAACAATTTTATCGTGCCACTCCCCGATGATTCCCTCTGCCTGGTCCATGTTTTTGATTAAAAGTTTCAACCTTTCATCTGGTTTCAGCGTCAGCGATAAATTTGCAATCGCAATCATCGACTTCAGATGGCGCCTGATTTTATGGATGTTTTCAGGGCTGTTTTCCTTTTTCAGATATTTTGCAACTCTTTTTGTCCGGCTCCGGATGAAAATCCCCGCATCGGCAAGGAATTTTTTCCGGCTGATCCCCCGGGTAATGCTTTTAATGGCTTTACCTGTTTGCTTTAATGTTTTTTCATCAAATTTTTTAATTCCGGCAATGAAAATCCGTGTTTGTTTATTTTCCTCGTTCACCAGAAATTCACGGAAAAGCACCATGTCAGGACCCACTTCGCTATATTTTTCGAGAAGGCCCAGGTTGATCTGAATTTCGCGTATTTTTCCCGAATGGTCGAATATTTCCTTTAATGTTGGGTAATGTTCTTCCTTTTTAAACAAACGGGGCAAAACCATTTCGAACAGATAGAACATGGCAAAGATTTTTTTGACATCGACCCTCGCTTTGTGGATATCTTTGTCGTCGCAGGTAATACTGGCTTTATAGAGGCTGGCCAAAAAGGAGGCAACCCTTTTTTGGTAATACCTGAATAAAAATTCGCCGGTTTCCTTTTTTGTCATGATAAATGAAATGGTAATGAAATGGATTGAAGCCCAAAAGTAAATATTTCTTTTGATAACCGAAATAATCTTGAAATTACTACGTATTCCCTTTGTAAATTTACAGGTTTGATATTTTTCAGGCTTTTGCGGGGATTGCGGAGTTGGTTCTCGTTCGTTGATTCGGGACAGGGGAACAAAAGAAAGAAAGGGATGACTGTTTTCAAAAACAAATAATTTCTATACGATGAGAGAAATCTTACAAAAAATCAATGAAATGGCCGAAAATTATTCCGGCTACACAGCGGCCAATCTTTCGGAACTTGTCAGGGCGCGATCGATGTCGGCCAAAGAAAACCTGGTTGCTGAAGTTTTGATGCAGCAGATGCGCAGCGCAGGTTTTGATGAAGTGCGGCGTGATCGTTTAGGCAATGTAATTGGCAGGATTGGCAAAGGCAAAAGGATCCTTGTTTTTGATGGCCATATCGACACGGTGGATGTTGGAAACATCGGCAATTGGGACCGTGACCCTTTTTCGGGGGAGATTTCCGGGGGTTATGTATATGGCCGGGGGTCGGTGGACCAGAAAGGGGGGCCAGCCGCTTTTGTTACCGCTGGAAAGATACTGAAGGAACTGGCTTTCGACAGGGCGTTGACCATTTATTTTACGGGTACGGTCATGGAAGAGGATTGTGATGGCCTGTGTTGGAAATATTTGATAGAAGAGGAGAAGATTAGACCTGATTTTGTTGTTATTACAGAACCGACCAACCTGAACATTTACAGGGGGCATCGTGGAAGGATGGAGATCGGAATTTCATTTCGTGGGTTGTCGGCCCATGGTTCTGCGCCCAAACGCGGGAACAATGCCATCTATATGGCTTCCCGTATTTGTTTGGAAATTGAGAAGCTCAATGAACGGCTGAAATCCGATGATTTTCTTGGTAAAGGGAGCGTTACTGTTTCTGAATTTGTGTCGGGTAGCCCTTCTTTGTGTGCCGTTGCCGATTATGCCCGGATTCATCTCGACCGCCGCCTCACCTGGGGCGAGACCAAAGAATCGGCACTCTCAGAAATCCGTGAAATTTTAACAGGGATGGACGCATCCATGGAGCTGCTCCGGTATGAAGAAACAGCCTATACCGGGCTTCGATATGGGATGGAGAAATATTTCCCAACGTGGAAGATCGAAGAAGACCATCCCCTGGTTGAAAAAGCACAAAAAGCGTTTACCGGTTTGTTTCATAAAAAACCGGTCATCGATAAATGGACTTTTTCGACCAATGGGGTTACCATCAACGGTTTTTATAACATCCCTTGCATCGGTTTTGGGCCTGGTGATGAAGCATTTGCACATGCCCCCAATGAAAAAGTGCCCATCAGCGACCTGGTGGCAGCTTCTGCTTTTTATGTGGCGCTCGCCTATGGCCTGACGGAGTAAAGGATGAAAACATAATAAAACAAGATGAAATTGAAAATTGAAAATTGATTATGGACAGGATGTTAAAGGAATATTTAGATAACACGGAAGCCATGGTTTCCGGATTGTTTCAAAAAGATTTTTTACTGACCTGGGAGAAATCTCAGGAAGAGTTGGAAACGGTGTTGATGCTGGCTGACGTTATCAAATATTTGCGCGACCGTAATATTTCCGTTCGCTGTTTTGATTCTGGATTGGCCATTTCTCAGTTTCGTGATAATTCTACCCGTACGCGGTTTTCTTTTGCTTCTGCCGCCAACTTGCTTGGATTGGCGGTACAAGACCTCGATGAAGGTAAATCTCAGGTTGCACATGGTGAAACGGTCCGTGAAACTTCCGCAATGATCTCATTTCTGAGCGATGTTATCGGAATCCGCGACGATATGTACCTTGGGGAAGGGAATGCCTATATGCGCGAAGTGGGACATGCCCTGGACGAGGCATACAGCGATGGGGTGTTGCCCCAGCGCCCCGGGATCATTAACCTGCAATGCGACATTGACCATCCTACCCAATCCATGGCAGACCTATTACATTTAAAGCATGTTTTTGGTTCCCTTGAAAACCTTCGCGGAAAAAAGATGGCCATGACCTGGGCATATTCCCCAAGTTATGGAAAACCCCTATCGGTTCCCCAGGGAATCATTGGTTTGATGACCCGTTTTGGCATGCAGGTTGACCTTGCTTACCCCCAGGGATATGATCTGATCCCCGAGGTTGTTGCGCTGGCAGAAAAGCAGGCTGGTTTAAGTGGGGGTAGTTTTCGGGTGGTCGATTCGATGGAAGCGGCCTTTTCAGGAGCCGATATTGTTTATCCCAAGAGTTGGGCGCCGTTTCACGTAATGCGACGCCGTACCGGATTGCTTCAGGCGGGGGACCAACCCGGATTGAAAGAACTTGAAAATGAGTGTCTTTCAAACAATGCACGGTTTAAAAATTGGGAATGTACCCAGGAAAAGATGGACCTGACACGGGGGAAAAATGCACTTTATATGCATTGCCTTCCTGCGGATATTTCGGGCATTTCCTGTAAAGAGGGTGAAGTGTCTGCAAAAGTATTTGAAAACCATCGTGTTGCATTGTATAAACAGGCGGGGTACAAACCCTATATTATTGCTGCCATGATTCTGGCAAACCGGTTCGAAAATCCTGCTGCAACGCTTCGCAACTTAGAGCACCGGGGAAGGAACAGGATAATATAATTTAGGATGCACCATGGCGGTTTGGGTTTTTATGTATTAACTTTGATTACTATTTCACTTAAAAAATTAATACTATGAAAAAAAACGCGCTTTGCACCCTTATTTTTTTATTGTCATCGTTTTTTCTGTTTTCGCAGGCCCCGGAAGAAATTATTTTTGCAAAACATGCCATTGACCCGGCGAACCCTGTTGATTTGACCCGTACGTTCAACGGCGGGGATGCGATTTATGCCGTTGCTTTTTTTGGAAACACCCTTCAGGAGATTGCCGAGGCAGAACCTACATCAAAAGTACAGGCCGAAGTGTTTGTATATGCCATCCGGCCTCCCTTGTACTCTTATCAGGAACCTTACGAAGAGCAACTGGTTTTCAGTAATTTCTGGATTTCGGGAAAGGCGCTGCAGAATAAATATCTGGTTATAGATTTGGCTCCCATCCCCGATGCAACTTCTGCCTATGGCAACGAAGAGATGTGTTATAAAAAATTCGGCCAGCAATATGACGGACCGGTAAAATATGCGGAAGCGCTTTCCAAGCTGAAACCAGGCGACCATAAGCTGAAGGTGATCGTGAAGTGCCATTACAAAGATGTTGCCCAGGGCGAGATTACTTTAACCGGGACCGATTTCGGTTTTTATAAAAAATTGTCACAGGAATTAAACCTTGCCGCTGGTAAAATTGCTTTAAAAAATGAAGTATTGCCCAAGGCGGAGATGGAAAATGAGCCCCTGAAAGCAAAAATGATCGCCGCATTGAAAAATTCCCAAACTTTCAGGGACAGGATGCAGGGCGAAGTACTCCGGCTTGTTATTGTTGACCCGGACTGGACCATCCGGCGCAACGAACTTACAGGGATAATTATACACAGGTATATCCGTGCGGCTGCTGTCATTAAAGATAAGGATGGAAACTGCGCCCTGTATAACCTGATTTCTTTTCGGGAAGATTATGTCGGGGGTAAATTTCAGCCAATCAAATTTGATGGTGTCAGCGATAAAATCCCCATGGATTGTGCAAATGTAAACAAGTGAAAATCATTGGGATACGATTTCCCCGTTTACTATGGATACCTGTGCTTTTCCCCTGATTCCAAATCCTTCGTAAATATTTGAATCGCAATTCTGAACTTGATTTTTAACGGTGATGCTCCCCTGATATTCAGGGTCCCAGACAACAACGTCGGCATCATATCCCGGGAGCAGTTTCCCTTTCTTGTCGCCCAGTCCGAAAATCTCAGCCGGTCGTGTTGAAATCAGCTGGACCCACTGGCTGAGTGTGATTTTATCGGTCAATACGCCATAGGTATATAACAGTGCCGGACGATGTTCGATCCCCCCAGCCCCATTGGGAATTTTCGTAAAATCGTTGATCCCGGTATCTTTCTGGCCATATAAATGAAACGGGCAATGGTCGGTGGAAACCACATCGAAAGTGCCGTCTGCCAATCCTTCCCAGAGACGTTGCTGATCATCGGGCGACCGGAGGGGTGGTGAAATAATGTAAGGCAGGAGTTCCCGGTTTCCGCGTTTTTCATCATAAACGCTGTTGTTTAGCAGCAGATACTGGGGACAGGTTTCACCGAAAACCTGAATTCCTTTCTGTTTCGCGGCTGCGATGGCATCGGCCCCGCTGCGGGTGGAGGTGTGGACAATATAGACCGGGCAATTGGTTTGTGCCGATAACCGAATGACTTCTTGAATGGCCGTTACCTCTGCTTCCGGTGGACGAGACAAGGCATGATAAAAGGGAGCTGTTTTCCCTTGGGATAAAAAGGTTTGCTGAAGAGCGCCAATCCATTCCCCATCTTCACAATGAACCATTACCAACCCACCGGCCGGGCCAACCGCTTGCATGAGTTTTTTGAGTTCTCTGTAACCAATCCCAATGGTTTCGCGGTAAGCCAGATAGGCTTTAAACGACCGGATTCCCTCTTTTTCAATACAAGGAACGATTTCATTTGCAATTTTTTCATTCCATTCGCTCATCCCCATGTGCAAACCATATCCGGTAAGGCTCCCTTTGGCTTCAGCCCTCCGTAAATGCAATGCTTCCCTGAGCGATTGTCCTTTTTTAGGGGTAACAAAATCCATAAAATAGGTGGTGCCTCCCGCCAATGCAGCGCGGCTTCCCGATCGGAAATCGTCGGTAGAATTTCCGGCCGGGGTCGGTAAAGCCAGATGGACATGGGGGTCAAATCCACCGGGGATCACATATTTTCCTTTTGCATCTATAATCCGGAACCCCGCTTCCGACCCGAGGTTCAATACTCCTATTGCAATAATTTTTCCATCCTTGATGGCAAGATCTCCGGATTTTACAGAATCCGGACCCACCAGAAGGCCATTTTTTATTATTGTTTGGTTCATCGCTCTGTTTTTCCCGCTTTATTTATCCATCCGGGACCACAAACGCAAAGATTGTTTCCGCGACATTTCCAGAATTGTGTTTTCGTCGAGGGTGGTCAACCGATGGTTTTCCACAATCAATTTTCCATTTGCGACCACATGGATGATTTGTTTCGATTCTAATCCGAAGAGGAAGTGGCCTGAAAAATTTCCGGTATTGAACGGAGTAGGGGTATCGTAATCAAAAACAATCAGGTTGTTTTCCCCATCGCCAGAAAAATTATTGGATGCGAGATAATTATGAATATTTCTAAACCTACGGTAGGTTTCATGATAATCGATGGCATCGAAATTATGGCCGGCAAAAAAGGCTGCCTTTGCACTCCGGAGCATGTCGCTGTGCATACCGTCGGTCCCTAACATAATCCTTTGCCCAAGACCGTCGGAATTAAAAAACCCAACGGAGTTGTTCAGGTTGCTTTCCATGTTTTCCACTACCCAGGCGGGGGAATCATGAACCAGTTTTCTTTCCTGTTCGTTGAGATGAAGGCAGTGGGCCAGAATGGATTTTGGGAACTTCAACACGCCTGCATCGGATAGCCTTTCGATCACCCTTTTCCGGTAATGCTGCTCACAATGTTTCTCGTCCAACAAATCTTCCGCCACATGGACATGAATGCCGGAATGTGTCCTTTCGGCCATATCAACGGCCTGTTTTAGGGTTTTTTCCCCGACCGTGAAGGATGCATGCAATCCAACCACTCCTTCTCTCTTTGAAAGATAAGCAGCCGTTTCATTCAATCCCTTTTCAGCTATTTCCAGACCGTCGCGATCGGATATTTCATAACAAAGCAGAGGATTAACGCCCACTGCCTCAAAAGCTTCGGCAATGATTTCAAGACTGCCGTCAATGGCAAAGGGGGAAGCATGGTGATCGATGACAAAAGTGACCCCGTTTTTGGCACAGGCCATGGCCGTAACTAAGGCACTGGAACGGATTATTTCACGATCCAGTGACTTATCTAATGTCCACCAGATATACTGCAATATTTCAGAAAAATTCTGCGGGTCCTTCTTCGGCGGGTTCATCCCCCTGGCCAGGGCCGAATAGGCGTGATGGTGTGCGTTGGCAAAGGATTTGGTGATGAATTTTCCGGAACAGTCGATGATTCGTTGAATTTCCGGCACAGGGTTCTCCCCTCTCCCTCCGGGAGAGGGGCCGGGGGTGAGGGGACTTTTACCGGGAGAGCCTGCCAGCCGGACAGGCAGGGCGTCGGGGGCGAGGGGATTTACGAACCGTAAACCGCCATCTGGTCCTTCTTCCACAAGAATATCAACAGATGTGAACTCCAGCGTTTGCCAATCGATGAATGTTCCGTTTTTTAGCAGGAGCATGGGTAGGGGTAAGGTTAATTAACGGTTAAATATGGTTTTAATCGTACTGAACAAAGCCTTTTTCTGGATGGGCTTTGTAAGATGGTCGATACAACCGGCGTTTAGCGCTTGATCTTTATCGCCTTCAAAGACATAGGCTGTTTGCGCCAATACGGGTATTTCAGGACGAAAAGAATGGATGGCCTTAGTTGTTTCATAGCCATTAAGCCCGGGCATCTTGATATCCATAAGGATTAAATCGATGGCAGAAAGATTTTTGACAAGATGGATGGCCCTATTCCCATTTTCGGCCGATAATACTTTTGCTTTTGTCCCTTTCAACAAATTGGTCAGTAAAACGATGTTGTCCACCATATCGTCCACAATCAGTATGGTTTTATCCGAGAGGTTGGGAATGGTATCCTTGACATCGTTTGAAACCATACCCAATGTATCTTTAACAATGGCCTGTCTTAATTTAAAATAGAAGGTTGATCCGGCCCCTTCTTCTGACTCCACCCAGAGGTCGCCATTCAATAAGTTTGCAATTTCTTTACAAATGGCAAGTCCCAATCCAACCCCTCCATGAAACCTGGCATGGGAATCGTCGCCCTGGGTAAAGAGTTTAAAGATATGTTCAGTTTTTTCAGCAGGGATGCCAATACCAGTATCTTTGACAAAAAACACCACATCGTTTCCATTCAGGTTAAAGCCGTAATCAATGCTTCCTTCCCCGGTATATTTGATGGCGTTGTTGAGCAGGTTGCTTAACAGTTGGGTGAGTTTCACCTGGTCGGAGCGAATGTGTACATCGGGGTATTCCTCGTCCGGATGGAAATGGGTACCCAGGTGAGTTTTATTTTTCCTGTTAAGCTCAATGGTGATAAATTGTTCGATATGGGTGAATATTTCCCGGATCGGGATTTCGGTGAATTGAATTTTTGTTTCCCTCGACTGTAACAAGGCGATATCGAAAATGGATTCAATGATGGATAGCAGGTGTTTGCCGTTATTGTAAATGGTCGTGGCAAATCTCTGAACATCGTTCATATCGGGTTTTTCGCACAACAGGTCGCTGAAACCGATGACTGCATTTAGCGGGGTTCGCAGTTCATGGCTCATGGTAGCGAGGAATGTTGATTTCAGACGGTCGCTTTCTTCTGCTTTCTCTTTGGCCTTCAAGAGCGCTTTTTCAGTTTTTTTCCGCTCAGTGATGTCATGGATTATCGAAAAAAGAACGGTTTGATTATAAAAAACAATGGGGGACGCATGGACTTCAACCGTTCGGTAATCCCCATTGGCAAGACGATGGATCAATTCAAAATACTTTGATTCTTCGCTCATGGCTTTTCTCCTCAATGCAGCAGCTTTTTCCGGAGGGAGGGTATTGATGTCGGTAATGTTTTTCCTGGTCATTTCCGCGATGGAATAGCCGTAAAACCGCGCTGAAGATTCATTTGCATCGATAATACTGCCGGTTTGCGGGTCGACAAGCATCATCATGACATCGGTTTTTTCGAAAAGTTGCCTGAATTTTTCTTCGCTCCGGTAGAGTTTTCTTTTGGTTGTAAAATGTTGAATACGGGCGCGCATCAACAGGCCTAAAAGTAATGTCCCAAAGGGATAGATGGTCAGTACGGGCAGGGTGATTATTTTAAGGGTTGATAAAAAACTGGCGGTAGGCAACAACAGGGTGCATCCCAGCATGGCCAGGTGTACCGTCAGTCCCAGGAAGATGAGTTCCCGGACGGGGTGATTTTCAATTTTCCCGGGGCGGAATTTTCTGAAGAGGATCCCGATCAAACCGGATGAAACAATAACGGCAAGCCCCATCCATATACCGTCGCCTCCAAGTATTATGCGGTAGGCGGCGGTTATCAGGATTGCCGTTAGCGTTGGGACCGGGCCAAAAAAAAGTCCCGATACGGAGAGTAAAACCGACCGGGTATCAAAGACGAGACCGGGCATTAAAACCCAGGGAACGAGCATGATAATCATGCCGGTTGCCCCTAAGAAAAATCCGGTCAGCAGTTTGTCGAAAAGGGTCAGTTGACCGGGTTCCTTGCTCCAATAATAACCTCCGAGCAAACTGACCATGATCAGTAACGCGATATTATGAACAATGCCAAGGATCATGTCTGTGTTTTTGTGCTATGATGGGAAATAGGATTGAAGTCATTCTATGTTTTCAAAGGTCGGTAAATTATTCATTATTCACAACCGGTGGGTATTCTGACATTTTTTTCATCGGTAATTTGTTTCTTCTGATCCCGTCGAAAGCACAAAGCGCATTGGCAACGGCAGCGGCTGTCGGGACCAGCCCAATTTCGCCGATGCCTTTGGCCCCATAAGGCCCGACCGGATCAGGTTCTTCAACGCCGATAACAATGATTTCGGGTGTTTGATGCGCTTTTAAAATACCACAGTCAGCCAATTTTGAACTTATCAGCCGCCCCTCCTTCATCGGAAGATCTTCCGTTAAAGCATATCCTAAGCCCATGTGGACCGCCCCCTGGATTTGTCCTTCAAACATCAACGGGTTCATGATTTTTCCGGCATCGTGGGCAGCATAAACCTTATCGATATTTCCGGCATCGTCTAAAACAACGAGTTGCGCTGCATATCCATAGGAATAATGGGTAATGATTTTCTCCACATCGGCTCCTGGTTTTGTGGTCCAGTCGCAATAATATTTTCCGGTAAACGACTGGCCTTCAAGATGGCGTAACGCGTTATTCAGCTTATCCCCGGCCAGGTCTGTGCAGTAATCTGTAAACTGATCGAGATCGTTCCGCAATGACGAGGCAGCATCCATGATGGCATTTCCCAATAAAGCGGTGGCCCTGGAGGAAGTAGTCATTCCGGTGGGCAACTCAGCGGTGGTATCGACCACAACATCAATCAGGTCGGGGTCGATCCCTGTTTCCTGGTGCAGGGTCTGAATCGCCATATTCTGGATGCCCTGTCCCATTTCGGTCCAACCATGTTCAATCAGGACCCGGCCATTTTTCTGAATGGTAATCCTCACATCGCTGTAGTCGGTCATTCCGTTTCCGACGCCTGAATTTTTAATGCCACAAGCCAGTCCTGCATATTTGGCGCCATAAAAAGGTTCCTTTATGGCCATCAGGCATGCCCTGATGCCCACCCCTTTCCCAAGAACCTGTCCGGTGGCGGTCATTTTTCCTTCCCCGAGGGCATTGTCGTAACGAAATTTCCAGCGATCGAACTTTCCTTGTTGACAAAGTTCATCGATGCAGCTTTCAAGCGCAAAAGCCGCCTGGTTGGCCCCAAACCCGCGCATAGCGCCGGAAGGGATGTTGTTTGTATAAACGGTAAGCGATTCAATATTTACATAGGGAACATGGTACCCGCCGGTAGCGTGGCCGGCAACCCGTTCCATTACTTTTGTCCCGACCGAAGCATAGGCACCGGTATCGCCAATGGCTTTCAAGGCGATCCCGGTCAACATCCCCTGGCCATTGCATCCCAGGGTGATATCCAT
>Ga0247842_10006917_pt1 | contig 12534 bp, 8 predicted proteins | sample LaCruzMarch2015__3_FD_192411 | JGI IMG/M metagenome (GOLD analysis project Ga0247842, IMG submission 192411) | Freshwater microbial communities from meromictic Lake La Cruz, Castile-La Mancha, Spain - LaCruzMarch2015_19m | ecosystem: Environmental > Aquatic > Freshwater > Lake | place: Spain...
CACCGCAGAGGTATTCAGCAGACTTCAGCTCGGAAAGTACATTCCTGCCTGAATTAATTTTTGGCTATGCCCTACAAGAACCACAGCGCAGCGGTTTATCTTTTCAAGATCTTATAAACTCCGGTATCACTCGCAACAAGGCGGTGGAAATTGCCGCCGATGCTACCGGACCGTTCAATATCGATCAGATCTGCTACATCTACAAATATGTCAGAGATAATTGGGAATATGTATCAGATCCGAGGGGAATCGATTATATCAGCTCGGGAAATAACACGATAACGCTTGCGGAAAAGATCGCGGCTCGCCAGAACAGGAGCGTGGCGGGAGCCGGTGATTGTGACGACTATGCTGTGCTCACCGCATCTCTCATCGAGGCAATTGGAGGCGCTACAAGGGTGGTGCTGGCTTACGGTGGAGGTGCAGGCCATGCCTACACCGAGGTTTATCTGGGCGATATAGATTCAAACTCAACCAAAGCCATTCTCAACTGGCTGCAGAGCAAATACGACTGTAACCTGGTCTATGGCCATCTGACGGAGGAGAACAGGACCTTCTGGCTCAACCTTGACTGGAACAGCACCCATCCGGGCGGCCCTCTTTACAAATCCCCCAAGCAATCCGTGGCCTATGTGCGGCAAAAATACCTGAAAACGCCTGTGGGCCTTCCATCCCAGTATACTCCTCTGGTCAAAGCAGGTATGCTGGCCTGCAAAGTCTCGGACGAGGAGGGCAATCCATTAGCCTCCACCGTGTTTGTAACCGGAAGCGACCAGCAGTTCCCCATGAGCGTCGATCTTTCCGGGGGATTCAAACAAAAGCTTCCCGTAGGAGACTATACCGTAACTGCCAGCAAATCCGGCTATAAATTCGACACCAAGGTTGTGACGGTTCTGGAGGATCTGGAGGCGTCGATCGATCTCAAAGGAACACGTGAAAGTGCACCCAATATCCAGATTATCACCGAGGCGGTGGACCCCGTTAAACGCTGTGTCTATTACACCAGGAATAGCGAGGGGCGTCAGGTCTTCAAGATAAAGGTTTACGTCACCGGTGCGGACAAGCCAAAGATCAAATCCGTCAAATACTCACTTCACCAGACCTTTGAGAAGCCGGAGCATGTCAGCACCGATGCCTCCAGCAACTTCGAGATGACCATGTGGTCCTGGGGACGCTTCGTTATGCCCATCACCGTTACTACAATGGACGGAAATGAGTACGAGTACATGTATCCATTCACTTTCCGCTCTCAATTGGAAGATGCCCAGAGAAGCGGCATCAGGTTCATAGACGCCACAAGCTCATGGGATGTCATCGGAGGATACTGATCATGTTCCATCGAGCTCTCTGGCTGTATATCTTTTTTTTGATTGGATCAGGAGTGGCGGCAGATGTACCCTTCGTATTCGATGCAAGGACCTCAGAAATGGCAGGCTATACCCCGGCTCAACTGGAGCAAGCCTCAGTCGCCTCTTTGGATCTTGTCGGAATTCCCTCTGTATCCACCCCATCTGATAAAGAGAACCTTGATTTTCCCATTACAGGCGGAGGCGATAGTCCAGAAGGCAAAATAGAAAAAAACGTCGGCGAGCTAAAGAAAGCGTTAAACTCCAGGGTGGAGCCCGATAACCCCTTCGTCCATAGGGAGGCTCTTTCCCTGGCGGCACAGAATCCAGGTGATTACACAATTGAGCAAGTCAGCGCGATTTATAGCTATCTGAAAGAAAATTGGCATTATGTAAGAGATCCAAGGGGTATCGATTATTTAAATTATGCTAATGAGTCCCTTGCGATCGGAAAGGATACAAAATGTGTAGGAGCTGGTGACTGTGATGATTTTGCCATTCTTATGTCGGCGCTTGTAGAATCCGTAGGTGGAACTACAAGAATTATTCTCGCACGCAACACTAGCATGGGCGGACATGCCTATGCTGAGGTCTACTTAGGTCAGCTCAATGCACCAGATAGCCATGTATATGACATTCTTGACTGGTTGATGCAAAAGTTCAAAACAAGCAAAATTTTTGCTCATATTGAAACTGAAACAAATGATGTATGGCTTAATCTGGATTGGGGGAGAGACGTGTTGGGCAATGCCCATCCGGGCGGGCCTTTTTATCAAGGAGATATTCATTATGTTCTTTGCATCAGAGATCTTCTAAGAAAAACGCCATTGAAGGTTCCAGAGGGTTTCGAGCCAAACAAGCTGCCTGTTAGTTCAAACTTGAAAACCAACTCAAAAGAAGCTTATGCCTTGAACCAGAAGTCTTCTGCATTATATAAATTGGTTAGAAATAAAGAGGCCCTTGAGGCAGCAGAAAAGGCCGTCGAGATTGATCCAAACTACGCAGTAGCTTGGGTCAACATGGCAGCCGCTCTGCTTAAATTGGGAAGAAATGATGAGGCTCTGCAAGCATCAGAGAAGGCCATTGTGCTAGATCCAAATTATGCAATCGCTTGGAACAACAAAGCAGCAGCTCTTGATAAACTGGGAAGAAACGAAGAGGCTCTAGAAGTCTCTGAAAAGACCATTGAGCTGGACCCGAATTTTGCGAACCCGTGGATTACTATTGCTGATGTCTACCGTAAGACGAAGAGATACGATGAGTCTCTGCAGGCATCAGAAAAAGCCATCGAGATAGATCCACAATCTGCGCAGGCTTGGGTCAACAAAGCAGCAGTTCTCCTTAATTTGAAAAGAAACAATGAGTCACTACAGGCATCAGAAAAGGCCATCGAGATTGATGCACAATCTGCACTGGGTTGGGGAAACAAAGCAGCAGCTCTTCTTAATTTGGGAAGATACGAAGATAGTCTGCAGGCTTCTGATAAAGCCATCGTGCTGGACTCGAAAAACGCAATAGTCTGGAACAATAAAGGCTATGCCCTCTATAAACAAGGCAAGTATGATGAGGCAGTGCAGGCATATAATAAATGCATTGAGCTGGACCCGAAATACGAAAAAGTCTGGAACAACATGGGTACAGTCCTGTTGGCGCTTAACCGTGGAGATGAGGCAGACGCAGCTTTCGCCAGAGCCAGTGAGTTGAGCTGAATCGAAGATAAGATTTTTCAGTGCAAAATAGATATAGTAGTCAAGACCATTTTGGCATTCCAGGTCATCATGTTCCATAGAACTCTCTGGCTGGGTATAATTCTCCTGATTGGATCAGCATTCGCTGCAGATGTGCCTTTCGTCTTTGAGGAGGGCTATACGGGCTTTGCGGCCTACTCATCAGCTCAACTGGAGCAGGCCTACGCCGCTTCTCCCGACCTTAAAGGAGTACCGTTCACTTCCACGCCCAGCAATGATGAGATCCTGGAATTTCCGGTAGCTGGAGGAAGCAGTTCTTCTGCCGGCAAGACTGAGAAGAAAGCCGAAGAGATCAACAAGACGCTAAATTCCAGAGTGGAGCCGGACAATACACGTGTGCACGACCTGGCTTTAGCACTTGCAGCAGAGCATTCCGGCGATTATACCGTCGATCAGGTCTGCGAGATCTACAGCTATCTAAAATACGGCAACAGCACCAAGAAGCCCTGGAGCTATGCCAGAGATCCGCGAGGCGTAGATTATTTCAATTTTGCCAGCAAGTCTCTAAGCGCTGGCGATGATGCAAAATGTGCGGGCGCTGGTGATTGCGACGATTTTGCCATTTTGATGTCATCCCTGGTGGAGTCCATTGGCGGGACGACGCGTATTATTCTGGCTCGTAATAATAGCACAGGCGGTCATGCTTATGCTGAAGTTTATATCGGCCGGCTAAGCGATCCAAACGACCGGGTGGAAGAGACTGTCAAGTGGCTGCAGCAAGAATATGACACGGAAAAGATCTTTACGCACATTGAAACCGATGCAAAAGATGTCTGGCTAAACCTCGACTGGGGCAATGATGCCAAAGGCAATGCTCATCCGGGAGGGCCATTCTTCCAGGGAGATCGGCATTATGTTCTATGCATCAGAGATAAGTATGGAAAGACGGCTGTGAAGCCCCCGGAGAAGGCCAATAAACCGCCCAAGCTGGTCAGCCTGACCGCAGATAAAAACGGCCCGCAGCAGGCAGGCGCTGTCATAACCTGGACTGCCGAGGCCAGGGATGCAGATAAAGATCCGGTGCTCTATCGCTTCTTCCTGAACGATGATCCTGTAACCAAATGGGCAAAGGAGAACCATTGGGTCTGGACAACCACGGAGGACGATTTAGGAGAAAGCCAAATCGAGGTCCAGGTGCGGGATGGAAAGCATGCCGGTCCGGACAAATACGACGCGAACATGGGGACCGGTTTCGCGATAAAAGCACCACAATCGGTGCCACAGATATCTGCAAATCAGTCTAACCTGGCAGTGGAATGGAACAACAAAGGCGATGCTCCTGTGGCAAGCCTGAGCGTGGCCAATGTACCTTCAAGTACGACGGCCAGCGTAGGTGAGTGCGTAACCTACCTCTACACTGTAAAAAACACGGGTAAAGTAACCATCAATGGTCTGACCCTGACCGATGACAAGCTCGGTTCCATCTCCCTGGACAAGAGCTCTCTTGTTCCAGGCGATACTGCCATGGGATCAGCGACGTACTTAGTCGCCGAGATGGATCTGCCCGGACCGCTTACCAACCTCGTCACAGCCGAGGCCAAGGATAGCATGAACCTGCCGTTTACAACTACGGCAACGGCCACGGTAGCGCTTACTTACAACGTCGCGATCGGAGTTACCATGTCTCCATCAGCGACTTCGGCCAGCGTAGGAGAGAGCGTAACCTACCTCTACACTGCAAAAAACACGGGTAAAGTAACCATCAATGATCTGACCCTGACCGATGACAAGCTCGGTTCCATCTCCCTGGACAAGAGCTCTCTTGTTCCAGGCGATACTGCCATGGGATCAGCGACGTACTTAGTCGCCGAGATGGATCTGCCCGGACCGCTCACCAATATCGTAACTGTTGCAGCCACGGACAGCCAGAACCAGCCGGTTACAACTACGGCTACGGCAACGGTCACTTTGACCTATGTGGCCAGCCTGAGCGTGGCCAAGGTGCCTTCCAGCACAACGGCCAGGGTAGGAGACCGCATAACATACACCTACACCGTCAGCAACACGGGTAAAGTAACCATCAACGGTCTGACCCTGACCGATGACAAACTCGGTTCCATCTCCCTGGACAAGAGCTCTCTTGTTCCAGGCGATACTGCCATGGGATCAGCGACGTACTTAGTCGCCGAGATGGATCTGCCCGGACCGCTTACCAACCTCGTCACAGCCGAGGCCAAGGATAGCATGAACCTGCCGGTTACAACTACGGCAACGGCCACGGTAGCGCTTACTTACGGCTAGAAGCCCCGTCCTTCAGGGCGGGGAGAAGTCACACGTGCATCCTTCTCATGCCCGTTTCCAGGATGCCCAGAAACTCCGCGCCCACTGCCACCACGCTGTTGGTGAACACGGATGCATTGATCTCAAAGATAGGATTTCTGAATTTAGTATATTCGGACATCAGCCAGGTGGTGGAACTGGTGTCTCCGCTGAAGAGATCTCTGTATTCCGGCTTTACAGGTATCACGGCAATGTCCTTCTCCTTGCCATGCATTTTAAGAATCAGTACCTGTCGCGAGGAGGGATTGGCGGTAATGGGCATCACATCAGCGCCCATTTTCAGAGCCGTGACCGTTCCCTCCAAGGCCTCATAGGTGTTGCCAATTCCAGTTATGGGAATGTAAACGTCTCCGATCTGAAAGCTCGGCGTATTGAAATCTCTCTCCCAGTAGCTGATCTTATTCAAATGAGTGAACCTCATCTCAAAGGCGCGGGCCACCAGACCCGATCTTCCCACGCCGCCGATGATGTATCTTCCACTGCGAGGCAGCAGCCTGCCAAACCAATGCTCCAGATGCTCGGGGTCCATTTGGGAGATAAGGCGAGCGTTCTCTTCGAAGTCCTTTATTGTGGAACGATATTCCGGACAGGCGGGATCGCAGACCCCCTTCAGCCGGGACTGGATATCTCTGAAAAGGGCATTTAAAAAGGCCAGTACCTGTAGCTCAAACTCTGTACCCATGGGAGAGAGCCGCGACCTCATATCCTTATCTGTAGACTGTTTTGTCCGGGCCGTGAACACCAGAACCGATCCTCGTTCGTACTCGCTCACCATTCTATAGGCGGTTCCATTCTCATTGGCAGTTATCAGCTTGATCTCACCGCCCAGAGTGATGATATCATCTATGTATTTATTTACGGCCAGTGTTTCTCCGGAGCCGGAGATGGCTACCCCCAGGTTCTTGCCCTTGCGGTAGTGCCTCTGTACGGGATCTTCCAGGGTGAAAGGAAATACGTTATCGAAGTGGTTCTGGATAAGCTGCAAGAAGCTGTAAAGAGCGAGAGCGGACCGGCCCGCCGCCAGGCCATAGACGAACTTGTTGTCCGGTGAAGGTCTCAAAAACTCCACCATGGAGTCGGAAAAGGCAGCTACACTTGCCATATCCAGATCGAGCAGCTTCTCTAAAAAGCCGCACTGTAACAGCGTGGCCTCCTGGAAGGTCTTAATAAGGCCTGACATATTGGTACCTCTAGAGACCACTCCAAGATAAGCCTTTCTTTTTTCTCTAGGAAATAATCTCATGCAGCAGGTTCTTCTCATTGGCCGACTTGATCTCCTGGGCTATACGCCGGCCATTGGAGAGGCCCGGTTCTATGAGATCCGAGTAGGGCGATCCGCTCACATAGAGATTGGTGCCAGCGACGATTCGGGCCGAGATCTCGAAGACCTTGAACTCCAGCTCGTCGGTGACTATCGTCTCCAGACTGAAGGCGCCGATCATGCCGCCGAAGAGTTCCAGGCTGGTTTCCACGACCCTCTCTCCCAGCTCAAAGGCACGGGCCAGGAGCGACTCGCGTAGCACCAGCGGCAGGTTGCCCGTGACCACAAAGCTGGGATAGATGCCGGCCTCAGCCAGCTCTTTCATGCTTCCGATGCGAAAGATCTCGTCGGCATTGGACTCCACGCGCCGATCGATGCCCAGCATCTGCAAAGATCCTTTGCTAAGATGGTACCCCTCCTGTTTTATGGGCGAATAGAAGAAATGAATGTAGTATCTGGTGCCCAAGATGAACTCCTGGATGGTGTACTTCTCCTCCGTGTTCATCTTTGATTGCAGCTCTTCTTTGGTCTTGGCAATGAAAAATCCCCGCCCGCCTTTGGCACCGTGATATTTTATAATGACCGGCCGGTCGATATCCTCCGCCTTTTCAAATCGCATGGGAACGTTTACCCCGGCCTTGAGAAGCCATTCCCGCTCCATCTCCCGGTCGCTCTCCCAGGCTAAAACGCGCCGGTTTCCAAAAGTGGGAACGGCCAGCGACTCAAACCTCTCGATTCCTAAATACTCAACCAAAGAGCCATGTGGAATTATGATTACGTTTTCGGCTACGAGATCCTCGGCATAATCCAGGAGTGCCTTATAGCTCTCTACGGAGAAGAACTTATCCGGCCGGGCTAAGGGAAAAGCATCGTAGAACCGGGGCGGCGGACCGATGCAGATGCCAATGGTTTTAAAGCCCTCCTGGCGCGCACCCTGGAAAATTTGCAGGCTGCTGTGAGAGCAGATGGTAGCAATGGTTAGATCGTTCTTATCATATCCCTTCAAAATCTCCTGAATATCTTCTTTAGAAATCATGGTGATGACCTTTGAAACGACCGGGTTGGCATGAAGGTAGATAAACCCTTCGCATTAGATCCCGCCGAACATATCCCCTTTAGCGCTCCCTCTTTCCCCACCGCTATCCGTCTTCATGGCTGCCTCCAGAGCTTTTCTGTAGAACCTCTCCGTGTACTCCTTGGCCATCCTGCGGGCGGAGAAGCCCGGCCCGGTCATTTTGATGGCCTCCTTCATGACCGCAGCCCAGCCGTGCGAGACTCCATCCTCGTCCACATCGTAGAAGAGGGGCACAATATCCTTCTCCAGCAGATCGTAGATGGCCGCGGCATCGCGTGCGTCCCTGTCCGGCCCTTCTCCCGCGCCCTCCACTGCCCAGCCGTTCTTGCCGTTGTAGCCTTCAATCCACCAGCCGTCCAGAACGGAAAGCTGGGGAACTCCGTTTAGCGTCGCCTTCATGCCGCTCGTTCCGCTCGCCTCCATGGGCGGCAGGGGATTGTTCACCCAGACATCAACGCCATGCACCAGATACTGCGCCAGGAGCTCATCGTAGTCCTCCACAAAGGCGATCCGCCCTCCGAAGGTTTGGTCCTTGGCGGCATTGAAGACCTGCTGCAAGAGCTGCTTGCTCTGCAAGTCGTCCTGGTGAGCTTTGCCGGCAAAGATGATCTGCACCGGCCTCCAGGGATCGCTCACGATTCCAGTCAGTCGGGCAATATCCTGCAAGAGGAGCGTGGGCCGTTTGTAGGAAGCAAAGCGCCTGGCAAAGCCCAAAGTGAGGGCCTTCGGATCGAGCAGCACTCCGGAGGCCATGACATTGCTCGAGTCCGAGCCCGATTGGCGCCATTTATTGCGGGCCCGTTCTCTTATCTTGGCAATGGCCATCTCTTTCATGAAGCGATGGTGTTCCCAGAGAACGCTGTCCGGTATCTCGTCGATCAACTGCCAGATAGCCGGCGAATCGTGCTCCTCCAGCCATGTCCTCCCCAGGTAGCGGTTGAAGATCACATCCCCCAGGCGCCGGTCAATCCAGGAGGGCACGTGCACCCCATTGGTGATGTGCTCAATGGGAACCCGGTCCACGGTGAGTTCGGGCCAGAGCGGCTGCCACATCTTTCGGCTGACCTCTCCGTGCTTCTTGCTCACTGCGTTTCGGTAAGCACTGCAGCGCAGGGCAAAAGCGGTCATGTTAAAGCCCTCCGGCCTGGCAGGATTCGTGCCCAGGCGGAAGAGCTCATCGCGGGAGAGATCCAGAGTGGGAAGGTAGGAGCCGAAGTACTTGTCCATCAGTTGATAGGAAAAGACATCATGGCCGGCGGGTACAGGCGTGTGCGTGGTGAAGACCGTAGTGTCGCGGACCTGCAAAGAGGCATCCTCGTAGCTCGCCCCGCCTTCCACCTTTTCCCGAATCCTCTCCAGGATGGCAAAAGCGGGATGGCCCTCGTTGCAATGAAGAACGGAATAGTCCACTCCCAGATGGCGCAGGATGCATACGCCGCCAATGCCAAGCACAATCTCCTGGCGCAGGCGCTGCTCCAGATCGCCGGTATAAAGCCGGTCGGAAATGACCCGATTCCCGGGCTCATTGGCCTCGCTGGAGGTATCGATCAAATAAAGGATGGTCTTTCCCACCTGGACCGTCCAGACCTCCAGATAAATAGGCGGGTCCATGACCGGCACCTTGATGGTGATGGGATCGCCGTTTTGGTCCAGCATCTTTCGGATAGGTGCGTTCTCCCGGTCTATCATCTCGCAGGCCCCCACCTGCCAGCCGTCCGGCGAGATCATCTGGCGCAGGTAGCCTTGCGGGTACATGAATCCCACAGCCACGAGGGGCAGGCCCAGGTCGCTGCACTCCTTGAGAAAGTCTCCCGCCAAAAAGCCCAGACCGCCGGCATAAAAGGGCAGGGCATGGTGCAGGCCGTACTCCGCAGAGAAGTAGGCGACTTTGCACTTTTCCGGCTGCGCCACACGAGAGCAGAACCAGCCTGTGGCTGGATTCATGTAGCTCTCAAAGTGGGCCATCACATAATCATAATGCCTCATGAAATGAGGGTCGGATGTGGCCGCCTCCAGCGCACCCCGGTCCATGCGGTTGATCATCTTTACCGGGTTGTGGTTGCTCAGATACCAGCCCCGGCGACTCAGGAGCTTGAAGAGCGCCCGGCCTTCAGGGTGCCAGCTCCACCAGAGGTTGTAGGCCAGCTCTCGCAGTCCAGAGATCCTTTCGGGAAGATGGGGGAATTTGTCTTTGATGCCTTGCATGAATGTGTCAGCTCCCTAGCGGTCTGTAATGGGGCGGTCTTCGGAGATATATCCTTCGAATAGCGGAAAAAGGGGAGATGGATTACAGGTTACACATTGCTCCATCCAACATATTGATTGAGGTTGGATTTAGCCATCTCAATGCATAAGTTGATACCTTAAGGCATTCATTTGGCTCATGGCTTGGTGGCATGGACCCGATAACTGAAGAACAACTCCTGGCAATGAATCGCCATATTATAAAATATGATGATGATAACCGTCCAGGGATTCGAGATGGTGCAGGCTCCGATCTCTATTTTCAACTTGAAGCGATCAACTATGAAACTGACCCAATTATGAGAGCTTCCCTTGCGATTTATACCGCCAATTCGCATATATTTAATAATGGTAATAAAAGAACAGCATTTGCGCTTGCAGATATAATCCTTGGAGAATATGGGTATTACATTGGCGTAGAACGGGATGAGTTGATTAGTTTTTCTTGTTGGGTTGCGAGCATAGATCCTGATGCGATATCTAAAGAGGACGTGATAGAAGAGATAATAAAATGGATAAAAACGAGAATTTGCAGGTTGGTGCTATAATTTAGCCAACGCCTCGAAAGCTTCACGGTTGCGGTTCATGGTAGCAAGGAAGTTCTTACGCATGCTAGGGGACAGGGTGCTTAAATCGTCATCCATTTTTGGTTGTATTGGTGGGAGGGATTCAGCCACTGCCTTTACCTTACAAAGTCCACTCATTTCCATCACTTTTTGTTTTATCCTTGTTTGCTTTTATTCGTTCATTTCGATTGTTGTTTTTAGTATTTACCATTTGCTGTTGATCATCTTTACCGGGTTGTGGTTGCTCATATACCAGCCCCGGCGACTCAGGAGCTTGAAGAGCGCCCGGCCTTCGGGGTGCCAGCTCCACCAGAGGTTGTAGGCCAGCTCTCTTAGTCCAGAGATCTTTTCCGGCAGATGGGGGAATTTGTCTTTGATGCCTTGCATGAATGTGTCAACTCCCTCGCGGTCTGTGATGGGCGCTCTTCAGAGATATATCCTTCGAATAGCGAAAAAAACGATAATAGTAAATGACGACATATGTCGTGCGCCCCTGAAATCTGTTCAGCTAACATGCTTAGCATCCCCCTTATTAGTTCCTTGCTCTTCGATGAGGGCAATATACTCATTTACCAATCTCTCGCTCATCTCAAGCATTCGAGCGATTTCAAGTGGTTCCATCTTCCCATGCAACATCCTAACTTTCTTGAATGCCTTGATATATCGATCACATGCCTCCTCTGTATGCTGTGTCATACGAGCGATATCGGGTGTCGGGATATTCTGGAGGAACTTGGCGATAATCACCTTCTTATGCGTCATTGATGGTCCAATATCATGGATGGTTCCTCGATACGGCAGGATAACTCCCTGCTCTGTCTGATATGCTTTGATATCCTTCCCGATCGTTCCGGCACTGACTCCGATCAACTCAGCAACATCTGCTTGTGTCAACACTCCCTTCTGGGCATGTGCCTCTTTTAGCAATCTGGCTACTCGATATTTCCTCACTTCTTGTGGTGAATAGCCATTCGCTCGCATCTGTTTGTCCTCTTCGTGTGTTATGGAGAGAATAGCCGGAACAACCTTCATTTTGGCTAGTGTCTTCCCAGGGCCTGGTTTTTCATCCATATGGACGGCAAACCAGAGTGTCTGTCCCACTTCGAGATTCCATGGATCCCGCGAGTACTGCTGGAATATCTTAATCAGGTCTCCGATGAGCATGTCCTGGACGCGATCGCCGCCGACAAATGCATATTGCTCTTCCAGGAGGTGTTTGATTGCACCATGGATCCCCTTTCCTTGAGGTGTGGCGGGGGCTGTCATTGGCTTACCTCCAGTCCCCCCCTTTTCGAGTCGAACTCCACAACCGATGAGGAGGTGATCTGAGAGAGTCGATCAGAGCCGATCTCTTTGAAGGTCTCGTATAGCGTGAGATACTCGATAATAACCTTCTCAGAGGAATCGGTCAGTTCGCGGATTTGGAGGCTAGAATATCCTCGATTTGAGAGAAGAACTACCTTTGAAAATCCACTGATGTATCGTTTGATAGACTCCCCGGTATGACGGGTTCTCTGTTCGATCTCAGTGTATTCGTATCCTTTGAGATAGAGTTCAATGATCTTTGTTTTATGTGAGACTGTCGGTCCGATATCCTGAATCTCGCCACGGGTCGGAACGACGATCCCCTGTTGTCGCATCTCCTGCATATCCCGTTGAATAGTACGGATGCTGGTTGTGAGGAGTAATGCAAGATCCTCCTGGATAAGAAGACCGCCCTGATCATATGCCTCATTCGCAAATCTGAGGAGCTTGTGTTTTCGCAGGCCCGTAACACCCTGTTCACTCAGAATCGCCGCATCATCGGGATAAGATATCGTGAGGGCAACCGGTACAAGACGAAGGTGGTCTATTGACTTTCCAGGAGGCTCTTGCATACTGACGGCATGATAGACGACCTGTGAATCTCCCCGGAGATTGCCATAGTTGGTCTCGATATGCTCATGCATGAGTTGTACCAATGATCGGGCAAGAGCCTGGGAGAAGCCATAATCTATTTTCAGGTTATTGAAGA
>Ga0247842_10006920_pt1 | contig 12530 bp, 9 predicted proteins | sample LaCruzMarch2015__3_FD_192411 | JGI IMG/M metagenome (GOLD analysis project Ga0247842, IMG submission 192411) | Freshwater microbial communities from meromictic Lake La Cruz, Castile-La Mancha, Spain - LaCruzMarch2015_19m | ecosystem: Environmental > Aquatic > Freshwater > Lake | place: Spain...
ATAATGTAAATGTATACACAAATTAAGGTCGTTAAATAAATAAATTTATTATAAAACAGAATAATAAATGGATTTAGAAACCATACAATTTGAAAAAGATGGATTTAAATTTATTCGTGTTAAAAAAAATCACTATAAACTATTATTTTCAATAGAAAATAAAAACATTATATTACCTAATATAATAGATTTTAATTTAATTAAACTGATTTATGATTTAAATCCAGATATTTATGAGAAGGTTAATATTGATAAACTTAATGAAAATAAAATAAATGTTACACTTTTAACAAAACATCTGTTTGAAGATATTGGTTTACCACAAAGATTTTGCTTTATTAATATGTTGAAAATAGTTGAAGATAATAAAATTAAATTTCATTCTAAATCAATAAAAACACATAGACCTAAAGATATGCCTCAAGATTCTGAATTATTACCTATTTATGAATTTAAATGTATATGTAATATTATTACACCACATAAAATTGATTTTTTAATAGATATTATTTTTGAACCTGTTATGTTTATCCCACCTTTTCTTGAAAAAATGATTGGTATGATGTTACATAAAATGTTTAAACGTGTAAAACAATTTATAGAGAATATGAGTATATAAATAATTAGAATGTTAAAAATATTCAAAATATTCAAACAAATTTTATTTTTAGTAAATATATTATATATTTTTGGTATTGAGTTTTTAATATATTATATATTAACCGATTTTCCAAATTTTATTGAGAGATTAACAATAAAATTGTCTAGGGTTAATATTTTATACGTCAAACTTTTTCAAGCATTTGCGTTAAATAATAGTTTAATTGATGAAAAAATTAATAATAAATTATTACAATTCACTGATAATGCTCCTTGGTCTCATTCTGACATTGATTTACTTGAATTAATTGAGATTTGTGATAATTTTGAAATTATATTAAAAGCTGATAACATAACACCTATTAATTCAGGAATGATTTCACTTGTTTTTAAAGCAACCAGAAAATCTACTCTTCAACCTGTTATAATTAAAATGAAACGTAAAAATATTGAACAAAAACTTAATGATGGTATTGATAACCTTTTATTTGTTATCTACTTATTATCTTTTATACCTATTATTAACAAATATAAAATAGCAGAGGTTATTAATAAAAATATTGAAATTATTAGAAATCAAACTAATTTTTTGGAAGAAGTTGATAATATGAATAGAATAAGAAATAATTGTAAACATCTTAAATATGTTAAAATTCCAATTACTAACCGTATAATAACAGAAGAATACCCGAATTGTATTATAATGGAATATATTGAAGGAATAAAAATAAATCAAATACAGAAAGATGACTATGAAGGATTCGCGAAACAAGTTATTAAATTTGGTTTTGTTACTACAATTATTCATGGTTTAACTCACGGTGATTTACACGCAGGCAATATATTGTTTATAAAAGATAATGATGATAAAAAATATCCATATAAAATTGGTGTTATTGATTTTGGTATTATATATGTAATTGATAGTGAATATAAATGTATGCTGTTTGACGTTTTAACACAAATGTTTGAACTTGAACCTAGAGATTCAGCAATTAAAATTCTCAATTCTGGTATTATTGATCCTCCAGGAATTATTCAACAAATACCAAAAGAAGATTACGAGAATATTATATTATTTACTAGTGATATAATTAATGAAACTATAAATACCTCTAAAAAGGCTAATCAACTACAATTATATAAATTTATTTCAAAATTAAATGATTATTTAAGTAATTCAGTAGTTTCAAATATTGGTATTAGACCTAGTGATAATTTTATTAAAACACAACTGGTATTAGCAATGTCGCATGGTATAACATTAACACTTTGTAAAGATGATTTTATGAATTTGGCTGATAAAGTAATTAATGAATTATTTCATGCTAATATGATAATGTAGTTCTTAAGAGTTTCATAATATAAATTTCTAATAAATGAACAATAATAAATAATTTACATAATGACATTATGTGATAAATTATTTATACTTATAGACATAAACACTCACTGTAATAGTATAAAAATTATATAAAATATTTTTTTTTATATAATCTAATCTAATCTTATCTAATATAATATTATGTAATTATAAAAAATTATTTATCAATTATTACATTTTTAGATATATTTTTTATTATTTTCTCTTCTTTCTCTCTATCATTATCACCAGATCCACCCATAGATTCTACAATAATTTTATTATATTGGTCTGAAAATTTTGAAGATGATTTTAAACAATCTGGATGTTCTTCTTTAAACTTTGGTATTAGTCTTTGATTTTTACAAGCTACTCTATGTATTACCTTTTTAAGTTTATTTTTTTGTTCATCTTCTTTTTCCCATTTATCTTGATCTTTTATATATATTACTTCTCTCTTTTTATCAGCGCAGTGGATTGGTCTTTGAGTTACATCCATAGCATTTAGATTTGAAGTTATAATATTAGAAATACCTTCTACATAACCTAGTTTGCCAACATTTTCCAAATCTGTTAATTGTAATTTTATTGAATCAACAAAATCCATAATATTCATTGCATCTTTACAAGTTTCATTCAGAAAAAACTGTAAGTTGAATGTTTTGTTATGTGAATTATTATGTGAGTTTATTGTATTATATGTTCCATTTTTTACTAGTTCTGCGTTTTGTTCTATTAATTGTGTATTTTGTTTTAATAGCATCATAATTAAATCTTTGTCTGAAACTTCTTCCTCACCCTTTTTTTTTATATTTTTTTCAATATTTGTTTCAAGACATTTATTTTTATGCTTCCACAACCCATTTCTTGACATATACTGTTTATTACAATGTTCGCAAACTAGTTTTTTTCCAGATGGCAGCAGAATAGCAGAATTTGTGTCACTTTTGTCACCGATTTTGTCACCGTTTAGTTTTTTTATATGTCTACGACTTAATTTATGGTCGTCATAACTACTTTTTTTACACGTTCTGTAGTCACAACTAACGCAATAAAATTTATGGCAGATTTTTAGCAGAATTTTGTCACCTAAAGTTTCCATATAATAATAAACTGACAAAATTTTAAAGTCTTTTTCCGCAAAAAATATTAACAAATTTCAAATTTTACAGTAACAATTTTGAAATTTTATTTTTGTGAACACATGATAAAAATAGTTTATGCAGCGGTAATTTATATTTTTACCATAAAATATCCAAGGTTTTGAAAAATGGACAAAAATAAATGTCCAATTTTCAAAATTCAAAAAACTTTCCCACACTTTTTTTTTACACTTTATATAATAAATTGAATTTCATACTTAAAGAAAATTAACAATATATATAATTTTTATACTTAAATAAAATATTAATCTTTTTCAATTATTACTTGTTTTGAAATATTTTTTATTATTTTTTCTTCTTTCTCTCTATCATTATCCCCAGATCCTCCCATTGACTCAACAATAATTATATTATATTGATCTGAAAATTTTGAAGATGCTTTCAAACAATCTGGATGTTCTTCTTTAAACTTTGTTATTAATCTTTGATTTTTACAAGCTACTCTATGTATTGCTTTTCTAATTTTCTTCTTTTGTTCATCTTCTTTCTCCCACTTATCTTCATCTTTTATATATATAACTTCTCTCTTTTTGTCAGCACAATGAATCGGTCTTTGCGTTATATCAAGAGCATTTAGATTTGTTGTAATAATATTAGAAATACCTTCTACATAACCTAGTTTGCCAACATTTTCCAAATCTGTTAATTGTAATTTTATTGAATCAACAAAATCCATAATATTCATAGCATCTTTACAAGTTTCATTTAAAAATAAATTTAGGTTAAATGCTTTATTATGAGAATTAGTAGTATTATTTGTTCCATTTTTAGCAATTTCTAATACTAGGTTTTGTTGTTCTATCATTTTATTTTGTTGTTCCATCATCATAGTTTTTAATTCTCCATTTTCCTTCATAAGATATTTAACTAAACCACAAATATCTAATTTTTCTGTATCAGTTTCTCTTTCTTTTTCTTTATTTTTTTCTAATCCACATTTTTGTTTATGTCTCCACAATCCAGAGTAACACTTATATTCTTTATCACAATTATGACATATAAATTTAATAGCAGAATTTGGCAGAATTTTATTGCCATTTATTGATTTTATATGTTTTGATGACAATAAATGATCGTCATAGCTACTTTTTTTAACTGTTTTATAGTCACAAAATTTACAAAAATATTTTATAGCAGAATTTGGCAGAATTTTATTGCTAATCATTGCTATATATAAGCAATATAAATTCTGCTTAAATATTTTTTTTCAAAAATAATAAAATTTTATGGTAACAAATTTTTAATTATTTTTTTGGTAACCACATGCTAAAAATATTTTATGCTGTGAGAATTATTTTTTATACATAAAATATCCAAGGTTTTGAAAAATGGACAAAAATAAATGTCCAAAAACCAAAATTCAAAAAACTTTCCCACACTTTTTTTTACACTTTATATAATAAATTGAATTTCCTACTTAAAGAAAATTTCTTATTTCTTACAATTTTTCAAAATTGTATTTTTCAATTAATACTTGCTTAGATATATTTTTTATTATTTTCTCTTCTTTCTCTCTATCATTATTACCTGATCCTCCCATTGATTCAACAATTATTTTGTTATATTGATCTGAAAAATTTGAAGTTGATTTTAAACAATCTGGATGTTCTTCTTTAAATTTTGATATTAGTCTTTGGTTTTTACAAGCTATTCTATGTATTACCTTTTTAAGTTTATTTTTTTGTTCATCTTCTTTTTCCCATTTATCTTCATCTTTTATATATATTACTTCTCTCTTTTTGTCAGCACAATGGATTGGTCTTTGAGTTACATCTAATGCTTTTAAATTTGTTGTAATAATATTAGAGATTCCTTCTATATAACCTAATTTACCAACATTTTCCAAATCAGTTAATTGTAACTTTATTGAATCAACAAAATCCATAATATTCATTGCATCTTTACAAGTTTCATTTAAAAATAAATTTAAGTTAAATGCTTTGTTATGAGAGTTAGTAGTATTATGTGTACCATTTTTAGCAATTTCTAATACTAAATTTTGTTGGTCCATCATTTTATTTTGTTGGTTCATCATAATATTTTTAAGTTCTCCATTTTCTTTCATTAGATATTTAACTAAATCATAAATGTCTAGTTTTTCTGTATCAGTTTCTTTTTCTCTATTTTTTGTATGACATATATTGATATTTTTAACACATTTTTGTTTATGTTTCCATAAACCAGCATTTGTTTTATATATTTTACTACATTTATAGCACTTATTTGTAGTCTCGTTTTTCTCGCCGAGTTTATTTCCAAATATTTCCATTTGTGATTGCCCTAAATGTTTACGTGTTGTTATATGACGATTCCAATCACTTTTATATACACAAATGAAGTTACATATACTACAATTATATGTCTCGTTTTTCTCGTTTTTTTCCATTTCCATATTTCCTTAATATTTCCATATATATTATTTTTTAGTTTGAATAATTTTTATAAATATTTTTTTTATCGTAATAAAATTATTTATTTATTTTTGGTCTCCACATGCTAAAAATAGTTTATGCAGCGGAAATATAATTTTTTGCCATAAAATATCCAAGGTTTTGAAAAATGGACAAAAAAAATGTCCAATTTTCAAAATTCAAAAAACTTTCCCACACATTTTTTTACACTTTTATATAATAAATTGAAATTCCTACTTAAAGAAAAAATTACCAATAAGATCCATTTTCTATTTTTTCATAATCTTTAGGTTTCATTTCATTTGGTACTTCAATAAAAAACTCATTTATTTTACCTGTATCTTTATTATAACCGTTATTTCTTCTAGTTGATATACCAAAATAATAAGCTAATTCACCACCAATAACAAAAACCTCTTTTTTTAAATTATTTAAAATATAATCTGCTATTAAGCATGAATATGCACCAGCTGAAATAACCGCTCCGTCAAAAATAAATTCTTTAATTTTTTCACATATATTATTTGTAGTTTCTAATATGTTTTCATCAACACCATTATTAAAAAAAGTATAACCATTTTCAAAATATTGAATACTTTTAATATTTTTAGGAAAATTAGAATGTATTATTTGTAAATTTCCAGATTCAAATTGATATTTCATTAAAGAACCTAAATTATTAATAATTAATATATTTTTGTTATCTAAAAAATTAAATAAATTAATAGGTTTTTGTTTTTCATAATAATGAATATAATTCAAAAATTGTTCTTTATATTCACATATATCATTATCAAAATTATGGAAGCATAATTGTAAATGAAAATTATTATTGTCTTTTAATAAATTTAATAATTTACTAAAATAATCATTATATATTTTTAAATTTTTAATTTTATCAAAATCAAAATCAAAATAAGAACCATTTATTTGTTTATCATAAAACCCAGATGTTGAACATAACCAATTAATTAAAGTTTGTTGACTTTTTATATAAGATATATTATTAATTTTTAACATATCTAAAAAAAATAAAAACAATAAGGAAGTTTCAGTAAATCCTAATCTTAGTTGATTCATATATATATATATATATATATATATGAATAAAAAATATAAAAAATATTATTGTTTACTTTAACTGAGTATACAAAAATATAAAAATATAAAAATATAAAAATATAAATATAAAATTGAAAGAAATTAAATACTTATTAAGTTATATTATTAATGAATAATAATATATTTGAACATTTACCAATGAATCCAACATTTATTTTTGTAGATGGAAGCTATTATAATTTTTATAGATATTATGCTTTATGTACATGGTGGAGAAATGCTTATCCTGATGAAGCTCTAAACGATCCTTATCAAAATGAAAAATTTGTAGAGAAATTTAAAAAAACACATATAGAAAATCTTAAACAAATACCAAAAAAACTTGGTATCTCTAAAAATATTAATCCAATTTTAATTGTTGGAAAAGATTGTAAGAGAGAATATATTTGGCGAAATGAATTATTTCCTCATTATAAAGCTAATAGAGTAAATGGACCAGAAGATGGTTTTATGGGTGGTCCATTCTTTAAAATGGCTTATGAAGAAGAATTATTTCAAAAAGGTGGTGCTAAGGCAATTTTAAAACATCCAAAATTGGAAGCTGATGATTGTATTGCCATATCAGTTAAACATTTAATTAATAAGTATCCTGAATGTCATATTTATATAATTACAAGTGACCGAGATTATCTACAATTAAACGCGCATAACGTAGATTTATTCAATTTAACATATAAAAATATCGCAAATATTAAGAGTTCAACTGGTAATCCAAAAAATGACCTTGCGATTAAAATTATTATGGGTGATAACAGCGACAATATTCCTTCTGTGTTTCCAAAATGCGGACCTAAAACAGCTCTTAAATGTATTGAAGATCCTGAATTCTTTAAAAAAAAAATGAATAATAATCCTGATTATTATAATCAGTATGAGTTAAATAAAAAACTAGTAGATTTTAATAGCATACCACAACATCTAGTAGAAGAATTTATGAATACAATAAAAAAATAATAATATAAATATTTATAATATAATATTTATATTATGGAATCTTCAAAACTTTCTGGAAATAATTTAAATATAAAAAAAGATTTTTTATTAGATCCATTATCAGTTATAATAAAACTTGCTATATTAGGTAATAAGCGTGTTGGAACAAAATTATTATTAAAAAATAATATTATTTATTTTCAAAAACCAGGATTATTTCAATCAGTCTCACGTATATTTTATAATACTAGCAAAAATGATTTACAATATCTTTATTATCCAATAAAAATAGCTTGTACAACATTTTTATCATGTACAAATATTGAAAAAATACCGAGAATAAAAAATTTATTTAAGTTTGCTCAAATTGGATTAATACATTTAATGGAAACATATAAGAATAGTTATATTTTATCTTATCTAAATTATTATTATATTATAATAAAAAATTATGTTGAAGAAAAACATATCAATTCAGATTTTTATAAAAACTCTTTAATAAATGTTTATACGACAAAAATATTTAACACTTCAAATAAAGAAATTATTCATAGATTAAATGAACAATGGAGTATTGAAAAGATAAATGTTATATTAGATTTAATAACTGAATATATGTTATCAAATAATATTATAATAATTGAAACTATAATGGAAACTATTGATCCTAATAGTAAATACATAATTTCCAAGACCTAATGTTTTATAGTTTTCTTATGTATTTTATGTTGTTTTTTACTTCTTGATTTATATATTTTTTTCTGTCTTCTTGTGTTTTTTTTATATTTATTATGTCTTCGAGTTTTTTTGCCACCTTTTGATTTTGAACTGGAAGTTGTTGATTTTACAGTATTTTCATCACTACCTGATGAATATGAAAAAATATCCTTTCCGAACATAATTTTAGATTTATCAAATGGCTTTAATGATTTGGTTTCCTTTTTTTGTATTTCATCATACTTTTGTTGTCCTAAACTAGCACGTTTAGCACGTTCTTCTGATGATATGCCATAAATACTATTATCTACTCCTTGACTTCCTAGTATAGTTAATGATGTTCCTCTATCATAATTAACCTTTGAATTAATTTCACCTAATAAATTAAATATTCTATCTTTTAAAACTTCATAATTAGGTAAATTATCAACAGAAGTTCCTGTTTCTAAAATATCCTTAATGTTAACCTCGTTAACTATAAAGTTTTTAAATAATTTATTATTTACAAGAACCATACCAAGAATTTCTTCATCTGGTGTTTGATGAATCGACCCTGTAATTAAACCAGCAAAAGAATCATTTTTAAGTGAAAAAGTATAATAATTTGATTGTGAAATATTTATAACGTCTAAAATTTCATTATTTTGAGGAAGACTTGTATTTGATTTTATTAATAATGTATTTAATCCAAATCCAATTAAATAAGCAGATGCTGTTTTATAATAATTTGAAGTATCATCTAAATATTTTTTTTCAATTATATCTTTCATTTTTTCAAGAATATTAATATATGTAAAATATGTGTAAAAAAATGGGTCACTTTCACATTGGTTACCTAATGTATTATAATATGCTGTTAATAATGTATAAATAGGAACTAAAGGATGATAACCAAGATTGAAATCTAACATTAAATTAGATGAATTAGATGAATTAGAACTCGTCTTTGATGTTGGATTATTAGTATTTATATTATAAAGATTATTAGCTAAATTGTCTAGATTAATAATGGTTTTCTTTGTTTCACTAGTTAACATATCATCGCTTCCACCAACATATCCTGATTGTGGTAATGAATTAGTTTGTCTAATTTTTTCTATTAATGAAGATACAATTGGATTATTTTCAGGGGATGTTTCTTTTAATTCAGATTCTCCAGTTGATTGTATTACATCGGGAATATATTGTGTTATTTGCTTGATAAAATTTGATATAGATGATGTATCTCCGTTTTCCAATAAAACTGTTGTCAATAACGGCCAAATAATTTGCTTAACACTTATATCACATATAACAGACTCTGCGTTTATTTTTTTTCCTGGAACAGAACTAATAAAAGAGTTAATATAGCTAGAACCTCCTGTAACAAAATCAGCAACATTATCTGTATAGTTAGAATTTTTACCTTCAATTTTAAAAATATCTAATTCTGCTTTATCACTAGCTAAAAGTATATTATCAGTTGAAATTGGAGCAATTATTAAATCTTTAGTTTTTAAGAATATTGGATCAATAATAACAGGATCTATGGGTTTATCATTTTTAATAAATATAAATGATTCATAAATTAAATTTGCTAACTTATTATAATAAATTTCATTTGGACTAACTGTACCGCGTCTAGAGAATCTAGAAGAAGAATCAACAGATTTAATTTTAGCAAAATATTGTTCAGTTTTTGTTGTTAATGAAAGTAAAACTGAAATAATTTTAGCTTTATTATTATTATCCAAATCTTGAATAAAAGGTAAAAATATATGTGAATCAACTTTTCTTTCATCTTTATTAGTTTTGTTAAAAAAACTTATAAACCTACTGAAATCAAATGTTTTATTTTGTTCATCACCTGTTCCAGTTCCTTCTAATAATTTACCTGCTGATTTGTAAACATCTAATTTTGGAACATTGATGGCAACCCAAGTTCCAAATGCGTTATAAAAATCAGCATCTGTAGCAATGACCCCAAACTTATCTTGTATACCTTTTATATTGTTTAAAGATTTGCTAAATTTATTAATTTGAGATTTAAAAGAAGATGTGTTTTTATAATTTTCACTGAAAATTTGTAAATTATATTTAACAAATTCTATGTCATTAGTAATATCAATAAGATTAATATTAATAAACCTTAATTCTACTGCCATTTTGAACATTTCTTGAATAGTAATACTAGCTAGTTTTTGAAACTCACCGATAGGATTTTTTATGTTAAAATCAAAATTATTAACATTACCTTCTAATACGTGACAATAATTTTGAAAATCAATTATTTTACCTTTTGAACGAGTATCTCCATTTAAATATGAATTTCTATCTTTTAAATATTTTTCTCCAGTTGACAGTAATTGAATAAATTCTCCATTATTATTATCACTAGGATGCCATTTTTTTTGTATTCCTTCAAATATAATTTCCTCCATTGGTTTTCCAGAACTTTTTAATGTATTATCACTAAAATTCTTAAAAATAAAAATACGTCCGTAATAATCTAGATAAATTACATTAACACCATTTAATAAAGCATAAGTCACAGCTATTCTATCATGTGTTACCAAATATACAGGACAATTTTCAGAAAGTTTAATTGATTCCCCTCTTAAAGGTAATATTTGGGTTATATCACGATTTCTCGCATCAATACAAGTTAATGCTTGAAACCAATCACCTCCTCTTTTTTGTTGACATTTTGAATTAAAATTAAATGTATCTGATTCATCACCACCTGCTATAATTTTTTTAAGTATTTTTTTTAAATATCCTAACACAGTTGTAATACTGTTCTCACCCTTACTATCTTCAATGATATCTGATAAAGGTTTGCCATTTCCATTATCATATTTAATAGTAAGTGTTGTTATTAATTTTTCGGCTTTTTGTTTTGTAAATATTTGTTTTATTGGTGATAATGTAAAATCATAATTAGAAAAAAAATTATTTGAAGGATTTGAATCAGTTTCATCAAATTTCGTGTATGTAACTAGTGAATTGTCTGTCTGTACATATGATTTTAATCTAACACCATTATCTTTTACATCAAAAAGAGTTTTATTATTAACGTTCGGTTTTCCTGCTGGATCATTTACCACTTCAGGTGTCATTAAGTAATGGATTTGAAATTCAGTTTTAGCACCTGTAACAAGTTGTTCCATAAAATGATGTTGACTAAAATCTACAATAATAGCAGCTTCAAATCCATCTTCTCCAAGTTTTGTATTTTCTACAAAGTTTTTACCAAAATCATTTTTACATGCTTTATCAACTAAATTTTCATCTTTAAAATCTTTATTGTTACTACATTTAGTTATAAATTTAGTAACTTTATATTTAAAAATAGGTAAATTTTGGATACCTACTTCAAATATACTATATTTACCTGTATATTCAGTTGTACAATCTGGAACTTCTGTAAGTGCTTTTTGTAATTTTGATTCTTCACCATTTATTATTAAATTATTACCTTCATTATCAACACTTAAGATTATTGACGCAAATGCCTCACCTTCATGGTAAGAAATAACTGCTGGGACAGGAATACCACTATTGAAAGCATTAGATATTTTTGTATTTGATTTATATAAAGAATCCTTAAACAAATCTTTAAGATCATGATGAGCATCTGATCTAGATAAATAAGCTAGATTATTTTTAAAATTAGGATTTTCTTTTTCTTTTTGGGTAATAATATTTATTAATGTATTTGTTTCAGTTTCAATATTATTGCTTAAATTATTATTTATATTTTCTGAAAAAGATTCATTTGTTTGATTTTCTATATTTAATGACATTTATTATTATATATAATATATATAATAATATATTATATTACATATTTATTTTTAAGTTATCTGTAACAAAATATGCTTCGCCTTTAATATTCCATTGAACTACTAAGGTAATTATTTCAACACCAACTTCCATTGCTCTATAAAATGCTCGTCTATATTCAGGATCTATTATTGAAGGTTGGAAACTATTTACATCTGTTCTCTGTATAACATAACACATTATACATCTTGTCTTAGATTCACTTTTGATTAATGTAAGTTCTTTTATATGTTTCAAAGCACGTGGGCTAATCGTGTCACTATTTTTTTTTCGGTATCCATCAGGAAAGTATGCGATTTTAGAGTTGATATCTCTATTATCATAACATTTTGATTTTCTATCTTTAATATTTATGTCATCATAATCAGCAAGAGGGACATTTTTAACTTCCATTAT
>Ga0247842_10006922_pt1 | contig 12527 bp, 10 predicted proteins | sample LaCruzMarch2015__3_FD_192411 | JGI IMG/M metagenome (GOLD analysis project Ga0247842, IMG submission 192411) | Freshwater microbial communities from meromictic Lake La Cruz, Castile-La Mancha, Spain - LaCruzMarch2015_19m | ecosystem: Environmental > Aquatic > Freshwater > Lake | place: Spain...
TGGGCAAGACAAACATATTTGATCCCGTTTTCAATAATCGGGTCTTTGCGGATGCGGCCAACACTGACTGTCATACCGCCGCCTTTTTCCCTGTCCATTCTCGGCTGAGGACGGAAAGGATCATCGGTAACATCTATCAGATGCGCGGGAGAACTGGGCAGCGCCAGTTCCGCAAAATCTTTCCCATAATTAATCATCGCCTTTTTGACATCTTCCGGTGTACAGGGTTTCACCGTTTGCACAAAAGCGCAAACCATGTGGCCGTCAATAACCGGCACACGGGTACAAGTCGCGGTAATGCCGAACTTGGCGTTTTCAATGGTGCCGCCGGTAAATTTGCCTAAAATCTTCTGCGGCTCGGTTTCCACTTTGGGCTCTTCGCCTGGTATGTAGGGAACTACATTTTCCGTCATATCCATAGCCGATAAACCCGGTGTTCTTCCCGCACCGGACATGGCCTGAAGGGAAGTCATCACTACCTGCTTTACGCCAAAAAGATCCTGAATTGGTTTGAGCGAAACAACCAGACCGGCAATTGTGCAATTTGGTTTAGGCGAGACAAAGCCCTTCCAGCCACGATTCTTCTGCTGCACGGCAAGCAGTGCCGCGTGATCCATATTAACACCACCGACAAGAATCGGTGTATCATCTTCATAACGAAAGGCCGAAGCTGTACTGATAACCGGTGTGGTCATGGCATACTTTGGCTCCAGCACTTTGGCGGCATCCGCATCCATTGTGGAAAAAATTATATCCACAGAAGTCGGATCAAAAGATGCTGCCTCTTCCACAACCATACTGGCTATATCTTGAGGCAGTTCTTCAGTACACCACCAGCGCGAAGATCCGTTGGCATCTTTCAGCGCCTCACTGTATTTTTTCCCCGCCGAACGCTCCGAAGCGACGAGCTTTGTTATTTTGAACCAGGGATGTCCGAGCAAACTAACAATCGCCTGCTGCCCGACTATCCCGGTTGCGCCGACTATAGCAATTTTTAACATTTTTCCATAACCTCCAAATACGTTTATGTACTATTTTTAAAATTTTTGAGCAGGGTTGCTCTTACTTTTTCCACATCTGCCGCAATCTGTTTCTTCAACGCTTCGGGGCTATCAAATTTAACAATATCCCGCAACTTCTCCACAAACTCAGTATTTAGTCTTTTACCCCGCAGGTCACCTTCAAAGTCAAGCAAGTGGGCTTCAAAAGTAAAAGTATAATCGGCAAAGGTTGGCTTTGCACCAATGTTTAGAGCCGCCATGTAGCGCTTGCCATCCACATTAACAAAAGCGGCATAAATACCCGCCGGCGGGAGCAATTCCTTTTCCGGATTTATATTGGCAGTGGGAAAACCAAGTTTAATACCGCGTCCAAAACCGGTAACTACGGTGCCCGCAACATTATACCATCTGCCCAGAAGCTGGGCTGCCTCCCCAACCTTTCCTTGCACAATCAGATTACGAATTAGCGTGCTGCTGACAATATCTTCTCCCAACTTGAAGGCATCAACAACCTCGACTTCAAACCCCAGTTCCTGCCCCGCAGAAATCAAATAAGCATCGTTGCCTTTCTTGTTCTGGCCGAAAGTGTAGTCATGCCCGATGATAATTTTTTTTATCGCCAGCTTCTGGCCCAGTGTTTCACAAACAAACTCCCTGGCAGTAGTCTTCGCGTAATCGGGCGAAAATGCAATGATCAGCGTCGCGTCAATGCCGCATTCTTCTAGCAGATTCAGCTTTTCTTCGAGCGTAGTTATCAGAAAAAAAGGCCGAATATCCGGATGCAGAATCATTTTGGGATGAGGATCAAAAGTAATCACCAGAGATTTTGCCCCAGCCTCCACGGCATCACTGGCTAGTTTGCGGCAAATATGCCGGTGGCTCAAATGTACGCCGTCAAAGTTGCCAATTGTGACAAACGATGAGCGAAAATCATTGGTTATATCATCTGTAGATTTAAATACTATCATTATCCCTATCTCTTTACCTGATCCCAAATCAATAAGCTTTGGAACATAGCATTTTAGAAATTAAATTCAAGCTCATTTTGTCTTGACAATAATGGTCTTAACATTATAGAGCAGTTCTCAAATGCCGAAGTGGCGGAATTGGTAGACGCGCTAGGTTCAGGGTCTAGTGGGTGTACGCCTGTCCGGGTTCAAGTCCCGGCTTCGGCACCATTAAAATTATTGAGCACAACTACTTTCAACGGTTAGCCCTTTTATTAAATCATCATCCAAAATCATCCACTTCTGCTCTTAGAGATTTTCCTTGTTGCATGCCGGGATCAGCAGTTTTGCCTCATAGGCCTGCTTTTCCAATTCCTCGCGGAAATCGGGATGGGCAATGGAAATCATCGCCTTCACTCTATCGGGTACCGAGCGCATATAAAGATCGGCAACACCGTACTCGGTGACAATGTACATAACATCGGATCTGGGTGTTGTGACCACGGTGCCGGGCGTAAAGTTGAGCACAATTCTCGAGGTTAGAGTTCCATCTTTTTTCAATGAACTGGATTTCAGCGCGATAAAAGATTTTCCGCCTTTTGAAGCAGCGGCACCCCTGACGAAGTCGAGCTGGCCACCGGTTGCACTGTAGGGCGTGTGCCCAATGGTCTCCGAAGCCACCTGGCCTGTAAGATCCACGGTGAGTCCTGCATTGATAGAGCACATGTTGTCGTTTTGCTTGATGACATCAAGATGATTCGCTATAGCAATAGGCATGGTCATTACGCACGGGTTGTTATCCACGAAATCGAGGAGGCGCTTCGTGCCGATGATCAGGCCTCCCACTACGATCTTGCCCGGGTACAAGGTCTTTTTCTTCCCGGTGATCACGCCCAATTCGGCAAGCTCTGCCACAGCATCGCTCAGAATCTCTGCATGTACTCCCAAATCCTTCTTGTCGTGCAGGAAATAGGCCACCGCGTTGGGGATGCCGCCGATGCCCAGCTGGATGGTGGCACCGTCCGGGATATGCGCAGCGATGTTTTCGCCGATCTTCTTTTCCACATCCGTAATGACGATTTCGGGCACGGGAACAAGATCATGATCGGCCTCAACAATATAATCAACTTCATCCACATGGACCAGATTATCAATTCCGTGAATCCACGGAGTCTTAGTATTGACCTGCACAATGACCTTTTTACACTTGTCGATGGCGTAACGGCCATAGACTGCGCCACAGGGCCCCAGGTTCATATAACCGCGTTTGTCGGGCGGTGTGACTTCCAGCAGAGCAACATCCGCATAATTGGCGCGATCCAAAGCAATAGAGCTCTTAGAAAGATGCATGGGGAAGGGAACAACATTCCCCTGTGAGTGGAACATTCTCTCTAAAGGCCCAAAGTAGCCGCTGTAATAGGTAATGTGCCCCGCATAATCACCATTTACGAATGCAAAGGGATAGGTCATCAGGTTACTTGCGATCTTCACCTTGTGCAGCTCTTCCTTGCGTGCCGCCAGTGCATTCAGAATGTCTATGGGCATGCTGTTGACGGGAAGCAAAATGATCATATCCCCCGATTTGATGGTTGCTGCGGCTTCCTGTGCCGTCACTCGTTTTTTTTCGTAGTCCTTTTTCCAACTTGTGATGTTCATGATGTTTCTCCTAGCTTAGTATTTTTAATCCGGCCAGTTAGCCGATTTAATTTAAAATTAAAAAAGCCGGCAAACTGGCCGACTTTTGATGCCTTAAACCTGTTAGAAATCTCTATAGCACACGTTAAGTAAAAGTTCACCCTTTTTTTATGGGGCAGTCGGATGCTGCTAACTTAAGATGCCTCCTGAAAAAAGATGATATTCAAAGGTTCCTCTTTATCAAATTATGCTTATTCATTGATGTTATTTTCCGACAATGATGATATGGAACTTCGAAGACAACGGTCAGCAAGACATCAAAAAGGAATAATTTAATGATTGATGCCGCTAATTTCATTGTGAGAAACTCTGGTAAAAAAGCAGGGTATTGTTATATCGATTATTTGGGTCAATATAAAATAACTGATATTTCTAAAGAGGTTGGAATTGAAGCTTCAAAATTAACCGCGATTTATCTGGAAAATGGCGGCATTATTGATCAAGCTTTTGAGGTCTACTATTTTGATGATTTTCTAAAAGCAAAGAAGGTTATCTCTGAAATTACGGCAAAAATTACAGCGGGAAACATGGGGAAGAATATTTTATTTACGGAATCTGAAATTGCGCAAATTCGAAAAGCTTTGATTAACGATAGTGGTAATTTTGGAGTGGATAGCAAAATTAAAGACAAAATTTTAAAAAAATTAAATGGATAACGTAGGGAGACGTAATAAATGAAAAAAGTATTTTCAATTTTTACTGTGGTGCTGATTATTGTGAACGTATTTTTTCTTACCTCTTGCACAGAAACAATTGATGGTAAATATCTGAAAATTGGCGTTGATGACAGTTATCCTCCAATGGAATATAAGGATGAAAAGAGCAATACAATCGGCTTTGATATTGACGTTGCTAAAGAAATAGCTAAGCGTTTAGGCAAAGAACCACAATTTGTTACAACGGCCTGGGATGGTATTTTTTCCGCTCTGAACACTAATAAATTTGACTGTGTTATTTCTTCTGTCAGCATGACAGCAAAAAGAATAGATGGATTTACCTTTACAACGCCTTATATAGCAAATTCTCAAATGATAATCGTTAAACCTGACGATAATTCAATTACAAAACCGGAAGATTTAACGGGTAAAAAAGTTGGCTGTCAGGTTTCAACTACCGCGCATGAATCGGCTACAAAGCTACAGGCAAAGGGGACAAAATTTGCCGAGCTTAAAACTTATGACCAGGTTATTCAGCCTTTTGCCGATATGAAAGCAGGCAGAATTGAAGTTATTATAGTTGACGAAGTTGTCGGGCAATATTACATCGGGATGGATAAAGCTAATTTTAAAGCCGCTTCTGCCAAGCTTACCAACGAACCTATTGGCGTTTGCTTAAAGAAAGGGAATAAAATTTTAGCAGATAAAATTCAAAAAGCAATGGATGATATGAGAGCAGACGGAACAATGAAGCAAATTTCTATGCAATGGTTTAATGCTGATTTAACAAGCAATATTGATGCGGTTTTAAAAGAAATGAAATAATGTCATCTAGGGAGTGGATGGGATTTGGGCTTTCAAAAAATTATAGTCGCTATGCCCGCATTATTGCAGGGTGCCGGACTTACCATTCTGCTTACATTAGTATCCATTTTCTTTGGGCTAATTTTAGGCTTGCTTTTAGCTTTGGGAAGATTATCAAAAAATGCGTTTTTTGACAGACTTTCTCAATTCTACATTTGGCTCTTTAGAGGGACTCCTCTGCTGCTGCAAATATTTTTTATTTACTATGCACTACCTACCTTTACCCCCATAACCATTGACGCGCTGCCTGCCGCGTTTATTGCCCTTAGCTTAAATTCCGGAGCATATCTTGCGGAGATAATTCGAGCCGCGATTCAATCAATAGATAAAGGGCAAATGGAGGCTTCAAAAGCTTTGGGGATGAGCTTCACCCAGGCGATGCGAAGAATTATTATTCCTCAATCTTATCGTCGCTTAATTCCTCCGACCGGAAATGAATTTATTGCTCTTTTAAAGGATTCCTCCCTTGTTTCGATTATCGCCATGACAGAACTAATGAGAACCACTTCACTTTTGGCAAACTCTTCCGGTAATGCCATCTATTATATTCCTTGTGCAATATTATATCTGGCCATGACAACCATTTTCACCTTTGTTTTTAGTAAATTAGAAAAAAAATATTCAGTCTATGAGTAGGATGGAACTTAAATGATTAAGCTGCAAAATGTCTATAAATCATTTGGTAAATTAGAAGTTTTAAAGAATATTAATTTAGAGGTAACTAAAGGAGACGTTGTTTGTATAATCGGGCCTAGTGGTTCCGGCAAGAGCACTCTTTTAAGGTGCCTTAATCATCTCGAGCGAATAACTGAAGGTCGAACTATAATTGACGGAAAATTAGTGGACGAAAAAGTTAAGGGAAAAGACAGCTTAAAAATTTCGCCTAAAAAGGTAGCCCTGGTTTGTGCTGAACTTGGTATGGTTTTTCAAAGATTCAATTTATTCCCTCATTTGACTGCTTTAGAAAATATAATTGAAGCCCCTTTTACTGTGAGAAAAATTACGAAACAAGCAGCTATTGAACAAGGGACTCTGCTTTTAAAAAAGGTAGGCCTTGAGGACAAAAGAGATGAATACCCATCAAGGCTTTCCGGTGGTCAACAGCAAAGAGTTGCCATAGCAAGAGCATTGGCCATGAATCCTAAAATTATGCTGTTTGACGAACCTACCTCCGCTTTAGACCCGGAATTAGTTGGAGAGGTTTTAGAGGTAATGAAACAACTGGCAAAAGATGGTATGACGATGATGGTGGTTACTCACGAAATGAGCTTTGCCCGAGAAGTTGCCAATCGGGTTATTTTTATGGATAAAGGAGAAATATTAGAGGATTCGTCTCCGGAAGAAATATTTTCAAATCCAAAGCATGAAAGAACAAAATCGTTTTTGCAAAAGATTTTATAAAAGTATATATTCCTTAAACTCAAACAATACAGCGAAAACGCTGTAAATTAAAATTGGAGGTGAATTCTGATGGAGAAAACTAAAAGCAAGAAAATTGGTAGAAAGATCTTAATTGGATTCGGCGTTTTCCTTGGTATTATTTTAATCGCGATGATTTTTAATTTTGACCGGCTTCAACGATTATACAGGGTCATTAATCTTTTTAATTCAGACGTTATCGTTGAAAATTTCCGAACCATGGGTGATAAATTCAACTCCCGAACCATTTCCCATGGTCCCGATGTTTTTACCTTCAAACAGGGCATTAAGAAACTGCCTGAAAAGTACACCTTTAATGGCAAAGAAAAGAGCGTGAGTTCCTTCATTGACCATACCGGTACCACCGGCTTTATCGTGATCAAAGACGACACTATTCTTTTCGAAAAATACTATCAGGGAAATACTGAAGCCTCGAAAGCCATCTCCTGGTCGGTGGCGAAGTCTTTCGTGTCGGCCCTGTTCGGCATCGCTGTTTCCGAAGGCAGCATAAAAGATATTAATCAGCCGGTGACCGATTATTTGCCGTTGTTGAAAAATTCCGGATACAATGGCGTATCCATCAAAAATGTGCTGCAGATGTCTTCGGGAATACGCTTCAATGAGGACTATGGCGATTTCAATTCCGATATCAATAAAATGGGAAGATACTTCGGCCTCAATATGCCGCTTGCCGACTTTGTGGCTTCCCTGAAAGCTGAAAAACAACAAGGAATATACCACCACTATGTGAGTATGGATACGCAGGTCCTGGGAATGATCCTTCGTGAAGCCACCGGAAAAAACCTATCCGAGTATGCCCAGGAGAAACTCTGGAAGCCGCTTGGTATGGAATCAGACGCGTACTGGCTAATCGATAGCAGCGGGATGGAGGCGGCATTCGCCGGATTGAATGTGACGCTGCGGGATTACGCCCGGTTCGGAAGGCTATATTTGAATAAGGGTAACTGGAACGGCAAACAGATAGTCCCCGCTGCATGGGTCAAAGCTTCGGTGACTCCCGATGCTCCTCACCTGATGCCCGGGAAAAGGTCCAATGCAAGCTGGGTACTGGGATACGGATATCAGTGGTGGATTCCCGAAAACCCGGATGGTGATTACCTGGCCATCGGTATTTACGGTGAGGCCATATATGTATATCCGCGCTACAATATCGTGATCGCAAAAACATCCGCCTACACCGACTATAACAAAGACGGAGATGATATGGAAAGAGAATCAATCGAAATGTTCAGGGCCATTGCCCGCACTTTAGGCAAATAATTTTCCATCCCTCTTCGCTTGCTTTGTCTATTCGTCAAGGCAAGCGAAGAGTATAAGTCAATGGCGGGACAATTTAATGGTTTTATCAAGGATAAAATTGTCAAACGACAATAAAACGCATTCCGAATCATTAAAAATGAAGGCAGCCGGTGGCTGGGACATATTGACGGATGCCTTGAAAAATTACAGCGCCAATGGCGATGCCAATCAGGCAGCAGCTATCGCTCTGTATGCGGTTTTGTCGGCAATCCCTCTTTTTGTGCTGACAGTAATTTCTGCCGGATACATTTTTAGTTCTTATCCTCATATTCAAGCCGATATAATTGATGCCGTCAGAGGTTTTCATCCCTACTTTTCCGAAAAAGTACTAGTTCAGTTAGGTCAAATTGAAAAGAAAAGGCATCTGCTGGGCTGGTTGGGATTAATAGGCCTGATCTGGCTTTCCACCCAAATTTTTAATTCCATGGAAGGCGCGCTCAACATTACCTTTCATTCGCCAAAGAAGCGCAATTATATTGTTTCCAAATTATTAGCGATCTCCATGATACCGATGGGATGGATTGTGGGCGGTTCCAGCGTGTTGTTAAGCTATTTGACCGCGATGATATTGCGGCAGCCGACGGAATTGCCAAGTGGAGTGAGCTTATATCTTACAAACATGTCGGGAGTGCTCCTGCGTTATGTCCTGCCCTATGTAATTACCGTAATTTTTTTCAGCTTCCTTTACCGGATAATTCCCACAGCCAAAATCAAGCCGTCGGTCGCCCTGGTAGGCGGCGCCATCTTCGCGCTTTTGATGGAAATCGCCAAACAGTTTTTTACCTGGTACATAGCAAATTACACGCGTTATGATATAATTTTTGGCTCTTTGGAAGCAATCGTCATTCTGGTTATCTGGGTATTTTATGTAGCCTTGATTTTCCTTTTTTGCGCTGAAATTATGTCTTCCTATCAGCGCCGCAATATTCTCCTGCTGGAAAGAGCGATGCTTAAACCACTTCAAAAAGTTATGAGAGTTGAAGAACGTCTCTTTAAAAAATTCGGGCATACCTATGAAAAAGGCAGCATTGTTTTTAATGAAGGTGATAGCGGAAATGAAATGTTTTACGTGCTTTCCGGGCGTGTGTGTCTGGAAAAAGTTGATTGTCATGTTAAAAAAGTGTTGGCCGAAATGGGACAGGGACAGTATTTTGGTGAAATGGCCGCGCTTATTGACATCTCCCGCTCCGCAACAGCACGCGTTACAGAGGATAGCCATCTGGCAGTTATTGATGGCAATACTTTCCGCGATATGTTGAGGCAAAGTCAGGAGATAGCCATGCACATGCTCAAAGAATTTTCCCGCAGGTTAAAAACCTCCAATAAAGCAGTCGAGGAGCTAACCAACCTTTGGGCACGAATGTCTATCGTCATTTATTTTATGGATAATGCCGGAACAAATATTGAAGAGCATTTGCCACAACTCACTTTGATTACCAAAAAGGAACCGGCAGAGATTAGAGAAATATTAAATGAACTGGCCCGGGAAGGAATGGTCATTATTCGCAATGATCTGATGGTGGAAGTAGTACGTGAAAAAATGTGGTCATTACTGAATTCCGGTGCCTTGAAGAAATGCTCTATAGATGATATAGATAGAGTCGATTGATGTATTTGGAGGAGAAAAATATGGATTATTCTCAATATACTGATAATTCAGCAGCCGTGAAAGAATATATGCTGGAAGTCTCTGATGGAGTTTCGCTTAAGATAATTGATTTCACTCCACGAAATCTTTTCCCGGATAAACCGGCTATTATTTTTGTGGCAGGCTGGATTTCACTGATCTCCGGTTGGCAAGGCGTGCTGAAAGTTCTAACTGCCAGGCACAGAGTTTTTTACCTTGAATCGAGGGAAAAGCAGTCATCAATAGTACCTGATGTAAAAAAAGTAAGCTTCTCCATAGAGCGCCTTAAGATTGACATAGGTGAGATCATAGAAAAAGTAATCGCGCCGGCAGAAAAGTTTATACTTGCCGGAAGTTCACTAGGCGCTTCCGCGATTCTTGAATACTGTGGATCAGAGAAACGAGAGCCTTTATTTGCCGTACTGATCGCCCCAAACGCCGTATTCAGATTTCCCAAGTTTCTGGAATTAATAGTACCGGGATTGCATCCCTCGCTCGCCTTTGCTATAAAACCTGTGATAAAATGGTATCTTAGAAACTTCAGGCTGGATAAAAAAAACAGCAAAGAACAGGTGGCAAAATATGAAAATACCATTGACTGCGCCGATCCATACAAACTGAAGGCAAACGCCCTTGCTTTAAGAAACTACGCGCTACTGAATCATGTTGATAACATCAACGTTCCATGTCTCATTATCGGCGCCACGTCCGACACTCTCCACGGTACCGAAGACATAAAGAATATTAAGAAAATAATACCTGATTCCCTTTATGTAGAACTGGAAAGCAACATGGAAACTCACAGCGAAAAAGCGGGACGCCTTATTGAGGAGTACATCCAAGGTTGATTCCGATCAATCATTTCAGCCGTTCACCCATTTCGGTGAACCAACAAATAGATCCGATGGATATGATTGTTACGGGTTATGATTCTGTCTGTGCTGATTTAAGATTGCCAGAAAAATATCGCCATATTTTTCGAGTTTTGCCGCTCCGATCCCGTAGATTCCCGCCAATTCATCCCGTGTTCCGGGCATGCGCGTGATCATTTCTTTCAGCGTTCGGTCATGGAGAATCGTAAAGGGCGGAAGGTTTGCCTGATCGGCGAGTTGCTTCCTTTTCTTCCGGAGAGTTTCAAACAGGTCGAGGTCGTAGGGCTCAAGCGTTTCTTTTTCTCGTTTGAGGTTCCCTCTGCTTTCTTTTTTTCCCTCCTCCACCCTTCCCATGACACTCTCTTTTGCCCGCAGGACTTCCCAGGCCTTCGGGGTCAGCTTCAACGACCCGTGTTCGTATTCATAAATCAGCAGTCCCTTCTGGATGAACTGGCGGGAAAGGTGACGCCATTGTCTGGCTGAATAAATTGTCCCTATTCCATAGGTTGACAATGTTTCATGACCGAATTTCAATACTTTCTGTGAGTTTGAGCCCCGCAATACCTCTATGATGTGGCTGGCGCCGAATATCTCATCTGTTCGTTTGACACAAGATAGAAACATCTGGGCAGGTATCGTCACATCAATCAAATCTTTTTTCTCAATCCGGCAGTTATCACACATCCCGCAATTGCCCTGCATGTGCGAATCTCCGAAGTATTCCAGCAGAGGGATGCGACGGCAGAGATCCGTTTCCGCAAAGCCAAGAATAGCGCTCAGGAGGATATTGGCAACCGTTCTCTCCTGTTCCGTTTTCTGTGTGATAAAATACTGGATATTACGGATATCGCCGTATCCAAAAAGCAACAGGCAATGGGCGGGTAGACCATCGCGCCCTGCCCGACCCATTTCCTGATAGTAGTTGTCGATGCTTTTGGGAAGATCGTAATGGACAACGAAACGGACATTGGATTTGTTGATACCCATGCCGAAGGCGATCGTCGCCACAATGATCTGGATGTCATCGCGGCTGAACATGGTTTGATTTTCTGCGCGCTCTCCATCCGAAAGCCCTGCATGATAGGGACGAACTGAATAACCCTTTTGTTGGAGTACAGCATAAAGATCGTCTGTCTGCTGGCGGGTCGCACAGTAGATGATCCCCGATTCATTCCGATATTGATTCAGGAATTCCAGGATCTGTTCGATGGGCTTCGTTTTTGGGGCGACTTCCAGAAAAAGATTCGGGCGATTGAAGCTGCCGACAAACTCATCGGCGGCTTTGAATCGCAGAGATTTCCTGATATCCTCCCGGACACGGGGCGTGGCAGTGGCGGTAAGAGCTACACAGGCTGCATGGGGAAAGGTTGATCGAAACACAGATAGTTGCCTGTATTCCGGGCGGAAATCGTGCCCCCATTCGGATATGCAATGCGCTTCATCTATGGCAATGCAATCAACCTTCAAGGATGACAGCAGGGACACGGTTCTTGCTGCCAGCAGAGTTTCCGGCGCCATGTAGAGCAACTTGACGGCATTTTTCTTGAGGCGTTCCACGTGACTCAGGTATTGCGAGGCGCTTAAAGTGCTATTGAGAAAGACAGCCGGAACGCCGCATTCCTTCAGTTGGTCCACCTGATCTTTCATAAGCGAGATCAGAGGAGAAACCACGATGGTCAAACCCTCAAATATCAGTGCCGGGATTTGATAGCAGATGGATTTGCCGCCCCCGGTGGGCAGTACGACCAGAGCATCCTTTTTTCCCAGGATATGAGCAATAATCTTTTCCTGAAGAGGCCAAAAGGCATCATAACCAAAAACGCTTTTGAGAAGGACTTTTGATTTTGTAATCATTGAAAAACTCGTTAAATGACAAAGGCCATATACTTCACCTACACACCTTTGGGTTTAGAATTGCGGTGAGAATTACCACTTGCAATCAGGTTACGTCCATCTGAAAACCTTTTTCCCGAAATAACCTCAGGCAGGCATCCACGACAGCTTCGTCGTAGAGGGTTCCTCTATTCTTCTCGATTTCTTCCAGTGCCGCATCAATGCCCAAGGAGGGACGATAAGGTCGGTGGGAGGCTATGGCTTCCACCACGTCGGCAACAGCCATAATGCGA
>Ga0247842_10006929_pt1 | contig 12518 bp, 9 predicted proteins | sample LaCruzMarch2015__3_FD_192411 | JGI IMG/M metagenome (GOLD analysis project Ga0247842, IMG submission 192411) | Freshwater microbial communities from meromictic Lake La Cruz, Castile-La Mancha, Spain - LaCruzMarch2015_19m | ecosystem: Environmental > Aquatic > Freshwater > Lake | place: Spain...
TCATCATCTGGCGTTCGGCAGATGATTTGGATACTGCCCGGCTTCTCAGGACGACGAATTACCGCATCGTCCAAGAGGATGGCTTCCAGCCCGGATACTACCGGATCTCGAAAAGCCTGGAAGGTCCCGGCTGGGTGCTCGGACGCCTTCCCGAAGCACATTAAATGCCTCCCAAACCCGGTTTTCAAGCTTAACCGACACGCACATGCGTGTGAAATAACTTTTGTCCGGTCCGCTAGCACTTCGCTGGCGGACCATTTTTTTACTCTTTTTTCATTATCAAACTTTACTAGTGAAGGGTAGTCCTTCACAAATAGAAGGGGGGGTATTTAATAGACTTGACAAAGTTTGTATTTCATGTATAATATATATCAAACCTAAGGATTGTAGTTCGTAATCTTACGGACTGGTCTAAAAGGCTGTAATTTTTAATAAGGAGAAGAGAAATGAGCAATCGAGAACCAGCACGCCCCGACGAAATGCCAATGATAGTTTGGGGTTTTCTTTCCGGATTGATCATGGTGGCGATTGGGTATCTAATTGTTATTATGGTTGAGCCGGATTATCAGTCTCTTCCGAAACGGTTTCCAAGCACACCCGACACGCACATGCGTGTGAAATAACTTTTGTCCGGTCCGCTTAGCATTACGCTAGGCGGACCATTTTTTTGTCATTTTTTAGATTATTAATGCAAAGGTTTCACCTTAACAACCTCAAGGAATAAGGCTCTACTTAAAGGGGTTGATAGGTGATTGACGAAGGATTAACTTGACAAATCTACAATTTCGTGTATAATATATAACGTACCTAAGGATTACAGTTTTGCTTGTACGCAACTGGTCTGATAGGCAATGAAATTTAAAAAGGGAGAAAGACAATGACTAACCAACGGCTTAATGCCCATGAATTCATGATGATGGCCTTTGTTGGTTTGATGGGGGCAGCCGCTCTCATCGTCATGTTAACACACGTGATTATCACTCTCAAAAAAGAGTTCCCTGGACTTTTCTGGGGAGGGATTGTTTTTTATTCAGCGTTAGTCGGGATAGCTATTATCCAGTCGATTAACGACAGGCGGCAACAAAAGGCTGTTCGACCATCGCAATAAAGCCTTTTTTTCAACAAGAGACCCTTACCGCACCCGGTCCACCAACACTTCGCTGGCGGACCTTTTTTTGTCTAATCAGTCCTGGATTCCTGCTTTCGCAGGAATGACAAAAGATTTATTGATGAGTGAATTGCCAAGGTTTCTCCTTATGCTCCTAGCAAAGGTGAAGCCTTGGCAAAATGAGAAACATATTCTCAGATCAATAAAGATGGATCCCCGCATCCACGAAAAATGAAATCTGATTTCATCTCGTGGTAAATCGCGAGGATGACACATAAAAAAATAATACTTAAAAATTATTTAAGCTCCAACAAAACAGGACAGTGATCGCTACCTAAAATATCATCTAGAATTTCCGCTTTATTTACTTTAACCTCTAAATCTTTAGAAACAAAAAAATAATCAATACGCCAACCGATATTTCGATCACGCGCAAAAGTTTTCATATCCCACCAACTATATTTAATTGTTTCTGGATGGAGCGTGCGATAAGTATCTAAATAACCATTGGCAATAACTTCATCGATCCAAGCCCGCTCAATAGGTAAAAAGCCAGTTGATTTAGAATTTTCTTTCGGATGAAATAAATCTATTTCATTGTGAGCAGTATTTACATCGCCAGTAAAAATAACTTTGTGTCCGGCTTTGTGAAGTTTATTTATGAATTTCAAAAACTCTTCATAGTAGTGCATTTTGTAAGCCAATCTCTCTGGACCGCCACCACCGTTGGGGAAGTATACGTTTAATAAGACAAATTCTTTAAAATAAGCCACAAGTGTGCGTCCTTCATCGTCAAATTTAGGAATACCTAAACCGTATTCAACTTTTTCTGGTTTAATTTTAGAATAAATCGCCACACCACTATAACCCTTTTTTAATTTTGAATGATCAAAAAAAGAATAATAGCCAGCTGGATTACGGACTTCTTCTGTTAATTGTTCTGGGTGAGATTTGGTTTCTTGCAAGCAAATAATATCGGGGTCAAGTTCAAAAAGCTGATTCCATTTATCTTTTTTTACTACAGCGCGCAAGCCATTAACATTCCAAGAGATTAGTTTCATATTTATATCTTAAGATGTTTAGATAAAGAATGCAAAAGAAAAGGCCGCAACCTACGGTTGCGGCCTTTTCTTAGCCTATCAACTTGCTAAAACCTAAATAAATAGCGATTAATATCACAAAAACCACTGTAATAAAAATCCATTCTTCTTTGGTTGTTTTTCCTCTATAAATCATAAATATATTATACGCCATTCTCGTCATTGCGAGCAAGGTCGATTCTTAGAGACTGATGCGCGGCAATCTAGGAATCTTAAATAGTTTTAAACCTAATCCTGATATCTGGATTGCCACGTCAGCGGCCAATTATTTGGCTTTGCAAAGCCAAATAATTGGCCGCTTTCTCGCAAAGACAGACATGAAAATGTGACGGTTATTATTTCCTGTTTTTCCCGTGAAAATTCTTGTGGATATCACGAAGATGTTTATCGGTCACGTGAGTATATATCTGAGTTGTGGCAATATTGGCATGACCAAGCATCGCCTGGACCGAACGAATATCAGCGCCATTAGAAAGTAAATCGGTAGCAAAACAATGACGGATCACGTGAGGTGTAACTTTCTTGGAAATACCAGCAATTACCGCATAACGCTTTACGATTCTCTCTATTGTGCGACGGGTCAAACCAGCTTCACGATCGACAAGTTTTTCATCACTAACTTTTACAAAAAGAGCGTTAGACATATCTTTACGTAAAGCCAAGTAATCATTCACAGCTTTTTTAGCTTCATCAGAAAGAAAAACCACGCGGACTTTTCCACCTTTTCCACGAATGGCAAATTCGTCTGAGTGCAAATCCAAATCATTCGTCAAAGAGCATAATTCCGAAACACGTAAACCGGTTGAAAACAAAAGTTCTAAGATGGCATGACCTCGAGCGCGTGTTTCTGGGTTTTCTTCGGAGTCGGGGGCTTTCAGCAAACGAGCAAGTTCGATCGGAGTAATGACATCTATAACTCTTTCACCAACTTTAGCTAATTCAATATGATCGGCGGGGAGGGAAGTGATGTTTCGACGCATCAAAAACTTTAAAAAAGACCTGATAGCGATCAAATAATAATTTTGAGTTTTTTTCTTCATGGTTTCACCGGTATTACGGTGATTACCAGCGGCTTGACGATTGAGCCAAATACGAAAATCACGTACCTTACTATCAGTAATGTCTTTGGGGTCAGTTAATTTGATTTGTTCTAGAAATACCGTCAAATAATGATCATAATTTTCCACCGTGCGGATAGCACGACCCTTTTCTATTTCTATATATTCTAGAAATTGGCGTTTAAGATTATGAAGCTCGCTGGACATGTGGTTAATTATAACAGAAAGATAAAAAGATTGTTGATTGTGTAAAACATCTTTAATTTAAGCCAATATTTATGATGTGGCTATTATAGGTATTTTAGTGCTTGACAGTACTACATTAGTATGATAGTTTGTCTAAGTCGACGGCAACCTGAGGTTGTTTGTAGGACAAACAGTACCCTGACAAAGGAAGGAAACAGAACAATGAAACGTCACCAGTCCCGCTGCGGTCCGCAGCAATCCAAACCCTATGAGATTTTGATCACTACCTGACCCGGCCGCCGGCGCCACCGACAGTAACCAATCCGCAATCATCAAAAGACGGTTGCGTAGAGGAAGGAGGAGAGTATGGTTCGCCAGACTGCACTTCGTCTGACGTCTCGTTCGCGAGATGGTCCGTGACGAAGGTTTTGCCAAAGTGATGGTTTGACTTACAATTGAGAGCCATGATGGCTGGGGTTTATAAGATCAACTCCGATCGTGACTTACCACCAATTGTAAGAGAATCTTTGTTTTGGATTTTCACACGAAAAACGTTATAAACATTCAGGCTTCCGGCGGATGCACAAGGTTTTTTGCAGGATCACTACCTGCGCGCGCTTGCGATAGCAAATCGCCCTTGTTTCCGCTACCCACAAAGCAATCACGGCGCCATCCACTTTGGATTTGGCCGCGGTGGTTCTACCCAGAGCTCACAAAACTTGACCTTAACTGGTTGAGAGAGAGCCCTGGGTCCTTTTTTTATATAGCAAAACATTAATTACTTGTGCAGTTTGGGTAATTTAAGCAAATTTACCTATTACATATTAAATGCATCAATACTTTTTAATCACCCTTATAGGACTTGCTTTTTCCAAAGTTTCGTGCTAGGATTGCGACATGTTGACCAAAACCAAAAAAACTAAAGTGATCAAGGAAGTTGCAATTCACGACAAGGATACTGGTTCTCCAGATGTTCAAATCGCCGTTTTGTCTAAAAAAATTGACGAATTGACTGCTCACCTTAAGAAAAACAACAACGACAAGCACTCTCGTCGTGGTCTTCTAGGAATGGTTGCTGACCGTCGCAAGCACATGAAATTCTTGGAAAAGACTGCTCCAAAGCGCTATAACTCGGTAATGAAGAAGTTGAATTTTAAGAAAACTGTTTAGTTTAAAGAAGTCGACGAAAGTCGGCTTTTTGTTTGTTTCTCTGATTAATAATTATTTTTTGTATGTCATTGCGAGCGATAGCGAAGCAATCCAGACTTAAAAATTAAATGTTTACTTAAGACTGGGTCTGGATTGCTTCGCTTTGCTCGCAATGACGAACAGGAGAAAAACGCTCGCACTCTTTTTATGGTAAACTTACACTGTCGGTCAACATTTTTATACTTTGGTCGATAACTTTTTAATATTTACAGTCCGAATAACAATGACTGATTTCCAGTTTTAATGGAAACAAAAAACTTTTTATAACTTTTTATTAATTCATATATTTATTTGGTATACATATACTAAATACTTATACTATACACATTTTATATGTCCGTAATTAAACATTTAAACCAGCGTGTCGGTATTTTCATAGATACGCAAAACCTTTATCACACCGCCAAGAATCTTTATGGTTCTAAAGTTAACTTTGGCCAAGTTATTGCTGATGCTTTAGCAGAACGTGCCCTTATCCGTGCTACGGCTTATGTCATTACCACTGAATCAGGCGAGGAGAGTGCCTTTTTTGACGCTCTAGCCAAATCAGGAATTGAGACCAAGACAAAGAACTTGCAAATCTTTGCCGGTGGCAACAAGAAAGCTGACTGGGATGTTGGCCTGGCCGTTGATGCTATCGCTCTATCACCAAAACTAGACACTGTCATTCTCGTCTCGGGTGATGGTGACTTTATCCCTTTGGTTAATTATCTAAAGATCAATCAAGGTTGTCAGGTAGAGGCCGTTTGCTTTGGTAAATCTACTTCTCAAGCTCTCAAAGAGGTTGTTGATGACTTCCTAGATTTGGATCTAGAACCACAGCGCTATTTACTCGGTCATCGTCCACCAATGAAACATCGTGGGCCACGTCGTTTCAATAAAGCTCAGCAACAATAACAAAAAAACCGACCAGTAATGGTCGGTTTTTAATTATTAATAATTTTTATTTCACCATCTCACTCAACTTCACAACTCTCCATTCACTCTTCATAATATCGCCATTCTGATCAAACTTGTATTCACCAGCATAACCATTATAAGAGAAATCTTTACTACCCATATAATCACGAAGGGTAACGTTCTCAGGTTTTTCTTGTAAAGCCTTAACGATCATCATCAAACCATCGGCCGCACGGTCAGTATATGAACCCGGATATTTACCCATAAGAGTTTTATATTCTTCGTCAAAAGCTTGGGACTTGGTTGGAATAATAAGAGAAACATTATCCTGAATAGTAATTACATTTTCATGAACTAAACCAACTGGGATTTCAGTCGCACACAAGATTGGAGTATTAATCTTCATATCACGCATCTTGTTCAAGATAACCGCAGTCGCTTTATCAAAACCTGTGTACAATACACCGTCAGCACCACTGGTCTTGATTCTAGTTGCAACAGCCTGAAGAGCAGCATTGTCAGCACCGTAAGGGATTACTTCAACATAAGCCAATTTTACACCAGCATCCTTTATTGCCTTGGTAAATACTTTAGCGTGAACATCTCCCCAAGTAGCTTGTTCAACAATCACCGCTATATTTTTCAAATTATTGTCCTTGATCCACTGAGTACTATAAGTATCTTTAGCAGCATTCATCGGAGCACCGTGAAAGTAGTAAGGAGTCTGAACAGTTTCAATTTCACTAGTATCACCCGGCAAGAAAGCTACAATCTTGGAATCATTGATCAATTTAGCCCCTGAGTCCGCCAAGAAACTCCAAGTTGGGCCAACTAAAGCTACCGGTTTATCAACGGAAACCAACTTTTGGATAGCAGATACGGTCTTGGTCGGATTGGTCTGGTCATCTTCATAAACGATTTTTACATTCACGCCTTCTTTAGCTAATTTAGCTTTGGCGAATTCCAAACCATTTTTAAAGTTTAAACCATCAATAGCAGCAGTACCAGTCAAAGAAATAGGGGCACCGATGACTATCTCACCAAGATTCTTCTTAGAAGAATTCAAGCCTGAACCAATAATTAAACCTAGAACAATCACCACCACCGCAATAACTAAACCAATTTTAAATTTCTTATTCATATATATTTATTAACTTGTAATTAACCTAAGAACCTGCAATACATTTTTTCATATATATATATATTGCAAACTCTATAAGTTGGAGGTTTTGAGAAAACCTCCGAAATTATCACTTCTTAACTTTCTTTTTTACTTTCAAAATTTTCGTGGGCTTATAACACCCACAACGGGAATAGTCACAACTACGAGAACAACCCGTACAGACACCAGCCTTGCTCTTTTTCATAAGTGATACCCCTTTCAATGGGTAAGCCTTTGGGTTTCAATGTTCAGAATACCTTGATTCTTTCTGGTAAAATTATGACACGGTTTTTCAACTCTGACAACAATTATTCTTGACAGATTATTGACAGATTATTTGGCTTAGAGTATGATTATTGTATGAGTTTATCAAAGATTATTGATAATAATGTTATCCCAGAAGATGTTTTATCCTACCTAAAACAGCTCGGTTTGAGCGATAAAGAGTCCTCAGTTTATTACACCCTTTTAAAGGTGGGGGACGTGGGAACTTCCAAAGTATCCCAGGATACTGGCCTTCATATACAGTTTATCTACAATGCCTTGGCCGTTTTGATGGAAAAAGGGCTAGTGGACAAGTATATTCAAAAGAAAAGAACTAAGTTTTCCGCCAAAAACCCTCGTATTTTTTATGAGAAGATAGAAAAGGAAAAAAAGACAGTAGATTTGTTGTCCACGGCAGTAGAAAACAGCCTATCTACTGTATTAGACAATAAATCAGTGGAGATCTTTAGAGGTAGAGAAGCTTTTGTGGAAAATGAGGCAGTTTTTATAAAAGAAGCTCCAACTAACTCTGATTTATTGGTTATCGGAGGACCGAGCGATGAATATATTAATAATATCGGCTCCTTTTATACTCAATATGAGTATTTAAGAAATAAAAAGAATCTTGCTATTCGATATATTGGTAATGAAACGCAAAGATCATATTTAACAAAATCAGCTGAAACCAGAAAAAACTTTAAATATAGATATTTGCCAGGTAAATACAATGGGGTAATGAATATCTCCATAGTTCCGGGGGTAGCGGTTACTATATATCTATTTCAAGACCCGATTTCCACAATTATTATTCGTAATAAGAAAATTGTTGATAGTTATGTGGAGTTTTTTGAAACTTTGTGGGGTTTAGGTAAAAATTAAGCATTACAAATAACGCAAGATAATTATTTATCCCAGTTTGTCATTCCTGCGTAGGTTGAAATTTGGGACAGGGGACCCAAATAAAAGACCTTGAGCACTCTGTATTCAGAAAGCGAAAGGTGTACTGCGTCTGTAAGACGGGAATCCAGGAATCAGAATAATTATTAATACGAAAGAAGGGGATGGATCCCCGCATCCACAAAAAATGAAATCTGATTTCATCTCGTGGTAAATCGCGAGGATGACAGACCAAAGAACAAAAAACATAACATACTAAATTTAAACACTATGAAATATTTTATATACATATTGGTTGCAACAGTACTTTGTGGGGGATTATTCCTCGGTGGATCCTTTATATATCAAAACAAAACAAGTTCAGATAAAACAATTGCTACTGTGGCTGAAACTCCAATTATTGCAGAAATAAAAAAGGTATTATCTGATGAGGTTTTAAAAGAACAAATCGGTCAGATGATAATGACAGGCTTTCGAGGAACTGCAGTAACCGAAAACTCTGATATTTACGAGATGATTAAAAATGTAAAAATTGGTGGTGTGGTTCTTTTTGATTATGATATGCCGACCAAAAAGTTTGATAGAAATATTGTAAGTTATGAACAGACAAAAAAATTGATTGCTGATATCCAAAAATATTCGAACACTCCAATGTTTGTCGCGGTAGATGCAGAGGGAGGTAAAATCAATCGTCTAAATGAAAAATATGGTTTTTTTCCAATCGTCTCAGCTGAAAAAATGGGACAGGACAAGACCTTGCAAACGACCTACAAAGAATCCAATGAATTGGCTCTAGAAATGAAAGGGGTAGGGATCAATATGAATTTTGCGCCGGTGGTTGATGTAAATATCAATCCGAAAAATCCTATCATCGGAGCTGTGAATCGTTCCTTTTCCGCCGACGCCAACGAGGTTTCTAAACACGCAAAAGTTTTTATAGAAAACCACAATAAATATGATGTCGTGTCCGTAGCTAAACATTTTCCAGGGCAAGGTAGCGCCACCCAAGATAGCCACAAGGGAAGCGTTGATATTACGAATACTTATAAAGAAGAAGAGTTGCTACCATATAAGAATCTCCTAAGTGACATTTTATTAAAAACAGTTATGGTGGCACACACTATAAACAAAAATATTGATGCGGATTATCCCGCCACTTTGTCTTCAAGATTTTTGCAAGATATTTTAAGAAAACAACTTGGTTTTAATGGGGTGATTATTTCCGATGACATGCAAATGTCAGCTATCAGTAACAATTATAAACTAGATGAAGCAGTAGTATTAGCGATTAATGCGGGCGTGGACATAATAACAGCCCTAAACAATAGTCCTCAAGGTTATGATAAGGATCTGGCCATGAAAGTCAGAGACGTGATATTTACGGCTGTAAAAGCGGGTAAAATTAAAGAGGAAAGAATTACAGAATCATATAATCGCATAATGAATCTAAAGAAAGAGTTTGGCATCATGTATTCTAGTTCTAACAACCAAGAAAGAGTTGAAAGAATAAAATTAAAAAACTTTGAATTGATAGGACAGCCAAATAGTCTAACTTTTGGCCAGGCTTTGGAAAAAGCGAGGGAGGTGGCAAAAGAAACGATAATAAGACCGGCTTTTCTACTGGCTGTATTTCAGGAAGAGTTAAAGTTAGAAAAATTTGATATGTGTTATTTGACCAATCTAAAAACTGGCGAAGGAATAAGAATAACTGATGGCAAAAAATTGACTAAGGTTATGATGGTAAATAGAGATATAAATGACTTTCTAAAAATTACCAAAGATTTGCAACTGGACCCTTTAAAAACTCCAGTGACTTGCCCAATGAGTTTTGGTTATGGCGGGGCAATGGGACCAGCGGATTTTATTCCTTCCACTTGGATGGATTATAAAAACAAAATAGAGAAAATAACGGGGAAGCCTGCTGACCCCTGGAATATTCACGACGCGTTTTTAGCGGCTGGCTTATATTTGTCTGACTCGGGTGCTAAAACAATGGAACGTAAAGGTGAGTGGAATTCAGCTATGATATACTTCTCAGGCTCAATTGATTCTCCATATAAATGGTATGCCGATGGGGCAGTAATGTTAGCTGATAATATCCAAGCGGATATTGATATTATTGATAAAGAGACGGAATAATGCAGGGAATAAATCTTCGCAAGAAAATTTGGAAACTAGCCGCCTAAATTAAAGCCCCTTTGCAAGGGGTTTTAATTTAGGCGGCTAGTTCTTGTTGAGAAGACTCTACTTTTTCTTTGAAACTTTTAAACATTAAAAAAGTCAGGAGTTTATTCTCATCTACCATATCATCACTGGCTCGAGCTCTCAATTCATTTTCTAACTGAGCAAGATCTGCGGGTTCATCTATCTGCCCTACAGTTAAAACTCTACAAATAAAAATATTTTCTGGTTCTCCAATCTTATTGATAGCAAAATCCATTTTAAGACCATCGGCGGAAACGGCCACTTCAGAAATCATTCCTTCTTTTTCTGATACCAATACTTCACAAGTATCACTTTCACCAAACTGAAGAGCTTCCACCATTTTATCAAACTCTTTCTGTATTTCTGCTTTTCTACTGACTCGAGTTTCAGGCATTTTACCAATTTCTGGCACTTCTTCACCATAATCAAAACTACCACGTTCAATAGTTTCTTTTTTAACTGACGCTGGAGCCTCAAAACTCGGCATTTCAAATCCAAATCCTTTCATAATGTTTCTATTATAGCACATTGGAAATTTAAGCAAAAACTGCTACACTGTTTATGGTTGCAAAACAACCGTTTTATTAATTATAAGTTGAGTATTAAGCCACTAGGGAGGTTATTCAATTTTTGATTAAATACTTAATTCTTTTGGGTATTGAGACCGATTCCAGATTCCTGGATCGCCGCATTCGCGAGGATGACAGAGAAAGCAATAGAAAGCAATCAAGTATTTAATCAAGAGTTGAAACTCCTTGGAGGAAGATTACAATATATATGCACAAGCAAGAATTTTCTTTGGATGTTGGCGGTAAAATCATGATTGCCGAGTTTAATGATCTCGCAGAAAATGCCGATGGGTCATTAATCCTTAAATACGGTAACACCGCCATCTTAGTTACAGCGGTAATGTCAGAAAAAGCCAAGGAGGGAGGTGACTTTTTCCCCTTGACGGTGGACTTTGAGCAAAAGTTTTATGCGACAGGCCAAATTCTTGGTAGTCGATATGTTCGTCGCGAAGGCCGACCAAGTGATGAAGCAGTTCTATCAGGCCGTATAACAGACCGTACTATTCGACCTTTATTTAATCAGAAAATCCGACACGAGGTTCAAGTTATTATTACCACCCTCGCTATCGATGAGGATAATCCAGATGTTTTGGGTGTAATTGGTGCCTCTTTGGCCCTCGGAGTCTCTGGAATTCCATTTAACGGACCTGTTAGTGCCGTTTGTATTGGTAAACACATCAATAATGGCTATGAGATTAACCCGTCATACCTAGAAAAAGAAAATGAGAAGTATGAAATTGATTTGGTAGCTTGTGGAAAGGACGGTCAGATAAATATGATTGAGCTAGCTGGTGAAGAAGCTCAGGAAGGGAAGATTGTGGAAGCTTTGCGACTCGCGTCAGTAGAAGTTGAGAAAATTAACGCTTGGCAAAGAGATATTATTGCTAAAATTGGTAAAGCTAAACGCGTAATTGACCTTCCTGTAATGCCAGAGGCGGTTAAAACTGTCTTTGCTGAAACAATTGAGCCAAAAATAGTAGAAGTTGTTTTCGGTCGTACTCCAGGACACTCAAAAATCGACGAATTGAATAATGAATGGAAAAAAGTGGCAGCTGAAAAATTAGCAGAAGTGAACAAAGCCTTCATTGATGAAATTTTTGAAGAGAAAATGAATGAAGTAATTCACCGTGAAGCTATTGAAAATGATCGTCGAGCTGACGGTCGTGGAATGGATGAAGTTCGTCCTCTATTTGCTCAAGCTGGTGGTATCTCTCCGGTCTTACATGGTTGTGGCATCTTCTATCGCGGTGGCACACACGTTCTTTCTGTTCTAACATTGGCTGGTCCAATGGCGGCTCAAATTATTGAGAGTGAAGAAAGTGGTGAAACCAAACGCTTTATGCATCACTACAATTTTCCACCATATTCAACTGGTGAAACCGGTAGAATGGGTGGTACCAATCGCCGTATGATTGGCCATGGGGCCTTAGCTGAAAAAGCTTTGTTACCAATGATTCCAGACAAGGAAGTCTTCCCATACACCATTCGTGTTGTATCTGAAGCTTTGTCATCAAATGGTTCTACTTCTATGGGTTCGGTTTGTGCCGCAACTGTGGCCATGATGGACGGTGGCGTACCCCTTAAGAAACCAGTGGCAGGTATCGCTTCCGGTTTGATGATGGATGAAAAAAATCCTTCTAAATACAAAATCTTAACCGACATTCAAGGACCGGAGGATCACCACGGTGATATGGACTTCAAAGTCGCTGGTACCAAAGATGGTGTTACAGCTATCCAAATGGACGTCAAAGTGGCTGGTATCCCAATCGAGGTTTTAGCTCTTGCTTTTGAAAAAGCTAAAGCAGCTCGCTTGAAAATTTTGGATGTAATCACTACAGCTATTTCTGCTCCACTTGCTGA
>Ga0247842_10006941_pt1 | contig 12503 bp, 15 predicted proteins | sample LaCruzMarch2015__3_FD_192411 | JGI IMG/M metagenome (GOLD analysis project Ga0247842, IMG submission 192411) | Freshwater microbial communities from meromictic Lake La Cruz, Castile-La Mancha, Spain - LaCruzMarch2015_19m | ecosystem: Environmental > Aquatic > Freshwater > Lake | place: Spain...
GAACTTACCGAACGATTCCTGATTTGTCTCTGCATACGTCAATCCATCAAAATCTCCTCTCTCCATCGCTTGCACGTATAGATTAGACATCATCACCAACAGGGTATTCATGTCTTCATCTATAAACAAGTTGTAACCTAACGATTTTTCTTTTTCCATTTCTTTTGTTTTTATTAGTAATCTGTCCATTATATACCCCTATCTCCACTTGTCAAGTTTACTATACTGTCTAAATGGTTTATGTTTGCCTACACTTGCTAGGTGCCAGCCATGACATCTTCCACATGGATAAATTTTCATTTGTATGTGGTGCATTTCCATTGTTAAATTTTTTAATGAAGATGCTCCCTTCTTGTCGTAAACGTGTTTACCAGTGGGACATATCTTATTTTGCATTTCTATTCTAAATTAATACTGATAATTCGGGCTGCGATCGACGCTCTCTTTCTCCAGTCCGTTTCTGCTGCTAACTGTTCCTGTAAAACGTTCAGCGTAGTTCCTCGCGGTAAAGTGTCCCCATCCTTTGGGTTGATTTCTCTTGCCTTGATTTCGGCAATAAGTTCCTCAACTGTCGATTGGGGTATCTTACCGTGTGGATCTACCTGTTCGATTATTTGTCTTATTTCTGACTCTTCCATGTTAGTCTGTTATCTTTGTTCTCTCCCACGATACGTCTTCGTCGATCTCGTCATCTGGTGTGTCGTAGACTCGGGGATTTATTGGTAACGGTTTATTTGTCTCCCTCTTTAATTCGTCTCCGTAACTCTCAAGGGCGGCTACATTCTTGTCATAAGTACTGTCATAACAGAATCTCCCCTTTACCATTGTGAAGTCTCCAATTACGGTTGTTCCAGTCTTTCTATTCTTAGCGAGGGTTATTTTGGTCTTATCTGTAAAGTAAGTTCTTGCTCCTGGATCTTTATCTTTCTCTCTCTCAATCAAGAATACTAAGTCTGATTCCTGGGCTACTCCAGATGAATCCTTAATGTCATCAATGTCTGATCTCTTACTACCCTTGTCTGCTTTCCTCATGTGCACGGGTAGAAAGATTATAACTTCTTCTTTAAGGGCTATAGATTTCAAATCTCTAACAACTTGTGTCAAAAACATTGAATAATTACTAGACATGTTCTTAACTCCAAGTGTTCCATTTGTTCTCGGCAACAAGAATCCTAAGTGATCTATCATAACCATCTTTATTCCGAACTTCTCTTTACCTTCTTTGATTTTTTGTTCTACCCAAGCAACATTACCTGAGGTATTCTTGGCAGGAATAAATGCACAGTCTTCTCTTGTCATTCCCATTTCTTGGAACTTCTTCCAAAGGTGGGTAGGCAAAACTTCGTATGAGAACCATAAACTCTTTGGCTTCTTTTCCCCACGTACTAGCGAAAGTGTCCAATCCTGAACTAATGATGTCTTTCCATGACCTGACTGCCCCGCAACCACGACTAGATCTCCTGGACATACGCCGCCCAAAATAACGTCATCGAAACATTTCATTTGAAGTGGATATATATCCTCTTGACTTATCTGCTGTTCGTCTGCAACTTCTGCGATGTGCTTAATCTCGTCGCTCCCATCTTCTAGGATGATTGGGGTCTCCTGTGAGGACGTCATATTATAGCCGTTTTGAGCTAAATTTGGACCGCCAGTGCGTCCGAATGGGTTATTGCGTCTCTCTATACCTATAATGCTATTCCAGGTGATTAACAGCTCGTTTGGTGGAAGTGGAGGTGTGTTCTTTTGATTAGCAGATTGGGCTATTTGCCATCCATGTGTCTCCCAGTCTGCAGGGTGTATTTGTGTTAATAAATAGCCGATATATTTAGCCATTTCGTTGTTTCTTTGTCCAGCCCCATATCCTGGATATTCTACGAAGGCCTTTTTCTCAAAAACTCTATTGCTACTTACTCCTGGGGTTTGTGTAAATACGTCTACCTTCGCTGGGAATAATTCCTTAGGGAATGGGAGTAACGGAACATCTTGAAGAATCGTATAAGGACCCTTCTCCGAAACTGATCCTGGAGCTACTACATAACCACCCTCTGATCTAAAATCAATGAGTTTCATTATTCTTGCCTTGTTCCCAACACCCTCTTCATATCTGAAAAAGTAATGATATCCTTGTCCTCCAGTTTCCACTATGAAAGTGTCTTGTGGAAGAAATGATGGATCTCCACCCTTTTCTATGTCGACTACGGTTAGATTTGAAATCTTTCCAGTGACAATACCAACTTGTCCATCGGGGAATCTATCAAACCAATTTCTAACTTCTTGTTCTGTAGGGAATCGAGCTTGGAATTCTTTCCATGGAATTAACGGAATCTTATTCTTACCTGCGGGGATTACTGACCAACCTCTCTTGATGAAAGACATCGCGAGATCAAACATTTTATGATTTTCCATATTATATTTTGTTTACATCCGATAATCTTCTGTCTGGACCATTGACATGAATAAAACTTGCCATTCCCGCTATCCTTGAGGTTATTCTATCCCCAAGTCGAGCAGATAAAATTTCTAAATCACAATTCGATGTAAAAATAATTGGAATCATGTCTTCATATTTCTTATTTATTATCATATAAAGTCTCTCAATGACCCATTCACTCGCCTTTTCTGCCCCCAAGTCATCAAAAATCAATATACCTCTAAAATCCATAGTGTCTCTAAATAAACCATTGGAGTCTTCATCTATTTTTGTCTTGTTGTCATACTCATCTCTAAGTCTCTCGAGAAAATCACTTGTATTAAAGAATCTTACCTCCAATCCGAAGTCTAAGATGTTCTTAGCTATAGCACATGCAATATGTGTCTTACCAGAACCTGGGAGTCCCCATAGGTACAAGCCGTCTCTTTGTTTAAGCTGTTTCTGTGATTCCTTTTTGATTACTTCTAGAACATCGTTTTCATATGAAACGTTGTGGAATCTTATTGGAAGTATTTTTTTATAATCGTATTTCATTTTATATTATAATTAATTAGTTTCTAAGCTTTTAATATGTTTGTATTTACCTGCGGTATATGGGGTATGCGCCCCTAACTTATTTGGACCTGGACCAACTGTGGTTATATCATCCTCCCATCTTTTTTGGTGTAGATAAGTTGAGGGGTGTGGAACATACTCACCACCATCTTTTAACCACTGTTTGTCTGTGGCTCTCCTTAACTTAACATCCTCTATTATTTTGGGAGCCAGTTTAGGGTTTAGATTCATCCAGATCGGAAAGGTATATGCCTTAGCTTTTTTCTTGGGATAAAGAGCCCAGAACTCTTCAAACAACTTAACCATATGGGGGTCTCTCTTTTGGGGCTCCTCCTGGGTATTGTTAAACTGAGTCTTGTTATTAGTTTGAGTATTGTTATGTACTACTGGAGACACTCGGTCCGAGTCCTGTGAGACACTCGGGATAGTGTCTATGGGACACTCGGTAGATGCACTACCGATAGTTTCTTGGACACTCGGTATCTGTCTTCTTAGTTTACTTGAGATAAGTGTGTATATATTGTTAGCCTGAGTTCCATCTTCCTTTTTAGATTTAACTACAGAAATGAAATTCCATTCTTGAAGAGTTTTAATTGATCTAACCACAGTACTTTTGCTTATCCCCAGTTCGTCAGAAATAAGGTCCATACTTGGGAAACATTGTTGTGTTTCATTGTCTGCATGTCGACACAAAGATAGATATACGGCAATAGAGAACACACCCATGTGTTTAGTATACAAATCTATACATTCATTTTCTATCCAAAACCAATTTTTATCCCTTGAATCTCTTATTGCCATTTATTTTTCATATTAATTAATAAAATTTCGAAGCGAAAAGGTATCCTCACATGGGCCAGTTGTTGACACTGGTCGTCTTGCGACGAATGAGGATACCTTTTCGCTCAAAAATATTTGGTTACTCAACATTGTCCATCACACTATAATACTCTATTCTAAAAATATGTCAAAGACATTTCATCATTACAACACCTTTTTAGATAATAAACAACATACCTGCTAAAATAACCTTATTTTCTTGAATGTTTTTTGAGATAAGAAACGGCAGATTCAAGAACCTCTATTTTGTCATAAATTTTCTTCTCCTCCTTCGTCATTTTAATTCTTAAAATTATGCGGGTTCTTATAGATGTTAACTATTTCGGACTTAAGTGATTTTAAGTTAGTTATGAATGATTTAGGTTCAACCATAAGGAGTCCTTGTGTATACTTTGACTTGGCCTCTTGGATCTCTTTTGTGTTCTCAAACTTAAAATAACCTATAGGTAGGTTTTTTTCGCCCTCAATCTGGTAGTCAATTCCTGTTAGGTAGAATTTAAGACTTACCAAAGTGGCTGCTAAATACAAATCTCTCGTGCTAAATATTTCTTTATCCATATTATTTTATATTATAAACTAGTAATTTATCTATCATACCACAGTGCTAATTCAATGTAAAGGTCTTTTTACTTGACAAGTGATTTGTCAGGAGTATAATAGACTCAAATAAGTGGGAGAAGGTCGGTTCCCCTTATCAATTAATCAATTAATATAAAAACATAAAAATGAATCCAGAAATTAAACAAACACCAAATATTTACTTGGACATAATAGCAGATTGTAAAGGTCAGGTAAGAGAAATAAATGCAAAGATAAACATTATTACAGAGAATTCACCTTGTAAAGCAAGTGGAAATACTCCAGACGTAGCCACAAGATCAATATTAGAAGAAGCTTTAGTAAACTTGTACAGAGAATTAAAAAGCTTAAAAGAAAGTATAATCGTATAAAAAAATGAAAAAACAAGATGAAAAAAACAAAAACTAAGAAGGAGATAAAGCCGAAGTGGAGAATATACACTCAGCACTATCGAGATATGCACGCTAGTCCATTCCACGAAGCTATATGCGAACATGGAGTTGGTCACCACAAGGGTGTCCACGGGTGTGATGGATGTTGTGAAAAATGTCCCAAAGAGATATGGAATCAGGTTACTACAGATTAACTTGACAAGTAGAAAGATGGGAGTATAATGGACAGGTATTAATTAAAAACATAATCATGAATAAACAAGTTTCGTTAGGGGAGTTGGCAATAGAATTGGGAATAAATAAAAGCAAATTGGCTTATTATTTCTCTATTGGATTGCTTAAACCTATAACCAAAGTGGGAAAAATGAATATTTTTGATTCAGAGAAAACTCTTAAAGCAATAAAAGATATTGAAGAGTCAAAGAAAGAGGGTAAAAAGTTAAAGGATAATAAACAAATGAAATAAAATGTATGAGAATATTAAAAGAGAAGACACCTTATCACGAATACGCATTTGAAAGCGAATACAGCGATGCTGTGGTAGAGTATTGTCAATATCTTAAAAATACTCTCGGTTGGAAAGAATTTCAGTGGGATGCAGATGAGAAGAAGTGGCGCTTTAAAGATCCGTCTTTGATCGTCGTATTAATCAACAAATTCCCCGAAGTCGAATATAACATTGACATTACGAATGACGTTGAGTTATATAAGAAAAGTTTAAGTACAGAAGAGGCTAGAGAACATAATGCTCAAAGAATTAAGGAGTCAAAAATTTCTAGCATGAAAGTTAAAGGGGTTAAGGGAGAGTTATATGAGTATCAAAAATTAGGAGTAGAGTTTCTTGTAAACAGCGGTGGAAGAGCATTACTAGCAGATAGCCCAGGAGTTGGTAAAACAGCACAGGCGCTTGGTTATGTAGCTCACGTAGGTCACAACAGAACACTTATCGTTTGTCCAGCATCCGTAAAGTTTGCTTGGGAAAGCGAGATAGAGAAGTGGACAGACCTAAAATCGTTCGTAGTAGCTCCACATACTGATTTAGATGAAATACCGTTTGATGTGAATTGCGTTATCGTTAACTATGATATTTTGAAGAAGTTTTATAACGAATTCATGAAGTATAAGTTTGATTGTTTGATTTGTGACGAGAGTCACTTGATCAAGTCGGCAACGGCACAAAGATCAAAGATAATAAAGTTACTGGCAAAGAACATTCCCAACATAATCATGCTCACTGGAACACCAGTTTTATCAAGACCAGTGGAGATGTTTAACGTGCTATCGATGATAGATCCAAAGAAGTGGAATAACTACTATCAATATGCTACGAAGTACTGTGATGGCAAACAGGGATATTGGGGTTTTGAGGCAAAGGGCGCAACAAACCTTGCCGAATTAAAAGAAAAAATAAGTAAATATTTTCTTAGAAGAACAAAGGAAGAAGTACTTTCTCAACTTCCTAAGAAGAACAGAGTCGATGTTCCGATCGACTTGTCAGAAGAGGAAAGAACTCAATACGAATTAGTGGAAGAGAATTTGGTTAAATATCTGAAACAGTATAAGAAAGACAAAACAGATAAAGAAATAGCCAAGTCACTCGCCGCAGAAAAGCTTGTAAAGTTGAATCTGCTCAGAGAGATAAATGCAATGGGTAAGATAAAAACAGCACAAGAGTTAATAGATGGAATTATAGAGGCAGAAGAAAAGGTAATCGTTTTCTCAAGTTTCAATGCACCTTTAAAAGAAATGTATGAGATGTATGAAGACAACGCAGTAATGCTACTTGGAGAAACACCGATTGAAGACAGAGGAGAAATGGTAAAGAGATTTCAGACTGATCCTAATACAAAGATATTCTTTGGGGGAACAAGAAGTGCAGGTGTTGGAATAACTCTAACAGCCGCATCGAATGTAATCTTTCTAGATCTTCCATGGAATCCTGCAGACTTGGATCAGGGAGAGAACAGAGCACACAGACCAGGAGCAACTTATGAATCATTGAACATTTATCAAATAACGAGTAGAGATACCGTTGACACTTTTATGAAAGTGTTGCTTAAAAGAAAGCAGGAGATAATTGATCAGTTGATTGAAGGTAAAGAGGTCGAAGAAGAAGATAGTTTAATAGACGAATATATTAAGAGTTTGGAATTAAAATATAAGAAAAATGCTTAAGAAAATATTTAGTATTGCGTTAGTCAAACACCTCGATGGATTAAGTATCAAGATAATCCTGAGAATGTTTGGTAAGGTGATAGTTGTGTGGGATTGGGATGTTATTAGTGGAACAATTAATTAATAAAAAACAAATGGCAAAAAAGATTTTATTTGGAGAAGAAGCAAGAAGAGAATTAAAAGTTGGGGTAGACGCAGTAGCCAATGCGGTTAAGGTGACTATCGGACCTAAAGGAAGAAATGTCGCTTTCGACAAAGGCTTTGGGGGACCAACAATAACTAACGATGGAGTATCTATCGCGAGAGAGATCGTATTAAAAGATTCAGTTCAGAATATGGGGGCTAACATAACAAAGGAAGTTGCTCAAAAAACAAATGATACAGCAGGAGATGGAACAACCACGTCCGTTGTGTTAATGCAAAGTATAATGACTGAGGGTATGAAGAAGATCTCAGTAGGTGTAAATGCAGTTGGAATTAAGAATGGTCTAGAGAAAGCATCGAAAGTTGCAGTAGATTATCTTAAATCAGTTGCAAAACCAATTAAGAGTGATGCAGAAACAGAACAAGTTGCAATTATTTCAGCAGAATCAGTAGAAATTGGTAAAATTATCTCAGATACTATAGCAAAACTTGGTGCAGACTCAGTAATTACGATAGAAGAGAGTCCAACACCTGGAATTGTATCAGAAGTATCTCAAGGAATGGAGATTGAAAAAGGATTCATCACCCCATATATGATGACAGATCCAGCAAGAGCAGAATCAGTTGTAAGAGAAGTGCCTATCTTGGTAACTGATCTTAAATTGGGAGCCGCCGAAGATGTGTTTGGAATAATGGAGATGGTAAAAGCTGCGGGGGGACAAGATCTTGTAATCATTGCAGAAGATATAGTTGGAGATGCATTACAAACAATCATTGCTAATAGATTCCAGAATGGATTCATAACTCTGGGCATTAAAGCTCCAGGATTTGGATTAAGAAAAGCAGATTATCTAGAAGATATAGCAATTATGGTAGGAGCAACCTTTGTTTCTAAGGATTTGGGAATGACAATGGAAAAAGTTAATACAAGTCACTTAGGATCAGCAGAAAGAGTTATCTCAACCAAAGAAAAAACAACAATCGTAGGTGGAAAGGGAGATAAAAAGAAAATCGATGACAGAATTGCCGTTGCTAAAGTAGAATTAAGCAAACAAGAGTCTAAACACGACAAACTAAAGATTGAAGAGAGAATAGCAAAGTTGACTGGTGGGGTAGCAAGAATTAAAGTTGGTGCATCAACAGAGACAGAAACTAAGTATCTTAAACTTAAAGTAGAAGACGCTGTAAACGCCGTTAAGGCCGCTCTAGAAGAGGGAATAGTATCAGGAGGCGGTTCGGCGCTAATAGGGGCGTCCAAGGCCGTTTTAGAGGCTAAAAAGGGGGTATTTACCACCGACGAGCTTATCGGATTTGATATATTAGCAAGCGCACTTGAAGCTCCACTACAACACATCGCAATAAACTGTGGTTTGGGAGATGGATCAAGAGTAATCTCGATGGTTAAGGATATGAAAGTTGGAGGAGGATATGACGCATTAAAAAATGAGTACATAGCAGACATGATTAAGGCAGGTATCGTCGATCCACTTAAAGTAGAAAGATGTGCTATTGAAAATGCAGTTAGCGCAGGTGGAACATTGCTAACTATGGAAGTTGCAATGGCTACTCTTCCTGAAGAAAAGGTGATACAATAGATTCATGACAAGGATATTTACAGAAGAACACAGAAGAAAAATAGGATTGGCGCACTTGGGAAAGAAACTTTCTCCTGAACATAGATTAAAAGTTATTCAAACTCTTAAACCTGGATTGGGGTTTAAGAAAGGGAATAAACTAGGATTGGGAAGAAAGTTATCCAAGGAGTCGATAGAGAGAATGAGAAATTCTCTAAAGGGAAAGATTCCATGGAATAAGGGAACAATTGGAGCTCAAGTTGGGGTAAGGGGGAAGAAACATTGGAACTGGCAAGGAGGTAAAATAATTTTGAAAGAAAGATTACGAAAAACGCCAGAGTATAGAATTTGGAGAGACAAAGTTTACCACAGAGACCATTATACGTGTCAGAAGTGTGGTAAAAAGGGTGGAAAACTTCAAGTTGATCATTATCCCAAATCTTTTGCTTTATTACTTAGAGAAGAAAAAATAACAACAATTAAAAAAGCTCTTAGTTGTCCCAAGTTATGGGATGTATCTATTGGAAGAGTTCTCTGTCTTGAGTGTCACAAAGAAACAGACACGTATCTAAAGAATATTAAATAGTGTGTGTCAAGTAGTTATTTACTTGACAAGTAATTTGAAAAGAGTATACTTATAGAATAATCGTGGGAGCTTGGGGAAATCAAATACCTCAATTAGTGAATCATAAATCACTTTTGTTAAACCTCCCGTGATTATTTAGTAAGTAGAATAGTGAGTGGATGGGGGAATTGATAAGTCCTGTGCCTTGCAAGGAGTGCGTACACTCAAGCAACAGGGTATAACCTCTCCGATACTTTCTTCCTTTATTGTAAATTGGGAGCAAGTGGAGAGAACAATTACGCCTTTCCCCACCCACTCATTATTCACAAATTAATAGTGTTAATTAAAAAATAAATGAATTACAAAGAATTTATAAAAGATTTAGAAGATTATAGAGAAGAACACAAAATCGCTAGTTTCCTCAGTAGATTGTGGTATCAAATACAACAAATCCCAGAAAAGATAAGTTGTTGGTATCAAAGACATACAAAAGGTTATTGCCAATGTGATGTCTTCGGCTTAGGAGACTACATTATCGGTAAGGCATATAAACCTTTTATAGAGTTTATAAGATACGAGGAAGAGCACGGAATGTCTTTACCTCTAAAATTCCAATCAGATCCAACAGCATGGCTTGTAGTTCTATCAAAAATAGAATATGCATTGACAGACGCATGGAAAGTAGAAAACGATATAGACTATCTAGACTCACTTTCAGTAATGAATGAAGAGCAAATGAAAGAACATGTAGCAAAGGTAAGAGAAGGTTTCCTTCTTTTTGGAGAACATTTAATGGACTTATGGGAATAAAAAATATATGAATATAAAAATATTAGGAACAAGAGTTTTAATTGAGTTAGACAAGAGAGAAGAAAAGACCGCAAGTGGTTTGGTTATATCAAAAACAACAGACCAAAGCGGTTTATCAAAAGGAACAGTAGTAGCAGTTGGGTCGGGCAGAGCAACTGACTTTGGACAGTATGTCAAGATTGAAAATATAAAAGTCGGAGATAAGATCGTATTTCAATACGGCACTATGGTACAGTTTGACGGCAAGAGTTATCTGTTGGTGAATGAGTCCGACGTGATAGCAATTTATTAGTTTTAAGAAATAAAAAACATGACAGAAGAATTTTTAAGTGTAGGAGGGTTAGAACCAAAAACACCAGCCCCAGTAGTTGAAAAACCTGAGGTTTCTGAGGAGGAGATTGACAAGACTTTAGAAGTCACGTCTATCGAGGAAACAGAGCAACTTGAAGAGGATGTAAGTGGCTACGATATGGAGCTACCATCCCAAAATGCCCCGAAGGAATAAGGCTTAAATGACAAAGTGAACAACTTTGTCATTTTAAAATGGAAACGGGACTATCGTATAATTTACTAGGAGTGATCTTCAAAAATAAATAATAAGGAGGCTAAAATGATAACATCAATAATCAAAAGATATTGGGGTAAAAAGACCTACGCAGAAATTGGCAAAATGACAGGCCAAACGGCAGAGGGAGTCAGAAAAATGGGAAGAAAAACCTTAAAACTTCCACCAATAAGAAAGAACAAACAGAACGTCACTCTTTCGCCTGAAAAGGAAATAGAAAGAGACGTCGTTCTAGGTAACTTAGAGAGCGCAGGAAAGCACACGCAAAAGAAATATGATTTAGTGTGTAGCAAACTTGCCGATGCCGAGGAAATAATCGAGGCATACAAAACAGTGAGCACCGCAAATACGTACACCATACAACCCAACAGAAACGGGAAGAAAGGTGAGGCGACCGCGGTGGCTGTATTGTCAGACATTCACTATGCGGAAACCGTGAAGTCAGACAATGTGAATGGCAAAAACGAATACACACCCAAAATAGCGAAGGCGAGGTTAGAGAGTTTTTTTGTGAATCTTGTAAAGCTCATAAAGATCTTCAAGAAACACAGCAAAATTAATGACCTCGTGTTAGCCCTGCTGGGAGACATGATTAACGGGCACTTGAGAGAAGAGGCATTGGAGAACAATTCCATGTCGCCTATCGAAGAAATGCTCGAAATCAAGGGTATTCTAGAGGCAGGTATTAAATACGTCTTGGACAACACGGACGTAAATATAACTTTGCCCTGCCACTCAGGAAATCACGCACGAGATACGAAAAAGGTCAGACCTTCAACAGAGGCGGCTCACTCGTATGAATATGTGCTTTACCATGTACTCTCTAGCGAGTTCAAGGGTAACAAGCGCGTGAAGTTTATTATTCCGACAAGCTATCACTCGTTTATCGATATAGGGGGCTTGACAGTCCGATTCCACCATGGTCACTTCATGAAATATGGAGGTGGCGTAGGCGGGATATATATATCGGTTAACAAGGCGATCGCGCAATGGAATAAAATTCAGCACGCGGATCTTGATGTTTTCGCCCATTTTCACCAATTACGAGATGGTGGAAACTTTGTATCAAATGGGAGCGTAATCGGTTGGAATGAATTCGCTGTTTCTATTAAAGCGGATTTTGAAAAACCGAAACAAGCCTTCTTTCTCGTAGACCACAAAAGAAAGGAGAAAACATCATCATCTCACATATTCTTATCTTAGTGGAAGAAACCGACATGCTTACAACATTGTCGGTTTTTTCTTTTTAGGTGTATAATAGATCCATGAATAGTTATATTTCAGTATTTTAACTATCCAAAACAGGTCTGAAATGGAGATTGTATAGGGCGAAAGCCCCGTTCGGTTATTTAAACCGAAGATATACCCTCAGGAAGTTCGATTCTTTCACAGACCTAATTATAAACAATTTGGGGTTGATAGATAATGGAACTGTAGTAGTATATTACTACGGCTCTTTAACAGTTAGTATACAGAAATGCACATCTATAAACCCCAATTAGTCGTTGGGAACATTGCAATAGCTTTGTAGAGAGATATTCAGAAATCCCCAATACCTTAATAGTGAACATAATAAAAATTAGTATAGCCGTTGTTACCCTAATTCTGGCCTTCTTTTTAGGCCTTTACGGAACAACAAGTTCAGCGTTAGCAAAAACATTACCAGTAGAATATGAAAAAACAATAGAAAGTGAAGTAGACAGATTATCAATCAAATATAATATATCCAGTTCGACAGTCAACAAAATTATTGCCTGTGAAAGTAAAATGTATGGTCAAGCCGTTAACCACAACTATGCTTTTCGCACCGTTACTTTTGAAGATGGATCGACAACATCTATTAAATACGTGTGGTCACACGATTTTGGAC
>Ga0247842_10006942_pt1 | contig 12503 bp, 11 predicted proteins | sample LaCruzMarch2015__3_FD_192411 | JGI IMG/M metagenome (GOLD analysis project Ga0247842, IMG submission 192411) | Freshwater microbial communities from meromictic Lake La Cruz, Castile-La Mancha, Spain - LaCruzMarch2015_19m | ecosystem: Environmental > Aquatic > Freshwater > Lake | place: Spain...
TGCCCCTTGCGGCTGTACGGTGACTGTTCCATCAGAAGGAGGCACAACGAATGTCATGGCCAGGCTGGACTCGCCATATGGAAACATCGGCCGCGCCTGGGTTGTGTTGCCCCCCCACAAGAGCGCCATGATTGCCAACAGGCAAATATGAAACAGCAAGGCGAGCAACAGCCCCAAGATGTAATCGCGTAGATTTGATCCGTATGCAGAACGGTTATGCGAATCTCGGCTCATATTTTAACGCGAACATGGATATCCATCGTGCAATATCCGGCACCTTCCGTGTCCAGGCGGGAACCGGTTGCGACAGACAGAGGCCGGGCAAAAAGCGGGCCATCAACAACAACAGTATGATACTCGCCATTTTCACCGCACGGATCAATCCCTGTTTTCTGGAACTCGCCGACAATTTTACCATCAATTATCCGGCCGAGGAATTTCCTGTTCAGCTTGTTTTCGTTGACGCGGACAATCAAGGCCTTGTAACCGAGCGCGATGAACTCATGCAGCAGAGCAAGGCGGGCGCCTCCCCACAGCGGCAGGTAAGGGATTATATCGGTTGCAGCGCATACTTTTTCTTCCCATTCCAGATGAGGTGGAAAATCAATGTCGCCAAATACCCCGGCGGTGATGCCTTGTTTGCGGATTTCATGCAACGCATCAATAAAGGCGGCTTCGTATCCCGCCCAGGTGGCGCATCGGGTGAGCAAGGGTAGGCCCAATGCCGCCGCCTGCGCGGCGATAACATCTCTGCGCAAGCCGTGCGATCTTGACCGTAAGCCGTCTTCGCCGATCATGGTCAGCAGACAGGCCGGTTTGGCGCCGGCCATGCAGGCGCGGTGCAGCGCCAGGCACGAGTCCTTGCCGCCGCTCCACGAGCTGAAAAAGCAAGTGTTTTTTGGCGGCGTCATATATGGCTTGGCCATCATTGCTTTAGTTCCGGTTATTCTTGCGATTGGCTTCCTGCGCCGCTTCGGACACCGCCATGACATAAGGTTTGTGCGAAACAGGATTTTTCTCGACGACCACGACCGTTTTATAGACGTCCTCGATAATAAGATAGTCCAACACTTCCTCGGGAAATCCGAATTTATAAATTTCGCCATTATTAAAAAGCGCCAGGCGATGGCAATATTCGCCAGCCAGGTTCAGATCGTGCAGAACCATTACCACCGTAAGCCCGAAATTTTTATTCAACCTTCTTATAAGATCAAGAATACTTATCTGGTGGGCGATATCAAGATAGGTGGTCGGTTCGTCCAGAAGCAGTAACTTTGGTTCCTGGGCCAGCGCGCGCGCAATCAAGGCTAACTGGCGTTCTCCGCCGCTGATGTGGCTCATGAGCTGGTCTTTGAGCCTGAGCGCGTCGGTTAGGGCCATAGCGTTGCGGGCAATCTGCACGTCATTATTTGTTTCGAGGAAGCGGAAGCGGTCATAATAGGGCGTCCGGCCCAGCAGCACAAATTCCTCCACGGTCATAAAACCGGATTCGGCGCTTTGCGATACAACCGCTATCTTGCGCGCCAGATCCCGGATTTTCAGTCGACGGATGTCTGCGCCCTCAAGACGAATGACGCCGCTGGAGGGTTTAAGCGAACGCGTTATGGCCCGGAGCAGGGTTGTTTTCCCGGAGCCGTTCGGGCCGATTATGCCGATGATTTCGCCGGCCGGCACGCGCAGATTTATATTCCGGATGGCGAATCCGGAGTCATAGCCGCAGGTCAAGTTGCTTATATCGAGCATCGGGTTTTGCCCTCCGGCCGGCGGCACAACACATAGACAAAAATTATGCCGCCCAGCAGTCCCGTGACCACGCCGACGGGCAATTCCGTTGGGCTGATGACCGTGCGGGCCAGTGTGTCGCAGGCGACCATAAACACACCGCCGCAAAGCCAGGCGGCGGGAAGCAAAATACGGTGGTCGCCGCCCACGAAAAGGCGCATAAAATGCGGCACCACCAGGCCCACAAAACCGATGATGCCGGCCACGGAAACGCTCAATCCCGTCATGACGGCTGCCAGGATAAAGAGCAGGCGTTTGGCGTTTTCAATGTTGACGCCGAGATGGAAGGCCTCTTCCTCGCCGAGCAAGAGGGCATTCAGCTCCAGGCAGAAGAAATAGGAAACACCCAGGGCAACGACGGAAACAATGACCGCAATCCTGACCAGCAACTGGTTGGGCTGTTCCAGGGAGCCCATGGCCCAGAAGATAATGCCGTGCAGATCCTCCACCTTTGAAATCGCCATGATCAGCGTGATCAGCGCAGAGCAGATGAAGCTTATCATGATGCCGATCAACAGCAGATTCCGGATATTAAGGCCGCCTTTGCCGATGCTTAAAAAATACACCGCAAAAATGGAGGCAGCCGCTCCAATTGAGCCGGCAACCGGCAAAGACCAGACGCCGCAGCTCCGACCCAATCGAAACAAAATGGCCAGGCATACGCCCAGCGCCGCGCCGCCGGAAATTCCCATGGTATACGGCTCGACCAGCGGATTGCGGAACAATCCCTGCAAAATGACGCCGGCCAGGCTCAATGCGCCGCCGACCGCAATGCCCAGCAAAATGCGCGGCAGGCGAACATCGCAAAGGATGGTGCGCTCAATCGTGTCGCCGCCGTGCACAAGCGCCGTCCAAAGTTTGGCCGGCGCAATATCGGCCGAGCCCAGGCATAGGGAAATGATTCCTACGCCTGCCAGCAAACCGCCCAGGATCAGGAGCGCCGCTATCCAATGTGTAAATCTGGTTTTCAAAATGTCGCCTTCACTCCGCCCATCACGCTTGCGCCGGGCATGGGATAACCGTTCACCAGCTGATATTGCTTGTTCAGGATATTGTCGCCGCGCGCGAAAATTTCCACGTGCTTGAAAACAGTCTGCGCCGCATAAGCGCCGAGGGTCATAAAGCCGCCCAATTCTTTCGTGTTAGCCCGGTCGGTGTAAACCGCATCGGTATAGTCGGCGTTCACGTTCAATTTCAATCCCCATTTGGTCTGATAACCCAGACTGCCGCCCACTTTGTTTTTCGGCCGGTAGGTCAAGGTCTCGCCGTCATATTTACCACTGGTGTCCCGTGCGCCAAGCAAGGTGTAGTTCAAGGCGCCGGAGATTTCTTCGGTGATCTGCACGCTTAATTCTGTTTCCAAGCCCTGCAGAAAGGCATCATTGACATTTTCGGCTTTATATATTCCTTTGCCGTCATCAAACCAGGCGATCAGGTTTTTCATATGGCTTTGAAAGACGGAAACTTCCAGCATGGTTTTGGCGCCAAACTGTTGTTGAATCCCGGCGTCATAGCTGAGCGACTCCTCCGGCTTCAAATCCGGGTTCCCCTCGGAATAGTCACTCCGCCAGTAGAGTTCATCAACCGTGGGCGCCCTGAATCCGCGACCGATCGAAGCTTTTAGTCCGGTGCCTTCCGTAATCTTGTAGAGGCCGCTGATCTTCGGGCTGAGTTCGGCCCCCCACTTCGACTGAACGTCGCAGCGCAGTCCGGGCGTCACGACCAGGGCCTCCAGTAGTGACACCTCGTCTTGCAGGAAACCCGCGCCGGTGAAGAGATCGCGGCCACCGCCGATCAGCGAGACATCGTTAGTGCCCCTGATATTCACATAATCATTTTCCAGGTAAATACCCGCCAGAAGCAGTTGGCGCTCGCCCAGCGGCAGTGTCTGCTGGAGGTCCAGCCCCGCTTTCTGGTTACGGCTGATGTCGTCGGTAAAACTGTCCGGGTCCTTGTAATTCTGCCAATTTTGATTCAGGAAAGCTTTGCTGGTGAGGCAGGTATTTGTTTCAAACTCATATTTATGCGTGAGGTCAAACCAAGACTGTTCGTCATATTGTTTGGCATTGGGCGTGGGCCAGCTTGTGGAGCCGGGGACGCCTTTGTTCTGCCGCGAAAATCCGGAATTCAAGACCAGCCGCGATTCCTGGGTCAGGTCATAATCAAATTTTCCGGAAATATTGTAGCCCTCGCAGGCGCTGTTTTCACGCCAGCCGTCGGAACCATTTTGACTGGCCATGATAAGGTAGCCAAAGTCGCCGATCCTGGCCCCGTTATCCAATCGGAGAATACGCGTATTTTTCGTTCCATACGACGCTGCCAGATCGGTTGTGAATTTCTCCGGCGGGTCCCTGGTGACGATATTGACCACACCGGCCATGGCGCCGGCGCCGTAAAGCACCGAGCCAGGGCCCCGGATCACCTCGATGCGCTCAATCTGATCAACGGGATACAAGGAAAGATCGGCCGTGCCCACTGAGCCAACGTTAACCGACCGGCCGTCAACCATGACCAGCACCTGCTGTTTAGTGGAGCCGCGCAAAGTTATTGTGCTTTCCGCCCCCATGGAGCCGTAACTGTTCACCCTCGCATCGGTGACTTCTGCCAGAACCTCGCCGACGTTTTGCGCCTGCAGTTCCTCGATCCTTTCCCGAGGAACCACCGAAACGCTCACGCCCAAATCCCGGACCGCTTGGGGAATGCGCGTCGCAGACACAACCACGGTATCGGCTGCCAAAACCGCCTGGGTGGCAACCGTTGCGGGTTGGGTGGAAGCCTGTTGCGCGGCGTTGGATTCGGCTGCGAAACTGCGGGTTGCTATTCCCGCTACGATCATGCAATGCATGATCATTGCCGCAGTCTGCATGTTCTTTATTGTCATTAAACGTCCGCGTTGCCGCCTGTTGATAATTATTGCTTGAACAGATTCAAAATACCGTGGCACCGGCAGGCGGTTCCCACCGCCAGCGTCTTTGGTTTTTTGGTCTCGATCTCTTTCATAAATGCCAGGAAATCCGCTGCTTTTATTGCGCCGACGCTGGGGGCCATTTGTTCGGATACGAAAATTTTAGCGCAATCGAATAATTCAAAGACGCCGTATTCCAGCAATTTGTATAAAGGCGCCGGCCTTGGTTCGCGCGTTAAGCCGCACTCGGTCGGCGGATGCGGACAATCCTCACGGCACAATTTGCCCTTAGTCATATAGCTGAAAATCAACGTAGCATTCAGCTCGTCAAAGCCGAGGGACAAGCTTTGCGGGAGTCTTCTGGTCACGGCGGCGATGGAAGCGGCCAACGGTTTCAAACCGAAGCGCTCCCCGATCCATTTCCCGCAAGTATGGTGCGCGCTGGTGGGCACGATGAAATCGGGTTTGAGCTTTACCGCCAGATCCCAGGCGCTCCGTGCGTCCATCAGCACAAAATCGTTCTTAGCCACAAGCCCTTTCGCCTTGCAGTCGGGATCGTTATCCACAAGAATTACGCGCGCTTTTTGCTCCTGAAAATGCCGGCAGGCTTTGGACCCGTAATGGCCGCCGCCGATAATCAGCACGGTTTGGTTGTCCATGGTTGCATTCATTCTTGGTTTGGTCCTTGGATGATTTCCGGATGGATGCGTTTTTGAAGCGCCGGTAATCCGTATAAAATTAATCTTGGCGAAGGAATGGTGATGACTTGGGATCCGATGTCGTCATAGACCCGGCCGGTTTTGATGGCGGAGATTTTTTCCCAGCCTTTTCTTTGTTTTAACGCCTCTTTGCCGAAATTTCTGCCCATGTAGGGCAGGATGATCACTTCGGGATCGCTGTTTAAAACGAATTCCGATGATATGCGCGGGAAGGGCTGAGCGATGTCGCCGGCTATGTTTTGCCCGCCGGCAATTTCGATCATCTCGTGGATAAACGATACCTTGCCGCAGGTGAACAACGGGGCATAGCCGGTTTCCATGTAGACCCGCGGGCGTGAAGAAACTGTCGCCGCCAATCGTTTTGTCTCCGCAACGGTGGCCCGCATGCGTTCGATCAGCGCTTGTGTCTTTTGCGGAATACCGAGGATACCCCCTATCTGCTTCGTTTTGGCGAATATTTCCTCAATGCCTTGCGTTTCATCGATAACAACGACATGCAGACCTAATGCGATCAATTTATCGGCGGCGGTTTGTTGACCTGCATAGCCGGTGGCCAGGACAAGGTCGGGCTTGAGGACGACGATTTTTTCAATGTTGGGCTTGCTCCATAAACCGACCCGTTCCGCGCGTTTGACTTCTTCCAGATAATCGGAAGACGTCGTCACGCCAACGATCCGGTCCTGTAATCCCAGTTCGATCAGAATTTCATCATAGCTGGGAGCAAGACTCACAATTCGTTTGGGCACAGCGTCTTCCGCAAGGACACGCGCGCCAACAAAGATCGAAAGGAATCCGGCAATAATAATCCTGGTCATCAAGGAATGGATTAGAGCTTTCGTCATGACGGTCTCCCTTTACGTAAAAATTCCACGAACGATCGCGCCGCGTTCGGGCGCGAGGCGAAATGAAGATGCGTATAGCTTGCCAGCGCGCGGCCGCGCTGAAATCCCTCCCGCACCGTAGAGGTTTCGCGCCGATAGCCGATCTGGTAGGCCGTTTTCCAGCCGGCCCGCCCGCAACGCTGGAGTGTAGCGACTGCGGGCGCGGCTGGCGACGAGTCTACGATTTCGGAATAATGGAATTCGTGGCCGCGCAGGACGTCGCCGCGCTTTCCCAAGAGGGCATCAGCCGTCAGAGTCACCTCGACATAACCGAGCGCCTTGAGCTTTGCATTCATGCGCGTCCAAAACGGCAACACATCAGCCATTGGATAACGCGCGCCGTCACGGGTCTCGACACCTTGCGAAAGATAAATTAATCCGCCGCATTCGGCATATAGCGCTCCGTCCGCGGCGACAAAACCACGCAGCGATTCAAGCATCCCCGTGTTGCGCGATAACTCCGCGGCATATTCTTCCGGATAACCGCCGCCAAGATACACGGCATCGAGACCAGCGGGCAGCGCGTGGTCGCTGAGTGGGGAGAAATAGATCAGCCGGGCGCCCTGCGCCTGCAAAGCTTCAAGATTATCCGGATAATAGAAATGGAAGGCATTGTCGCGCGCAATGCCGATGGTAACGTCCATGCTTGGGGATTTCGATCCAAGGCAGGGCGAGTCATCCATGCCGAGCCGTCTGATACAGAGCGGCTCCCCCAGAGTGTTCGCCCTGCCGGTAGGAAGCTGAAAATATTGCCCCGCTCCGGGTTCAACGGGATCGTTTGCATGTGTCCCGCCCGGCGAATGCAACGCCGGCGCGCGCCCGGCCTGCCGGATAATTTCGTCAACCTGTACATGCTGTTCCAAAACGGCGGCAAAAGCATCCAAGGTGGTTGCCGAAAGGTTCCGTTGGTTCGCCGTTACCAACCCGAGATGGCGGCTGGACAGTTCGGGGAAAGCGCCGCATGGTATTGCACCAAGCAAGGGAGGCAATGAAGCCGATGCTAAGGATGCGGCCAGCCAGGCGGCATGCCGGCTGGATCCGCAACGATTGGCAATGACACCGGACACGGTCAGTCCGCGTTCGAACGTGGCAAAGCCTTTCACGGTGGCGGCCATACTGCGCGCCACAGCATTCGCGTCGGTCACCAGCAAAACGGGCGCCTTCAGCCAGCGGGCAATTTCCGCCGTACTGCCTTCGGCGTTATCCGGTGAGGCGCCGTCGAACAAACCCATGACGCCCTCGATCACCGCGATATCGGCATCGGCCGTCTTGCGCAGGAAAAGGTCAAGCACGTAGTCCTTGCCGCAAATCCAGCCATCGAGATTGTAGCACGGCCGGGCGGACACGAGCGCCAGATGGGTGGGATCGAGAAAATCCGGACCAACCTTGAACGTTTGCACACGCAATCCGCGCCGAACCAGGGAGCGGATAAGCGCTATGGCGATGGAGGTTTTGCCGACGCCGCTGCCGGTTGCCGCAATCACTATTCGCGCACAACTCATATCAGAATTCCACGCCTTCCTGCGCCTTTCGGCCTTGCTGATAGCCATGTTTCACGCAACGCATTTCGGTTACCGTGTCCGCCAAACCGATCAGTCCTTTTCCCGCCCCGCGACCGGTCAGCACGACAATGATGTCATCCGCCTGCTGCACAATACGAATGACCGCTTCCTCGGTCAGCAGGTTTAAAGCGACGGCCATGCAGATTTCATCGAGAATGACCACGCGATATTTCCCCGCCGCCAAGGCCTGCGCCGCCATATTCAAAGCCTGGTGCGCTGCCTGCTGGTGATCCGCAAACCTTGGCGACGAGCGCGACGGGACGAAACCCAGGCCAGTCTGCCTGATTTCCACACCCGGCATCCGGCTGAACACGGAATATTCGCCGGTGGACCGGTCATCACCGGTGGACCGGTCATCACCGGTGGAGTCAGCGCATTTGATAAACTGAATAATCAGCGTCGGCAGGTTATGGCCCAGGGCGCGTATGGCCATGCCAAGCGCGGCGGTGGTCTTCCCCTTGCCGTTGCCGGTGAAAAGCAGAATTCGCGGCTGTGGATTCATGCGTATATCTTCCAAACCGCCGCCAGGCGCCTGGTTGTTGCGACGGTTGCCCGCATGCGTTTGAGCAGCGCTTCCGTCCGAGCGGGGATTCCGAGGATGTCCCCGACCTGCCTGGTTTTGGCAAAAATTTCCTCGATGCCCTGTGTCTCATCCAGGACCACGACGCGCAAACCTAAGGCGGATAATCATAAAATAAAAAAAACCTCCGATACGCTCGTAGGCGGATATCGAAGGTTTCCAATTGCGTGCCCCTCATCCTCTCCACCTGCGAGAGAGCAAACCCGGCACTGCCGGATTCCGATGAGCGTGAAAAGCAACGTCTTCTGGCTCCCGGGTGCTGTCCTACTTTCCCGCCTTCTCCGGCAGTTGCCGGATGGCTTGCTGGGATTTCGTCCCCGGTTACAGCGGCGCAACCGCGTCCGATTTTAACGGACTTCCGTACGCCTTCCACGCTTGAATAAACTACGACTCAAAGAACAACAAATGCATGCAACCATAATCCGCGTCATTCGTCAAGCTGATAGCACAGATTTCTCAATGCGGCAACCATGAGGCTTTCCAGATAGTTACAAGTAATGCCGTCGCGAGTGCCACTTCTGGCGCCTGGGGTCCTTTCCTGCCACTGGAGAAAAAGGCAATAAAATCAAAGTTGAGCCAGTAATGACGGGTATTCAAGGTGGAGGCGCGAACCGGAGTTGAACCGGTCTAACAGGTTTTGCAGACCCGTGCCTAACCGCTTGGCTATCGCGCCTTGAAGAAATGAATTCGTTGCCAGCTTGCAAAACTGGCCCTCATGGTATCAAGCCGAAGATCGGCGTCAACAGCTTTTTCTTGAATGGAATGTTTTTTGGCAGGATGAGGTCTTGTCTTTCGCGGCCTAAACCGGTAATAATCCCTCCCAATGCAGGCATTAGTTAAATTTGCGCCCGGCGCCGGCCATATGGAACTACGCGAGGTGCCCGAGCCTGCGGCGGGACCAGGGAATGTAAAAATCCGGGTCATGGCCGCTTCCATCTGCGGCTCCGATCTCCATATCCGCCGCGGCGATATCGGCATTCCCATGCGTTTTCCCGTGGTCCCCGGCCATGAATTTACCGGTGTCATTGCGGAAGTCGGCGCCGGCGTTACCGAACTCAAGGTCGGCGAGCGGGTCACTGCCGAAAACACACGCTCCAGTTGCGGTTTGTGCCCGCAGTGCGCCGCCGGCAGTTATAACCTTTGCCAGAAAAGGTTGGCCACGGGCTATGCCTTCGACGGGGCCTTTACAAGTTACGTGGTCGTACCCGCGGTGCGCGTGCATCGCCTGCCCGACCGCGTGGATTTCCGATCCGGCGCGCTTACCGATCCTTCGGCCTGCGCCTACCATGCCGTTCAGGAACTTACGCGCATTGACGCCGGCGCCAGTGTGCTTATTTCCGGCCCGGGGCCGATGGGTCTTTTCTGCCTGCAATACGCCAAGGCTAACGGCGGGTTCGTCATTCTCGCCGGCACGGCCAAAGACGCCCGGCGGCTGGACCTGGGCCGGAAGCTGGGCGCCGATCATGTTTTAGCCGGGGAGGGACTGGAAGAAAAAATCCGGACGCTCACCAACGGCGCCGGCGTGGACGTGGTCCTGGAATGTTCCGGCGCGGAGCCCGCGGCCCAGATGGGCTTAAACCTGCTCAAGCGCCAGGGCCAATACACGCAGATCGGTATTTTCGGCAAACCGATCCGCTTCGACTTGGATCAGGTGCTCTACCGCGAAATCAGGATGACCGGCTCGTTCAGCCAGAAATTTATCGGCTGGGAACAAGCCCTGGCGCTCTGTGCGCAGGGCAAGATCCAGGTGGCCCCCTTGATTACGCACACGTTCCCGTTGGCTGACTGGGAACAGGCCTTTGACGTCTTCGAGCGCGGCGAGGCCATTAAAGTTGTTTTTGAGTTGGGGCAAACTATCTGAAAGGCAGAATCCATGAGTAAAACCGTCATCAAAACGGACCGGGCGCCCAAAGCCGTCGCGCGGTATTCGCAAGGCATCAAAGTCGGCAACACGCTTTATGTGCAGGGTGTCATTGCGCTGGACCCGCAGACCGGCAAACTGGTCGCGGGTGCTATCGAGCCGCAGGCCGAGCGGGTATTTGTAAGCCTCAAGGCCATCGTCGAAGCGGCCGGCATGACCATGGCCGATGTCGTCAAGGTCACGGCTTTTCTGGCCAACCTGGAGGATTACCCCAAGTTCAACGAGATTTACGGGCGGCATTTCAGCGCCGAGCCACCACCGGTCCGGACCACGGTGCAGGCCAAAATGCCATTAAGCGCCCTGGTCGAGGTGGACGTCATCGCGGTACGGGAGTAAAAAAACTCGGATGTGCGAGCCACCGCTCCAACGCGCCTTGGATGAAATGGACGCCAGAGTTACGCAAAAACAATGAAGCCCTGAAAGGACGATCATGCCAAAGCGCACGGACATACATAAAGTAATGATCATCGGATCCGGCCCGATCGTGATCGGGCAAGCCTGCGAATTCGATTATTCCGGCACCCAGGCCTGCAAGGCCCTGCGGAAACTGGGTTTCCAGATCGTGCTGGTCAATTCCAATCCGGCCACAATCATGACCGATCCCGGCATGGCCGATGTAACCTATATCGAGCCATTGAACCTGGCGCGCATGACCGAAATCATCGCCAAGGAGCGCCCCGACGCGCTCCTGCCCAACCTGGGCGGGCAGACGGGACTCAACCTCAGCTCCGAGCTGGCCAAGGCCGGCGTGCTTGAAAAGTACAACGTGAAAGTCATCGGCGTCCAAGTGGACGCCATTGAGCGCGGCGAGGACCGCATCGCCTTCAAGGAGACGATGAAAAAGCTGGGCATTGACATGCCTAAAAGCGCGCCGGCCTATAATGTGCCGGAGGCCGAGAAAATTGCCGGCGAACTGGGCTACCCCGTGGTTATCCGCCCGGCTTATACCATGGGCGGCACCGGAGGCGGCCTGGTTTACAACGCGGATGAATTGCGTACGATCGCCAGTCGCGGCATTGCCGCGAGCCTCGTCGGGCAAATTCTGATCGAGGAATCCGTCCTCGGCTGGGAAGAACTGGAACTGGAAGTCGTCCGCGACGCCAAAAACCAGATGATCACCGTCTGCTTCATCGAAAACGTGGACGCCATGGGCATTCATACCGGCGATTCCTACTGCGTGGCGCCGATGCTGACGATCAGTCCCGATCTGCAAAAGAAGCTCCAAAAACATTCTTATGACATCGTCGAGGCCATTCAGGTCATCGGCGGCACCAATATCCAGTTTGCGCACGATCCCAAGACCGACCGGGTCGTGGTAATCGAGATCAATCCACGCACGTCGCGGTCTTCCGCGCTGGCCTCGAAAGCCACCGGGTTCCCGATCGCCATGGTTTCCTCCATGTTGGCCGCGGGCCTGACGCTGGACGAGATTCCTTATTGGCGCGACGGCACGCTGGAAAAATACACGCCCTCCGGCGATTACGTGGTGGTCAAATTCGCGCGCTGGGCCTTCGAGAAATTTAGGGGTGTGCAGGACAAGTTAGGCACCCAGATGCGCGCCGTGGGCGAGGTCATGAGCATCGGCAAGAATTATAAGGAAGCCCTGCAGAAAGCGATCCGCTCCCTGGAGATCGGCCGCGCGGGCCTGGGCTTTGCCAAGGATTTCAACCGGCGCACGCTCGACGAGCTAATGGATATGCTGAGCGAGACCACCAGTGAGCGGCAGTTCATTATGTATGAGGCCCTGCGCAAGGGCGCTACGGTGGAAGAGCTTTCTCGTAAAACTTATATCAAGAGCTGGTTCATACAGCAGATGAAAGAGTTAGTGGAACTGGAAGAGAAAATTCTCCGCTACAAGGGCAAGACCCTGCCGGATGCGTTGCTGATCAACGCCAAGAAGGACGGGTTTGCCGACCGCTACCTGGCCAAACTTCTGGCGATCCCGGAGGAGGAAATCCGCCGGCGGCGCACGACCCTGGGGGCCGTGGAAGGCTGGGATGCCGTGCCGGTGAGCGGCGTTGAAAAGGCGGCCTACTATTACTCAACCTACAATGCGCCGGACAGAACGAGCGTCAGCACCCGGCGCAAGGTCATGATCCTCGGCGGCGGCCCCAACCGCATTGGCCAGGGCATCGAGTTCGATTACTGCTGTG